>Ga0208481_1000147_pt1 | contig 21797 bp, 18 predicted proteins | sample LakMenEpi02Jun10_FD_150662 | JGI IMG/M metagenome (GOLD analysis project Ga0208481, IMG submission 150662) | Freshwater microbial communities from Lake Mendota, WI - 02JUN2010 deep hole epilimnion (SPAdes) | ecosystem: Environmental > Aquatic > Freshwater > Lake > Epilimnion/Euphotic zone ... | reverse complement strand
TATGCTGCCTGACGGTAGTTTTAGCGATACATAAAGATTGCGCGATCAATCCATCACTTTTACCAGCTAAAAAAAGCTCTAACACCTCTCTACGTCTTGGTGTTAGCTGTTGTAATACTGTTTCAAATCTATGTTTATTCATCCGTAAACAAAGGTTTATCTAGGCTGCTTATTAATACTAACATTTGTTTGTAGGAATGTTTATGGCTTGTATGAGACTCTAAACATAGAAAAAGGAAACAATTTAATAATTTTTTTTAAGGAGTATCTAATGAATATCAAACAAACAGCAATTGTGCTTGGTACGCTGGCTATTACTACAACAACAGTTTCACCTGTTATGGCTCGTGGCTTGAACGAATGGCCAATTTACTGGCAATTTAGCTCTCAAGAAGTTGACTCGACTCGTCGGGAATATGGTGATGCTGGTGTCCAGCGTGAACTTAATCGTCGTTGTAGAGAACGCGGCAGAAGTAATCACTTAAACAACTGGTTGCGACAACAATACGCTCAAACTACTGGCTACTATTTTACTACAAATGGTCGGCATCTTTGTAGATCCGCTAGGTCGTAGATCCAGTATTTACTGAATTTTCATTTAGCTAAGGGTTTAGTGCTACTAGTCCCTTACAAATTTGAATTCTTTAAAAATAAAAACTTTTCGCCCTTATTGAGAATAAATAGGGGCGATTTTCAACTACTCACTAACTCCCCCTCAAGGAATTATCACCAACACCACATTGAAGATCGCTAAATCCCCCACTTGTAATAAACATCTCACTTATTGACAATATAAAGCTCAGAGATTCTGAAGCGTTTAGCTGTATATCAAGGTGGCATTCTTTTGCTTAAAGGTATCTCTCACGCTCGTTGCTCTACTACTCCACCACCAATACCAATGGTTGTTTGACCTCCTCTCCCGTCTTCCTAAAAGAGCCGCACCCAAATAATATTTAAAGGTTGCAAATTTCAATTTATTATGAAACTTAAATAAGTCTTTTATATTTGATTGATCACCAATGACTAATATAACTGTTGATTCTATTCTTGAGTCTGCTTTAACAGATAAAGATATAACCCCGGATGATGCGGTATTTTTATTAAAACAGACCACTCCAGAATCAGTTACACAAATTCAGGCTACAGCAGACCAATTAAGGCAGAAACAAGTCGGGAATACGGTTACTTACGTTATTAACCGAAATATTAATTTTACTAACATTTGTGAGCAACATTGCAGTTTTTGTGCTTTCCGCCGGGATGACGGTGATCCAGATGCTTACTGGTTAAATTCGGCGCAGATTTTGGAAAAAGCTACAGATGCAGTGCGTCGAGGAGCAACGGAAATATGTATGCAAGGGGGATTACACCCACAAGCGCAAATTAATGGTAAGTCTTTACCCTATTATCTCAAACTGGTAGAAACTATCAAAAGCGAATTTCCTCACCTACATTTACACGCTTTTTCACCCCAGGAAATCCAATTTATCGCTAGATTAGACGGAATTTCCTATACTGATGTAATTATAGCTTTGCGAGATGCTGGTGTCGGTTCTATGCCCGGAACAGCCGCAGAAGTGTTAGATGATGACGTGAGACGGGTATTATGTCCAGAAAAAATTGATACTGCAACTTGGTTAGAAATTGTCAGTACAGCCCATCAATTAGGTGTACCTACTACCAGCACAATGTTATCTGGACATATTGAAACTCCAGAACAACAAATTGGACATTTAGAAAAATTGCGATCGCTCCAACAAACAGCCATAGAAAAAGGTTATCCTGCAAGAATTACCGAATTTATTGTTTTACCATTTGTGGGACAAGAAGCCCCCAAATCCTTACGGAGACGGGTAGGAAGAAATCAACCGATTTTAGCTGATTCTCTATTATTAACCGCTGTGGCGAGAATTTACCTCGGAAATTACATACCCAATCATCAACCAAGTTGGGTAAAATTAGGGCTGGCTGGGGCTACAACGGCCTTAAATTGGGGTTGTAATGATCTTGGTGGCACATTAATGGAGGAACACATTACCACAATGGCCGGGGCTATTGGTGGTACTTGCATGGAAGTGGAAACTTTACAAAATGCAATAACTTCTTTGAAAAGACCTTACCAACAACGGGATACTTTATATAGTCTAATTGGTAATGGGTAAGGGTTTTCTGGAATTTTTAATTTTGCATTGATTTGTCCCATATCCTCCATATACCAATCCAAGATAGGATGGATTTTGATTTACTTGTTTTTTTGCTTAATGTTTATGAAAAGCTATTGGTCGCGTCTGCTTTCTCTGGTTTTAATTTTAGTTATCGGTTTAGTTGGCTGTGGTGGGAGTCCAGATAGTTTAAGTGGTGATTATCGTCAAGATACTTTAGCCGTAGTTAATACTTTGAGACAAGCCCTAGAAGTATCTCAGGATTCTCCTGATAAAGCCGCTCTACAAGCAGAAGCCCGTGAGAAAATTAATGATTTCTCGGCTCGCTATCAACGGAATAGTTCTGTAGCAAATCTTAGCTCTTTTACAACTATGCGAACAGCCCTAAATTCTCTTGCAGGACACTACAGTTCTTATCCTAATCGTCCCGTTCCTGAAAAGCTGAAAAAACGTCTAGATACAGAATTTAAACAAGTAGAACTATCTTTAAGACGTGGTGCTTAATTTATTCTTCAAGGATTATTTTTTGATAATTAATTGATAATTAACATTAAATATAAACTTCCTTGAAATCAGGAATTAAGACCGTTAAAATGGGAATTAGGGGATCTCACACACCCAAAGATCCCCAAATTTAGTTATTATAAAAGTCGGGAAGATTAATCCCTTCAAACTAACTATGAATCAAGTAAAACTTAAGCTGACTGTTGAAGAATTTCTCGCACTTCCTGAAAATGATACTACCTATGAGTTTATTGACGGTGAAGCTGTACCTAAATATAAAAATGAGCAAATGTCTCCTAAATTCTTTCATGGCTCAACCACAGGAGCGTTATTTATATTATTATCTACATGGGCGCAATATCAAGGTCGTGTTGTTGTAGAATGGGGGGTAAAATTAACCAGAAATCAAGAAATTTGGATACCCATACCTGATTTAATTTATATTTCCTATCACCGTCTTTCTGCTGACTGGCTTGAAGATGAAGTTTGTCCTGTTATACCAGAATTAGTTATCGAAATTATTTCTCCTGGTCAAACTTTCGGAGATATGATTGATAAAGCTACTTATTATCTACAAGCTGGGATTTTATTGGTTTGGATAGTAGATACAATATCTCAAACTATCACTGTTTTTACATTATCTTCTCTTCCTGTAACTTTTCGAGAACATCAAATTATCAGTCATGAAATATTACCAGGATTAGAAATTACTCCTCATGCTATCTTTCAACGGGCTGGCTTAATTCGTTAGTTCCAAGATACAGCAGGAGTCAGGAATCATGAGTAAAACTGGCTTGCTATCTGGCTTTGAATTTACATCCTGTACCCTATAGCTAAAGCCAAATAACTAATTATTTTTACTGCTTTTACCCTTTTTCCGTTGTTCATGTACCCCCAGAATCTAAAATTTCAGTTTTCTTTCTAAATAAAGCCCTATATACTGGTTCACCTTTATTGTAGGTGGCTATTTCCCGTTCTGTGGGAACTGGAAGGGGATTTTCCGCTAACCATGTTGTTGTTCCTAGCTTTTCAAATGCGGGATGTTCATAAAAGCGATCGCACATTTCCACTACTACAAATTGTATATCAGATTGGAGAAAAACAACACCACCCACAGCTAAATAATTAGCTAATTCTGTAACTAATTCCGGTTGGACTACCCGACGTTTAGCGTGACGATTTTTAAACCAAGGATCAGGAAATTGAATTGTCACTTTTTGTAATCTTCCTGATGGTAAATTGGATAACAAAGAAACTAGGGAATTATTCACATTCGCAAACATATAATGTAAATTTTTTAAACCCATTTCCTCGCGGATTCTATTGGCTTCTACTACTAACGGTTCTCGAATTTCTAAGCCTAAAAAATTCCAATTTGGTTCTATTTGCGCCATTTTCAAAACAAATCTACCCTTAGCACAACCAATATCTAAATGTAGTGGTAGGTTTGGTTGTGCATAAATACTTTCCCAGTCTGGAGAAGCGGTTGGGGTTTGAAATTTACTCGCAAGGGGGTTAACGTGCTGACGAACTCGAACAGGTGACAAAATTTACTCTCCTAAAAAAATAAAATCTTTAATAAATGTATACAAATATTATTAAGTCTAAATATTCCCACACTAGTATACACAGTCAGGGTTATACTTTGAGAATAATAATTTTTTCCAACTAGATTTTTAACATTTTCTTAACCCAATGAAACTCAATTTTCGGTTTGCTATAGTTAGTGACTTACACATTGCACTTCCTGAAACAATCTGGGATCATCCTAGTCGCTTCCATTTGGTGGAAGTGAGTATTCCGGCTTTTGATAGTGTATTAGCACATTTAACCCAATTAGATCTAGATTTTCTGTTGATCCCTGGAGACTTAACCCAACATGGTGAACCGATAAATCACCGTTGGTTACAAAACCGATTGTCTCAGTTACCTTTTCCATCTTATGTGATTCCTGGTAATCATGATATCCCTGTGTTAATAGCTAATGCACAATCTATTGGCTTTGCAGATTTTCCCTATTTTTACCAGCAGTTTGGTTATGAAAATCCTCAACAACATTATTACAATCTTCAGATATTCCCAGGGGTAAGGTTAATCGGTCTTAATTCTAACTCTTATGATCATCAAGGTCAGCAAATAGGACAGTTAGATAGTCAACAATTTCAGTGGCTAGAAGGGGAGTTAGCCGCAATTAAGGATGAATTAGTTTTAGTCATGATCCATCACAATGTGGTTGAACATTTACCAAATCAATCATGTCATCCGATGGCCAATCGTTATATGCTGAAAAATGCTCCAGAACTCCGGCAATTATTACAACGCTATGGAGTTAAATTAGTATTTACGGGACATTTGCACGTTCAAGATGTGGCCTATGCAGAAGGCATATATGATATTACTACTGGTTCTTTAGTTAGTTATCCTCATCCTTATCGAGTATTGGAATTTAACCGCGATAAATTGGGTAGTGAATCGTTGAAAGTTGTTTCTCACCGTGTAGAATCACTTCCAGATTTCCCTGATTTACAAACATTATCACGGCAATGGATGGGCGATCGCTCTTATCCTTTTGTGTTGAAGTTATTAACTTTACCACCTTTAAGTTTACCACTAGCACAGGCAGAAACACTAGCGCCGGGTTTACGGGACTTTTGGGCAACTATTGCCGATGGTGATGCAATGTTAGAATATCCTCACTTTCCCATTCATGTGCGTCGTTACATTGAAAAATATAGCGCGGTTAATGATGGGAATAAGTCTTTGATTGATAATCATAGTACGCTTTTAATTGGAAAATAGACAAGGGTAAATAAAAAAGATATTTTTCCATTCCCTATTCCCTGGAACGACAAATAACAAATACAGAAGTATAACCATGTAGAAAAGTTCTACCGCTAACAGGACCTATTTCACCGTCGCAGAAAAAGCCACTTATGGGCAGATTATGGAGATAACGGCTGAATAGTTGAGAATCGACATTAGGTCGGCCATAAAGTCCTTTTCCTCGTCCTAAACAGGTAAATATCAAAGATCCCACAGGAGAGCAAGTTCCGGTATTTTGACTTTGATATTTTTGGAGTAAAATTTCTAGATCTTGGGCGGAAGCTGAGGCATCTCTGAGATGAAATTGTAACCTTTGACCGACACGAATGCGATCGCCAATTGCAATCACCCCAGCATTAGGTTCTACTCCTAAAATATTACGAATTAGAAAATCTCCTGAATGTAAATTCAGCCGAAATTCATCCATTGCTAAACCCACAAACAAAGAATCTTGGGCTAAATTTCGATCATATTCACTCAAACTACCAATTAAATCCCGCAATACCATTAAGGGTTTTTTCTCATCCAACTCGATAATAATATTCCGTTCAGCCTTAGTGATTTGCAATGGTTCACCAATAGGACGACATCCCTGGGCAACAATAGTATCTAAGACAATATTGCCAGTTAAAGTTATTCCTATGATACCTTCCCTTAATAACTGATCATTACAAAATAAACCAATGCGGCCATTCATAAAGCCGCTGCTGGCCTGTCCTCCCACGACTACCGAACCAGGATAGGCAAAATCTAAACCTGCTAACAAATCATTAATTTCTGAACCAAAAGGACTAGACAAGAGAATAAATTGGGGTGCTGGTGACGCTGGTACACCCATTAAGTCAATCCAAGCCTTGGGGGAACTATCGGAATCTGGCAAGTCTTCGACTAGAATGTGAAAAGGCCGGATTTCCACGCCGGGAAGATGGGCTAAGGTCAGACTGAGTGCTGATTCTGCTTCTATTTCTTCAGTTTCTTCTGCTTTTTTTCTGCCAATGATACCTCCAGCACTACAACCAATTAATACAGGTACAGAAAGTTTTTCCGCCAATAAGGGTAAAAGTCGGGGATACTCACTCATGAAGGCAGAAGAAATGAATACGAATCCTAAATCCGCAGGTGCGGTTAAAGATGCTGTTGCTTGTTCTACGACATCATTAATTGCTGCTTCTAAGGAAGCACGAGTTGATAGGGCGTTTGTCCACTGCATTTGATCTGACATGAGTTTTTGTGTGTTTCTGTTTTAGGGTCAATGGATAATTTTAACTAAGTTTGTCCTATGGTTGCAGGAAATTGATAATTTGTAAAATACAATACGTTTGGTACAAGAGCCAAAAATTAGGTTAAGGAATGTTCACAATTTGTGGTAAAGCTATAAACCAAGAATGGTTAATATTTATGATTTAAGATCAAAAATTGCGGACATAAACACCTATTCAAATACAGGAGGACTTAATTCAGAAATAGCAATTTCCCAACCAGGAAATAATTCAGTTAGTGTTAATTGATCATCTTCTGTTAATAATGTAATTTTACCAAAAGATTAACAATTAATTCATCAGAATTGATGAGAATTGCTACTTTTGCACCTAATTCTAAAAACAATTTAAGTTGATCTTCTAATTTAGAAACTCTATCAGGTTTTGATTTAATTTCTACTACTAAATCAGGAACTAAATTCCCAAAATCTCTCACAGTTCGTTTTAATTTTTGGGCAAAAATAAAGGAAACATTGGGAGCGAGTAAATCAGTATTTGACATCATGAACCCACCCCTGGAGTCAAATATTCACCCTAATTTACGAGGTTTTATCTAATTACCTATGTAAGCTCTAAAACTAGTCTAGAAATGATAAAACTCTTGTGGTGCGGACACTTATCCATAAATTTTACCTCACTCAAGCGGAATGTGCTATATGATCATTACCAAGTTGGATCACTAAAAAGATGAATCGTTAATTTCTCCTTTCCCGGTGGAACTACGGTAATACAAGCCCGGACAATTTCCCCATTATCTAATTCTACAGTACAAGCGTGACAACTCCCCATAAGACAACCCGTAGAAATTGATACTCCAGCCCGTTCTGCTACATCTAATAAGGATTCTCCCACTTGAGCATTTACAGTAACATCATCTGGTAAAAAATTAATTTGCATAGTCCTAAGTAAATTTTTATTCGCTAAAAAATGGGTAAAGAAAGAGTAATTCTTTCAATCATTTTCACACAAATTTTTATGAATTTTATCGCCATAACCATTATTTCTAGTCATAGTTTGATTATATAGTAGATAGTCTTTTAATATCTCACAATTACTTCTAAGTAATCTTTCTAAAGTAATATCTGATAACCTGCGTAAAATTATATTACCTTTACCACTACCAGCAGCCAATATTTTACCATCTGGACTAAAACTAACACTGGTTAATTCTTCTTCATCACCTTTTAAAGCCATGAGTAAAACGCCTTCTTGATTCCACAACCTAAGCTGATTATCACTGCTGACCGCCAAAGTTTTACCATCTGGACTAAAATTAATACTAATAAAACCATCACCATATCCCATCAGTGTTTGCTTTAATTTACCGGTCGCGCTCCAAATTTTGACGGTACTATCCAGACTAGCTGAGGCTAAAATATCACCATCAGGCGACCATGCTACACCATTTACTCTGCGAGTATGACCAGTTAGATCTTTGATTATTTGACCATCAATTGTCCATAATTTCACTAGTTTATCATCACTAGCAGAAGCTAATAATTTACCATTCGGACTAAAACTAACCCAATTAACAGCATCAGTATGACCATTTAAAGTTTTTAGTAATTTACCATTTCGATTCCACAATTTTATTGTTTTATCCTTACTAGCAGAAGCGAGAATATTACCATCAGGCGACCAAGCTACAGCTAAAACCGTATCATGATGACCATATAATGTTTGTAGTAACCTACCTTCTTGACTCCACAATTTGACTGTTTTATCCTCACTAGCAGAGGCTAAAATGCTTCCATTTTTACGAAATCCTAAAGGAATAGGCGACCATGCTACACCCCAAACTTGATTATCATGACCGGTGAGTGTTTTTAGTAATTTACCTTCTCGATTCCAAATTTTTATTTTCTGATCTCGACTAGCACCAGCAATAGTATTATTATCAGGACTAAAACTAATACTTGTTACCCAATCATGATTAACTTGGGGATCACGCAAAATTAGATTATCCCAACGCCACAAAATAATAGTTTTATCTCTACCAGCAGAGGCTAAAGTTAGTCCGTCAGGACTAAAATTAACGCTATATACCCAACTATTATGTCCTCGTAAAGTTCCTAGTAAATTACCATCAAGACCCCAAAGTTTAACTGTTTCGTCCATACTAGCAGAGGCCAAAGTATTACCATCATGACTAAAATTGATACTAATAACACCGTTACTATGTCCAGAGAGAGTTTTCAGTAATCGACCTTCCTGATTCCATAATTTAATTTGTTTATCTAAACTTGCAGAAGCAAGAATTCTCCTATTAGGAGACCAAGCTATAGCGACCACAGCATCTTTATGAGCTAAAAAAGTTTTTAATAATTCACCTTTCCGACTCCATAATTTGATTGTTTTATCAGCACCACTAGAAGCCAAAATTTCACCATCACTAGACCAAGCTACAGCTAAAACAGCACCTTTATGACCTAGCAAAGTTTTTAGTAATTTACCTTTTTTACTCCACAATTTTATGGTCTGGTCTGTGCTTGCAGATGCGATAATTTGACTATCAGGACGAAAACTAACGCTATTTACTGAATCTTTATGACCTAATAAAGTTTTTAGTAGTTTACCTTTTTTACTCCACAATTTAATTGTTGTATCTTGACTAGCAGAAACTAACATTTTATTATCAGGACTAAAATTCACACTATTGACTATATCTTCGTGGCCTGATAAAGTTTTGACTAAACGACCATTAGGACTCCAAAGATTAATTGTTGTATCTGCACTAGCCGAAGCTATTAAAGATTTATCAGGACTGAATGTCACCATTCTCACTCCCGATAAATGACCTTCTAAACGGTTACGTTCTTTGACTCCATAAACCGCTTGATACAGTGCACTTAGTACCTTTTCTTTGGTGGAAGTATTTATCCATAGAGTTTTTTTTAAATTTTTCCCTGCTTTTAAACTTTCTTTGAGAGCATCAAGACCTTTTTGAGAAGCAAATAAAGCCTCACTAGATGCACTAAGGGTTTGCATTTCACTATCTTTGGCTGTAATCACCGAAATAGTTAAACCAAACATAGCAATAATAGAAGCGGTTAAAGCTATTTTCAGAGCAATATTTAATCTAATTGCACTCAAGCGTTGTTTTTCTTGACTATCGGCTAATTTTGTAATTAGCTCTTTTTCTTTTAGTTCTGTTTTTAGGTGTTCAATTTCTATTTGACTTTCTTCTTCTCGTTTGCGTAATTCTCTCAATTCTGTTAGTAAGTTATCTCCTTCTTGGTTATAAGTCTGTCCTAAAGTTACGCTGTATTGCGTTTTCTTTAATTCACTTTTAAGACGTTCGATTTCTTCAAAACTATTTCTAACTTTATCCCGTAATCTATTAATTTGTGTTTTGAGTCCAGATTCCTGTTGTTGCAGATAACGAATTAAGTTTACTAAATAATCATGAATTAATTGATAGCGTTCAGGAATATTAGGAAAGAGAACAACCAACCCTGAGCGCACTAAAATATCTAAGATTAACTCTAATTTTTTAGCATCTTCTACTTCTGAGAGTTCTGATTTTAATTCTGCACGAGTTTTAAAAGGTCTTTTATTATGATCATCAGTTAATAAATATAAAACTAGCAGAGCAGCACGTTCATTTTCTTTTCCACATTCTTTAATTAACTCTTTGATATATCCTATAATTAACTGATTTGGGCGATAGGGTTGATATTGTGCAAGAGTAGTAATATATTTATCTTGTAATTGTGTACCTACCAATTGTAATTCTATGGGACGAACTTCGCCAAGTTCTGAGGACAAATCAGCAACTAGAGCATCAATTAAATCCGGTTCTAATTTAAATTTTAATTCTTGATGTGAACGTTCAGTTAATTTTTGAATAATTTTTCTCGCATTTTCAGGAGAAAAGTTATTAATTTGATAACGAATATTTTTGTCAAGGATATTATTATTAATAGCTTCAACTGATGAAAGATATTGAAATTCTAGGAGGCGATGTAAATAATCTTCACGCAATGTCAAGATAACTTTTACAAAAGATATACCCAAACAATCACTAATAAATTGATCAAATTCTTGTTTTTTATGAATATCTGTATAACCAAAGAAAAATTCTTCAAATTGGTCAAAAATCAAGACTGTAATTAAATGATTATCTGCATTTTTTCGTAGTTGTTGCAAAATCAAATTAATAGTTGTGGGTGGAGAAGAACTTACTAAAGATTCTGTTTCTATAGTTGATATTTTTTGCAATTCTAACATGGCTTTGGTTAAGGATTTTCCTAATTCTCCTAACCAATCTGTATACACTTGTAACACCACTGGGATAGCAATTTGATCACCTATAGCGCGGTTTTGCAGCGCGGGAACTAAACCAGCCGTAACAATAGAACTTTTACCTACACCTGATTGTCCATGAATAACGATCAATTTTTGGTCAGCACGACTAATTCTACCAATTAAATTATTAACATCATATTCTCGGCCAGAACCAGTAATTTCTAAAGCTATACTACTATTTCCAAATGTAGACATTAAAGCCGGATTAGTGACTTGTCTTTGAGGTTGTAAAGGTCCAGCACCAATAAATGGCACAAACCCATATTGTTGTTCTACAGAATGAAGTTTTTGTTTAATAATGTAGGCTTGAAGATATTGACCTGCTTGAAAGTATAATGATCTGAGAATATGTAATAAGCGAATATAACGATGGGCATCATATTGATGTTCACTATTTTCTAAAGCTAATGATAGTTGTTCAGCCGCCTTATCTATATGTTCTTTTGCTATTGTTATTCGTGTGATATTCTTGAGGGCTTTAGCTAGAGTTAATAACCAAATTTGTTCTAATAGTAAAGGAAATAAACAATGATCTAATTCATATTGATTTTTGGCTTGTTCTAATTGGAGTAATGATATATGAGCTAAAATACTAGCTTCCATCCAGTTTGAATTATGTACAGCTATCTGTGCTAAGAAACCATAATCACAAGCTAATTGAATTTTATTACCATAAATTTGATGTAATTCTAGAGATTTTTGACCGACAACCTGCAATTCAGACCATGATTTTAAAGTATATAAAACCTCTGATAATTGCCCAATATATTCAGAAACTAATTCTAAATATCCAATGATTTCTAATATTTCTAAACATTCTTGAAAATATATTTTTGCTGATTGCCAATATCCCTCACTCGTTCTTTTGTCTTGTTCCGCAAGACGACAAAAACATAGTCCAATATGCAGTAATAAAATTGCCTTTTTAAAACGATAAAGATGATCAAGGGAAGAATCATATCCTTTTCTGAGAATTGGATCTTCTATCTCGTTTAATCTTTCTTGTAAATGCCAAAATTGCAAACTTTGCTGAAAATTAGTTAAAGCAGAACTAATGCGATTATTAATATAATTATCTATACCAAAGATAAACTCTAAACTGATATTTAATTCAGCTTCTATTGTCATACCATGGTCTTGCAATTCTTTAATTGCATAATTGAGTTGGTTACTACTAACCCATATTTTTTCCAGGGTAAAATAATTACCTTGAGGATGATTATTTTGTAAAAATCTAGTAAATAAATCCTCTGTTTCCTGTTGCAGAAATTCTAGTAACCCCAGAGAAGTCATTTCAAATCTAATTGGTGTAGCAGCCCAACTAGCAAAGTCTGGAGCTAACCGCAGAATTTTTTGTAAGACTTCATCATTTACCCATAAAATCATGGGAATTTGATAACATTTACGAAATTCATCCCGGACTTGATTAATGGCACGGAGGAGGTCATCTATTTCATAGACTGACTCAAACCCCATAATCATTAATCCTGCAGGTTCATTAATAGTAAGTTGTGATTGAATTATGTTATATAAACTGGTGGTATTTTTGGCTAGGGTAATACTTTGAATCCTCTGATTACCCCAACCTTTAACTGCTAGTTGCTCTAAGATCAACTCTCGCAAAAATTCGTAGTTACAGCACAGAAAGATGACTGAAAACTGATTTTTAGAAAAGGTAATTGCTCTTTCTAAACTACGTAAAGACTGTTCGTTAGCAGTAATTATATTCTCTGCTTGCTGTCTTTTAACCATAATTGAAATTTTTCAGTTTCTGCTAAAACCGGATTAAGTGCAAACCAAACACCTTGGTGATCACGATATTCAAATACGAATAAACTCCTTAATAAAATATCATACTCTACATTGCCTCTGACTCGTTGATCTTGAATCACCTGAAAGATTAATTCACTTTCATCCATATCAATAGCATTAGATCGGTAATCTCTTTGTCTTTGAATCACCAATTCAACACACTTACGATCAAAAGGTGGATCTTGTTCTCTTAAACAATCAAATAATAGTCCTAATAAGTCGCGGACATGACCACCACTAATCAGACACAAACGATCTAGAGTGTTCACATGATCAAACAATTGAGTAACTAAATTTAAACGATCTGTTGGTAAAATTTCAGGAAAGGCTCTTGCTAATACCATTTGTTTCATTAGTCCTAGCCCTTCAGGATTAATTTCTCCAGAGCGCTTTCGTACGGGAATCATTGGTAATACTTTCGGCGCGACTCCACCCCCTAAACGATGTTGTAGTTCGGCGCTATCGTTAGAAAATGTCAATGCTAGAGGAATTGTGTAAACTATATGGCAATTTAGCTTGCGTAATTGTTCCCCCCGATCAATAAATAAGTATTCTGGTAACGAGCGCCCAGAAGGTAAGGGACGTATCGCCACCCTATCCAGGTTATCAACGATAACCACTAATCCTTTTTTACCCCGAGCTTTAAATTCTGCATTGGCATGGTCTAATAGTTCCTTATTGATTGATTGTAATATATTTTCTGTCCGTGGTTCTAAATAGTCTCTTAACCTTCTTCGCAAATGTGGGCTTTCTTTGGTTTTTGCAGTGATTTTAGCAATACCTACGGACAATTCCGCTTCTAAACCCAATTCTAGGGGCGTTTGTAAAAATTCTAGCACCTCCCTAAATAATTTGGTGAAGTAACTAGGTTGAACACTTAGTTTCATCGCTTCCAAGTTTTCACTGACTAAACCAGCGATTGCTAACAAGATATCTGTAACATCTATATCTACCATTTCTAAGACCTGGGTAGATTCAAAATAGATAACATGGAAATCTTGCGCTTCTAACTCAGCTTTGAGTCGTAACAATTCCGTAGATTTTCCACAACCTAAATGTCCCGTAAATAATTGACAAGTTGGTATATTTGGCGAAATTTTAGTAATAGTCCGTAGCAAAGCCTCAATAATTTTACCACCACGAACTAAGGTAAAATCAGTATAATACATCCGGTCGTCTACATTCTCAATCATCAACGGACGGGAAGGATTACAGGCTTGATAAAATCTTTCTAAATTAAAGATCATAAAAAATCAATTCACACTGTTATGGTAATCACATAATCTGTCACAATCCCTTTTACAGTCGAAAATGAGACTTATCCGCAAAAATTAGTACCAGAATCGGAAATTGTGGACTGATACTGATTCCCCCGTGCGTCCTGTGCCATCCGTAGTGGTAAATATCACCAAACACAATGGGTCATAAAGGTGAGGTCTGAATAACTAATGAAGTATTGCTAGATTTCAGGACATTTTGTATAATTTTATTTAATCTTGGAAATCACGAGGGAATTTTATGGCTGAGAAAAAATCGCAGTGGTTTGAAATTGCTTTACAAACGAAAGGTTCAGTAATTTCTGCTATTTACAAACGGGTGCTTTTGTCTGGTATTTTTGGGGTATTAGTTTCTATACTTTATCATTTTAAAATCCCTGTTTCTCAACCTATTTTAAGTACAGTAATTCCCAGTATTGTTTTAGGTTTATTATTAGTATTTCGTACCAATACAGCTTATGATCGGTTTTGGGAAGGTAGAAAATCCTGGGGTGCAATAGTTAATACTACCCGTAATTTAGCTCGACAAATTTGGATATCTGTTGATGAAAAAGAATTAAAAGATAAAGATCATAAAATTGCTGCATTAAACTTACTTGTGGCCTTTGGAGTAGCGACAAAACTACATTTACGAGGTGAACCTGTTAATAGTGATTTAGAAGCACTAATTCCAGAAAATAAGTATACCAAGTTAAAGATGATGAATAATCCTCCCTTAGATATATCTATCTGGATTGGAGATTATTTGCAAGAACAGTATCAGCGCCATTGCATCAATAATTATCAATGTGCAAATATGCAAGAATTATTGAATATATTAGTAGATAATTTAGGAACTTGTGAAAGAATTTTAAAAACCCCCATGCCTCTAGCTTATGCTATTCACCTCAAACAATTATTGTTACTATATTGCTTTCTCTTGCCATTTCAAATAGTAGATGATCTTCATTGGTGGACTGGATTAATTTCTGCTTTAGTTAGCTTTACTTTGCTAGGGATTGAAGCCATTGGTTTAGAAATTGAAAACCCCTTTGGTTATGATGCAAACGACTTACCTTTAGACACAATTTGCAAAGTGATGAAACGGAATATTGATGATTTAATCAGCATTACTCCTACTGTGCATAAATCATGAAGTTTTAACCGGAAATTTTTAATAGCAACGGCAACAAAAAACTTCTCTTAATTATCGGAAATAGCAGTGATAAATGGTGAAACTGCTTCAACAAATGCTTGAGTATATTCATAGGGCATGACATTTTTGCCAATGATTTTGACTCCCTGACCTTGAGGTAAGCAATTCAGATAATATGCTAATCGTTCATCAATTTTTTCTTGTTTACTTTCTTTACTAATACCACGAGCTTGTTCTCCCACAATTAATAATGTTTGCTGAGGAATTGAGGCAATATCACGGCTGTAATCTCTTTGCCAAAATCTCGCTAAAAAGGCGAATACCGCATAACGTCCATTCATATTTTTAGCGTTTGCCATAAGAGTATTTAACCATTCATCATCAACATTTTCCTGAACAGCAAACAATTTTTCAGATGAGAAAGAATACAAAAATTTGCGGGTACGGGCATAGCGAAAAAATGCATTACCTATGGGAGATATAAAAATACTCCAAAGTAGGTTTTGTTGCCATTTAGGGGCATTTTTAGTAATTACAGGCCAAGATGTAGGATCAGAAAATACTAACCCGGAAATTAAGTCTGGTTCGAGTTTTACTAATTCAATCGCAACTGGCAACAAAGCTCCTTGTACTACTATAATAACTGGTTGTTTAACGACGTTTTTCAAAAACCATTGTAACTGTTTTGCCCAGTTAATTGGTGTATGGGCTAAAACTGGCATATCACTTTCACCACATCCCAATAAGTCGGGGTTATAAATAGGATTTTGGTGGTTTTTATCATACCATTCTCTGCAAAATCTTTGCCAAAATTGCCGTGATAATCCTACTCCTATGGGATGAATTAACAGTAGGGGAATACCAGTTGCTGGAGAATTAACAGGTTGATGAATTTCATAGGCACAACTGTAGTTTTGCCAGGTATAATACTGGGTTGGAGATGCTGTGAAATGATGAGAATTTTGCATAGTGACTAAAAAATTATTTGTGGGTGAATGAATTGATATCCAGCATCTTTAAGCTTTTGATTGGATACCCAGGCATTATATGGGCGTATACTTTTACTATCTGCATCCCAAATAACATTAGGTAAATTATTTTTTGTCATCACATTATCAATTAATTCTTTATTTGTCAAATGACTATCATTTACAAGATTATAAATACCTTCTAAGCGATGCTTACGGGCAAATTCTATTGCCCCAACAATATCATCAAGGTGAATCCAATTGGTAATATCTTCTCCATTGCCGGGACGGGTTGTTCCTGCGATTCTACCAAATATTTTTTCCAGATCTCTACCCGATCCATAAATACCCCCTAAACGTAAAATACAAATGCGAGTATTCTCATTATTTGCTGATAATAATATATCCTCTGTTTTTCGCAGTAGTTGAGAATTGCGATTAGCTGGTGCTGGTGGGCTTTCTTCGTCTACCCAGATACCATTTCTATCCCCATAAATTGAATAACTACCTGTATATATAACTTGTTGAATATTCAGAAATTTGGGTAAAAGAGAAACTAAAGTTTTGGCAGTATTTACATAGGTTTCTTCGTAAGAATCAGCGGTTTTTGCCCCTACACTTAACAAAACAACTTGCTGATCTTTTAATACAGTTTGCAAATTTTCTAGATCATTGCCTAAAGTGACTACAACCTTTTGCGCTACTGTTTCTAAACTAGGGACACGTTGGGGATTAGTTGTAGTTACAGTTAGGATCAAATTACTATTTGACTGCCAATATTTGCTAACTGCATAACCTACATAACCACAGCCAATAATTGCAATTTTCATGATGATTAATAGAACTAAAATAAATTATTTTTAACAATTACCAATCAATAATCAGAGCAGGGAACAGGGAACAGGGAACAGAGAATAAATTAGTGTGTATTTGATTAGACTGGGAAACGATATACTTTTTGCCCGTGATATGATTATTAAGTGTGAATTATACCATCTGGCATGATCGCTCCCGCTAATTTAGCACCAATCAATTTTACCAGTAGGCGATCGCCTGAACGAATTCTCGCTCCTGTCAAATCAGCCCCCCGCAAGTCAGCACCGCTAAAATCCGCACCAATCAAATTGGATGAGCGTAAATTAGCATCTCTTAAATCTGCTAAAAGTAAATTAGCTCTGAATAAATTAGCTTCTGACAGGTCTGCACCCCTAAGAATCACCTTGTGCATAAAAGCATCACTAAGGTTAGAGCCGCTTAAGTTTGCATAACTCAAATTCCTACCTGATAGGTCACGATTACTTAAATTAGCGTGGCTAAAATCTTTACCACTTAAATCTGAATTTGGCTTTTGTGGTGAGTAAGCATAAGTAGATGATGGTTTAGGGGCTGGAGGTGGTGGAGAATAGGAGGAAGGGGGCTGTCTATCTCGTAAAGAGCGTAACTGATCACGAGCTTCATTAAAGGATTTCAGCTTTTCCTGTGCTTTGTGTTGTAAGCGCGGGTTATCTTTAGGGAGACGGTCTGGATGCCAAACAAACACTAAATCTTTATAGGCCTGGTTGATCTCTTCGAGTGTAGCCCCTAGCTCTAATTCTAAGATTCTGTAGTATCGCTCCAGTTCGCTCGTCATGGTGTCTTGATGAAATGAATTAATAATTGAACAAATGATGAATTATGCGGTTATTTGTTAAGTATAGCCATTGATTACCTTAGAGTAGAAGGAAAGTTAACGCTTGGGAAAATACCGCAAGGGGTCTAAGCTAAGTGGACTCGTTAAACAAAGAATTTTAGCGTCTTTAATATTGCTATCTCCATTAAAGATAAATTTAGGGAGCTTATTTTTGTCAGAAAAATTTTAGGCTAAAATTTAACATTTAATTGGTAACAAATCTGTCAGAATTACTATATTCTATAAGCTCAGATTAAAGTTAATTCTCAACTGAGTAAGAATAAACACATTTGTCAGATGGACGTTCTATGTTCTTCTACCCTCAGATTAAGCAATTTTTTCTCGGTAAATCTCTACCAACCAGTGCCCATAGTGAAGAACGATTGAGTAATGCCGCAGCTTTAGCGGTACTTTCCTCAGATGCTCTTTCCTCCGTGGCTTATGCAACAGAAGAGATCTTACTAGTTTTAGTCGCAGCCGGAAGTGGTGCTCTTGGCTTGTCTTTACCTATTGCTATAGCAATTATTGGCCTTTTAGGTATAGTTGTTCTTTCCTATCGACAAACCATTCGCGCTTATCCACAAGGTGGTGGTTCTTACATTGTTGCGAGGGAAAACCTGGGTCTTTATCCAGGGCTGGTGGCTGGTGGTTCGCTGATGATTGACTATATTTTAACTGTAACCGTCAGTATATCTGCTGGTACAGCCGCGTTAACATCAGCAATTCCTGTACTTAAATCTCACACAGTTCTCCTGTGTTTGATTTTTATTTTCTTGTTAATGCTGGCAAATCTCAGGGGTGTTAAGGAGTCGGGACAGATATTTATGGTTCCTACCTTTGCCTTTATTGTGAGTATTTTTCTGTTAATTGGCGTTGGCTTGTTTAAATATAGCACTGGACAAGTGATTACAGAATATCCTTCTCTTCCTGCGACGGAAGGCATTAGTATATTCTTCATTTTACGGGCTTTTTCGGCTGGATGTACAGCATTAACAGGAGTAGAAGCAATATCTGATGGGGTATTAGCTTTTAAAGCCCCAGAATGGAAAAATGCTCGTCTCACTTTGTTGTATTTGGGAGTAATCTTGGGATTCATGTTTGTGGGTATTACTTACTTAGCAAATATTTATCATGTTGTTCCCGAAGAAGGACAAACTGTAGTTTCCCTTTTGGGTAGAGTCATTGTGGGAACAGGACCTATTTACTATTTCTTGCAAATTGTTACCCTGTTGGTTTTAATGTTAGCTGCTAATACCAGTTATGCGGATTTTCCTAGACTGTGCTATTTTTTAGCACGAGATGGGTTTTTACCTCGCCAATTGTCCCTTTTGGGCGATCGCTTGGTCTATTCTAATGGTATTATCCTTCTGAGTACCTGTGCAGGCATTTTAGCAATTATTTTCAAAGGTCAAGTTAACGCCATTATTCCTCTGTACGCAGTTGGTGTCTTTACTTCCTTTACCCTTTCCCAATCGGGTATGGTACGTCGCTGGTTTCACGAAAAAACCGAGAATTGGCGTGCAAGTGCCCTGATGAATGGTTTAGGCGCATTTGCTACTTTAGTGGTATTAATAGTAATCATTTGTACTAAGTTCCTATTAGGGGCTTGGTTAGTAGTTGTAGCAATTCCCTTAGTAGTGACTTTATTTGCAGCTATTCATCAACATTATCAATATGTAAGTCAACGTCTAAGTATCCATGATTTAGCCCCTCGGAGTTATATCTCCGTTCTCAAACCAGCAGTTATCACTCACCCTGCTGTGGTAGTGGTAGGACAACTAAACCGAGGAACTGTAGAAGCTTTAGACTATGCACGTACCATTGCTGATGAAATTGTTGCTATTCATGTAGATATTGGTTCTACAGACCGGAAAGAACTGCAAAGAAAATGGCAGAATCTAGAATCAGATATTCCCTTGGAAATTATCGAATCTCCTTATCGTTCTGTAATTGACCCAATTGTTGATTTTGTTGGTCAGTTCCAAAAATCTCACCCAGATGTTTTTACAACTATCATTATTCCCGTTTTTGTGCCTCGGAATTGGTGGGATAGTATTTTACATAATCAAACAACTTTGTTTTTGAAGAATGCTTTACGAGCTAACAAAAGTCGCATTGTCACAACTGTTAGATATTACTTGTAGGGAGCATAGGTGATAGACATTATACCCCTCTGCCGTTAGGTTTAGAATAAAGCAAGTAGTGAATAAACTAAATTATCCGATTTTCCTATCTTGTATTTTATCTATCACTACGCTAACCAATACTTTCTTGATTCTATAGTAGTTCCCGTGGTTGTGAGGAAAAAATTTTTTTAGTTTTAGGGAATAGGGAACAGATTAGTGTGTACTTCATTTATTTAATCTTCGGCTCTTTAATTTATTTACTGACCAATCTAAGTTAGCGATAAAATGTTTGAGAATTTGCACTTGTAGAGTTTGATTTTTTGATTCTCTGATAGACCCGGAAAGTTATAGAAGAGGGATATTTTAGGCTTTTAATTTTCGTGAACACATTTATCTACAAAATGATGTGCTAAATCCAATAATTGCAGATCATCAATATCAATATCATTTGCTAATACATCCTTCACCGCAGATATTTTATCACTGTCCTGAGTAATTCTTAAACACTCTTCTAAATCCACCGCTAAATCAAATAACGATATGTCCCCCACATACTTTCTAATTTTCGTTGCTACATGATCATCACTAACTAAAAAATCCTTAATAACATTAAATAAAGGATTAGATATTTCATCATCTCCCCAAGTTTCTAACCAGTCACTCTCCACATCTTCTACGTAAATATGAACAAAATTTAGCCCATAATTTAGCCAATCTTGCTGCATATTCCGGGCTGCTGCTAACGCTTCTGTCAGATTTTCGAGTTGAGCGCTATTATTGGTCTGTTGTTGATTAACCATAAATGGTGTTTTTGGCGGATTAATGATGTTGGGTAAGATACAGAGTTCGATTTTAGGATTTAGGAATCAGGAAAAATTTATATATTTACCGTCTGCAAGATGATCACTATTATACAGTGCAACATTGACTAATTGATGAACAAAATCATTTTCTTGAGGATTGTAACTTAAGAATAATCCCCTTTCTATTTTCCACAATTGCAGTGCATTTTCCCACTTTTGATATTTTTGGCCATGAAATTCCTCGCTAACACTTGTAACTTGAATACAGAGAGGTTTATTTTGATGACTACTAACAATTAAGTCTGTTGCCATAGAAAGGTCAGCTATATAACGTCGCCAAAAATCTCCTTTTCTATCAACAACATCCTGCGCTATATACTTAATAATATCACTATCAGTCTGATTAAATTCCCCGGCCATCATTTTTTTCTTCCAAATATGAAATTTGGTATCTGTGGCATTTATCCATTTAGGAAATAGATAACCATACCAATATTTTTCATTGGCAGTCATTTTCTCAAACTGCAATTTTTGCTCTTCTTCCGAAGGTAGAGATCTAATTGCCAACCAAACCTGAGAATCGGTAATTACTTCTAATAAAAAAGCGACAACGATAGGTTTAGACATCAGCGAACCAAGCTTGATATATTTAATCCAACGGTTTATCTCCCTTAATTTTCTTGTGAGATTCGGATCTATGTCAGAGGCTTGCTCAATTAATAAATTTAGTTTATCCTTAATTTCTTTAGCTTGCAAACTATACCCTATTGTAAAACACTAACACAGCATCAAAAGAGTGATATCCTACCAAATCGGTAAATGAGTTTGTTAACAACATTATCATTATTTTACCCAGAAGTGTTGAATGTTAAGATTTTGAGGATTGTGTCCAAGTTGTGCATTGGTATTGGTGATACCAAATTTTATCAATTAATGACTCTATTCTCAATA
>Ga0208481_1000146_pt1 | contig 21860 bp, 19 predicted proteins | sample LakMenEpi02Jun10_FD_150662 | JGI IMG/M metagenome (GOLD analysis project Ga0208481, IMG submission 150662) | Freshwater microbial communities from Lake Mendota, WI - 02JUN2010 deep hole epilimnion (SPAdes) | ecosystem: Environmental > Aquatic > Freshwater > Lake > Epilimnion/Euphotic zone ... | reverse complement strand
CCTAGACAGGCTTGCTTTTCTAGGGGCTGTAGCTCAGTTGGCAGAGCGCTTGCATGGCATGCAAGAGGTCAGGGGTTCAATTCCCCTCAGCTCCACCAGTGTTGCTCTCTTGCTTCTTTCCCTCATGAGTAGGCTCGTCTAGGCATGCAGCAAGTATCCATCGTGATGAGGACGTATGAACGTCCAATCTTGCTCGCTCGGGCTCTGGCAAGTGTGCAGAACCAGACATTTACTGACTGGAACCTTGTCGTTGTAAACAATGGTGGTAATCGGGCCGTAGTGGATGCTGTTGTAGAGGTGGCTCGTAGTTCCACGCCCACTGGCAACATCAGCGTGTTGCACCTTGAAGACCGTTTTGGAATGGAAGAGGCCTCGAACAGGGGATTAGCTGCAACAGAGTCTGAGTTCTTTGCCATTCATGATGATGATGATTCGTGGGATGCCGAGTTTCTTGAAGTTGCAGTCGGCGGATTGCGCGCAAACATTTCTGCTGCAGCAGTTGTTACGGGCGTCACTCGCATCCATGAGACATATAAGAACGGCAAAGTGTGGCCGGTGAAGTCTGAAGAGTTTTATCTCACTCAAGAACGTCTCACGTATGACGGAATGATTGGTAACAACACGTTCCCACCAATTGCTGCAGTCTTTCGTCGTCGACTTCTGGCTGATGTTGGCGGTTTCGATTCGTCCTTGCCGGTTCTCGGTGATTGGGAGTTCAATCTTCGCGCAGTGTTGTCGGGTGGGTTTGTCTTTCTCCCTGAACGTCTAGCGCACTATCACACACGAACGCCAGAAAGCGAGAGTGCCTCGGGCAACTCCATCACTGTTGGTATTGATCTTCATCACAAGATTCGCGAACAACTACATGCGCGTTGGCTGGCTGAACCTGAAGTGGGTGGCGTGAATAAAGGCAAGCAAGCGATTGCTGCATACGTTGCAGATGAACCACAAAAACGTCGCAATGTTGCTGCATTAGTGAAGATTGTGGCGAAAGATCCGGTGCGTACGTATTGGGCAGTGAGTCGTCGTGTGCGACGCATTGTGAGGCGTGGCGCATGAACCTGAATGCTGAAGAGATTCTTGCGCAGCACTCGCAAATCGCTGTGTTGACTCTGGATGTGTTTGACACAGTAGTGACGCGCGCCGTTGCACAACCAACACACGTCTTTGCCCACATGGAAGAACACTTGGTGTCTACGCATGGCCGCGTATGGAAAGGTTTTGCATTGCGTCGCGTACGAGGAGAGCACAGAGCTCGTGCGCTCAAGGCCATCTCGCACCCAGCTCATGATGTGACGTTGCGAGAGATTCTTCAGAGTTTGGCATCTGATGCCGCCCATGTGTTGAGCCGCGACGAAGTGGCAATGCTGGATGAATTGGAGCACGCTACAGAAATTCAGTTGGCTCGCCCGGTGGTGCTGGGTTGCACGCTTGCAGAACTTGCTCGCACTCGCGGGCTTGACGTGTATTTCGTAAGCGATAACTACATGTCGTCGGCGCACATCGTGAACATGTTGCATGCCGTGGGGCTGCAATGGGTGCAATCAGGTCAGGTGTTTGTTAGTTCAGAACATGGAGCTATGAAGTCGGGAGCGCTGTCTCGGTCTCTTCGTGTGGAAGGGCCAACGTTGTGGGAGACAGTGGCGCGCACTATTCAAACGAAACAAGGTTTGGGGGGCATTGCTCCGATATCGGCCAACGTGAATGGCCGCTGCCTACATGTTGGAGACAATGTCTTGGCAGACGGTTTTATACCTCAGCAATACGGATTTCGTACGCATCTGGATCTCTCTATGTTGGCGTCTCATCGCGTCATGGAGAACACAACGCCGGCAGTATTGCCGTTCTCACGCATCGAGGCATGGCAACGCGATAATGCTGCGAACGGAATCGTTGATGTTGCTACGTTAATCGGCAGTGGGCTCGTAGCCATGGTTGTTGCCGCTCAAATTCTTGACATTCAGAGCGTGATGCAACATCGTGAAATTGCTGGCGTTCATTTCGTGGCCCGTGATGGATATTTGGCGCATCAAGTGTGGGGTTCATTGCAGTCGTCAGGCTCGCAACTACCGCCGGCTTCGTATATGGCGTTCTCGCGTTCTGTTGCGTGGCGCGCACGCCTGACAGAAGTGAACGAATCAACAATCGCTCGCTTTATTGGTGACGATGAGGAACTAACCGTGGAACGCCTTGAACGTCGTGTGGGTTGTGCATTGGTGTCGGAACATGCGCGCAATGTGAAACTTTCCGCAGAGAAGGCGCGCAACGTATTGGTGAAAAATGCAGATGCCATCGTCGCAGCCTCAGCAGAATTGCGCACGCGTATGGTGCAGCATCTGCGTTCGTGTGGTTTGTTGGTACCCGGACATCATCTGGTGGTTGACCTTGGTTGGACTGGATCATCGCTTGCAGATCTTGCCGACATCGTGCGCGAAGAAACGAATGGAGCATCTGTTGTTGAAGGCAGATTGACAGGTCTGTACTGGGACGCCTCGGCGAACCGAACACGAATTGCGCTCAACGGATTTGCGATGGATGAATTCCATTCGGTAGACGACAACTTGCGCTTATTGGGAATGTTGAAGATGCTTGAAGTATTGATGACAGCACCACATGGTTCTGTCATTGACTACGGCGATGCATCAACAGGCTTTGCGCCGGTATATGCCGACAGTCCCGTTGAGCGAATTGCGTATGACACGGTGATCGCAAATATTGCGCGAGCCGCGGCCAGTTCTGCACGAGACTTGGTGAAGGGCACGCATCCATCGGGTGTTGTTGCTGCAGACATCACGGGTGCATCCGTGTGGGCAGCAATGATGCAAGTCGGTCACACGCCGCGCCTAGAAGAAGTTGAATGTCTCGCGCCATTACGGCAGATTTCTGCAATAGATCATGAAGGCGAGGGTTTGCCTCTCGTGATGGACATCCCGGCATGGGCAGGTAAATACGCAGACCCCACACGAATCACCGACACTCTCATTCATGGTCATTGGGTGCAAGGAACATTGTGTCAATGGCGCCAAGAAGAGCGTTATGGCGAATGGGTATCAAACATTCAGCGTGTTCTTCCATTTGTGAATCAGCAATGGGTGCAGTCCTCATCATCTGTAACGGAAAGTAATCGCTGATGATTATTGACATTCAACTCAATCAAGGTTCAGCCCCGTGGAGTCAATTGCGTGATGCTGCACTTGCTGCAGAAGAAGCGGGGTTCTCAAACCTGTGGAATCTTGATCACTTCTCTGGAGAGATGTTTGCTGCTGAATCCATGATGGAGTGTTTTACAAGTCTTGCTGCATGGGCTGCAACGACGAGCGCGATTGGTCTAGGAACGTTGGTTGCAAATGTAAATAATCGCGTGCCTGGATTGTTGGCAAATGCTGTGTCATCGATCCAAGAAATCTCGGGCAATAGATTCACGCTCGGTATTGGGTCTGGCGCATCACCAAGTGGCCCTTACGGTGCTGAACATGCCGCATTGGGAATTGACCTGCTGCCCACTATGGCAAAGAGGCATGCGCGTCTCGTTGAAGTAGTCGACGTGATGCGTTCTATCTGGGCAGACGACAGAGACAAAGAATTCAATGGATTTCCAAAGCCGTCGGTTCAGCCGCGCATCATTGTGGGCATCAACAGTCCGGCGTTGGCTCGTATTGCCGGAGCAACTACTGATGGCGTGAATACACGCTTCAATCACCCTGACCGTGGCGAGTTGTTGCGCACGGCGCGAGAAGCAAGTGGGAACCGAGCTGATTTTGAGACGTCGGTGTGGTCGTGGTTTGAGCCTGAATATGCAGACCCCTCGCATCCGTTTCACCAGGAACTTGTTGCCGATGGCGTGACACGACTCATCATGTTTGAAAAAGTTGCGCCACGAGTTGATGTGATTGCGTCAACTCGCAAGTATTTGCGCTAGTTAGGCAGATGCAGAGACGTAGTTCGGATTATTTGCTCGCCATTTCGCTGCTTTCAGCGTCATGTAGATAAACACCGGAACAGTCACAAAGTTCTGTGCAGAGATCATGAGGTCGTCTACAACAAATCCGTACACCAGCCATGACATGCAGTTGACAATGGTGATTGTGTAACTCGAAATGGAAATTCCGTGCAGGTTGTCTGTGCGAATAACGTGAATGAGTTGCGGAATGATGGAACTACCGCTGACCACGATGGCTACATAGCCAACAGGCGTAGCCGAAATTTGTGTGAGTAGTAATCCGAGCGCAGCCATAGCGGCAACGATGCGAAAGATAACTTGCCGTGGAATCTTTCCGTGTCGGTACACCACGGAGATAATGATTGTCTGCGCCAGTATGAATGAGATGTTCGCAAACCACACTGCGATGTCTTGTTGCAAGAGGCCGTATGTAAGCCACAGAGCTGAACCAACAAGTCCGTGAATGAGACCGAATGGTGAGATGCCGTGTGAGGTGTCGTGGCGAACCGCGCGCCATACCTGTGGCCAGATAAACGCAAGGCCAAGCCCGATGCACCACACCTGAAAGAACTGGGTCATGGCTTAGCGGTCGTGTGAGGGAACTCGACGCACATAATCGAGATCCATAAATGGGGAGGACATAATGAAATCAGCTGAAGCCCTGTTGCAAGCCACCGGAATATTCCAGACCACTGCAATACGTAAGAGAGCCTTGATGTCGGGATCATGGGGTTGTGGTTCTAATGGGTCCCAGAAAAACAGAAGAACATCAACTTCGCCTTCAGAAATACGCGCGCCGATTTGTTGATCGCCGCCTAACGGACCACTACGAAGTCGCTCCACGGCAAGACCTGTTTGCTCGTTCACTAGGCGTCCGGTGGTGCCTGTGCCTACGAGAGTGTGGCGAGATAACTCGTCACGATGCGCTCCGACCCACTGCAACAATTCATCTTTCATGTTGTCGTGCGCCACAAGGGCAATTGTTTTCTTGGCTGGAACTGCCATCTCTACTTCGCTAATTGCCACACACAATGTTTAGCCCACCGAAGCGATGGACTGGTGGAACAACAGTGAAATATGTGTGAATGAACTATTTGACGACAAGATTCACAGTGCGACCAGGCACCACGATTGTCTTCAGAGGTGTCTTACCGTCGAGTGCGGCAATGATGGGTTCAAGAGCCAGTGCAAGTTCAAGATGTTCTTCAATCGATGCAGTAGGCGCAACAGTGATTCGTGCGCGCACTTTGCCATTGATCTGAACAGGAACTTCAATTGTGTCTTCAATCAACTTGCTCGGGTCAGCGACGGGGAAGGGCACATAGGTGACTGTGGAATCGTGGCCGAGACGGAACCACAACTCATCGGCAAGGTGTGGGCACAAGGGGGACAACATTTGCACCAAAGGCTCAACCAACGAAATAGGTGAAGTCTTATGTGCAGAGACATGTTGGGTCAGCGCATTATTGAATTCAATGAGTTTGGCGATTGCGGTGTTAAAGCGCAGGTGTGCAAAATCATCTTCCACGCCGACGATGGTGCGATTCAGGTGACGAACTAATTCTTCTGGTGCTGCGTCATCAACAACGATTGAGTCACCTGTGTATTCATCAATGATGTTTCGCCATAGGCGTTGCAGGAAGCGTTGCATGCCAACTACGTCGCGCGTATTCCACGGACGGCTTGCATCGAGTGGGCCCATTGCCATTTCGTACAAACGGAAGGTATCTGCGCCAAACTCTTCGTACATCTCGTCGGGAGTCACGATGTTCTTGAGGCTCTTACCCATTTTTCCGTATTCACGGATAACCGTTTCGCCCTGCCAGGTGTAGTTGTCGCCCGACTCTTCTACTTCAGTGGCAGGAACTGTTTGTCCACGAGCGTCGCGATATGCATATGCCTGGATGTAGCCCTGGTTGAACAAACGATGGAATGGTTCCTCACTTGAGACATGCCCAAGGTCGTGAAGAACTTTGTGCCAGAAGCGTGCGTACAACAAGTGCAACACAGCGTGCTCAACACCGCCCACATAAAGATCCACGCCACCGGTGTGGCCTTCATGCTCTGGTCCCATCCAGTAGCGCTCTACTTCATGGTCGATGAAAACTTCTGAGTTAGTGGGGTCGAGGTAGCGCATCTCGTACCAACATGAACCAGCCCACTGCGGCATCACGTTTACTTCACGGCGATACTCGCGCGGACCATCACCAATGTCGAGAGTTACGCGAGTCCAGTCGGTAACACGTGCGAGTGGAGGAACAGGGTCGCTTGTTGCATCGTCGGGTGACAAAGCAGTCGGTTTGAAATCTGCAAGTTCTGGCAACAACACGGGAAGCGCCTGAGTAGGAACTGCGTATGCGCGACCATCTTCGTCGTACACAATGGGGAACGGTTCACCCCAGTAGCGCTGACGTGAAAAGAGCCAGTCGCGCAAACGATATGTAGTGGTGGGTTCACCCAGATTGTGTTGCGCCAACCATGCATTCATTCGTGACTTGGCATCGACAATTGAGGTAAGTCCATTCAAACTGACGGAATCATTCGTTGAATTGATGTATTCGCCGTCGCCCACAAACGCTTCAGGCCATGTACTGCAGTCTGCGCTCGGTGCAATGCTGCGAGCGTCAAACCACGAAGCAGGTGGCATTTGTGTAGCCACGATTGGCAAGTTGTATGCCCGTGCAAACGCAAAGTCGCGTTGGTCGCCACTTGGCACAGCCATGATGGCGCCAGTGCCGTATCCCATGAGGACATAGTCGGCAATGTAAATGGGGATGTCTGTGCCGGTAACTGGGTTAGTTGCCATTGCACCAGTGAAGACACCGGTTTTCTTCTGTGAATCGTCTTGACGTTCGTTGTCTGCTTTTGCTGCTGCCTCTGCTTGGTACGCAGCGACCTGCGTACGTTGATCTGTAGTGGTGAGCGCATCTACGAGTGGGTGCTCGGGTGAAAGCACCATGAATGTTGCACCAAACAATGTGTCGGGCCGTGTGGTGAACACTTCGATGTCGCCAGCTGATGTAGAGAACGAGACGCGAGCGCCGTCGCTGCGACCAATCCAGTTGCGTTGCATCAATTTAATTGGCTCTGGCCAATCAAGACGATCAAGATCGTCGAGGAGTCGATCTGCATACGACGTAATGCGCATCATCCACTGACGCATGTTGCGTTTGAACACTGGGTAGTTGCCGATGTCGCTGCGTCCCTCGGCGGTCACTTCTTCGTTTGCCAAAATGGTGCCCAATCCGGGGCACCAGTTCACAGGTGCATTCGACAAATACGCAAGACGATGGTCGTCAACGATGTCGTGTCGTTCGCCAGCGCTCAATGCAGACCATGCTCGACCATCTGGAGTTGGGCGATCGCCGTTTTCAAATGCCGCAATCAAATCTGCGATTGGTCGTGCACGTTCAGTCTCTGTGTCGTACCAAGCGCCATGAATCTGCAAGAAAATCCATTGAGTCCATTTGTAAAAGGATTCGTCGGTGGTGCTGACACTTCGTCGCGGGTCATGTCCAAGTCCGAGACGACGCAACTGACGACGCATGTTCGCAATGTTTGATTCCGTGTTCACGCGTGGGTGAATGCCGGTGGTGATTGCGTGTTGTTCGGCAGGCAGACCAAAACTGTCGTAGCCCAGAGCGTGAAGAACGTTGTATCCCTGCATGCGCTTGAAGCGCGCAAAGACATCGGTTCCGATGTACCCGAGTGGGTGTCCCACGTGAAGACCCGCACCAGAGGGGTAGGGAAACATGTCGAGAATGAATGCCTTGGGGCGATTGCCGACAGCTACGGAATCTTTCAGCGGCCCCGCAGGATTTGGCGCATGGAAGGTGCCTTGTGCATCCCAGGCGTCTTGCCAGCGAGATTCGATGTCGGCTGCAAGGCGCGCCGAGTAACGAAAAGGAGGGATGGAAGAAGGTCCCGATTGTGAAGGCATCGTCGAATCACTCATGGATGTGCCATCGTATAGGTCGTGTCAAAGCAACGCCCACGATCGGGTCGCCGTCAGCCCAAAGGGGGCTCATCTCATGGGTACCCCCGTACCGCACGTCTCTCCGAGGTGCTGCGTGAGGTCATTGGCGACGAGCTGACTCGTATTGATGATGAACGCCTTGACCTTGTGACCATTACCGCTATCGACGTGGACCCTGAAATGAACCGTGCGATCGTCTATTTCGACTCCATGTTTGGAGAAGAAGGTGACGAAGGGGTCATCTTGGCCCTCAATGAATTCCGGCCACGTATGCAGGCATCGATCAATCGCCAGATGCATGCTCGCAAGACACCCATTTTGTCTTTCCGTCCAGACGAAGTGATTCGCAGTGCAGCACGCATTGAGGAATTGCTGCGCAAGAAGCCAGACATCGCGCCAAATCCGTCAACAGACGACGAAGAGTAAGCCATGGCCCGCAAACGGCCACCCGTGGTGCATGGATTGGTGTTGTTGGACAAACCAGCAGGAATGACCAGTCATGACGCGGTGTACGCATTGCGGAAACATTTTGGTGAGAAGCGCATTGGTCATGCCGGAACATTGGACCCTGATGCAACAGGTCTGCTTGTAGTGGGTGTGGGTAATGGCACACGACTCATTCGTTTTCTTGGCGACATGGACAAAACATATTCATGCGAGTTCGTGTTTGGAACAGAGACCGACACTTTGGATGATTCGGGTGTTGTCACCGCAACGTACGACATGTCTGCGCCACACATCGATGAGGTACGACGAATCATTGCTGAAAAATTCGTGGGCGACATATTGCAAGTGCCGCCAATGGTGTCTGCTCTTAAAGTTGATGGCGTGCGATTGCACGAGCTTGCTCGGCAGGGAATTGAAGTTGAACGAGAAGCGCGCCCGATTGTTGTGCACTCGTTCACTGTGGAATCAACAGATGACCCACTGGTGATTCGCGCCAATGTTCGATGTGGGTCTGGAACATATATTCGAGTGCTTGGAGCAGACCTTGGTAGGGCATTGGGGGGAGGCGCGCATATGCGTACTCTGCGACGCCATACCACGGGCTCGTATTCGCTTGATGAAGCAAGCACGTTGGAAGAGCCTGTGCTGTTGCCGGTGAACGCTTTGGTCCGACATATGCCTGTCCATGTGCTGGACGATGCAGGTATTGATGACGTGCTGTTTGGTCGTACGCGTGTGGCGTGGGACGGCGATGGACCGTGGGCAGTGACTAATGAACAAGGTGACCTAGTTGCGGTCTTTGAGCTGTGGCGTGAGCGAATTGCTAAACCCACTGTTGTCTTTGGTGGCAGATAGCGTTTTATGCCGTGCTTGTAGTAACAGATCTTTCCGTTTCGCCGTGGCCAAACGAGCGCGCTGTCATCACCATTGGCGCATACGACGGAGTTCATCGTGGACACCGCGCAGTCATTGCACAAGTGCAAGCGCGCGCTGCCGAACTAGGCGCTCGCAGTGTTGTTGTTACTTTTGACCGTCACCCTGCCAGCGTCATTCGTCCCGATGTTGCGCCACGGCTGCTGACAAACCCCGCACAGAAATTAGAACTGCTGGCAGACACCGGCGTAGATGCGACTGTGGTTGTTCCGTTTTCGCCTGAGCAGGCTCGTGAAACACCCGTTGATTTTGTGGAGCGAGTGATTGTTAATGCATTACGTACTCAGGCTGTCATTGTTGGTTCTGATTTTCACTTCGGCCACATGCGCCAGGGCAACATCACGCTGTTGCGTGAAATGGGCGAGCGTCATGACTTCACGTGCGAGCCAGTAGTTCTGGTGCCTCGCGCCGACGGTGTGGATGAGCCGATCAGTTCCACAGCCATTCGTCGTGCGTTAGCCGGTGGAGAAATAGAAACTGCCACCCGGCTGTTGGGTCGCGCATTAGAAGTGCGTGGAACTGTGGTCACAGGCGATCAACGTGGACGCACCATCGGTTTTGCAACAGCAAATGTGGAGATACCGAATGGCATGTGTTTGCCGAGCGACGGCGTGTATGCCGGTTTGTATCGCCGTCCAGATGGCAGCGAACATGCGTGTGCAATCAATCTGGGTCGCCGTCCCACGTTCTATGTCAACGCGGAACACTCGCTGTTGGAAGCCCACTTGCTTGACTTTGCCGGAGACCTATACGGAGAAGATGCAGCAGTGACCTTCGTGGCATTTTTACGCAGCGAAAAACAATTCGCTGGCATCGATGAACTAAAGACTCAATTGAAACTAGATGTTGAGCACGCACGTGTTGCGGTGCAGAATTACAAACGGCAGTAACTATTCGCCAAGCGATGGCGACAAATGTTTGTATGCGGTGTTGCGCTGCACAAGGGTGCGACGCATTGGTGCAACAATTTCTCCGAAGCGACCTTCGGTCATCATCTGACCATGATTAGCGCCTGCTGCGCGAGAGATGTTTTCGTCCATCAAGGTGCCGCCAAGATCGTTGCAGCCTGATTGCAATAGTTGTGCTGCGCCGGCCGTGCCGATCTTCACCCAACTCACTTGCACGTTGTCGATGAGGCCGTCATAGAAGATGCGCCCAATTGCATGCATCAGCACGTTTTCGCGGAATGTTGGTCCGCGTCGTGCTTTGCGTTGCAAGTAAATGGGGGAGGCCATGTGCACGAAAGGCAACGGAATGAATTCGGTGAAGCCACCTGTTTCTTTCTGCAGGTCGCGCGTGACCTTCATGTGCTTTGCCCATGATGCTGTGTTCTCCACGCTGCCAAACATGATGGTGATGTTTGAGTGCAAGCCAATGGAGTGGGCCTGACGATGGCATTCCAGCCACTCTTCAGTGTTCACCTTGTCTGAACAGATAATGGCACGCACTTCATCATCGAGAATTTCTGCTGCTGTTCCTGGAAGAGAAGCAAGGCCTGCATCTTTCAATCGTTGCAAATATTCGCGAAGCGACTCGCCGTTGCGATGTGCACCTTCAGTTACTTCAAGCGCGGTGAAACCATGAACGTGCATGTCGGGCACGGCAGATTTCACTGCCTTTGTGACGTCGATGTAATAGTCACCATCGAAGTCAGGGTGGATACCACCCTGCAGTGTTACTTCGGTTGCGCCAAGTGTTGCTGCCTCCACTGCGCGATCAGCAATGTCGTCAAGAGTGAGTAAGTACGGAGTACCACGAAGGTTCAGACTGAGTGGACCCTTGGAAAAGCCACAGAACTTGCACTTGTATGTGCACACATTCGTGTAGTTGATGTTGCGGTTATGCACCCACGTCACGTTGTTGCCCACTGCGTTAAAACGAAGTTCGTCGGCATAGTCAGCGATGTAACCCACTTCGGGGCCACGCGCAGCGAATAATGCAATTACCTCTTCTTCGCCGAGTTCTTGGCCGTTGCGATGGCCTTCGATAATTTCAGCGACACGTCCGGTTGCGCTTGGTCGTGGATGCGGAATCAATGTCATTGGCTTCACATTGGAACCTGAGTACCACTGCGTGGACTTGTGACCAACGAGAACAACTTCAGCGCCGTCGTGTACAACGTCTGCAGCTGTGACTTTCTCTGGCCAGAATGCGCCCGGGTCGTCACGACCAAGTCCTTCAGCATCACAACGGTCCATCACGGGGAAGTGCAGTGCAGGGTCTAGCCACTTCTCGGGGTTCGTTGCGTACTCGGGATAAATGGTGAGTCGCGGCGCCAACACCATGCCGCGATCTTCAGAGACTTCGCGCAAACGATCAAGCGCAGGCCACGGACGTTCGGGGTTCACATGGTCTGCGGTGACAGGTGAAACGCCGCCCCAGTCGTCGATGCCAGCATCGAGCAAGATGCCAAAGTCGTCAGACAAGTTCGGTGGTGCTTGCAGATGAATTGAAGTAGGAAGGATGAGTCGTGCAACTGCAATGGACCAGAGGTACTCATCTTCAGGGCACGGACGTGCTTTGTGCATTGCAGTGCCAGCTTTTGGCAGGAAGTTTTGCACGATGACTTCTTGTACATGTCCGTATCGCTGATGCGCTGCTGCAATAAGTGCAAGAGCGTCAATGCGGTCGCGTCGCTCTTCGCCAATGCCAACCAAGATGCCACTTGTGAATGGAATAGAAAGTTCGCCGGCTTCGCACAGTGTGTTGATGCGGCGTTGTGGTTCTTTGTCTGGCGCGCCACGGTGACATTCCAGATCGTCACGTAGTGATTCAAGCATCATCCCTTGTGACGGCGATACTGAACGCAGTAGTGCAAGTTCGTCGTGGTACAACGCGCCAGCGTTTGCATGAGGCAAGAGGCCTGTTTCGTCAAGAACTAACTTGGCCATGTCATGCAGGTAATGCACTGTGGAGTCGTAGCCGTTGTCGCGTAACCAGTTTGCTGCGATGTCGTAACGCTCTTCGGGGCGTTCACCCAATGTAAAGAGAGCTTCATGACAACCGTTGCGCGCACCTTGACGTGCAATAACCAAGATGTCTTCTGCAGTGAGGTATGGCTTTTCTAGTCGAGCAGGTGGCTGAGCAAATGTGCAGTAGCCGCATTTGTCTCTGCACAGCATGGTGAGGGGAATAAATACTTTGGGGGAAAACGTGACGCGTGTTCCATGTGCAGCATCACGCAGTGCGCGGGCGTTACTCATGAGGTCGTCAAGAGACGATGTCATCAGGTGGTCAATGAATGACTGATCGAGGGGGAGAGTTGACATGATGTCTTCTCGGGTGAAGTTGCGCGACAAGGCAGCACCTTTCAGGTGAATCCGTTGGATATGTATGCCAGTGGCGGTCGAACCCCTCAGACGAGCAAGAAATGTCTGATGGCGCCCATTTGGCCGCGCATCATCACAATACCGTGACAACTACTCCGTGGTGGAGTTAGAGATGGCTTCAAACATGGCGGCAACGTTGTGGCTGCTCATGGGTACCCGGTGGCCAGTACGGCTGATGAAGCTCAATTGCACCCCAGTGGCTGGGTCGAGGGCGGTGAACACCTGCTCATGGCCCTCAGCATCGACCACTACATCGGTGAGACGTGGAACTCCAGCTGCGTCGAGTGCATCACGAGTGAAACCTGCATTGAGTACTTCAATGGCGATGTGTTGAACGCCTGAGCCGTGTTCGGCAAGACGCTTGTGTACGGCTGCGTTGTGATCGGCTCCGACGAGGACCACTGTGACCCCGCCTGCTTCAGCATTGACTACTGATGCATCGTCGGTTGCTGTGGTGGTGAAGCCCATGCCTGAAAAAAACTTCGTAGCGGCCGCAAGGTCTGCCACGGCCACCACAACGTGGTCGATGCGACACGCAACGGTGTCTAGTTCGGAACGCTGAGAATCGCCAGCTTGTTTCGTTGGAGCGATGTCTTGTCGTGACTCTGCAACTTCAATGCGATGTGTCTCTGACAACAGCGTGCGAAAGAGTTGTTCTGCAAAGTCGGCGTCAACGCCTGCATCGATTGCCCATTGACGACGGCTAGCCAATACATCACGCACGCGTTGTGGCTGAATAACGGCAGCGCCAGTGGTTTCTTTAATCTCTGCGACTTCACGGCACACGTTCATGCGGTCGGCGAGTAACTGCACGAATGCTGCGTCGATTGCATCAATGCGCTGGCGAAGGTCGGACAGGTCAGCCATTTCAGCGTGCACTCATCAATCGTTCAACATGCTTGGCAAGAACATCAATTTCTATATTCACAGCATCGCCTGCTGCGCGATGACCAAGAGTGGTGACTGCAGATGTATGCGGGATGACCGCAACTTCAAATGTGTCTTCGGTGAGATTGAAAACTGTGAGGCTGATGCCGTCGACTGTGCAGCTGCCTTTTTCCACGACATAACGCATGAGCTCTTTTGGAATGCGCACCACGAGTTGTGGCACAGGAGCAACGACTTCGCCCACCGCATCAACATGGCCAAGAACAATGTGGCCACCAAAGCGACCATTAGCCACCATGGGCCGCTCGAGGTTGACAGGGTCGCCAGGCTTCAGATGGCCAAGGTTGGTGCGTGAGTAGGTCTCTTCAGAGACATCAGCCACCCACCAGTTCGGCCCTTGTTCGACCACGGTGAGGCAACAGCCGTTGACGGCGATGGAAGCCCCAATGGCAGCATCTTCCAGCACTGTGGTTGCCGCAATGCGCAAGCGAGCGCCATTTCGGTCGGCAACAGAGCCCTTTTCTTCGATAATTCCCGTGAACACACTGTTGAGACTAATCGCATAGGGGGGTTGTGGGCACTGGGAGATGGCTCATAGCCTGAAAGGGTCCTCGTGGGCTCCGGCGCACGTGTGATGCCCGCCCTGGGTTTTTAGGGCTGGCGCCCTCTCTCACAAAGGAATATGAGGCTTCAACATGTCACCGAAGATCGACACAATCTCGACGTACCGCAAGCATGGTACGGACACTGGCTCACCAGAAGTGCAAATCGCACTACTTACTGACCGCATCAATCAACTGACGGATCACCTCAAGGTGCACCAGAAGGACCACCACAGTCGTCGTGGTTTGTTGATGTTGGTGGGTCGCCGCCGTCGCATGCTCGATTATGTTCGTGACCGCGACGTTGCTCGCTACCGCGAGCTCATTGCTCAACTCGGCCTTCGCCGATAACAAAACCTTCCGCCAACACCATTTTTATTGTTGTCGGTTGTCAGTCGATTATCTCGCGCCATGGGGCGGGGTTGCCGACTGGGAACCGGCTGGTTGTAGGCGGAACTACAACAACACACAAACAAGGGAGTTCCCATGGCTGACGCCATTCGTGTTTCAACACAGGTTACTGGTTCCGAAAAAACCATGTCATTCGAGACTGGAAAGCTTGCGACACAATCGCAGGGCGCCGTTCTCGCCTCAATCGACGGCACCACCGTTCTCGTTACAGCTAATGCGGCTCGTGGCGTTAAAGACGGCATCGATTTCTTCCCACTCACCGTGGATGTCGAAGAGCGTGCATACGCTGCCGGCAAAATTCCCGGCGCATTCTTTCGTCGTGAAGGACGTCCATCAGAGCAGGCAATTCTTACTTGCCGTCTGATTGACCGCCCACTTCGTCCTGCGTTCCCAGATGGCTTCCGCAACGAGACACAAATTGTTGTCAACGTTGTTGGTGTCGACATGGAAAACCCACACGACGTTATTGCGATCAATGCATCGTCTGCTGCTCTCATGATCAGCGGCGTTCCATTCGAAGGCCCAGTTGGTGCTGTTCGTTTGGCATATTCGCAAGACGGTGAATGGGTGCCACACCCAACATATGCCGAAGGAAACAACGGCACATTCGAAATCGTTGTTGCAGGTCGTGAACTTGACAATGGCGATGTTGCCATCATGATGGTGGAAGCAGGCGGCACAGAGAAGTCATTCGAGTTCTATGCAGATGGCGCTCCAAAAGTGTCAGAGCAAACAATTGCAGATGGTCTTGAAGCATCAAAGGTGTGGATCAAAGAGTCCATCAAGCTTCAGCGCCAACTCGTTGCAAGTGTTATTGCTACTAAGGGTGCAATTACTCCTCTTGCGTACACACCAGTGCTTGATTACACACCAGAGGTATTCGCAGCTGTTGAACAAGTTGCAACACCAAAGTTGGCAACAGCAATCACTATTGCTCTCAAAGCAGATCGCAATGCTGCAACAGATGCTGCAGCTGCAGAAACTGTTTCAGAGTTGTGTGGCCCAGACGGCAAGTTCGCCGGCCAAGACAAAGCTGTGAAAGAAGCAGTTCGTAGCCTCACAAAGAAGCTTGTTCGTAAGCGCGTAGTTGAGCACGGCATTCGTATCGACGGTCGCGGTCCTCGCGATCTTCGTGCAGTGACTTCAGAAGTTGGCACATTGCCAAACGCACACGGCACTGGCTTGTTCCAGCGCGGTGAAACTCAAGTTCTGAACGTCTGCACATTGGCCATGCCTCGCATGAACCAGATGCTCGACACACTCGGTCCTGACAATTCAAAGCGTTACATCCACCACTACAACATGGCTCCTTGGGCTAATGGTGAAACTGGTCGTGTTGGTACTCCAAAGCGTCGCGAAATCGGACATGGTGCTCTTGCAGAGCGTGCGTTGTTGCCAGTCGTTCCTAGCCAAGAAGAATTTGCATACGCAATTCGTTTGGTCAGCGAAGTTCTGTCATCAAACGGTTCAACATCAATGGCTTCAGTTTGTGCATCAAGCTTGTCGTTGATGGATGCAGGTGTTCCCATCAAGGCGCCAGTATCTGGCATCGCAATGGGTCTCATCTATGCAGAAGGCAAATACCTCACGCTCACCGACATTCTCGGTGCAGAAGACGCATTCGGTGACATGGACTTCAAAGTTGCCGGAACTGTTGATTGCGTAACTGCGTTGCAGCTTGACACCAAGATCGACGGAATTCCCGCCGATGTATTGTCATCAGCTTTGCAGCAAGCACGCGATGCTCGTATGACCATCCTTGACAGCATGAACGCAGCACTCAATGCGCCACGTTCAACTGTTGCTGATACCGCACCAAAAATTGTGTCCTTCACAATTCCTTTGGACAAAGTGGGCGAAGTGATCGGGCCAAAGGGCAAGGTCATCAACACCATTCAGCAAGAGACCGGTGCAGACATCGCAGTGGACGACGACGGAGCAGTGGGAATTGTCACCGTTGGTTCGCCAGACAACTTCCGTGTTGAAGATGCGAAAGCTCGCATCTTGGCAATTGTTGATCCTCCAACTGCAGAGTTGAACGCCATCTATGACGGACGCGTTGTCAGCATCACCAAGTTCGGTGCATTCGTGAACATCCTTCCTGGTCGTGATGGCCTCGTGCACATCAGCAAGTTGGGTAATGGTCAGCGCGTGAACAACGTGGAAGACGTACTCACTCTTGGTGACACCATCAAGGTTCGTGTTGACGATGTCGACGACAAGGGCAAGGTCAGCTTGACTCCTGTCGATGACGACGGACAAGACATCCCAGGTGGCGGCGGTGGCGGCGGTGAGCGTCGTGAGCGTCGCGATGACCGTGGCCCACGCGAAGACCGTGGTGATCGTGGCGGCCGTGATCGCAATGATCGTGGCAGTCGTGACCGTAACGACCGTGGCCCTCGTGAAGATCGTGCTCCACGTGAAGACCGTGCTCCCCGGGGTGACGGACCAGTGGAAGTCTCTTTCGAGGCAGAGTTTGACAGCGAAATGCGCTCCGAGTTCGGTGACCTTGGTCCCGACACTCGTGGTGGTGGCGACCGTGGTGGAGACCGCGATCGCAATCGTCGCCGTCGCTAAATAGCCGAGCGACTACCGTGAACCCCATGATCAAAGTGGGAGTTGTCGGAGCCGCAGGACGAATGGGATCCACGGTATGCGACGCAGTCGTTGCCGCTGATGGATTAGAACTAGCAGCCGCTGTCGACGTTGTCGGCGGCGGCGGTTCTATTCATGGGGTACAGATTGCCTCTGACTTGAAAGCTTTGGCTGACGCCGGCTGCCAAGTGGTGGTTGATTTCACCATTGCAGATGCGGCACGCACCACGCTTCCGTGGCTTGCACTACATGGCATGCATGCAGTGGTGGGCACTACCGGATTTTCCGATGACGACATTGCGTCGTTTCGTAAAGCCTTCACGGGAAGCAACTGTGTTATCGCCGCCAACTTTGCGATCGGTGCCGTGTTGATGATGAAGTTTGCAGAACAAGCTGCACCATATTTTGAGACTGCGGAAATCATCGAGTTTCATCACAACGCAAAAGCAGATGCTCCAAGCGGAACTGCAATGGCAACTGCTCAACGCATGGCTGCAGCAAGTGACGAGTGGGCAGCAGACCCAACAAAGCATGAAGTAGTGCCAGGTGCACGTGGGGGAGTCGGTCCTGGCGGCATTCGTGTGCACGGCGTTCGCATGGTGGGTATGACTGCATCACAAGAAGTCATCTTGGGTACTGCTGGTCAAACACTTGTTATTCGCCATGACAGCAATGATCGTGTGAGCTTTATGCCCGGTGTTGTGCTTGCGTGTCGCATGGTCGGTCAAACTTCTGGCCTCACAATGGGAATCGATTCGTTCTTATAAATGAAAAAACCCGCCTCGCCGAAGCGAGACGGGCCCTTTCGAGAAGTATTACTTCAATGAGTTGATTGCTGCGTCGTAGTTCGGTTCGTTTGCAATGTCGGATACAAGCTCTGTGTGAAGCACTGTTCCTTTTTCGTCTACAACAACGACGGCACGTGCTAGCAAGCCAGCGAATGCTCCTTCATTGAGGCCAACACCAAAGACTGAACCAAAGTCGGTACGGAATGATGAAGCGTTCTGCACATTGCTGAGACCTTCAGATCCACAGAAACGACCTTGCGCGAATGGCAAGTCTGCAGATACGCAATAGACAACTGTGTTGTCGAGCGATGATGCAAGTTCGTTGAAGGTACGCACGCTTGTTGCACATGTTGGTGTATCGACACTTGGGAAGATATTGAACACAACACGCTTTCCTGCGAGAGAGTCATTGCTGAACTCTTGCAAGTTTCCTGCGGTGAGAGTGAATGAGGGAAGTGACTTTCCTGGAACAGGGAGGTCACCGACTGTGTTGACGGGCGAGCCGCCGAATGATGTTTGAGCCATGGGGCAAATCCTAACTGCGAGTTGACCTCAGGTAGTCGGGGCGCCGGGGGACTTTCTACGCGAAGCCTGAAAGAACGTGATGGCAAAGAGGCCTCCCACAATCCACCACTGGTAGGCGTCGAGCCAGTCGAGGGCAGAGCGAATTTGGTCTTCAAACAACTTGCCACCAAACCACATAACAATCAGGCGAAACACAATGCCTGAGGCCACGGCAGGAATGAATTTACGTGGGTCAAGTTTGAGATGTCCGAGGAGGAGACAGACGATGTTTGACCCCGGCATAAGAAATGCTGCTAGCCACCCGATGCGAAGGGTGGCTCTTTCGGTCCAGCGATAGATGCGCGGCATTTCGCCCACTTGAGCTTCTGTCCAACGCAACGCTCGTTCACCAAAGAGTCGTCCCACGTAAAAAAGGGCGATGGCAGCCACGAGTAGTCGGCAGAACCCCACAATGAAGAACGGCAATGGGTCGATGAATGGCACCGAGCCAAACAGGTTCCTCGACCGAGAACTGAGGAAGAGAACCAAGAGAGGCCGGTCGTCGACAAGCGCAGGCCCAATATTGGTGCCGATGGTGCCAATGACGAAAAGGCATGAAGTAAAGGCGACCAGAAGTTTGCGCATTCGGACAACCGTAGTTGCCACGGGCTATTCGCAAGGGGTCACCTATTGGTAGTTTTTTGGTGTTCACGGCAGATGCCGAGTTTCCAAGGGGGGACATTATGAAGGGTTTAATGCAGCCGACTCAATTGTCGATTAGCTATCTGTTCGATCGTGCGGAGAAGTATCACCGCGAAAAAGAAATCATCACTGCCACAGCCACAGGCCGTGAGCGCATCACCTACGGCGAATGGGCTGACCGCACGCGTCGCCTAGGCGGAGTGCTCGACACATTGGGTATCTCGCATCTGGGTCGAGTGGCAACCTTTGCATGGAACACAGCTCGTCACCTTGAGTTGTATTTCGCAGCGCCGTGTTCAGGGCGCGTGTTGCACACGTTAAACATTCGTTTGTTCCCCGAGCAGATCACATACATCGTGAATCATGCTGAAGACGAAGTCATCTTTATTGACACATCTATCTATCCGCTGATTGAACCACTGCTTTCTACGTTCACAACTGTGAAGCACTTGGTTTTCATGTACGACGGCAAAGGTGAAGTACCCACATCTGTTCCTGGTTTTCAGGTGCACGAATACGAAGCACTTCTTGCGGCCGCCACGCCAGTGCAGTGGGCTGCAGTAGACGAGAATCAAGCAGCAAGCATGTGTTACACCAGTGGAACAACGGGTAACCCGAAAGGCGTTGTGTACAGCCATCGCAGTACGTACCTACACACCATGGGTGCAATGATGGCCGACTCACTTGGTGTAAGTGAATCAGATGTCATTCTTCCTGTGGTTCCGATGTTCCATGCAAACTCATGGGGCCTTGCACATGCAGGCGTTGCCTCTGGTGCAACATTGGTCATGCCTGGCCCAGATTTGTCTGGTCCTGCAATTGCCAATCTCATCGTGGAAGAAAAAGTCACGGTGCCCGCTGGCGTTCCCACCATCTGGATGGCTGTACTCCCTGAACTAAAGGGACGAGACACTTCAAACATTCGCGCCATCCCATGTGGTGGTTCAGCAGTGCCTAAAGCACTGAGCGAGGCGTATCGCGCACAAACAGGCAAGCCAATCTTGCAAGCGTGGGGTATGACCGAAACAAGCCCAATCGCTGCTGTGTGCACATTGTCATCTGCAGATCGTTTGTTGCCAGAGGAAGAACAAGCTGAACTGCGTACCACTGTTGGGCTCATCAGTTTTGGTGTGGAGATGCGCGTTGTTGAGCCAGGCACTACAACTCCACTGCCATGGGACGGCGAATCACAAGGTGAACTGCAATGTGCAGGTTCGTGGATTGCATCTGACTATTACAACGACCCGCGTTCTCGCGAAAGCTTCACTGAAGATGGTTGGTTGCGCACAGGTGACGTAGCAGTGGTCGACTCAAAGGGTCGTATCCGATTGGTGGACCGCACCAAAGACCTCATCAAGTCTGGCGGCGAATGGATTTCATCGGTCGACGTGGAGAATGAACTGATGTCTCATCCAAAGATTGCTGAAGCAGCGGTCATTGGTGTGCCGCATCCAAAGTGGAGCGAACGCCCATTGGCCTGCGTAGTAATCAAGCCTGGCGAGACTTTGTCGAAAGAAGAAGTACTCGAACACCTTGCTCCACGTTTGGCAAAGTGGCAGATGCCAGACGATGTGGTCTTCATTCCTGAAGTACCAAAGACATCTGTAGGTAAATTCTCAAAGAAGACATTGCGTGATCAGTTCGCTGACCACATTCTGCCAACTTCATAAATAGCTTCTCGCTCGTTGGCGAGATTGACGTTAGTTACAAACGACCAGAACGAATCACTCGTTCTAAGAATTGCTGTGCGCGTTCCGAAGTGGGATGACTAAAGACATGTGCCGGAGATCCTTGCTCGATGATGAGGCCTTCGTCGAGCACGCACACCACATCACTTGTGTCACGCGCAAAACCCATCTCATGGGTTGCTAATACAAGGGTCATGCCAGACGCCTTGAGTTCTCTCACAACATCAAGCACTTCGCCCACAAGTTCAGGGTCAAGAGAACTAGTGATCTCATCAAGAAGCAGCACTTCTGGCTCAATGGCGAGAGCTCGCACGATTGCAACACGTTGCTGTTGGCCACCTGAGAGTTGGTCGGGATACGCTTTTGCTTTATCCGCTAAACCAAATCGTTCCAGCAAGTCGTGAGCCTTGGCTCTAGCAAGTGCTTTGTTTACGCCGAGAGTACGAACAGGCGACAGTGTGATGTTGTCGATGACTGACATGTGAGGGAACAGATTGAAGTTCTGAAACACCATTCCCACGCGGCGGCGTACTGGGTTTGCATCGAAGCCTGGAACGGAGATGTCGATGTCATCGAGAAGAATGGTGCCGTCATCAATTGGTTCGAGAAGATTGATGCAACGAAGGAGTGTGCTCTTGCCTGAGCCACTTGGCCCAATCAAGGTAACGACGGAACCTTCAGCAATATCAAGAGTGATGCCCTTGAGCACTTGATGTTCGGCATATGACTTTGTCACGCCGTTGAGAGAGATCTTTGAACTATTCATCGTACGCGAGTTCCTGTAGTGCGGCGACGTTCACGCTCGAGTAGGTAATCGGTGGTGCGGGTAAGAGGAATGGTCATCATGAGAAAGATGACAGCAGCCACAACATATGGCGTGAAGTTGGCAAACTTAGATTTATCAACGCCGGCTTGACGCAATATTTCAATAGGTCCAATCAAACTGACAAGAGCAACGTCTTTTTGCAAACTCACCATGTCGTTCATCAGTGGTGGTACTACTCGTCTGATTGCTTGTGGCAATACAACAAAACGCATGGTTTGCCAGTTCGACAAT
>Ga0208481_1000143_pt1 | contig 21947 bp, 20 predicted proteins | sample LakMenEpi02Jun10_FD_150662 | JGI IMG/M metagenome (GOLD analysis project Ga0208481, IMG submission 150662) | Freshwater microbial communities from Lake Mendota, WI - 02JUN2010 deep hole epilimnion (SPAdes) | ecosystem: Environmental > Aquatic > Freshwater > Lake > Epilimnion/Euphotic zone ... | reverse complement strand
TTGGATCAGCAGTAAAAATGCCATCGACATCTGTATAGATCTCGCAAATATCTGCTTTTAAAGCTGCTGCTAAAGCAACAGCAGTTGTGTCAGATCCGCCACGACCAAGTGTGGTTATGTCTTTAGTGCTTTTTGAAACTCCTTGAAATCCAGCAACAATTGGAATAGCACCTTCAACTAATGCTTGTTTAATTCTTTCTGGCGCAACATCAATAATTCTTGCTTTGCCATGTGTTGCATCAGTTATTAATCCAGCTTGAGAACCTGTGTAGGAACGAGCTTCCATTCCAAGATCATGAATTGCCATTGCTAAAACTGCCATTGAAATTCTTTCACCAGCAGTTAGCAACATATCTAATTCTCTTGCTGCTGGTTTTGGTGAAACTTGTTCAGCTAATTCAATAAGTTCATCAGTTGTATCTCCCATTGCAGAAACAACAACAACTACTTCATTTCCTTGTTTTTTGGTATCAACAATTCTTTGTGCAACGCGTTTAACGCTGGCTGCATCAGCTACTGATGAACCACCGTATTTCTGCACAATCAGAGACAAGAAAACCTGCTTCAAAATGTAGAAGGAAGTTCTATTCTAGAAGATACAATTTTTGCTTAAGAAACTTGTCTTCTGCCCTTTAAAGCACGCCCCAGAGTCACTTCATCGGCATATTCCAGCTCGCCACCTACTGGTAGCCCACTTGCTAATCGGGTGACTAAAACTCCTGTTGATTCAAGAACACGAACCAAATAGGCAGCAGTTGCTTCGCCTTCCAAATTCGGATTAGTTGCAACAATTACTTCTTTTGTTTCTTCTGTCGTAACTCTGTTGATTAATTCTTTGATTCTTAATTGATCTGGCCCAATTCCATCAATTGGAGAAATTACGCCACCAAGAACATGGTAGCGACCTTTGAATTCTCTAGTTTTTTCTAATGATGAAATATCTTTTGCTTCTTCAACTACACAAATACTTGTTAAGTCACGTCTAGTATCTGAACAAATATTACACATTTCTGTTTCAGAAACTGCTCCACAAGTTTTGCAACTTTTTACTTTTTGTTTAACTTCCAAAAGTAATTTAGCTAAATTTTCTACAGTTGCAGAATCTGTTTGTAATAAATGAAAAGCTAATCTTTGAGCACTTTTGGGTCCAACTCCAGGAAGTCTTCCTAGTGCATCAATTAAATCTTGAAGGGAGCCTTCATACACTTTTAGTTTCCACCGTTTTCAAATTCATGAATTTTTACTGCACCTAATGATTCCATTGCTACGGATAAACCATCTTTATATTCAACGGATTCATCATTCATATTTGGTTGATCAACTTCTTCAGCACCTGTGGATTCCATGTGTTTAAACTCGATTGAAACATTTAATGAAACAGAGGAAACTAAAACGTTCTTTAAATTCTCAACGTGTTTCAATTCAGAAGCCATCATCAACTTGGATGCATCTTTAAGTCCAATAACTAAAACAGTTTGATTTAATTCAAGTGGTTTTGAATCCATGTAAGCAAGCCAGGCAACTCTGCTGACTCTACTCAGTTCACCCATAATGTCTTTCCATCTAACTTCTAGTTCAGCAACATCAGTTATGTCCTTCTTTACTGTTGCTTTAACAGGTTGGGGTTTTTCAAGTTTCTTTTCAACAGGTTTAACTTCTGTTTTTGCAACAGGGGCAGTTTGCTTTGGAGCACTCGTTTGAATTTGGGTTGTTGGCTGAATAAATAATCGTGCGATTGCTAAATCAAGTGATAACTCTGGATTAGAAGATGATTTTAATTGAGAAAGCGAAACTGAAACACTGGTTGCCGCTGTTACAAGAATTGACATCGCATCTCGATCATTTGTGTCAGCTTGTCTGATGCGTATTCCTAAATAGTTAAGAAAATCACTAAGTAATTTGTGTGGTTCTATTCCTTGAGCGCAAGCATTTCTTACAACTTCAAGTGCTTTTGCTAAGTCGTTTTCTAAAACAGAATTTCCTAATTCATCTAATATTCCAAGGGGTGTTAGACCTAATTGCCATTCAACATATTCTGTTGATAAACCTTTTTCATCCATTCCTGCAGAAAACTGTCCTAAAAGACTTAAAGCATCTCTAACACTTCCACCACTGGCTGTTGCTATGGCTTTTAGTGCAGCATCATCACATTTAATGTTTTCTTTCTTACAAATTTCAGATAGGTGCTTTGCTAGAACATCTCTATTAACTAAGCGAAATGCATAATTATGTGTTCTTGATCTGATAGTTCCTAACATTTTTTCTGGCTCAGTTGTGGCAAAAATAAATCTCAAATGACTTGGTGGTTCCTCAATCATTTTTAGCATTGCATTATTTGCTGAAGTTGATAATTGATGGGCTTCATCAATTATGTAAATTTTGTATTTATCTTTAATTGGTACATAACCAACTTGTTCTCTTAAGTCTCTGGCATCATCAACTCCACCATGAGTTGCAGCGTCAATTTCTACGACATCAACTGTTCCTGCACCACCGGGTGCAAGAGATATACAAGATTCACATTTGCCGCAAGGATTTGAAGTTGGCCCTTTTTCACAATTTAAGGATCTAGCCATGATTCGAGCGGTACTTGTTTTTCCACAACCACGCGGACCACTGAATAAATATGCGTGATGTACTTTTCCTGAATCAATAGCTCTAGCTAAAGGTTCAGTGACATGTTCTTGTCCAATGACAGTAAGAAGTGTGTCTGGACGATAGCGACGATAGAGAGCAAGCACCATGATTAGTTAAGCCTATGTCTGGGAGGCGACAGTAAAGAAATTGCTCGCCTAATACCTACACAGACTAGATAATCTCTAGACTCAAAGCGAGCAATAGATGCAACAAGTGTTACTTGTGGGAAATGGACTAAAAACAAACAATGGTTAGCACACCGCAAGAACGAAAACGACTCATTCAAGGAGTCATCGTTGTAGGTGCAGGTTTAGCTGTGCCACAAGGACTTGCATATGTAGCAAGCGTGGTGGCAGCTCGATTGTTAGTTCCTGCCGAATTTGGGGCATTTGGTGCAATGCAAGGAATTACTCAAATAGGAGTACCAATTGGTTTAGCAATTCAAGCAATTGCTGCTCGAAGACTTGTTAAGAATTCTTCAAATAAACATCATGATTTATTGAGATTCGGTTTAGAAATATCGATGGCTGTCATGCTCGCGACCCTTTTGATTTCATTTCCTTTGTCTTCAATATTTAATATTGATTACATAGTTTTGGTGTTAACAATTGGGGCAATAGCACCCTTTGTATTTATAAGTACTCAGTTAGGAATTGCGCAAGGAAAAGAGTTTTATTTAAAGCTTGCTGGAATATATATTGTTTTTGGAATAGGTCGAAGTGTTTCAGCAATTGTGGGACTATTTATTTATCCTGAATTAATTTCAGTTGGAATTGGCTTCTTTGGTGGAACACTACTAAGTGCGATAGTCGCTCATTTTATTTTGGGTAATAGTAAGAAGTTTTGGAAAACAGAACGTGCGGATCAAAGTATTAATGAATTATGGAAAGCAACCCAAGCTTTATTTGCACTTTATGTTTTAGTAAACATTGACGTTTTGTTAGCAAGAATTGTTTTAACTCCAGAAGAATCAGGAATTTACACAGTCGGGATGCTAGTTGCAAAAATTGCCTTCTTTATGCCCCAGGCAATAACAGTTGTGTTGTTTCCCAAGATGGGAAGGAATGATTCTTCAGCGCTTCGCTTAGCCGTGTTAGGCACGTCTTTAATTGGAGCAGGTTATATTGCATTGACTTATTTTGCTTCAGAATTTGTGGTTAATGCTATTGGTGGTTCAAGTTATGCAGAGCTTTATTCAGAAGTTTGGTTATTTGCAGTAGAAGGATCCCTGTTTGCAGTGCTTCAAGTTTTACTTTATGGGCGCATCTCACGAGAAGACACAAAAGCTTCAATTCTTCTTTGGGTAGGATCATTAATTGCAGCGGTTAGTGTTTGGTTGATTGCGAAGGACACCATAATTACTGTTGTTTCATCATTGATTGGTGTGACATTTATTTTAGTGATAATTGCCGCAGTTTCAGAATTAAGACATCGAACTAACAAAATAAACAAATCTTAAGTTTCAAAAATTCTCATGACTGAATGTATTGATTACGATTAGTGAGATTTAAAGCATAAATATTTGTGTTATTCATTACAATTGTAACAGCAAATAAGAATTCTATTTCACAGATCATTAAGTTAGGAGAACCCATGAATACAAATGCAGTAATAGTTCCTACTCATAATAGATCTTCTAGAATACTCAAATTTCTAGACGCTATAGTTAAAAACTCCCTAATAAGTGATATATATTTAGGAATAGATAAAACCGATCCTCATCTTAGTGAGTATAATAAAATAGTAGGTAAACTTCCAAAACCAAATTGCGTAAAAATTATGGAAACGCAGAGTAATTCAATGTTACAAAGTTTAAATTTGATGGGAAGTGAACTTTCAAAAGATTATCAATTTCTCACTTTTATGGGCGATGATCATATTGTGAAAACGAGGGGATGGGATGTTGAGTTAGCAAAACCAATAAGTAAAAAATTTGGAATATCCTATCCAAATGATTTACTTCAACAAGAAAATCTACCCACCGCAGTTATGATAAATTCCAGAATTGTCGAATTACTAGGTTTTTTCGGGCATCCAATTTTTAGTCATCTTTATGTTGATAACTCTTGGTTAGAAATTGGTAAGAGCCTAAATAACTATAATTATTTTTCAAACATTATAATAGAACATGAACACTACTCCGCCGGTAAATCAAAAAATGATTTCACCTATATGAAAAATAATTCTGACGAAGATTGTAAAAAAGGGTTAGAAGAGTTTAATCTTTATATGAAAAAATATCATAAAAAAATAATTATGAAAATAAAATTTTTTGAGATTATAGATAAGTTAAAATCACTATAATTTCGCACTTGAAATTCGAAAGAAGCGACTCTTCGCACACCTAGCAGCAAACAAGTAAAACCTTGCTGTTTTTCAACCCTGGGGTTATTCACAAGTCGCGCCACCGCACGAAGAGTCATCATCAAGACTATGACTTGTAATTAGTTAATTAGTAAGTAAGTACGCTTCAATACGGAGGATTCGCCTAGTGGCCTATGGCGCTGGCTTGGAAAGTCAGTTGGGAGCAATCTCTCAAGGGTTCGAATCCCTTATCCTCCGCCAGATTATTTCTTAGAGGCAAGTAAAAGCAAATTTCTACCAAACAAATATTTTAAACCTAAATTATCTAAGAATTGGCTAATTGGTCAGATAAATTTGTCATAAATTGGAAGAAGTCTTGAGCCCGACTCACTTATTTGTAATTTGAAAATCTTCAAGAAGAGCCAAGCAAATAATCCTATGCTATCAACAAAGACGCAGGAATCAATTTTGAAGCCAGCCCCAGCAACTTTTTCAATTAATTCTTTTTTATCATATCTTCTAAAATGTTCAAGTTTTTTATCGATATGGGAATAAATAAATTTATTTGCTGGCACAAAAATTCCTACTTTCCCACCTGAAATTAAGTGATAAAAAAGAAATTTGATAGCAGCTCGATCGTCATCAATATGTTCTAGTACATTTGAAGTAAAAATATAATCAAATGCAGAGTCAACACTTAACGAGGTAAATCCAGAAAGTCCTCGTTCTAATATGATTTTGACTTGGCTCTCGTCTGGCTCTAAGCAAGTTATCGAAGAAGTTCCTTCTAATTTTTTCCAAATATTTGATAGGGTGCCTATCCCCGCTCCAAAATCTAAAACTTTATTTTTTGATTTCGCATGGTTTATAAATTGAGTAACAATGAAATGGTTGTAATTATCAAGATTTAGTTCTAGTTTTTCTAGTTCAACTAACCCCGAATAATGGAAGCCACCCATTTCAGACATGTCTAAAATATATCTCAATTATGCGGTGGCGGTGGGATTTGAACCCACGGAAGATATTTCTATCTTCACACGCTTTCGAGGCGTGTACCTTTGGCCACTCAGACACACCACCAAAGAAGTATTAATTATTTGTTAGAAGATTTAAAAATATCTCTATTTTTTAAATAAGGTTGTAACGCTTTAGGGATGTAAACACTGCCATCTTTTTGTTGATGGTTTTCCAATAGAGCCACAATTGTTCTAGTAACTGCTAAAAGAGTTCCATTTAATGTTGAAACGTAGTTTGTTTTATCTCCAACGCGAGTCCTAATTTTTAGTCTTCGTGCCTGAAATTCTGTGCAATTAGAAGTTGAAGTGAGTTCACGATATTCATTTGAGGATGGGATCCAGGCATCACAATCAAATTTTCTAGCAGCACTTGATCCAAGATCTCCTGTAGCAACATCAATAACCCTGAAAGGTAGTTCAAGTTTTGTTAACACTTCTTTTTCCACTTCAAGTAATTGTTTATGTATTGAATCCGCATCTTCAGAGTTAGCAAAAACAAACATTTCAACTTTGTCAAACCAGTGAACTCTAAAAATTCCTCTCGTATCTTTACCGTGAGATCCCGCTTCTCTTCTGTAGCATGGTGAATAACCTGCATATTTAATTGGTAACTCTTTATTGTCTAAAATTTCATCCATGTGCTTGGCGGCTAAAGGAACTTCACTTGTTCCAACAAGATATAAATCATCTTGCTCTATTCGATAAACATTTTCTGCAGCTTGTCCTAAAAATCCAGTTCCCTCCATGGCAGCAGGTTTTACTAGTGCGGGTGGGATAACGGGAGTAAATCCATGATTTTGAGCAATATCAATTGCAAAATTAACTAAAGCTAATTCAAGAAGAGCACCATCACCAACAAGGTAATAAAATCTTGATCCTGAAACTTTTGCACCACGTTCTAAATCAATTAATTTTAATTCTTCGCCAAGTTCAACATGATCTTTTATTTTTATGCCTTCGGTATTGAAATCTCTAGGTTTTCCTATAGTTTCGAGGACTTTAAAGTCTTTTTCTGCTCCAATAGGTGCATCTTTGTGAACAAGATTTGAGATGTTTGACATAGCTTTATCAGTAAATTTTTTAACTTCCTCTTGTTTTAATGTCAACGCAGCAATGTTGTCTGAAAGTTCAGTTCCTTTTTTAGTCAAAATATCCAACTGCTTGTCTAGTTCTGGACCAGGAGCACTTTTTTGTTGAGCTTTTAGATTGCCAATTTCCTTACTCAAAGATTTTTGCTCAGCACGTAAGTTATCGACTTCAACTGTTAGGTTTCGCCAGAGTTGATCGTTTTTTATAAAATCATCAACTAGTGCTGGGTTTTCTCCCCGAGCACTCTGGGAGTCTTTAACAATCTGAGGATTATTTCGTACAAAATCTGGATTTATCACAGTTGATAGCCTACCGATTTGATTATCAATAATAAGTACACTTGGAGCGCTAATTGCTCAATTTAAGGAAAAACTATTGGATTACAACTGGCTTACCCCTAAAGCCCAAATGCGCCAAACTCCTGGAAAAGGTTCAGGCAGTTTCGCTATTGAAAAAATAGCCAAAGGTGAAGTAATAGCAAGCTTTGGTGGATTTGTTGTTGAACAACAAGATTTAAAGGATTATTCAACAGATCGAGTTGCAAGATCCCTACAACTTGATGAGGCAAGTTATTTGTTATCTGGCCTAGTTCCTGAATCTGGAGACATGATTAATCATTCATGCGAACCTAATTGTGGAGCATTTGGCACTTCAAGTGTGATTGCTATGAAAGGCATTGAAATTGGGGAAGAATTAAGTTTTGATTATGCGATGACAGATTCATCTCAGTATGACGAATTTAAGTGTTTCTGTGGAAAAGAAAACTGTCGAGGAAAAATCACTGGTAAAGATTGGCAAGATCTGATCTTGCAAAGCAAGTACAACAATTATATTAGTTCCTTCATTACAAAACTAATTAAACTTTCTCATTCCAAATGATTTAATAATCAATTTTAAAGAAGGAACCACAGCGTTTAGATATCTTTGAATAAACTTCTTTGGATTTGTGATTAACCTAAAAAACCATTCCAAACCTATTTTTTGGAAAAATCTAGGAGCACGCTTTTGCTCTCCGGTAAGAAAATCAATTGTTGCTCCAACACACATTATCCAGTCAGGACGAGATCCAGCCCAGTCATAATTCTTTAATTCTTTAGCTAGTAATTCTTGCTTTGGATGGCCCAAACACAGTAAAACTATTGATAACGCATTGTATTGAACCAATTCTCTAAGTCTTCGAATATCGTAAACAGAATTTGTCCACTGGCTTGTATCAATTACTTGAATATTTAATTCAGGAAATCTAGATTCCAAACTTTGTCGAATCAGTAATTCATTATCCCCCCCGATAATTCCAACTCTTACATCTTTTGTTAAATGAGTAAATAACTCTGGTAAAAGATCACTTCCAGTAACTCTTGTGATTTTCAACTTTGATGCATTTTTGGCAGCTACCGCAATTGGCCAACCATCAATCAAAGAAAGTTCAGCTGTTGAATAGATTTCACTTAGTTCTAAGTTATTAAAAATATTTGTTAGGTGACCAGCATTTGGTGTCACTAGGATACTTGGCTTAACTGATTTGAGTAATTTTACATTAATTTGAGTCAGTACTTCTTCTTGCGAAAGCGCATCAACTTTAAAATTACCCAGATTTATTTTTGTCATTTAAGTAATCCTAAGTATGCATCAACATGTTTTTGCACCGAATTAGCCCAGGTCATTGATTGTGCTTGTGAAATCTGGTTTGAATTCAGTTTCTGTTTTGTTTCAGAAAAATACTTTAAGGCTAGTACAAGTGACTCAAGGTTTCCCAATTCAAAAATTTTGTCACTACTTGTTGAAATTTCAACCAAAGCAGGATCATCACTTATGACAACAGGTGTTCCTTGAGCATGGGATTCTAAAACAGGTAAACCAAAACCTTCGTACAAAGAGGGAATAACAACAGCTTGAGCATTGATAATCAAATTAGCTAAATCTTGGTCACTCTTGACATCAAGGCTTTTTAAATTTGAAGGTAAGTTACCCCACCCCTTTCGTCCTACGTGAAAGAAATCAAAGTTACTTTCTAATTTTGATTCTTTTATTGCTTGAGCATAAAAGCCTAGATTTTTTCTTGGCTCAATTGTGCCAATAGATAAGAAATATGGCTTTGAAGAAGTTTTCACTGTTCCTTTTGGCAGAGAATTTCCATGCGGAATTGCAACTATTTTACTTGTAGGAATCGAAAACTTGTTATGGATTTCTGCTCTTATGGCATTGCTGGGACAAATTATTAAATCCGATTGCAAAATTGCCTTGGTCATATTTTTCTTGTAATAGTTTTTACCTAAGAAAGAACTTGTTTCAGGATATTTCCACCAAGTTAAATCGTGCACAGTTATTACCTGAGAAGTTTCCTTGTTTTTGTTTCTAGGTGGGTAGGTTGGGAAGTGGACAACTTGGTGTCCACTTTGGCTTTTGGCTGTTTGGAAATCACTTATTAGTAAAGCTAGATGATTATTCGTTATTGGAGTCCAAATAGTGGAATCTATGAGTTTTGGTAAGTGATCGGCCAGTTCACGGACATAGCGCTCCCAGCCTGTTGTGTAGCGTCTAGAAAGTGATCTAGCGTCAAACCAGACACGATTAGCCATAAGTCGAACTTAGTAGGTGAAATGCTCATATCGAAAGAAGGTGAGCACAAGGCATGAATGAAATATCAACAAATTGGGCTGCCTGCATTGTTTATTACCAGGATCAAGAAAGCTTACTAAACCTGCTGGAGTCGTTAGAACAGCAAAGTCTCAAACCTGCTGGAGTTTTTATAACTGACAACAATTCTATTCAATCAATAGCTTTAAAGAACTATTCATTCCCAGTTCAAATAACTAAATTAGATGAAAATAAAGGTTTTGCAGCTGGTGCAAATGTAGCTCTAAAAAATGCCATCAATAATAATTTTAGTAATTTAATGCTTTTGTCACAAGATGTGATTATGGAGTCCTCCTCAGCAGTGCAAATGATTACTGAACTAGTTAGTTCTAAAGGAATTGTTTTTCCTACAATGTATAACCGAAACACAAATCAAGTTTTTTCTAAAGGTGGAAGCGTTAATAAGATTTCAGGTAGGATAAAACTATCCACTTCTAGTAGTCCAAAAAACCTTAAATGGGCTGACGGCTCTTGTTTAGTCTTTACAAAAGAAGTATTTAGTGCAGTTAATGGTTTTTATGAAAAGTTCTTTATGTATTTTGAGGATGTAGATTTTTGCTACAGAGCAAAATCCAAAGGATATGCTTTAAAGCACGTTGACACAAAAGTCTCTCAAACACCTAAGGGGCCAAATCCATTACTTCGAAGTAGAAATAGTGTGATTTTTGCTAGACGTACTGGTTCAATAATTTTAAAATCATCAGTGACTAAGAGAAACATTCTAGGAGCATTCTTATTGTTTGCTAGATTAAGGTTTGCAGATTCAATAAATCGCTTTAAAGGCGTTATTCAAGGTTGGAAGGCAGCGATTGACTAGTAAACGAGGCCAAGGAAGTTCTCTTGACTGGAAACCAAACTTAAGAAGAAACATTGCAACTGCTGATTTAATTGCCTTAATTTTTACTTTATTTTTTATTCTTAGTGTTCGCTTTCCAGAAACCTGGAGAGGTGAATTAACAAATTACGAGATAAGAAATATTGCCTTAGCTCTGCTAGTGCTTTTGTCATGGCTGTTTTTTCTTTGGTTTAATGGATCTCGTGACACTAATATTTTAGGATTTGGCGCAGATGAGTACAAAAAGTTAACAAATGCAACACTTCTTAGTTTTACAGCCGTTGCTTTTGTTTCCTATATTTTCAAATTAGAGATCTCTCGATTATTCGTACTTTCAGTATTTCCTTTTGGTTTACTTGTCTTATTTATTGTAAGAAGAATTCTTCGAAGAAGACTTTTAAAAGCTAGAAATCAGGGAAGATATCTTTCCCGGGTATTATTACTTCATTCTGGAGTATCTGATCCAGTTGAGCAAAGATTAACTCTTGCCCAACATGCAGGATTTAACATTGTTCATAAAATTGTTAATGCAGAAAACTTTAAGTTTGATGTTAAAGAAATTGTTTCAAATGCACTGTCTAATAATTGCGATTCAATCATGGTGGGTCAATCTGCAGTCATTTCAGCAGCAGAGTTAAGAAAACTTGGGTGGGCTTTGGAGCAAACAGATATTGATTTAATTGTTGCTCCAGCTGTTACAGAAATCGCTGGTCCACGACTAAAGGTAAGTAACGTTGAAGGGCTACCATTACTTCATCTAGAACAACCAACATTTAGTGGTGCATCACGGGTCACAAAAAGAATTCTTGATTTAACAATTTCAATTGTAGGACTAATTGTTATTTCACCGTTTTTGTTGATTGTTGCAATATTGATTAAATCTTTTGATCGAGGATCTGTTTTGTATACACAAAAAAGAATTGGTCAAAATAATAAAGAATTTAATGTTTATAAATTTAGAACTATGTATGAAGGAAGCCATGAGCAACGAGCCCAAGTAATGGCTGAAACCAATAAAGATCTAAGACTTGCTAAAGATCCACAAGATCCAAGGGTTACTAGACCTGGCTTATTTTTAAGAAGATGGTCGATTGATGAAATACCGCAAATAATAAATGTGTTAAAAGGTGAAATGAGCATTGTTGGACCAAGACCACCATTAGCCGAAGAAGTTAATAAGTATGAAAAGTCAGAAACAAGAAGATTGTTGGTTAAGCCAGGTTTAACAGGACTTTGGCAAGTCTCGGGCAGATCCGAACTTGATTGGGAGGACGCTGTCAGACTTGATCTTTATTACGTGGAAAATTGGTCTTTGACTCTGGATATTTTGATAATTATTAGAACAGCTGCTGCGGTGTGGCGCGGAGAAGGCGCATATTAATTAAAGAGTTTTGATGAATTGTTTGCATTGATCAAAATTAGGAAGTAAATCTTGCTCTTTAGCTTCTTGCAAGGAAATGGCAGATTTGTCTTTTTCAGATATCAATAAATCTATTTTTGGCCAATTTATTGCAAGTTCTTTGTCAAAAGGGTTAATTCCCTTTTCCCGCTCAGGGTTAAAATTTTCATTAACCAAGTATGTGACAACTGTTTCATCCTCAAGGGCCACAAAAGCATGAGCTAAGCCTTCTTCTATAAAGATTGCTTTAGGGATATCGGAGTTGAGTTCTAAGGAAATACTTTTTCCAAAAGTAGGAGAACCAATTCTAATATCTATTACATAATCCATAATGGAACCTTTTTGACACTGCACATATTTGGCTTGGCTTGGAGGCACTAAGGCATAGTGAATTCCTCTAACCGAACCTTTGGCACTTACCGAGGTATTGGATTGTTTAACTGTAAATTTTCTACCAAAAGAACTAGCAGAAAAATCTGATCTAAAAGATTCGAAAAAGAATCCACGGGAATCATCAAATTTATTTAGCTCAACTTCCCACGCACCTGAGATGTCAAGAGGATTAGCTTTCATAAGGAAAATCTTAGCGCTTTTGATTTCTTTGCTCACTAAACCATTTGCTTAGTATTTCAGATATTTCTTTCTCAAGAACTCCACCAATAATTTCGATATGGGGGTTGTTTTCTCTGAACCAATTAGACACCGATGTTATGGACCCTGACTTTGGTTCATGAGCACCAAAGACCACTCTTTTTATTCTTGACTGCAAAATTGCCCCAGCACACATCTGGCATGGTTCCAAGGTTGATAAAAGAGTGTAATCATCCAATCTCCAGTTATTTACCATTTTCCCAGCTTGTTGGAGGGCTTGAATTTCTGCATGAGCAACAGGGTCATTTAATTGAAGTCTTTTGTTTTCACCTTTTGCAACAACATTTAGGTCCTTATCAAGAACCAGCGCTAAGACCGGAACATCTTGTTGGAGATTGAATTCATTCATTTCAAGAATTAGCGAATTCATCAATTCAAAGTAGCGCTCTGCAGGCTTCATGAGGGTAATCACTCCAATACCTAAAAGAAGACGATAGCCTGTTTCCCATGGCAAATAAGAAACTAGCCAAGAAAATTACTCGTCTAACCCTTTTTGTAAGCACCCCCAGTTCAATAATTAGTCATTTTTTGTTGTGGCAAGTAATTGTAATATCAATATATTTAGGCTCTAGAAAAAGAGAAGAATTTGAACCAGTCTTTTCAAATGGCCTATATCTAGGAACTATAGCTATATCAACCTTGGCATTAACTATTCACTTGTTCTTGATTAGAAACAATAAGAAGTTAGATAAAATTGATTTAATTTATTTAACAATTTTTTCTTTGCCTACTTTGATTTTATATTTTGCGATGTTTGTTAACCGCGACTTTAGCAGTATGCAGAGTTTAACTTTAATATTTATTTTGATAGCCCCAATTGTAATCTGGAGAAGCGACATTGCATTGAAAGATAACGTAACTATTTTAGTTACAATTACGATTTTTTCAGTATTAAATCTTATTTTTTCTCTGCTTCAAATAGCAAATTTGATTCCTGTTGCTCAACTTAACTCTCGTGAAGTATTAACAGGTTCGTTAGATCGTCCAACCGGATTACTTTTCAACGCATTTGCAATGTCGTATGCTGCTGTGATCTGTCTTGCTATTGGAATTTCTTTAATTAATCGTGCAAACAAGAACCGAAAATTTGGTGTGGTAATCGTTTTAACTTCAATAATTTCTTTGTTTCTATCAGGAACTAGGACATCACTATGGCTTGGACTATTAATAGTGGTTTCATACTTCATATTCATTAACAAAAGTGTTGCAACTACTTTAAAGAATTTAATCCCTACTCTTTTGGTGCTCTTTGGAGCTGGGGCTCCATTTATTTTGTTATATCTTGGAATGAGGACAGGAAATACAGAATGGTCCACTTTAAATGGACGTACCTTTATGTGGAATTGCGTCATAGGAAAGCTAGATGATTTTATTCCGTTTGGCTTGGGCCTAGACGATGCATTTCCTCCCCAATTTTGTGTAGATTCGGGCTGGTTTTCAAACTTAAGACATCCAGAAAACATGTTTCTACTTTCTTTAGTTGAAAGTGGTCCACTTGGATTTCTTTCCTATGTCCTTTTGTTTGCTTTCGCGATTTGGCAATCTGTGCTTGGGTTTAAACAAAAGAACTTAACACCAATTTTTATTACGACAGCTTTCTTACTTTCCTGTTTAATATATGTGTCCCTTTTTCACTACTTACCATTCTTAGATGATAGACCAGCTGACAGAGGCATTTTTAATTTTCACATATTTTATTTAATTTGGGTTTGGTATATGAAGTTGAATAAGGAAAAATTATTAAAATAATAAAGTTAAGTAGGAAAAACTAAATATTGAAAGTAAGATAGTTGACAAAATTGGGGCTTTACTTAATTGGCTGGACTTACCAACAGCAATTGAAATTAATAGTGCTTGAAAAGCTAAGGCGACCAATAAACCAATGGCCGGAGCAGTTAACCCAATAGATTTAACAAATACAAAAGTGAATACAAATTGGATCAAGGCTGCTGTTGGCGTTATCTTTGCCAGAACCTTGAATTTCTTGGTCACTGCTATTACGTGAGTGTTTTGCAAATAAAGGATATACAGAGGCGTAAAAGATAACCCAAGAATTATTGATTCAGATATTTCAATTTGATCATAATTCTCAGGAACAATGTAATTAATCATTAAAGATACTGAGAGAATCAAAACAAGTCCCAAAACTAAAGTCAGAGCAGAGAGTTGTTTACTTACTTTGTTTGAAAAAAGGTAGCCGCTCTTTTCATTTTTACGAAAATGTTCAAGATCAGAGGGCAACCATGCATTATTGATGCTGCTTAAAAGAAGCATTGGTGCGGTCATGAATAGTGAGGTGATCGCTATTTCTGCAACTAAATCACTTCCAATGCCAAGATACCCAGCCAACTTGTCTCCATACTGGAAAAGACTTATTGCGACACTGTGAAAGATCATTGGATAGCCAATTGCAACAAGTCCGGCAATAGAAACAAGATTTTTGTAATTAGGTAACAGAAATAAACTTTTTACCTGAATTATTCCTGCTACGACTAGTACCGCAGCGGTGAAGGTGAACAACATATTTTGGTCACCATTTAAAGAAAAGGCGTACGTAGTTACTAACGGCATTCCTGTCGAAGAAATTGCTAGCAGAGCATAAGCGTTCGGTTTAAATTCTGCCCTTAAGATGGATAGTCTTATTTGAATTATCGCCAAAGAAGAAGCAGAGGAAAGGCCAAATAGCAATATCAGTAAATTTCCAGAAATTGAGAAGTTAGAAGCTAAAACTGTAGTTATGGTGGCAATCCAGAAAAGAACCGATTGAACTTTTAAAGCTAATTTCTTGTAAGTATTGGAATTTGACTCATCAAAAACTAATTCTCTGGTAAGAACTATGGGTATACCAAAAGATAAAACAAAACTTAAAACAGTTGCTAATGAAATCATTACCATCAATAATCCGAAAGTTGTTTGTGAGCTATTTCGTGTCAATAATGGAATAAGAATAAAAGGAATCAATGCTTGAATGCCTGATCCAAAAATATAGATTAATGAGTGATTTAAGGTTCTTCTTTTACTCATTTCCTACCTTTGCTAAAGTATGAAAGTTTTTCTACAAAAGATCCATCCCGTAATAAATCAATTGCTCGGGTATAAGCAAACTTTAGGCTTGCTTTATTACCTTTATCCCAACCAAGTAATTTCTTTAAATCAACTGGGTTAAGTAGTTCTGAGAAACCAAGCTCGGTTTTCCAAGTGTTTGCTGGATCTTTTAAAACTTCATTTTGCCAATAATCTTGCCCGTATTCACCATAAGTTCCATCTTCATCTATTTTTTTGACCCAGCTTGCAGGGCCACCAAATTCAATTTTTAGACCAAGAGACATGGCATACAACACAGAAGTTTGCATAGCATTTGTTACAAAACGGCCATGTTTTCTTAGCAATTCTTGTTGTTTATTTAAAAAATCAACATCGAAACCTTTTAACCAAGCAGTACCAACTCCATTTGTGACAACCTCATGCCCTTTATCTTGATAGGTTTTGGTTATTTCAGAATTTGAATACTCAGACCAATGCAAACAAACTGTAACTTTTCCATATTCGACTAAAAGATAATTTGCATAATCAAGGTGCTGATAGTTTTTTGGAGCCCAGGGTTGGGAGTGCAAGGGGTAGGCAATAGTTTTACTGGAATTGCTTACTGGATCGGCATCAAGTAACCCATTCATTTTGAGGTTATAAAGCCAAGGCGCACCTATAACAAATGAATTTCTTCCCCCTCGTTTGATTTGATCCTGCAATGCCCTTGTTGACCAAATAAATTTCTTGGAAATTCGCTTACTACCCGCATAGTTAGAAAACCCATCACAACCATTCCAACCATGCTGCAAGTACCCATTGAGCCAAGGCTTTACGTCTAAATTGCAGTATTTAGCCAAAATATTTAAATGGCCATAAAAACTGTTTTCACCTTGCGCTGTTATTTGGAGAAGATTTCGATTCACAAAGACTGACATCCAGTAAGAATTGGTTTAGTTGAGATGCCAAAGTTATTTAGTTTCCAAACCTCAACTTCGCCAGCAGAAAATTCTTTTGTCGCGATATTGGATAGGTCCTTGCTGTGAGGTCTTCGCAAATCAATTAGTAGCCACTTAACTCCATAAGCACTAATCTCTTGAGCAGCCTTTTCGTCACTATTTAATACCACTAGTTGATTTAATTCAAAATGAGGTTTATTCCAATAACTGTTATTTAAAGCTTCTGAAACTGGGCATGTTGTGTATGCCCAGCCTTCAACAAATGTTCTTCTTTCAGCCAAAGCAGAAATTGTAAAGATTCTTGAAATACAAGTATTTGACTCTTCAAGTCCAACACAATGTCTATTGGTTGCAACGACATCATCTATTGAAGAGTTTTCCTTGATGAAGATTGCTGCTTTGTTTGTTCCTTTGGTGATTGACCAAGGATGTTCATAATTGCTTACCGGATATGGATAAATATCCTTATGATTAAGTGCGGAGAAAACGCCAATAAAAAGAAGAGTTATGGAAGCGGCAATTAAAGACTGATAGATGCCTAGTTTCCAAATAATTAATGAAATCAATAAAGAGGCAAAGAAAATATATACAACCGCCACTACCCAAAGAGCACCAAAATTGAGACCATTTGGCTCAAACCAATTTCTTAATAACAAGTGAACAACATTTTGAAAAAATAATCCTAGGACAATTAAAATAATCAATTGAATATTTGAAAAGTTAGTTATGACTGAAGGAAATATTATAGATAATGAAATAGCAATTAATAAACCCACAGGATAGTAAATAAACCATTGAGAGTTGCCCCAGGCTTCAAAAACGAATAAACCCAAGGTTCCAATCGCACTCGCCACGATAAGTGGGATTAAGTAAGTAGGTTTTTTACTTAAGTTGAGCAAAAGAATCAAAAAAGGCGTTAAGCAACTAACAGCTAAAACAACACTTAAAATAAGTAAATTTCTACTTGAAACAGGTTCACCATAATATCCAAGTATTGTTTTAACCGAAGACAATGGCGAGATCCACAGTGACATCCCACTTGACTTTGTTGGACCAAAGGTAAATATCACAGGCAGTATGAGAGCAAAACCAATAAGTGAAGAAATAATTAAATTTAAACCAAATTTTATTTCCTTAGAAAAAACATAAATAATTGAAGTTAAACCAATAATTCCCAATAAGAGCAATCCTGTTGGGCCCTTGCTTAAGGTTGTGGCCATTACTAAAATAGAAAGTAAACTTAAATGAAAATAATTAATTTTTTTAGATTCACAAATATGAAAGAAAATTCTTAATGCTGCAACTAGGAAAACACCAGCGGCCAATTGAGAAATTGAAACTGTTCTAATTAAAGGAACTCTTAACCCATCGGATATCTCATAAGCAGGATAAATTGTAAGTACACCAAATAGGGTAGCAACGCCTCCAGCTAAATTACTTTTACCAACAAATTTTCCAGTGAAGAAAAGCAAAGCCAACAGTAAGAACGAAAGTAAGATAAATTCAACTCTAAACATTGCAATTGGTAAAGAAATCAAATCACCGGCATTTAAAAATGATCCCAAGGAAAAAGCACCCCAGTGATATTGCAAGGAAACCCCAGAACCAGCAACATAGGGAAATATTGCTGGCCCATGATTTCCAATTTCAGCAGCAATTGAAAGGTGGTGATATATGTCCGGTGGAACAGAAAAATTATCAAAATCTTTTATCGGAACAACATCTGCTTGTCTGCCTACCCAAATTCCAAACGGGATTAGTAGAAAAGATATTAAAAATGACAATCTCAAGTTCAGATTCTTTACAGTGAAGCTAAAACTTCTAAAACGAGTAATTATTAGAACAATTCCAATTATTGTAAATAATAGAAAAGTAAATTTACCTAATCCAACCAATCCCATTAACGGATGAACTAACAATGCTAAGCCAGCTGCAACAGCAGTGCCTAAAACAATATTTTCCAAAAATCCTGAAGTCTTGAATCGAATTATGTCTAGGAACAAAGATCCAGGAATAAGTAGAGAAAATAAAACCACCAGCATGGATATGGCTAGATTCTTGTATCCAATATTTGTAACCAAGAAAACACTCAAAATCGGAATCAGCAGCGCAATTTTAAAAAGAGCAAGCAAAGCAAGTCTTTTTACCAAAATCACCTCACCATCCCTTCTGTTGCCTCAATCACTGCTTTTAGTTATCTCCTAGTATGGGTGAGGTGAACGTACCTTTCTACCGTCACTCGCTGACTCCTGATAATTCTAAGTATGTTGAAGAGGTTTTAAAGACCCCTTTCCTAACTTCAGGGCCAATAGGAAAAGAAGTGGAATCCCAACTTTGTACATATTTTAATGTCTCTCATGCAAAATTGGTTAATAGTTGGACCAACGGAGCAGTAGCAACCTTGCTCGCAATGGACATTGGACCAGGCGATGAAGTGATAGTTCCTGCAATGACATTTATTGCCACAGCAAATGTTGTTGAACTAGTGGGAGCAAAACCAGTTTTTATAGATTGCGATCCAGATACGTTGTTGATCACCCCTGAATTAATCAAGGCTGCAATTAATGAAAAAACTAAAGCTGTTATTCCTGTTCATATGTATGGACAAATGTGTGACATTAAAGCAATAAAGGACATGCTTCCGAGGGGTCAAAAGATATCCATAATTGAAGACTGCGCTCACACCTTTGAAGCTAAATTTAATGGTGAACGTCCAGGAAAATATTCAGATGCAGCAATATTTTCTTTTTACGCGACAAAGAATGTCACTTGTGGTGAAGGCGGAGCAATTACTACTAATGATGAAACTTTATTTGAGAGGATTCAACAAGCAATACTTCATGGGATGTCAGCAGGGGCAGCCGATCGTTTCAAAGCTGGTCAGTATAAACACTGGGGTATGGATTATTTAGGTACAAAAGCAAATCTGCCAGATTTACTTGCTTGCTTCTTGCCAAATCAAATAGAAACTGTAGAGCAAAGACTTTTGGAAAGGGAAGAAATAGCCCAGAAGTACGAAAAAGCTCTTTTAGGAACGAACATTAGCTTTCCAAAAATAAAAAAAGGAATTCTTCACTCAAGGCATCTATTCCCTATTCACGTTGGTTCAGAAAGTAGAGATAAAACACTCTTACAATTAGGTGAAGCGAACATTGGAGCAACAGTTAATTACCGCTCTGTCCACACCATGGGGTATTACTCTAATAAGTATGGATATAGAAGAGATGATTTCCCTACAAGTCTTTCATGGGGAGATGGAACACTAAGTATTCCGCTGTTTCCCGGGATGAGTGTTCAAGAGCAAGATTATGTAATTGAGATACTTGTTAACAAAATAGATAAAGTGATTGGCGAAATTAAAAAATGACAAAAGTTCTAGTAACAGGAGCTGGTGGCTATATTGGCACCCAACTTGTAAAAGATTTAGTTCAGTCTGGACACGAGGTGACCGCTGTCGATCGTTTTTTCTTTGGAAAAGATCCATTGGCTGAGTTTTTCCAAAATAATAAAGTTAACATTGTCCAAAAAGATATTAGAGATTTAGATGAAAAAGACTTTTCTGGCCACGACGTTGTTTGTGATTTAGCTTGCCTATCAAATGATCCTGCTGGCGAGATAGACCCTCAACTTACTTACTCAATTAATAGAGATGGTCGAATTCATGTTGCAAAAACTGCAAAATCAGCTGGTGTTGGGAAATATATTATTTCTTCTTCTTGCTCAGTTTATGGCAAAGGTGAAGAACCAAGACTGTCGGAAACTTCTAACACAAATCCAATAAGTGTTTATGCTAAATCAACACTTGAGGCTGAACAGCAGAACTTGTCAATTGCTGATAATAATTTTTCAGTCACTTCACTTAGAAATGCAACAGTTTTTGGGCTCTCTACACGAATGAGGTTTGATTTAGTTGTTAATTTGATGACTTTAACTGCTTTTCAAAAAGGAAGAATAATTGTTATGGGCGGAGGTTTGCAATGGCGACCACTAGTACATCTCTCAGATGTTTCAAAAGCTTTTCTCACGGTAATTGGAGCAGGTATAGATAAAGTTAATAAGGAAGTATTCAATATCGGACTTGATAATTTTCAAATAAAGAATCTTGCATATCTAGTTAGAGAAGAATTGCCATTCCCAGTAGAAATCGATATCGCACCAGATGATGCGGATAAAAGAGATTACAACGTTGTATTTAGTAAGGCTGAAAGTGTACTTGGATTCAAGGCTGATACAAATGTAATTAAAGGAATTAAGGAAATTTATTTTGCTTTAAAATCAGGAAATGTAGACGTGGGTCCAAAAACAATTACAGTTCAATGGTACAGAAATATTTTGGATGCAAAAACTTTACTGGACTCTATAGTCCTTGATGGACGAATAATCTAAAACCATTATGACTCATTTATCCGTAGTTATTCCTGTTTTGAATGAAGAAACTTTAATCCAAGAACTTATTACAAGAGTAACCTTAAATTGTAAAATGATTACGGATGATTATGAAATAATAATCGTAGATGATGGTAGTCAAGACAACACCTGGTTAAAGATTTCAGAAGCCTCAAATTTAAATAAAAAAATTAAAGGGTTAAAGTTTTCTAGAAATTTTGGACATCATTACGCTTTAACTGCAGGTTTGCACGAAACAATTGGGGAATGGGTAGTTGTAATGGACGGGGACTTACAGGATAGGCCAGAAGTAATTCCAGATCTTTATAAAAAGTCCCAAGAAGGATACGATGTAGTTTTTGTCTCTAGAAAAAATAGACCCGAAAGAATTTATTATCGAGCTTTGCAAAAAATATTTTATTGGTTTTTAAAAAGTCTCTCTGGACTTAATTTTGACTCAAGTCAGGCGAATTTTTCAATCATTAACAGAAAAGTTGTCGATGCATTTAAGAGCTTTCCTGAGAACGCAAGATTTTATGGCAGTACGATCATGTGGTTGGGTTTTAAACGTTCGAAAATTTTTGCTGATCACGGCAAAAGGCTTTCGGGAAAACCTTCTTACACTCTTAAAAAACGCTTACGCCTTGCCTCAGATATAATTTTATCTTTTTCGGAGAGACCTCTAAAATTTGCAATTGGTGTAGGAATAATTCTTTCTACTATTTCTATTCTTGTGGCTGCCTGGATAATTTATGCCGCAATTTCTTGGGGTTATTCAGTAACAGGATGGACAAGTTTAATATTTTCAATATTCTTCTTCAGTGGAATAATTTTAGTTTTCTTAGGAATTATTGGAATATATCTAGGTAGAGTATTTCAAGAAGTAAAAAGAAGACCATTGTTCGTAGTTTCCGAGCGCCTAAATTAGTTTAAAAGTGCGCCCGAAGGGATTTGAACCCCTAACCTTCTGATCCGTAGTCAGATGCTCTATCCGTTGAGCTACGAGCGCT
>Ga0208481_1000135_pt1 | contig 22588 bp, 19 predicted proteins | sample LakMenEpi02Jun10_FD_150662 | JGI IMG/M metagenome (GOLD analysis project Ga0208481, IMG submission 150662) | Freshwater microbial communities from Lake Mendota, WI - 02JUN2010 deep hole epilimnion (SPAdes) | ecosystem: Environmental > Aquatic > Freshwater > Lake > Epilimnion/Euphotic zone ... | reverse complement strand
CAGCGATTCCGCAAATGCCGCGACTTCATCAATCAACTCAATCGAATGGAGGCGCTTCAAGTAAGCCTCGCGCTTAGCAAAGGCCACAGCCTCGGGATCGAGGTGAAGGTCATATTCGTCATTCAGCTCAACCACGATGTCGAGTGTGGGGCGACCACCCATCGCGAAGAACACATCCTCTTTGAAAACTCCACCCGCACCATACATCGATAGCGCCTCACACCACGCCTCGAAGTGCGCGGGCATCGAATCGGCAAGAGTGCCGTCGAAGTCAAAAACTACCGCGTCAAATCCGCTGGTCGGAAAATCAAAGGGTCCAATCGATGCCATGGCGGCGGATGGGGTAGATTCTCGGACCGAGCTTGGCAAGCCCGGCATTTCAAAAAATCACCCCAGCCAACCACTGTTCAAAGTTCCACAATCCGGTCGCAGTAAGTCCCAGCGGGCAGCTCCTTGATCGACCCGCTGGCATTGCGGATCTCGACCTTGCCCTCGATCACCACCCCGGCCGCAAATTTCAGCGGACCGGAAATCGTCAGCGAATCGCAGCGCAGCAAACCTGGCACACCCAATCCGTCCAAGGAATCCACCAGCTTGTACTCGTCGGAAAGCACCACCAGCGGCGGCTTGCCCGACCTCGATCCGTGCAAGCGCACCTGCCCGTCGGGCAAAATTTCGTAGGCATCCGAGCGCAGAGCCAGCAGGTCACCAGTGGTCTTGACCGGCGCGAACCGGCTCCTCGGCACCTCGATCGCCGCCGCGCCCTCGAAGCACTCGATCGCCGCGCCCATCGCGACTTCAAGCTGAATCACCGGCGTTGACTTCTTGTCGCGCGGGTCGACGGTCTTGAGGTTGCGGATCATCGGCAGCGGCAAGACACCGGCATCCGCCGCGAGCTGTTCCTTGAGCAAATCGAGCCTCAACCAAAGGCTGTTGGTGTTGAAATAGCGGTGCTTGTCGATGTCTTGAAACGCCTCGAGATCGGACTCCGGACACTGCGCGACCTCGCGCAGCAAGAGACGACCATCGGAGTTCCTGCGCGCCAAATGCCCGCCCTTGCGATCCGCCGCCGTGCGTCGCGTGACCTCCATCAAAAACGGTGCGCCGCTCTCGGCAAAGTAGCGCAAAATTTTGGGATCCATCACCGCACCGAGGTTGTCCGAATTGGAAACAAAGGCATATTTCACACCCTCGGCCAAAAGTCGATCGAGCCATCCGCTCGCGACCAAGGCAGGATACAAATCGCCATGCCCCGGCGGACACCACTCAAGTTCGCGATCGGCGGGCCAATCGACCGGTTGCATGGTCTCCGCATCGATCTTGGGAATGCGGTTCTGCATCAGCTCGACCTGAGCCGCATCGGCCATGCCCTGCGCACGGTACTTTTGCAAATGCCCCAAGGTCCCCTCGCTCGTGCTGAAGCTGTTCATCAACAACAAACGCACCGGCGCACCGGCCGATTCGCGCAGCGACAAAACCTGCCGCACCATCAGATCAAGAAAGTTCGTGCCCTCACGCACTTCGAGCAAACTCTTCGGACCCTGCAAACCCATGCTCGTGCCGAGACCACCATTGAGCTTGATCACCACCGCTTGTGCCAACAATGCCGCGTCAGCCGCCGCATCGCCGATCGCATCCAAGGACTTCACGCCACTCGCGGGTTCGATGCGCGACTCATCAATCATCCCGGTCTCATTCGCAAGCAAGGCATTGTAATTCCTGCGAAACGCGCGGATCGCCGCATCGCCCATGCCCGCCGCCGTCATCTTGTTTTCGAATGATTTAAAGTCTGCCATAAGTTTCAAATTTGTTGCGCGCACTCTGTCGTGATCGTGCATTCGGGTCACGCGAAAAACTACCGCCGCCCATCTCGCAAATTTACCTCCGCGCAATCCAACCTCGACACCCGCCCGCGCCCGGGCAAAATGCCGCGCATGAATTCACCCCACGCATTTGCACCACGTGGCGCCAAATCCGATGTCGAGGAAGGCGCTGATTTTTCGCCGAAGTTCGATGCCGATGGCCTCATCCCCGCACTCGCCATGGATGCGCAGACCCGCGAGCCGCTCATGCTCGCTTATATGAATGCCGAGTCGCTGCGCCGCACCCTCGAGCTCGGCGAAGCAGTCTACTGGTCGCGCTCACGCCAAGAGTTCTGGCACAAGGGTGCCACCTCGGGTCACACCCAAAAAATCATCGAAATCCGCACCGATTGCGACCAGGACGCCCTCATCCTCATGGTCGATCAAGCCGGCGCGGGTGCCTGCCACACTGGTCGCGAATCGTGTTTTTACCGGAAAATCCACATTTCACAGGAAGCCGGAGCACCGAAACTCGCATGGATCGAAGAGGGAAAATCCTTCGATCCGGCCGCAGTCTACGGCAAACCCTGAAATTCGCTCATTTTCGCGGTTGCAATTGCCCGGCGGATTCGCTAGCTATCCGCCCCCGCGCACGAAGGCCCACCGCCCGAACGCAACCAAACACGAATTTCCCGCCAAGGAGAACCACATGGACATCATCAACAAAATCGAAAAGGAACAATTGAAACAGGATGTCGCCACATTCAATGTCGGCGATACCGTGAAGGTCCACTGCCGGGTCGTCGAAGGCGGCAAGGAGCGTATCCAGATCTTCGAAGGACTCGTCATCGCCCGTAAAGGCGCCAGCGTGAATGCCTCATTCACCGTCCGCAAAATCTCCTACGGCGAAGGCGTCGAGCGCGTGTTCCCGCTTCACACTCCCCGTATCGCCAAGATCGAGGTTCTCAACAAGGGCAAGGTCCGCCGTGCCAAGCTGCACTACCTCCGCAGCCGCGTCGGCAAGCGCGCCCTGCTCGTCAAGAGCGCAGGCTGATCCAGCAAACACCATCATTTCCATCAAAGCCCCGCCCGATCACCGGCCGGGGCTTTTTTGTGCTCGCACGGCACCAACACAAGCACCCGGAAATTCCCGCTTCACATCGCCTGATACGCATCCATCTTCTTGCCGTGAATTACATGCTTCCGCGCCTGATCCTCCCCTTGATCATCAGCACCTGCCTCCATGCCAATGAGGCAGCGACCGCACCCACCCCACCACCTGCGGATAAACCCGCGGAAAAACCGACGGTCGAGAAAATCGACGACAAGCGTTACCGCGTCGGCAAAATCGAATTCGACTCAAGCACCCGCGAAATCCGCATACCGGCCAAGGTGAACATGGCCAAAGGCCTGCTCGAGTTTCTCATCGTTCACGAAAACGGAAAAATCCACGAGGCCCTGTTCACGACCGATACCTCACCAAGCGACATCAACCTCGCCATCACGCTCCTCCGCTACAAGCCATCACCCGAACTCTACGCGCTGCCGAGCGAAACCGGCGGGCTCTCCGGAAATTTCCCCGTCGTCGCCGAAGACATCCGCGCAGCCGCACGCGTGAGCATCGATGTGGAATGGGCCAAGGACGGCAAACCGGAACGCATCGGCGTAAACGAGTGGATCCAACACGCGACCACCTCGGCCGCGATGCCATCGAGCCACTGGGTCTACGGCGGATCCCAAATCGAGGAAGGCCGCTTCGTCGCGGAATCCACCGGCGACATCGCCGCCATTTTCCTCTCCAACGCCGCCATGATCAATTACCCCGGCAAAGACAACGGCGACGACACAGTCTGGCTCGCATTTGAAAATCGCGTGCCACCCGAAGGAACAAATCTCACCCTCATCATCGCTCCATACCCGAAACCTCAATCCACCGAACAACCATGAAATCCACCATCCTACTGCTCGCCGCGACACTTGTTTCGGCAAACGCACAAAACGCCCGCTACGAATCCCTGCGCCAAGAGGTCAGTCAATCGATCGCCCGCGGCAACGCATGGCTCAAGGCCAAACAAAATGCCGAAGGCTATTGGGACGAGCCAGCCCTCCCGGCATTCACCGCCCTCGCGCTCAACGCCGCAGTCCGCGACCCGAATCTCGACAAGAAAGCCAAGCTCCCCGAACACATCGAAAAAGGCTTTACCTGGCTGCTCGCCCAACAAAAGGAAGACGGCGGCATCTACAATCGCGGACTCTCGGTTTACAACACCGCCACCGCTGTCACGGCACTCACCGCCGCCAACCGCAGCGACTTCGAGCCAGCGATCGTGAAGGCCCGCAAGCACCTTATCGACAACCAGTGGGACATCGGCAAAAAAAAGGAAACCGATAACCCGAATGACGGTGGCGTCGGCTACGGCTCGAACAAGGAACACAGCGACCTTTCCAACACTTACCTCGCCGTAGAAGCACTCGCGCTCTCAAAGAAAATCATCGAGGACGGCAAACACGGCGATCAGCCCGACCTCGATTGGGACGCTGCCGCAAAATTTGTTTCACGCTGCCAAAACCTCGAGGAAACCAACGATCAGGAATGGGCCTCGAACGACCCGAAAAACAAGGGCGGCTTCGCTTACTCGCCCTTCGAGTCAAAAGCCGGTGATGAGAAAAACTCCGAAGGCCGCACTGCCCTGCGCTCCTATGGCTCGATGTCCTATGCCGGACTCCTCTCGTTCATCTATGCAAAACTCAGCGCCGAGGATCCCCGCGTCGTCGCCGTGAAGGAATGGCTCGGCAAAAACTACACGGTCGAAGAAAACCCCGGCATGGGCGCCCAAGGGCTCTACTATTACTACCAAACCATGGCCAAGGCCCTCACCGCCGCCAATGTCGATCAACTCCAGCTCGAGTCCGGCAAGAAGGCCGATTGGCGCGCCGAACTCGCCAACAAGCTCCTCTCGGCCCAACGCGAAGACGGGTCATGGGTCAATTCCAACGGCCGCTGGATGGAATCCAACCCCACCCTGGTGACCTCCTACACGGTCCTCGCCCTCGAGCAGATCCTCGACTCGATCCCCTGACCCGATCATTCTCAACGGATTCGCATCATCATCGATGCGAATCCCGCTTGCCCAAAGTCCCGATCACAGGCATGGAGGAACTGTGACCCGTGACCTGACAAGCGACCCTGCGTGGACCGAGGATGACCTCGGGCGTCCACTGCCTGATTCGTCGCACGCGTGTTCGGTTTGCCTGCCGACATGGGATTCGATCGTCGGCTACGAGGAAGGTCGTGAAAAAATCCTCAAGCGCATGCGCACGGGGTACCCGCGGTTTTTCAAACACCTCACCGTCGAGCGACTCTTCGACAACGCGCGAGCGGAAATCGCCAACGACCAGGAACAGGTCGCGATTTTCCCGACGAAAAGCTCCGTCCAGCGCGCCCACCGCTGGGTCGAGCAACGCAGCGGTACCGCCCTGCGCATCACCAGCTACCACGGCCTCCAGGCGCTGGTGTTTCCAGAAAAAGCCAAGGCCGATATCGACGCCTACTGGCGCTTCTCCGGCGAAGTGATCAGCAGCCGCCAGGCCCAGGATTTTCTCGATGGCAAACTTCGCGATGGATCAAAATCCCACCTCATCGCCAGAGCCCTCGCACCGATCTACGGATCCGCGCCCGACCACAATTTCGTTTTCTCCAGCGGCATGGCCGCCATCACCGCTGTCCTGCGCTCGCTGCCTGGACTTGCCCAAGGCAAAAAAACCCTGCAAATCGAGTTCCCCTATGTCGATGGACTCAAGGTCCAGGAACACTTCGGCAATGGCGCGGTCTACCTCAATGAAGCCGAAGGCGAACCCTTCGATGAGGCCCTCAAACGCATCAGCCGCGGCGAGTTTGCCGGCGTCTTCACCGAGGCGCCAAGCAACCCACTCCTGCGCACCGCCGACCTTAAAAAAATCGCCGAAGCCTGCGCGATGGGAGCCACGCCATTGATCGTCGACGACTCGGCCTGCGGACCCTCGAATGTCGACGCGCTCCCCTACGCCGATGTCGTCACCGGCAGCCTCACGAAATGGATCTCCGGCGAAGGCGATGTCATGGCCGGCATGGCGACCGTCGCGAAAAACTCGCCCTTCGCGGCGATTTTCACCTCACATCTCGCCACCGAATCCGAATCAGTCTCGCCCCTCTACATCGGCGATGCGGAAGTCCTACTCTCCAACATCAAGGGCTACCCGCAACGCATGGATGTGATCAACGCCAATGGCAGCGCCCTCGCCGAATGGCTGTCAAATCACGCGGCCGTCGCAGCCGTCTGGCACCCGTCGATCACCACCCGCGAGAACTACGACCTCATCCGCCGCAAAACCGGCGGCTACGGCGGGCTGCTTTCCTTCACGCTCAAAAACCTCAAGAAAACCCCCGCCTTCTACGACGCCCTCCGCCTCTCCAAGGGCCCAAGCTTCGGCACCAACTTCACACTGGTCTGCCCCTATGTGATGCTCGCCCACTACTCGGAACTCGAATGGGCCGAAGCCTGCGGCGTCCACCCTTCACTCATCCGCATCTCCTGCGGCCAGGAACCGACCGACACGCTCATCAAGGCATTCGAAGTCGCGCTCAACGAAGCCTGAAGAGGTAGAGATCGCGGGTGAAGAAGCCGCATCTTCATTGTCGTGGCAATGGAGCGTCTCAATCGCCGGTCAGCACCGACCTCATCTCGGCCGCTGTCAGGCCGCCATCGCCGCCACCTTCCTCGTCGAGCCCCGCCGCCAACTCGCGCTTGCCCGCCTGCATCCGCACGACCTTTTCCTCCACCGTGCCACGGGTCAGCAAACGATAAACCGTCACCGGCCGCGTCTGGCCGATCCGATGCGCCCGGTCAGTCGCCTGCGCCTCAGCCGCAGGATTCCACCACGGATCAAAATGAATCACCACATCGGCCGCAGTCAGGTTCAGTCCATAACCGCCGGCCTTGAGGCTGATCAAAAACACCGGCGGACCATCGCTTGATTGAAACTTATCGACAAGAGCCTGACGATTTCGCGTCTGCCCATCGAGCCTCAAACAGCTCCACTGACGCTCGTGAATATGCTTTTCGATTTCGAGTAATTGCTTCTGGAATTGACTAAATATCAGTATTTTATGATTTCCAGAAATTGCTTCTTCGAGAAGCTCAAATAGGCGCTGCATTTTGGCGGACCTCTCCGAGGCCAACAACTGTTTCAACCCTTCGTTTCCAAGCAACGATAGATCACAACAGGCCTGTCTGAGCCGCAGCAAAGCGGTGAGCATCCGCATCCGGACAGCCGCCGCATTACCGGAATCACCAGCGATTTGCACGAGCTTGCGCCCTTCGACCTGCAAGTCCCGGTACACGCTCTTCTGCTGATCCGTGAGTTCGCACCACTCGTCGATGATCAATTTCGATGGCAGATCAGGTGCCACCTGCTCCTTGCTGCGTCTTAACATGAGCGGCTTCAAGCGCAGGCGAAGTCGCGCCATCACACCGGAGTCACCACCCACGGCCCGCAGTGGCAATTCATACCGCTGCTTGAAGTCCTCACGCACCCCAAGCCAACCCGGCAGCACGAATCGGAAAATCGACCATAAGTCCCCTACCCCGTTTTCAAGCGGTGTACCGGTCAGCGCGATCCGTGCCTTGCCGCGCAATTTGAACAAGGCCCGGGCATGATCGGTATCAGGATTTCGCATCAAGCTCGCCTCATCGACCACGACCGCTTGGTACTCACGCCCCAAGTGCCAAACAAGATCGCGCGCCAAGGTACCATAACTCGTGATCACGACATCACCATCACGCACCCCTTCGCGCAAACTCTCGCGCCCCGCGCCATGCAGCACGACGACCCTTCGCTTTGGCGCAAACCTGGCGAATTCCGCGCGCCAGTTGCCCAGCAAGGACGCCGTCGCCACCACCAGCACAAGGCCGGACTCATCAGGATTTGCTTCAAACAAATGCTCGATCACCGCAATCGCCTGCAGAGTTTTGCCAAGACCCATGTCATCGGCCAGCAAGACCCCACCAAATCGCCGCAGACGATCCGCCATCCATGCCGCGCCTGCCAACTGATATGGCCTCGCCTCAGCCACCAGCGTTGATGGCTTTTGAAATGACTCGACTGACCCGGCGATTTCGACAGAGCCCGATTTCGAAAAATTTTCACAAAGCTCCTTCACCACATCCACCGAGACACCCCTTGCCTCATAGTGACCACCCTCTTGGCGAACATCGAGCTCAGCCATCAAGGGATCGATCAAACCACCAATTTCATCGGACAAAATGATGCGCCGTCCATCGCTGCGCTTCTCGACCCCAGCGCCGGACCGCAGCATGCGCTGGATCTCCGCCGCAGGCACACGCGCGCCATCGCTCGTTTCATACGACAAATCAAAATTGAGCCAATCATCGCCCGAGCCCTGAATCTCAATGCGCGGAGAAACTAACACCACCTTTTCACGCGCCCGTTTGAAATTCGCGCTCTCGTCAATTTTCCATGCCCCTCGCAGTTTCGGCAGAACACGGGAAAAAAAGCCAATCACCGCCGCTTCACCCGCAAGCACTCCACGCTCGTTGACCGAAAAATCAAATCCCGCGGCACACATCGTCTCAAGCACCTTGGCCTCGCCCGCCAAATCGCGCACCTCACAGCGATCCCCCGCGAAACGCGGCAATGCGGCAACACTTCCAGACATCGGAAAAACGGCATCACCACCCTCATAACGAAGCGAAATCCTCGCCTCCACACGCGACAAAGCTCCATCCAAGGCCAGGACCGCCTCAAAGCACGCGGGCACAAAATGCAGCGATCCAAGCCATCCCGACTCGGGCAATTCGAGCCAGTTTTGAAACAACCCGATGCGATCCAAAAATTCGAGCATCGGCAATTCGACCGGAATTTTCCGCGCGAGGCCTCGCATGATCTTTTCACCCACATCGGGCATCAACCCATCACCCAAACGCTCGAGCGCCAATTCACTTGCCTGCCAATACGCCCCACCAAGCTCATGCCACTCGGCCTCTGTCGCAGCAGGGATCAGGCGCACCACATCACCGGCATTCTGCACTTCCGACACCGCAATCCTTGCTCCTTTGGAAATTTGCAAGGCGTCAGGCGACTGCCCCATCCGCAAACGAGGATGATCGATGATCGCCGACAAAAAATCATCGACCTTTTTTCCATCCAGATGCAAATGCGTCTCCGGACTCAGCGCCACTCGCTGAGACCCCAACCAAAGCCCAAGTTTTTCATCCGCCCCGGAAATTTCATCGGCCTTTGATTCACGCACCAAAACGCTCAGTTTTCCGCGTCGCAAGGCATCCCGCCAATTTCCCGGCAGCACCAAATCCCACGTGGATTTTTGCGCAGATGACGCCTTCGCCTCTTCCGGCGTTTTCACGGCATCCGCCCCCGCCAGCGCCTGCAAACCCGTTGCCACCGCATGACAACACACCTCGCCACTCGCCTGATTCTCCGGGCACGAGCAACGAACCTCAAAGTCGGACGCCGACTTCACCACCACCCCCACACGAAAAACCCGCTTTCCAACCCGCACGGCACCCAGCCATCCACTCTCGGTTTGTTTCGCCTCCACCACCGCCCCACCATCACGCAAAGCCATGCCTTCCTTGAAGGCCCGCCATGATGCCGCCCCACGCAGCGCTTGTTCCGTCCATACACTCATCCGCCACCCATCATCCACGGGAAATGCTCCCGGGCAACCTTGGGGTCATTCCCGCCGCAAACAAAAAACAATCATAATTTTGTGTTTTTTTAAAACACCAACCAATGCAAGTATTCAGACTCATCAGAGCCTTCGGAAAAATATTTCCAATTGATGTCACATCATAAAGACCTGGAGTCAATGTATGGTGACCCTCATGAACTTAGCTACCTCCATACCCCTGCCTCAGAACATGAACCACACGAGCTTTTCCCAATTGATCGACGAGCATCATCGACCGCTGATGGCTTACGCTCGTGTCTTAACCATGGGAAATCACGAACACGCCAAGGACGTCGTCCAGGATTCTTTGCTTGCAGCGTGGAAAGCAATCGGCCGATTTGATGTAAGTCGGGACTTTGGATCATGGCTCAGAGGAATCGTCAGAAACAAATGGCGAGAACACTGCCGCAGAAACAACTGGGAGGTGTCTTTGGAGGAAGCCGAATTGGAGGACTTGGAGGCGTCCATTCGCGAATGGACCGGTGAAGAGGGACAATCCTCATTACTTGAGAAACTCGGTGAATGCAGAAAAAAACTGCCGGAGACACTCGGTGTGGCTGTCGATGCCTACTACGGCGCAGAACACGACGGCCATGACGCCGCAAAACTACTGGAGATCAACACAACCACCCTACGTAAGCGCTTGGAACGAGCACGGATCGTTCTGCGCCAATGCCTCGAATACAGATAACAAATTGAATAAATACGCCATGAAAAATGAATCTGACAAAGATATTCAAGATCGCTTCATTGACGAACTTTTGCGCGAACACTCCCACCAATCCGATGGGACCCTGAGAGATGAAATCAAAAGCTCAATCATGCAGATGCGTCAAAGAAACACATTGAATAAGTTTTATAAAATTCAGGCAGCTGCAGCTGTACTGATTCTTGGTGCCGTATGCGCTTTCATTGTCATCGTTAAACAACGAGATGGGCAATATGAGTCATACAGCGAAAATACTGATAAACACTTGCGTGATTTTATGCGACCACCAAGCCCCAAAGCGAGTAATTCGGACAGAGGTGTAATCATCTGTGAAAAACGAGCTATTACTTGTGCCGCAGGCGACATGCGAGCACGAGGCATCATAGCGAATAATTCAGACCACGGCAACGAGATCCGCCTGCTAGAAGCGGAGACCCGCCGGCTAGAAGCGAAAGCACCCAGCTCCAAGGGCAGAGGTGAAACGGCAGCCCCCCAAATCGGGGCGAATCGCCCGAACGATCTCAGCGCTGACCCTAGCGTAGCCCCTGTAGCCCCTGTAGCCCCTGTAGCCCCTGTAGCCCCTGTAGCCCCTGTAGCCGCCAACGAAACCCCTTTCAATGCCCAGGATATTGAGATCCCCCATATCCCTCAGCCCTTCGCGCCCTTCACGCCCTTCGCGCCCTTTGGCAATCGCCCGGATCAAAAGCTGTTTGATCGAAAGCTGGGTGAGCTAATAGCGCGAGGAGCGAACCCTGAGATCTCTAGCAAATACCCAGTCCGCAGCGAAGGACTCGTAGCGCCGCAAGGCGAAAGTATGATAACCGGTGCTGGCCCAAGATCATCTCAATCTGCAGGCCGCACAGCAGCTGATTTTAGTGGGGAAATAATCCCACATGTGAGTTGGAATCCTGGCGTCTCATTAAGCACGCGGCGAAAAAATGTGACGGCCGGTCCAGTACCATCGAAAAGTCAACCAGGCGAAAAATACGAGGCCACAGAAAATCTCCCTTGGAAAAAAACCCAACTTGATGCCATCTCCACATTCTCGATCGATGTCGACAACGCCTCATACTCAAACATACGTCGTATGATTCACAGCGGTATCTATGTACCTCGAGATGCAGTGCGCATCGAAGAATGCGTGAATGCATTCGATTACAATTATCCAGCACCTAAAGGCAATGCAGCGTTTGCGGTAAGTTCGAGCCTTGCGACATGCCCATGGTCACCTGAAAATTCCTTGGTTCGAATTGCCATCAAAGGCAAGCCCTTGGAGACAGAAAATCGCCCGGCATCCAATCTGGTATTTCTTATTGATGTATCAGGATCAATGAACAGTCCTGACAAACTTCCACTGGTCAGGAATTCAATGGATAATTTGGTTCGTCAACTCGACAGTCGTGACCATGTCGCAATCGTAGTCTATGCAGGGAACGAGGGCGTGACTCTGCCTTCGACAAGAATGGATGCGCAGGGTCGTGATAGAGCGATTGCAGCAATTGCCAATCTTGAGGCAGGCGGATCGACCAATGGCGGCGGTGGCATCTCCCGAGCATATGAACTGGCTAAAGAACAATTCATTTCCGGTGGAACGAACCGGGTCATCCTCGCAACGGACGGAGACTTCAATGTGGGTCTGACCCATCAAGAAGAGCTTGTAGATATGGTGAAAAATAAGGCAAAGGACGGAATCTATCTTACGGTGCTTGGTTATGGCACGGGCAATCTCAACGATGCGATGATGGATGCCATCACCCGTGACGGAAACGGAAATTATTATTACATCGATTCCACAAAAGAGAGCGATCGGATCTTCAAAACCAATCTTGTTGGAACCTTGGTGACGATTGCCAAAGACGTCAAAATTCAGGTGGAGTTCAATCCAGTCAAAGTCGAAGAATATCGATTGCTGGGGTATTCCAATCGCGTTCTGGCAAACGAGGATTTTTCCAATGATAAAGTAGATGCCGGAGATATCGGTTCAGGTCACACGGTGACTGCTTTTTATGAGATCGTTCCGCGTAAAACGGAAAATAAAGCGGATGGATTGAAATACCAGAAGCCGCAAAAAGAGGGATCTGTTTCCGACGAATGGATGAACATCAAACTACGCCATAAGTCGCCGGAAGGAAATGTTAGCCGCCTAACGGAGTTTGCCCTCAAAGGAAATCCAACAGAGTTTGACAAGGCCGACAAAGATTTTCGTTTCGCCAGCGCGGTGGTCATGTTTGGCATGAAATTGCGCAACAGCGAGGAATTAAACCATATCGGCTGGGATAAGGTACAATCGATTGCCGAACTTTCTTTAGGCAACTACAATCCCGAAAATCGCAATGAGTTTGTGGAACTTGTTAAGAAACTCCAAAATCAGCCTGGATATTATCAATCAGTCACACCAAACAACAATCCAAACAATGCAAATAGCATACCCGAGCCCGCTGAGGTGACCCCTGGAAATTCAAAGTGAAAATAGGTTGTAAAGCTCCTTTAGGTTGACCCCGCACCCCCCATAGCGAAACCTTTGCTCATGGAAATGTCCGAGGACGACTTCACTGACATTCTGCGCAAGGCGATGATTGGCAACGCGCTTCCGCCGGCGGAACTGGCGCGCAGGGCGGAGACGAGCCTCGCGGCACTGAACCGTTTTCAAAAAGGGCAATTCGACGAAACCCTTGCACGCCAGATCGCCACCGTGCTCGGCCTCGATGCGGATGCCTTTGCCTCGATCGGCTCATTTCGACCCGACGCATCCATTCCACCTGAAATTCACCGTCTCAAATTACCCTTCGGCAGTGGGCATGTGAACGCATGGATGCTCGAAGCTGACAACCAAATGATCCTTTTCGACACCGGCTATCAGGCCAAGGACCTGTTGGCTGAAATCGATCAACGCTTCGGCCGCCTGCCCGACCGAGTGCTCATCACCCACGCCCACCGCGACCACACGGGCGGCATTCGCAAGCTCCTCCAACACGGCATTCCTATCCACGCCCAAGGCATCCGGGAAACGACCCCGATGAAATCCGGCGATTCGATCCGCATCGGCAAGGTCACCATCTGCGCTTGCGACCTCGCTGGTCATGCGATCCCTGCACTCGGCTATCAGATCGATGGATTGCCAAGCCCAGTACTGATCACCGGCGACGCTCTCTTCGCTGGATCCATCGGCGGCTGCGCCACACCCGAGGCGTATCGCATCGCCCTCAAAAACATTCATCACGCGTTTGAACACAGCCCACCAAACTGCGTCATCCTGCCAGGTCACGGCCCGGCCACAACTTGGGACGCGGAAACAAAACACAATCCGTTCATCGCCGGGTTAGGCCACTCACACATGCTCCTCCATTCCGAAGACGTTGCATGAACTCCTTCTCGCTTCGAGCCGCAATGCTGAGCGATGTCCCCGTCTTAGTGGATCTCATTGCCACTTCAGCTCGCGGCCTCAGTGCAGACGACTACACCGCCGAGCAGATTGAGGCAGCCATCGGGACAGCGTGGGGACTGGATACCCAATTGGTCCAAGACGGAACCTACTTTGTCGTCGAGGCGTCGGGTGAAATCGTCGGCTGCGGCGGCTGGAGCCGACGCCGGACACTCTTTGGTGGCGACGCCCAACAAGGCCGAGACTCTGACCTGCTTGATCCCAGCCATCAGCCCGCCAAGCTCCGCGCGTTCTTTACTCGCCCGGATTGGGCGCGGCATGGAGTCGGGCGGGCGCTCGTTCAGCGTTGCGAGTCCGAGGCACAGGCCGCTGGATTCCTCTCAGTCGAACTCCTCGCTACCTTGCCGGGGACTAGGCTCTATCGCGCACACGGCTACGTCGGCGAAATGAAGGTCGAGTACATGTTGCCCGAGGGCCTTCCCATTCACTTCGTCCCAATGCACAAGACATTGCCATTGGCTAGCAGCGTGGCCTAACCCGCTGGTGAACCGGACCTGCCTTCGGCAGGCCGGTTACCAGTAACGATGAGCGGATCCCGTTGAGCTCAATAAGCCACAAAAAATATTTCCCGTGGCTTATCCAAAAAGTCATTGGGGACTTGCTTACGATTTTGCGGACAGCCAGTGGGATGCGGGAGCTTGGAGAAACTCGGCAATGGGGATGCCTTGTCCGCCGACCAGAAGTTTGGCAGTAGGCCGGTGGGCTTTGTCGAAGGCAGCGACGCCTGGGAGAGTTTCCTTGCGGGCGCCACTTTTGACTTCGATGGCAACCAAGGCATCGCCGCGTTGAAGCACAAAATCAACCTCCAGGTTTCGCTCGCGCCAATAGGCAACTTGAATACCCGTGCCGATAGACGTATTGAACAAATGAGCCCCGACCGCAGACTCGATCAACCGTCCCCATGCATCACCGTCCAAGCGCCAAGCAGCCGGACTGCGTCCCGACTGTGCAGTCATCAGCGCGGTGTTGAGAACTTGCAGCTTGGGGCTTGAAGCGCGTTGACGGATTTGGTTTCCAGAAAACTTTTGCAAACCTGCTACCATGCCAGCGCCTTCAAGAAGCTGGAGATAATGGGCCAAAGTGACGGTGTTTCCAGCATCCACCAATTGGCCAAGCATTTTTTGATAGGCAAGAATCTGCCCCGAATAGGCACAGGCAAGTTGAAACAAGCGCCGCAACAAGGCAGGCTTATCGACCCGGGTAAGCAGCAGGATGTCTCTGGACAGAGTGGTTTCGATCAAGGAATCGCTGATGTACCTCCGCCAGCGTTCAGGGTCTTCCGCCAGCGGTGCGGCACCTGGATAGGCTCCAAAGAGCAGGAATTTTTCCAAATCCCAACCAAAGGCCTCCCGCATCTCGGCAAATGACCAATGGGGAATCGAAATCACCTCGAAACGCCCAGCCAAACTTTCGGTGAGACCGGACTGAATCAGCAAAGGAGAGGAACCGAGCAGTACCACCTTCAATGGCGTATGATCACGAGTATCCGCATCCCAAAGCAACTTAACCACTTCCGGCCAGCGTGCGGCTTTTTGAATTTCATCGATTACCAGCAAAGCGCCATCGGGATGATTGCGAGCTTTGATCCTTGCCAAATCCCATTGCTGCTCAAGCCATGCTTGATCCCGAAGAGTCGGCTCATCGGCAGAGGCGTATTGTGCGGGAATACCCGACGACTCGATGACTTGTTGCACCAAAGTGGTCTTCCCAACTTGCCGCGGACCCGCCAGCACTTGGATAAATCGCCGCGGTTCACACAGGCGGGAAAGCAGTTGGGAATAGAGTTTGTCGCGCTTCATTGAATTTACTCAGAAGAATGAGTAAATTATTATTTTACGCTGAGCAAGCCACATTTTTCCTTATGGATACTGGAAATTCCGCACTAGAAAACGATCAACTCAGCCAGAAACACCGGCCAAATACCCCACGCCCGCCAAGAGGCATAGAGCGCCAAAAATCTATTATCGGCACTCGCCTCAAATCCGCACATCCACCATCGCGCGCTTGCGGCGGAGTTCGATCCACCTTTCATACTGCGCGGAGGTCTTTTTCTTGCGCACGCGCTCTTCGATCATCGGGCGCACCTTTTCCAGCGGTGGTGGCGGACCCAAGGAAATTTTACTGGGCTTGACGATAGTAAAGCCCTGCGGGTCCATCAAGGGGCCCACGACGCTGTCGACCTTGGAGTCAAAAATGATCGCTGCAAATTCGGCTGAAAGATCCGTGCGCGGGACATTTTCCTGAAGTCCGCCACTTTCGGCATAGGCGTCCTTGGAGTGTTCCTTGGCCAACTCCGCGATGTCCTTGCCACCCGCGATCTGCTTGGCGAGATCCTCGGCCAAGGCCAATTGCGCGTCGGGAGTGACAGCCGGATTCGCTGGATCGACCGCCGGAATGAAAATTTTGCGGAAGCTGATCGTATCCTTGCTGAAATCACGAAGCGTCGGCTTCACCGCTTCATACTCATCCTGGATTTCATTCGGCAACGGCGGTGGTGCGTCGGAAAACTGCTGCGCACGCATCGCCTGTACCACCATTTTTTCGCGCGTCATTTCGCGATACCCTTCCATCGTCAGACGGCTGCGTTTGAGCTCTTCACGAAATTTCACCTCATCGCCATTGTACAACTCACGCATCTGGCGCTTGACCTCCTCATCGATGAGATAGGGTTTGATCGAAGCACCGAGCTGTTTGAATTCATCAAGGATGATCTGACGGTCGATGAGCTCCTGCATCACGCCAGCCCTGGCTTTTTTGAATTGCTCTTCAAATTCCGCCCCGCGGCGCGGGTACTGCGCGCTGAGTTGTGCATACACCGGCGCGAGCATGAAGGAAACTTGGTTCTTGGTGATGACCCGGCCATTGACCTTTGCCGCGATGCCATTGACTTCGATCGGTCCGCTTGATCTTGCTGCCGCGGGGGCTTGCGCTGATGCCGATGGTGCCATGATGGCAGTTGCGGCGATGACGAGGCTGGCGGTGAATTGATGTTTCATAATTCGCGCAGGAAAGCACGCGAAGCATTGCGGCAGTCCATGATGCCCGAATCATCCACTCGACCCCACCGGATGGCAAGCCACTAAAAGTGGCGGAGTCTGCCCTTTTGTGGACAAAATAAACCAACAATGCCGCTAGCGATGAAGGGGTAATTCTGATATGTTCCGCCCATTCGATGGAAACAAACGAAAACCGCAAAGCCCTGAAGATCGAGCCCTTGTTGGGCGGTCTTGCCCTATTGCTGCTTCTCGCAGGCTGTTTTTATGTGCTCAAGCCATTCTCCTCCGCGATTCTTTGGGCGATCATTCTGACCTTCTCACTGCACCCCCTGCAAAAAAAATTCACCCAATGGTTCCGCGGCTCAAAAACCCTCGCAGCTTGCCTCGTCACCCTCATGGTCCTGCTCGTGATCGCCGGACCATTCGTCGTCGTCGGCATCAGCGTCGCCAAGGACGGCAAGGAACTCGCCATCGCCACCAAGGATTGGTTTTTGTCGATCCCTGACACGCCACCCAAATGGATCAGCAAAGCTCCGGTGATCGGCGAAGAACTCGGCAACTACTGGAGCGACATCGCCGCAGACCGCAAGCGATGGATCGAACAGCTCGACAAGGAAGTGGAGTCGCCCATCAAGAACAGGGCAATCGAGGATGACGACGATATCAGGGTCACCCCGCATACAGAGCTGCTCCCGGGGTACACCGAACAAATCCAAGCTGAATCGGCGGACAAGACCACAGCGAAACCCGACAGCGAGTCATCCCCCATCATCTCAATGCTCGGGCGCTTTCTCGCATGGGCCCGCACCGGCCTCATCGCCGTTGGCCTCACGGTCGGTCAAGGGGTCACCCAAATTCTCATCAGCACCTTTCTCGCGTTCTTCCTTTTGCGCGATTCGCCACAACTCGCCGCCCGCCTCAATGTCACCGTCGAGCGCCTCGCCGGCGATCGTGGGCGACAGTTGATCAAAGTCGCGGGCGATACGGTCAGCGGCGTCATCTACGGCATCCTCGGCACAGCGATCGCACAAGCCATCGTCGCAGGCATCGGCTTCACCATCGCCGGCATTCCCGGTGCCGTTCTACTCTCGGTGCTCACCTTCTTTTTCGCCGTCATTCCCTTTGGCCCCCCGCTCATCTGGCTGCCCGCGACGATCTGGCTCTTCGCCAATGAAAAACACGGACTCTCGCTCTTCATGCTGCTCTGGGGCATCTTCGTCATCAGCAGCGTCGATAACCTCCTGCGCCCCTACCTCATCAGCCAAGGCACCAAACTACCCTTTGCGCTCATCTTCTGCGGCGTGATCGGCGGAGCCCTCGCCTTCGGTCTGGTTGGCGTCTTCCTCGGCCCCACACTGCTTGCCGTGGCCTTTCGCCTGATCGAAGAATGGTCATCGGAAAAGCCCGTCATCACATCCGAGTCACCGGCGGCTAGCATTTAGGCATTGCACCGCTCGCCATGTGGGGCATAACCCGCGCGTGGCGTTGAGTCCATCCAAGCTGGGAGCCGTTCTCGAGGTTTTCGAAAACAATTTTCGCGCGCACGGCGAGATCGGCGCATCGATCAGCATCTGGTGGCGCGGTCATGAGTTGTTATCCCATGCCGCCGGTTGGTGTGAAAAGGAGCAGCTCAATCCATGGAGCGATCAAACCCTCATCCCGGTCTACTCCGCCACCAAAGTCCCTTCGGCCGCAACTTTGCTCCTCGCTCTTGCCAATCAAGGCCTGAATGAAAACACCCCCGTGCGCGAGGTATGGAAAAATTTCCCGATCGCCGACGCAAATTTCTCCCACCTCCTTTCCCACCAATGCGGCCTCGCCATCCTCGATCACGATGCCGATGTGCATGATCACAGCGCCGTGGTCGCCGCGATCGAAAATCAAATTCCCACATGGCCGCTGGGCAGCGGTCACGCCTACCACCCACGCACCTTCGGCGCGCTCACCGATGAACCCGTGCGCCAACTCACCGGCCAAACCCTCGGTCAATACTGGCGCGAAAAGATCGCAGATCCGCTCGGCCTCGAATTTTGGATTGGATTACCCAGCAACGAGCATCATCGGGTCGCGAGACTCTACCCCGGCAAGGCAGGTCACACGGAAACCAGCGATCCATTCTACCAACAACTCAACTCGCCAAATTCACCAACCCGCCGCGCCTTCACATCGCCACGTGGACTCCATTCGATCCAGGAAATGAATTCCCCCAAGGCCTGGTCGGCTGGCTTTCCCGCTCTCGGCGGCATCGGCACGGCTTCTGCGCTCGCAAAATTCTATCAGGCCATCCTCGGCCACATCGAAAGCCCACTCAGCCCCGCCATCCGCGACGCACTCACGGCACCGCTCAGCTCTAGCGACGATCGCGTGCTGCTCCGTCCCACCGTCTTTTCCTGCGGCGCGCAGCTCGACCCGCTCGATGCCGATGGCCAAAAAATCCGCAAAATTTTTGGCCCCTCACCCCATGCCTTCGGTCACCCCGGCGCCGGCGGCAGCCACGCACTCGCCGACCCGGATTCCGGCATTTCCTTCGCCTATGTCATGAATCAAATGAACCTCGGCGTGATGCCCGGGCCGAAATGCATGGCTTTGGTCGAGGCGCTTTTCGGCGATGATGGCTGATCCCGTGAAGCATGCCGCTTGACCGAATCAATCGGCGGATTCCATGCTCACTTCCGATGCGAATCCTCACCGGTCTCCAACCCAGCGGCAAACTCCATGTCGGAAACTATTTCGGCGCAATGGAACCTGCCGTACGCCTGCAGGATCAAGGCGAAGCGTTCTACTTCATCGCTGATTACCATGCGATGACTTCCTCACACAAGGCCGACGCGTTGCGCGAAAATGTCCGCGAACTCGCCATCGACTTTCTCGCCTGCGGTCTCGATCCCGCAAAGGCGGTCTTCTTCCGTCAAAGCGCCGTGCCAGAGGTCAACGAACTCGCATGGATCCTCTCAACAATCTGCCCGATGAGCCTGCTGGCAAAATGCCACTCGTACAAAGACAAGACCTCGCAAGGCATCGCACCCAACCACGCGCTTTTCGCTTATCCGGTCCTCATGGCCGCCGACATTCTTCTCTACGATTCCAACAAAGTCCCTGTCGGCAAGGACCAGAAGCAACACCTTGAGGTCACACGCGATCTCGCAGTCAAACTCAACGACACCTACGGCGAAGGCACAGCCGTCATCCCCGATCCAATCATCCGCGAAGAAACTGCCATCGTCATCGGACTCGACGGACGCAAAATGAGCAAGAGCTACGACAACACACTACCGCTCTTTGGTGATGAAAAAAAACTGCGCAAACTCATCATGAAAATCACCACCGACTCGACAGCGGTGGAAGACCCCAAACCGCTGCAAAACTCGATCATCCTCCCACTCTACCGGCTCTTTGCCAGCGACGGGGACTACGCAACCATGGTCGCCGACCACGAACGCGGAGGCGTCGGCTATGGCGACCTCAAAAAACGCCTCGCCGACGCCTACTGGGACTACTTCGCGCCGATGCGCGAAAGGCGGCTCGCCATTTCCCAGGATCCGGGCTATGTTGACAAAATCCTCACCGATGGTGCGGAACGCGCACGCAACGAAGCAGCCAAGGTCCTTCAACGCGTCCGCCGCGCGGTCGGCCTCGCTTGATCCAATCACACTAGCATAATCATCATGAAAAAATCCGTACTCTGCCTGCTCGTCGATGGCTTCGAGGAAATTGAAACCGTCACCCCCGTCGATGTCCTGCGACGCGCCGGCGTCGAGGTGACCATCGCCGCGCTGGCTGACAAAACCGCCACCGGCAAACAAGGCATGCGCCTCGAAGCGGATGCCTTGCTCGACGATGTCGATGCCTCGGACTTCGATCTTCTGCTCATCCCCGGCGGCCCGGGTGTGGCCGCATTGCGCAGCGACGGACGCCCCGCAAAGCTGGCCGCCCAGTTCGCCACCAAGCACAAACCGGTCGCTGCAATCTGCGCCGCACCACTCGTGCTCATGGATGCCGGTTTGCTCGCCGGAAAAAATTTCACCGCCTATCACTCGGTACGCGAGGAACTCGGCGGCGGTCTCGACGATCGCGTGGTCGTCGATGGGCAGGTCATCACCTCACGCGGCGCAGGCACCGCCCTCGATTTCTCGCTGGCGATCGTCAAACACTTGCTCGGCGCGAAGGCCGCCCTCGATGTGGCCGAGGAAATCATGGCCTGATTCCACACTCGCATCGAATGCGCGCTTGCGTTCAACCCATCGCTTGCGAATCTTCGCCCACCGTGCCTGCCGAGCCCCGAAAGCCACTGTGGCTGCTCCCCAACCTGCTGAGCCTTGATGCACCGCTTGTCGCCATCGCATGGCTTCATGTCTTTGCGGAAACCTGGCGACTCGGCTACCTCCCTTGGGAATCCTATCTCGTCCTCGGACTTGCCGTCTGGGCCATCTACATCGCCGACCGCCTGCTCGACCTCTCGATCCTCGGAATCGATTCGCCGAAACTTTCCGTCCGCCACCATTTCCACCAACAACACCGGAAATTTTTCATCACCGCGCTGATCATCTCGGCATGCCTCACGCTCGTGCTCGTGATCTCGCGAATGCCGATGTCGATCTATGCGAAACTCATGCCCGGCGGATTGCTGGTGGCTGGCTTCTTCGGCCTATCGATGCTCGCCAGCCAGGACGAACAGGAAGTCCCCCACGCAAAAAACATCATCGCAGGATTCAGCTTCGCCTTCGGCACCGCGATGTTTGCCCAACTCTATCGCTCCGGTTTCGACCTTTGGGACATGATCGGATCCCGAGAATTCATTAGTTTTGCCACTCTCTGTGTCCTCAACATCTCTGCGATCGACATCTGGGAACACGCCAACCGCTCGCCCGACACCGAAACCAAAGCCAGCGACGAACTCTCGCTCACTCTCCCCCTCACGCTTCTTGCCGCCACCGCTCTCGCCAGCGCCGTCCTCGATCAAAGCGGCGCCAGCCGACCCTTCTTTTACTCGATCCTCACTGGCGCGGCGCTGCTCTACATGCTCAACCGCATGCGCTCTAGCCTATCGATGGACGCGATGCGAGTGCTGGCGGATGTCGCCATGCTGGCACCCGTCCTGCTATTCATCGCCTTCGACCGGCGCTGATTCATACTTGTCGGCTGCCACCTACATCGTTAAATCAATCCTTTCCAAAATGAGCCGCTCCGACCAGTTCACCCGCAAACCCGCCATCATCATCCTCGGTGCCCCAGGCTCCGGCAAGGGCACCCAAGGAAAAATCCTCGGCACGATCCCCCGCTTCTTTCATTGCGCCTGCGGTGATGTCTTCCGCTCACTCGATACCCGCACGCCCCTTGGCATGAAATTCGTCGAATATTCGAGCCGCGGCGAATTGGTGCCCGACGAATTGACGATCAGCCTCTGGAAGGCCCAAATCGACAACCTCGCCGACACTTACATCTACAAGCCCGACATCGACCTGCTCGTACTCGATGGCATCCCGCGCAATGTCCGCCAGGCGGAACTCCTCAGCCAACATGTCGAAGTCCAACGCGTGTTTCACCTCTCCTGCCCGAATCGCGAGGAACTCGCCCGTCGCATGCGCAAACGCGCACTCAAGGACAACCGCATCGATGACGCCAGCGATATGGTCATCAACCAACGCATCGCCACCTACGAAGCGGAAACCAAACCGATCCTGGAATATTATTCTTCATCGATGATCACCGATATCGATGCCACCCAGCAACCGGTCCAAGTTCTTTCCGAAATCATCCAGCAAGTGACCAGCATGCCGTTCTATCAGGAAACCTCCAAACCGCTGATCTGATTCCAAATCGCGGAATCGATCACCAGATTTTCATCGCACGGACATGAGGTTGGTTTTCATCGCCACAGGAGACATCGCGCTG
>Ga0208481_1000134_pt1 | contig 22608 bp, 17 predicted proteins | sample LakMenEpi02Jun10_FD_150662 | JGI IMG/M metagenome (GOLD analysis project Ga0208481, IMG submission 150662) | Freshwater microbial communities from Lake Mendota, WI - 02JUN2010 deep hole epilimnion (SPAdes) | ecosystem: Environmental > Aquatic > Freshwater > Lake > Epilimnion/Euphotic zone ... | reverse complement strand
TCAGATCATGATCGATGTAAGCGCCGCGCCGGAAGTGAAGGAAGGCGATGAGGTCGAGCTTTTTGGCTCGCATATTCCGGTCGTCGAGGTGGCGGAAAAAGCAGGCACGATCGCCTGGGAAATTTTTACCGGCATCACCACGCGGGTGACGCGGGTTTATGTCTAGCGGGTGTTCGTCGTGTCAGGGTCAAAGATCTGAGCAAAATGCTCTAAGGCGGCAATGGAATGGCGGTTCCCGGAACTTGGAAGTAATCGAAGAAGCGGTTGGGTCCGCCGATGTGGAGGCGTTCCTTGGCGAGTGGGATGTGGATGCCGATGCCGATGAAGGGGTGGCGATCGCCGCGGTCGGATAGTTGGCCTTGGCGGTCCTCAAAATCGCGGGTGCCGTAGCCTACGAGGACATCGACCCAGTCGAGCCACGATCTCTCGCGCATCCATCCTTTGAGTGGAAATGCCAGCATCCAGCGCGAGCCTTCGTAATCGGTGAAGATGTCCATTTCTTCGCCGTCGCGAACCTTGGCCGATGGGAAGTATTCCCAGCGAAACTGCACGCGTTTGCCAAATTCGGGAAAACGCAGTCGCAAGTATTCGAGGCCAACGCCGGCGAGGTTGAAGGTCTCGTCTTCCCAACTGAAGCCATGTTGATCCGAAAATCCGTCGCCGACCTCGATAAGGGTGGTGGCGAGCATGCCACTGCAGGCTCCGAGCAGCGCGGCATCATCATTTTCATAGCCCCATCCTTTGCAAAGTAACGAGCTGATGGCGGTGATCACCGCACCGGTGTAGGCGTGACCCAATTTGTCGGCGCCGCCCGAGTCGGTATCGGGTTCAAACCATCCTTCGCTGTTGTAAGCAAATGCGGTTTCGCCCCAACCCCATTGTGCGAAGCCGTATCCGGTGATGACGGCGGCGATGCCAAGGTTCATGGCGATCGCCTTTTGTTCGCGAGTCCACTGATGGGAAAAATTCGCTGTGGGATCGGTCGTCTGCGCGGTGGCGACCGATGTGGCGGCCGCCAACAAGGTCAGGCAAATGACAGGCTGAATTCTGGTCGAAAGCCGCACGGCTCACAGGACAGCAGATCGGGTCAGCGCGCCAATTTCATTTCCTTACGCGATGGGGTAGGGGGAGAGAGTTATAGGTTAGATGTTATGGGTTATGAAAATTCTTGGGATTCCGTCACTTCGTCTTTCAACCAATAACTTCTAACGAATAATCTTTAACTCTTCATCAGCTTTCCACTTCGACGGTGAGGTTGATTTCGACGGCGACATTGAGTGGCAGTGCGGCGGCGCCGAGGGCGGTGCGGGAGTGTTTGCCTTTGTCGCCGAGTAGCTCGACGAGGAATTCCGAGGCGCCGTTGATCACTTGCGGGTGGTCGTAGAAATCCGCTTCGGAGTTTACGAAGCCGTTGAGCGCGACGATTTGTTTGATTTTGTCGAGTGAGCCGATCGCGTCGCGGATGACGGCGAGACGGTTGAGCATGATCATGCGTGCGGCGTCTTTCGCTTCATCGATGGAGACTTGAGTGGGGACCTTGCCGATCACTTTGCGAGTGCCATCGATGGGGAGTCCGCCGGAGAGGAAGAGCAAGTTGCCGGAGCGCACGCAGTTCACATAGGCGGCGACCGGTGTGGGGACTTCGGGAAGGTCGAAGCCCATGGATTGGAGTTTGGCGAGGATGCTGTCGTTCATGATGTGGGGTGGATGTGTTGTGTTGTGAGGAAGATTATTTCGGCGGGTGTGATTTGTCGGGTTTTGCGGCGGGGAATTGATTGGTGAGCAGGGAGACGAGTTGTTGGCCTTGAGGCGTGAGGGTCGCTTGGTTGCCGATGCCGGTGATGAGGTTGCGGGTGAGGTAGCGGTGGGGTGTGGCAGATGGTTTTACGGAGGTGACGATCGGGGCGTTCACCTCACGGCTGCTTGGGGTGAAGCTGACCGGTTGACCGGTGGCACTGAAAGTGATTTCCCACGATTTTTGGTTGTCGTTGTTGCCTTTCACGATCCACGGATAGCGTTTGACAAACTCGGGTGTGCCCGTGACGGGAGTGGTGACCTTGAAGTAGGCAGGGGTGTTGGTGACAAAATCGCTGAAGCGGATTTCGGGATTGTTTCGATGTTCGAGAAAGAAGCGTGCGACATCGGTGCCGACGAGGTTCATGCCATTGAAATTTCCCTGAGTGTTGAGTCCGCGGCCGTAGTGTTCGTGCCAGTCCTGGTAGCGTTGGCTCATAAGCATGGCGAGCTCGAGGTGGAGGTGGGCGCGGACGCGATTGATGCCGGCGCCGGTGTAACCCATGCGGCCGATGACCGAGCCGGCCTTGAGCTTGTCGCCGGGTTGGCAGGTGATTTCCGCAAGGTGGGCGTAGAGTGAGTAAACGGCGGTGCCTTCCCACTCGTGTTCGACGATGACGTACTTGCCGTAGTTGCTGCGACCGGCGAGCGGGCTGATGTGGACGACGCGCCCGGCGGATATGCTGGTGATCAGATCGAGCGGATTGCCCGAGCGGTCGCGCTTGATGGGGGCGATGTCGATGCCTTCGTGAAATTTCGTGAGTAACACTTCATTTTCGAAACGAAAGGCATTGCGGACAAAACCGAAGGATCCGCCCTCCCATGGTTTCGAGACTTGGCCTTCAAAATTGCGGTCCACATGCATGTAGAATCGCTCCGGCTCGTTGCTGAAAATGTGTGTGTTTTCGGTGGGCAGTTGAAGGTCTTGCGCGGCATGGAGCGTGCCGCAAAACGCGAGGGTGCAAAGCAAGGTGCGGATCATGGTGTGGCTGCTGGATTAATCTTTTTTCTTCTTTTTGCCGTCCTCGCCGCTGCGTTTGGTCGATTTGTCGAAGATCGAAAGGTCGGCCAGCGTGATGCCTTTCCACACGACCAGCACGCCATCGTTGATTGGTTGATCGATGATGACCGCATCGACGAGGCGGCCATTGACTTGGGCGACGAGCCACTTGCCTTGATTGATATTCGTCAGAGCTGCGAGTCGTTTTGCGGCGCTTTCTCTGAGGCGGAAGACTGCGCCATAGCCATCGCCGGCATCAGAGGGAAAGGGGTTGTAGGAGACGACATCCTTGGTGCTAATTTCAGGAAGCCTGCGGAAGTAGCGAGTTTGCCCGTTGTTGAGCGTGTGGGGGAAGATCATCTTCGGGTTGTCGCTGGCCTCCGTCTCGATGTGGAAGGAAAGGCTGGCCTTGTTGTCCGCTTTGCCGGCTGCTGAGAGCATCGAAGGGGCGGCGAGGGCAATCAGGATACCGAGGGTGGCGCAGAGCAATCGCATGGACCCAATGAAGCAGAGTGACCCCGATGAGGAAGAAAATTTGAGCGCCGCGACTGTCATTTTCACGATCTGTGTGGGCAGGCCCGCATGATCCCCGCAAGTCACTCCTTGCACCCGCGGAAATCATGGTTTTTACTCCGCGCATGCACGACAAGATCAACCTTACGCGCGAAGTGGCAGCGATTCAGATTCCGAGTGGCGATGCCCTGACGCTTCCTGCAGGGACCGAGGTTTACATCACGCAGAAACTTGGTGGCACATTCACGGTCGCGACCAGCCAAGGTCTTGCGCGCATTTCTTCTCAGGATGCCGACGCACTTGGCATTGACATGACCGAGGAGAAGAAAAAGCAGGAAGAGGCCGAGCGTTTGAAGGATGCGCCGATCGATGAGCAAGTGTGGGGTCAGCTCAAAGGCGTCTATGATCCGGAGATCCCGGTGGACATCGTCAACCTTGGCTTGGTCTACGATTGCAGCGTCGACAAGGAAGGCGACAAGACGGTGGTGTTGGTGAAGATGACGCTGACCGCGCCCGGTTGCGGCATGGGTCCGGTCATTGCGGCGGATGCGCAGGCAAAGATCATGACCATCGAGGGAGTCGATGATGCGCGGGTTGAGCTCGTGTGGGATCCGGCGTGGAATCAGGAAATGATTTCCGAAGAAGGCCGGATGAAGCTCGGCATGGTCTGAGCTGAGATCAAGGATCGTGGATCGCGGATAGAAGAAGAGGTCGCTACTTCATCTTCTTTCAGCTTTTCAGCTTTTACCTTGTCGAATCGAGGTAGGCAATGATCGACGGGATTGCGGTTTCGAGCACCTTGGCGACTTCTTCGTAGGCGGCGGGGCCCATGCCGATCGGGTCGGGCACATCGAGGCCTTGGCGTTTGTCGGTGATGCCGGAAAATTCGCGAATGAGGAAAAACTTGTCGGCGTGCGAGGGGAAGCGGCTTTCGAGTGCGGCCAAGTGGCCTTCGGTCATGGCAAAGACATGGGTTGCGGACTCGAGGATTTTTTCCGTCACTTGGCGGCTGGCGAAATCATCGAGATGAGCGCCGCGTTTTTTGAGGACCTTGAGGGTTTCGCGGCTGGCGGGTGAGCCTTTGGATGCGGCGACACCGGCGGAGCTGGTGGCGAGATCGTCGCGGCCTGCGATGGCTTTGCGAAAGAGACCTTCGGCCATCGGGCTGCGGCAGGTGTTGCCGGTGCAGACGAAGAGGATGTGAAGCGAAGAGGGCATTCGGATGCGAAAATTCAAAGGACTCTATGTGCACCTGCCGAAGGTCGCGAGGCGAAAATTTCGGCCGCGAGGCCGGTTTTGGCGTGGTATTCGGCGGCAAGTTTGCTGGCGATGTCGTTGGCTTTGGACGATTCGCAAAGCGTGACTGTTGATCCGCCGAAGCCACCGCCGGTCATGCGGGCACCGATCACACCGCCGCTGCGGCCAATGCTTTGTGCGGCATCGACGAGGACATCGAGTTCTTTGCAAGATACTTCGAAATCATCGCGCAGCGATTGATGCGATGCGGCCATGAGGGGGGCGAGTTTTTCGAAATCGGCGGCTTTGAGTGCAGTGGCTGCTTCGATGGTGCGGGCGATTTCGCCGACGACATGGCGGGCGCGGCGGTTGACCGGATCACCGAGTTTTTCCCAATGATTTTCCACATCGGCGGTTGTGACATCGCGCCATGAGTTCTTGCCGATGATCTTGAGCGCGTCTTCCGTGTGTTTGCGGCGAAGTGCGTAACCGCCATCGGACAGCTCGTGATGTACCATCGTGTTGGAGATCAGGACGGTGAGGTCGGGATGGGTGAATGGCACGAGTTGCGGTTCGGCCGTCATGCAATCGATGAGCACGAGATGGTCTTTGGTGCCGAAGGCTGAAGCGAATTGATCCATGATGCCGCAGGGAACATGGGCGAAATCGTGTTCTGCTTTTTGGCAGAGCAGGGCTTTTTCGCGGGTGCCGATTTCAACGCCGAGCAGGCCTTCGAGAAATGTGGCTGTGGCGCATTCCAAGGCGGCGGATGATGAAAGGCCTGCGCCACCGGGGACGGAGGAAAGAATGTAGGCATCGAAGCCTGGAATCGCGTGACCAAGGTTTTGGAATCCGCGAATCACACCGCGCAGGTAGTTGGTCCATTTCGGTTCGCCTTCTTCGACCTCTTGCGAGACATCGAAGGTGGCGATGCCGCCGCCGAGGGCAGTCGCGATGCGCACCGATGAGCTGCCGTTTGGAGTCCCGGCGATCACGATGTAGCGATCGATGGCAAAGGGCAGGACAAAGCCATCGCAATAATCGATGTGTTCGCCGATGAGGTTCACGCGGCCAGGGGCGGCGGCGGTGATGCTGGCCTTGGCATGAAGATTTTCCAGAAGCCCTGCTGCCGCTTTTTCGGCGAGCGATTTGAGTGAAGGGGGAGCTTGAAGCATGGGGGAGGGATTAGGCTGCGTCGGTGGTTTGATAGAGTCGGCGACGGTAGCTTTGGATCGCTTGTGTCCAGATCGGGTGGATGCTGTCGGCTGGGCGGAGCCACACCGCGCGGTGCATGAGAAGCATTGCGGGACCAAGGTAGAGCAGTTCTGAAAGTTCGTTTTTGCTCAGGTCGCCCGGGCCTTTGGTAAGGCATCTTTCGGCGAGTGCTTCTTCATTTTGCCGCAGCTCGACATTTTCAAGCAGCGACACATGGACGCCGTTCACATAGGGATCGACCACTGCTGCGATGACACCGTGGCGATCGGTGTCCGATGCATCGAGTGCAGGATCGGTGGCGCCTTTTGCTTCATGTGCGAGCACCATCACGCTTGGCGGATCCCTTTCCTCGGGGATGCTGAGAATGCCGTGTTTGGCGAGCCTGAGTCCGTAACGCACGCGGCTAGTCCAAACCGAAACCGGCGCGGAAAGAACAAGCCCAAGGAGGATTGGCGAAATCCATGCGGTGAATGTGAGGTCGATGTTCAACGCGATAACGGTCCACAAGATGCCAAGGATCGTCGGAAACAAGTGGAAGCGGATCGCGTCGCCCCATGAGGTGCCATCGGTCTCGCGGTTTTGGTTGCCCCATCCGACGGCGCGGCCGAGCAGGATGCTGATGACCATGAGCGTGTGCGCGGCCATGATGCACGGGGCGAGGAGGATCGAGACGATGGATTCGAGGGTGACGCCCGTCACGATGCGGATGATGCCGCCGAAGGACTTGCGGATTTGCGGCACGAAGATCGCGCGCAGCATAGAGAGGATTTTCGGGAGGAAGAGCAGGGTGAAAATGAAGCAGGTGAGGATGATGCTTTGCTCGATGCCATTGAGGCCGAACAAGCGGTCGACATGGCTTTCGAAGGGTAGGCGGCTCAGTTCGCTGGTGGAGCGATCCCATGCGACCCAGGTACCAAGCACGAGGAACAGGAACCAAAGTGGACTACCGAGGTAGGCCATGATGCCCATGAAGAGGTGCATGCGCACCGAGAATGGAAGCTTGCGCGCGAAGATGAGCCAGAGGTGTTGGAGGTTGCCTTGGCACCAGCGGCGGTCGCGGATGAGGTGATCGACGAGTGTGGGCGGCGCTTCCTCGTAGGTGCCCTCGATGTCCCATGCGAGCCAGACTTCCCAGCCTTCGGCAACCATCAGTGCCGCTTCGACGAAATCGTGACTGAGGATGCGACCGCCGAAGGGTTCTCGGCCGGGGAGTGCGGGAAGTTCGCAGAACTCCGAGAAGGGCTTGAGACGGATCAGCGCGTTGTGACCCCAGTAGCTGCCGCCGCCGAGTTGCCAGAAGTTCAGGCCGCGGATGAAGACCGGGCCGTAAAGCCGCATGGCAAATTGTTGGAGGCGGGTGAAAACCGAGGATCCGCGGATGAGCTTGGGCGGCGTCTGAAGAATACCGAGGCGCGGGTAGGCCTCCATGACGCGGGCCATTTTGACGATGTCGGCGCCATCCATGAGGCTATCGGCATCGAGCACGAGCATGGCTTCGTAGCCGCCGCCCCAAGTGCGGACAAAGTCGCCAATGTTGCCGGCCTTGCGGTTTTCGTTGGTTCTACGGCGTCTATAGTAGATGCGGCCGAAGCCATCGAGTTTGCGGCAGAGATTGGTCCATGCCGTTTCCTCCATGACCCAGAGGTCGAGGTCGCGCGTGTCGCTTAGGATGAAAAAATCGAACGACTCAAGGTGGCCGGTGGCTTCGATCGAGCGGTAGATCGCCTCGATGCGGGCGCAGGTGCGGGTGCTGTCTTCGTTGTAGACTGGCATGACCACCGCATGGCGTTTGGTGAGCGGGCCGCTCCGGCCATCGGCAAGTTTTGTGATGCGTGCGGCGCGGCGGACACCGCGCAGCATGTCGATCGCGCCGAAGATCGCGTGAAACGATCCGAGTGTGAGAAGGCCGTTGAGCAGGATGAAGATGGCCAGCAGCGGGAAGTGGGCTTTTTGTAGGCCCATGCGCCAGAAGAGGTCGGCGAGCCAGAGGCTGGCGGCGATGTTGAACAAAAGAACGCAGCCGAAGAAGATCGCGCGCCGCATGCGGGTGGCTTTTGCGCTGAAGAACACTTTGCCCGAGTTGGGCGGTGAGAGGTCGGCGGGTTCCATCAGTCGAGAAGGAAAAACCATGCGGCCAGCGCGATGATGGCGAGCAGCACGGCGGTGAACATGAGTCGGATGATCGGTTTGCGATCCATCGTTTGCCACCATTGGGCGGCACCGCTGCCAATGGCGTTGAGCTCAAGCGGCTTGGGTACCATGGTGAGGTTGGCGAATCGCGGTCCGGCCGCGAGGTAGGATTTTTTCATCGCCTCGACAAAGGCGGGTGGCCATGGCGGCGGGGTAAGAAACACGCCCTGCCATTTGTCGGGCATGCCGGCGAGGAGGAGTGCGAGACGGCCGCGGGCGGCGAGGCGGCGGTTTTCGAGCGGAACATCGAGTACATCTTGGGTCCAGTTGGCGATTTCGGTGAGCGCCTCTTCCATCGCGAGAAGTCGGGCTGGCTTGTCCGGTTCATTGGCGCGTCTTGCCGATGCCCGCCATAGAATGCCGCGGACGAGTTCGGCAACAAGCAAACGATTGCGCAGGCGAAGTGCTTGCAGATAGGCCTCAACTGCGGTGTAGGCCTCCTCCCACTCGACGAGTTCCTGTTCGCTGAGTGGCGGCAGGCGGTCTAGGGAGTGATGCGATGGACCCATGTTTCGGTGAGGTAGTTGTCACCGCGTTTCAGGCAGCAACGAAGCTCGATCGGACCGATGTCGGAAAGCTTGGATCCTTCGGCCGAGGGGGCGACTTGGAATGCGAGGCGCCAGCGCTCATCGGGGAGTTGTTGGAGGTTGACCCCTTGGATGACGACCTTGCCGCCGTTTTCGCCGATCGCTTCGATTTGTGGTGTGATGGGTATTTCGCCGTTTTGTTGGAGGCTAGTGCCTTTGAACTCAACGATGATCGTGCGCTGGCCCGGTTGCCAGTCGTGGATGCCGCTGCGGGTGGCCACCACATGGCCGGTCGCTAGGGATGGATCGGGATCCGTGGTCCAGTGCTGGCGATAGGAAAACTCGATGCGATCGCCGGCTTGCGGGATGTGTGCAGGTTCCCACATTGCGACGGTGTTGTCGGCGAGCTCGTTGGTCGTCGGGATTTCCATCAGCATCACGCGGCCGGGGCCCCAGTCGGAGGTTGGCTCGATCCACAATGACGGACGCAGGTGGTAAGCGGCCTCATCATCCTCGTAGGCGCTGAAGCGGCGGTCGCGTTGCAGGAGACCGAAGCCATCGCACTTGTCCATGCTGAAGAAGCTGAACTCGAGTCGGCCCGAATCATTGCAGATCGGCCTCCAGATGCGTTCGCCGGTGCCCATGCGGATGGCGAGGCCATCGGTGTCGTGCACTTCAGGGCGGAAGTCATCAAAGCGGCGGCGCGAGTTTTCGCCGAACCAGAACATGCTCGACATCGGCGCGATGCCGAGGCGTTGGACAGCGCGGCGGGCAAAGATCACGGCGCGGACCTCGACGATGGTTTCGTTGCCGGGGTGAACTTTGAATGCGTAGGCGCCGGTGTAGGAAGGTCCGTCGAGCAGCGCGTAGAGGCGTGCTTGAGTTTCGCCTGGCTGTGGTTTGCGCAGCCAAAATTCGCGGAAGTTGGGGAACTCCTCGGCCACGCCTTCCGTGCCGGTATCGACCGCGATGCCGCGCGATGAGATGCCCCAGCGTTGGTTGCGGCCGAGCGCACGCCAGTAGCTGGCACCTTGGAAGACGATCAGTTCGTCGAAATAATCCGGGCTGTTGAGTTGGGTGTGGAGGCGGAATCCGGCAAAGCCACCATCGGCGGGGAGCTCACCATGTTGCTGGATGAGCGGACCGTAATTAAAAAATGCCTCGGCGAGGCGGATGCGTTGCTGGTGGCTGCTGGTGAATTCATTCAAGGTCACCGGCTCGCGATAAAGATAACCGGGGTGGAAGAACATCGCGCGGAACGGAAGGTTCTCGGCGGCCCAGAGTGATTGATTTGGATTGAAGCGGATGTCGCGGTACTGATCGTAGGTCAGGTTGTTCATCCACGCTGGCAGCGAGTCGCGGTCGGGTGCCGTGTAGGGTTTGTTGGCAAGATCCCTAGCCCTGCTCTGAATGCTGTCGAACCCGATGTCTTCGCGTTCCCATGTCTGAGCAAGGGTGCCCGGCATTGCGGCGGCCACCACGAAAAAGAATATTATGCTTCGCACAAGGCGATTATTTAGGGGTGAGGCAGCGCGGCGTCAAGATTGGCCGATACCAAATCCAACAGAAAATCGGACTTTTTTTCTTGTAGTCGGAAAATAACATGGAGGGCTACATCGTCCGCAGGAGGCTTAGGGTTTCCTCGAGGCGAGCCTTGGGCTTGATGGTTTCAAGTCGGGGAAAGCGCCTTTCGGCCAGCAGAATGTAGGCGCCGTTGCGGTGAAGCATGAGGCGCTGGCCTTGGATTTCGACCGACTGGATGTCGTTGCCGGCGGCAAGGGCCTTGATGCGGGCAATGGTCAGCAAGTTTTCCACCGGGGCGGGCAGGCGGCCGAAGCGGTCGCGCCATGCCGACTCGAGCGCATCGACGGCTTTGACGGTGAGCACGCCGGAGAGTTCGCGGTAGGTCTTGAGGCGCAGGCGTGTGTCATCGAGCCATGTGCTTGGCAGAAATGCGGGGATCGCATCGCTGGCATTTTGGCTGTCGTGTTTGAGCCAAGCGGCTTCGGTGCTGACGACGAAGTCCGCCTTGAAGTTTGGAGGTGTCGTGCTGCCGGTTTTGCGTCCTTTGAGTCGTTCGACCGATTGCTTGAGGAGTTGGCAATAGAGGTCGAAACCGATTTGGGAAATGTGACCTGATTGTTTGGTGCCGAGGAGATTTCCCGCGCCGCGGATTTCGAGATCACGCATGGCGATTTTAAATCCCGAGCCGAGTGCGGTGTGTTCCTTGATCGCGTGGATGCGTTTGCGGGCATCGCCGGCGGTGATCATGTCGCGCGGCAGGAGCAGGATCGCGTGGGCTTTTTCACCGGCGCGTCCGACGCGGCCGCGGAGCTGATAGAGATCGGCGAGGCCAAAGCGGTCGGCGCGGTCGATGATGATCGTGTTGGCGTTGGGGATGTCGATGCCGGTCTCGATGATTGTCGTGGCTAGAAGCACATCTGCCTCGCCTTTCACGAAGGTACGCATGACCTGCTCGAGCTCGTCTTTGTCCATTTGGCCATGGCCCACAAGGATGCGGGCCTCAGGCACGAGCGCGGCGATTCGTTCGCGCATGTTTTCGATCGTCTTGACGCGGTTGTGCAGGAAAAATGTTTGGCCGCCGCGTTTCATTTCGCGACGGATCGCGTCGCGGATGATGCGTTCGTCGTACGGGCTGATCGATGTTGCGACCGGCACTCGGTTGGGCGGTGGCGTTTCGATCGTCGACATGTCGCGGGCACCCATTAGCGCCATGTAAAGCGTGCGCGGTATGGGTGTGGCGGAAAGCGTGAGCACATCGACCTGACGGAAGAGTTGTTTGAATTTCTCCTTGTGGGCGACGCCGAAGCGTTGCTCTTCGTCGACGACCACCAGACCGAGGTCCTTGAAATGCACATCGCCCGAAACGAGTCGGTGAGTGCCGATTACGAGGTCGACCGAACCATCGGCGATGCCGGCGATCGTGTCGCGGATTTCGGCGGGGGTGCGGAAGCGGTTGAGCAGGTCGATGCGCATCGGGTAGTCCGACATGCGTTCGCGGAAGGTGCGCCAATGTTGTTCGGCAAGCACGGTGGTTGGCACGAGGATGGCCGCTTGTTTGCCGCTGGTGATGGTTTTGAACGCGGCACGGATCGCAACCTCGGTTTTGCCAAAGCCTACATCACCGCAGATCAGGCGATCCATCGGGCGGGCAGTTTCCAAGTCGCGTTTGGTTTCGTCGATCGCGCGGCGTTGATCGCTTGTTTCGACATGATGGAACGAGCGCTCGAATTCCCACATCCATCGGGTGTCCGGCGGGTGGGCGTATCCCGGTTCGTGGTTGCGCTCGGCCTGGACGCGCAGAAGTTTGGCGGCGTAATCGAGAATGGATTTTTCGGCTGCCTTGCGGGCGGATTTCCATGCCGCGCTACCGAGCTTGTTGAGCTCTGGCGTGCGGCCGCCGAGGCCGACATATTTGCCGACCAGGTGCGCCTGCTCAAGTGGGACTCCGAGCATCGCGCCGTCGCGGTACTCGAGGAGCATTTCCTCGCAGTCGTCGTTTTGAACAATGCCGCGGAATCGGGCGATGCCATACTCGTAATGCACGACCAGATCGCCATGGCTCATTTCATCAACCGACCCGGCTGAGCTGATGTGGCGCGTGCGGTCGAGAATCGAGCGCCGTTTTGCGGCTGCCGTGCGGTAGCGGCCAAAGAGCTCGGAGGAGGAAAGCACCGCGATGCGGGCGAAGGGCAGGGTGAAGCCGGCCATCAGTTCACCGCGCAGAGGCATGATCCCAAGGTCGCGATCGAGGTCCTTGCCGGAGAGTTCTTCGAAGCGGTCCTGCTCGCCCTGATTGGCAAAGACCATGGCGACGGTCCATTCCTCGCGCCGCCATGTATTGAGTTGTTGGAAAAATTGCTCACGGCGGATTTCATCGAGGATGAAGTCTCCCGCTTCAAACACCCCGAGCGGGCTAGGATAGACGGCGAGGCTGAAGTCCTCCTCACCATCACCGCATTGGGCGCCTTCCAAGATCGACACCGCCGGGTTGTCGATCATCGCGTCAAGCGAGATCACCACATCATTGGCTTTTCGATAATCGGCGAGGGTTGCATCGGATGATGGCTCGCTGATCGCAATATCCGTGCCATCGAGCTTACGGGTGGATGCCTGGCTATCGATGTCGAACTCGCGGATCGATTCGATTTCGTCGTCGAAGAACTCGATGCGCAATGGTGCGACGGCCTGCCATGGGAAGACATCGATGATGCCGCCGCGCACGGCAAATTGGCCGCGCCCCGAAACCATCGGCATGCGTTCGTATTGATGATTAGCGAGCGAGTTGGCAAATGCCGCAGGATCAAGCGTGCCGCCAACTTTCAACACGATGCGTGCCGATACGAGTGTTGCGGGCGAGGGGCATGCTTGGGCGAATGCCTCGCTGTCGCAGATCACGATCGAGGGCTTGGCCTGAGTGAGCGCGTGAAGGATCGCGAACCACTCGGCAGTCGATTCTGGATCGGGCGCGGTTTCGGTTTTTTGATCGATGGTGGCATCGGGCAAGACCAGCGGATCGAGCCCCCAGAGCTCCATTTCGGCGGCGAGCCGTTCGCGCTGCCGCGGCTGGTCGGAGATCAGCCAGACGCTTGATTTTCGCTCCTCGTGAATCGCCTTGCAGATCACCGATGAAACAAACGCGTGGGCAGCATTCGCGCAGTGGTCGAGCACGACGCTGCCTTCGCCGGTGACCATGGGGGCCAGGCGTGAATGGAAATCGGGATGGTGGAGCACCTGCCGAAGCAGTTTTTCCGCGCTTGGGTCCGTGCGGGACACGCGATGAGCGATAGGCGTGGGTGGGGCTTTCTGCAAGCGATTGATCCGCAGATGAAATGAATTCATGCAATCCACTTGATCATCGTGGCTGGACGGGGCGGGTTGTGGCGTTTACATCGTCGGCATGTCCGTACGCACCCGCTTCGCACCATCGCCCACCGGATACCTTCATGTGGGTGGCGCCCGCACCGCGCTTTTCAACTGGTTGTTTGCCCGTCATCACGGTGGAGTTTTCGTGCTCCGCGTCGAGGATACCGATGAAGCGAGAAACACCGATGAGGCCAAGGAGGCGATTTTTGGCGGGATGAAATGGCTTGGGCTTGATTGGGATGAAGGCCCGCAGGTTGGCGGTGGGTTTGGTCCATATTTCCAAAGCGAGCGTCGTGAGATTTACGACCGTTGGTTTGCAAAACTCGTCGATGCCGGCCGCGTTTATGAGGATGGTGGTGCGTGGAGATTTCGTTTCGATCGCCGCCCGGTGACGATGCGCGACCTCGTTTGCGGCGAGGTGACGATTGATTACCGCGATGAATCCAATACGCCCGACATGGTCGTGAAGCGCTCGGATGGCAGCTATGTCTTTCACTTTGTGAATGTCGTCGATGACCTCGAAATGCGGATCAGCCATGTGATCCGCGGCGAGGATCATTTGATGAACACGCCCAAGCACCTTCAGTTGATCGAGGCCTTCGGCATGGAAGCGCCGAAGTACGCGCACATTCCGCTGATATTGAATCCCGATGGCAGCAAGATGTCCAAGCGCGACGAAGGTGCGGCGGTCGGCGATTATCCGCGTCAGGGTTTTCTTCCATCGGCGGTGGTGAATTTCATCGCGATGCTTGGGTGGTCGCCAAAGAATGATGAGGAAATTTTCAGCCTCGATGAGTTGGTGAGCCGCTTTTCGCTGGAGCAGGTCAACCGCGCGCCGGCGCGCTTCGATCTCGAGAAATGCCAGTGGGTGAACCAGCAGCATTTGATGCGGCTCGATGCGGCAAGTTTCGCCCGGGAGGCGAGGCCATTTGTCGAGCAGGCGGGTTTGCCGATCGGGGATTCGTTTGAGTTGGTGATGGCAGCGGTGAAGGACAAAGTTCGGCTACTGACCGAAGTTCCCAAGGCGGTGGAGTTTTTGCTGATGGATGATTTTTCTTGCGATGGCGAGGCCATGGCAAAAGCCGTATCAAATCCTGCGGTGCGTGATGTTTTTGGCAAACTCGCGGGGCTATTCGAAAAGATCGATGGGTGGTCCGCCGATGCCGCCAAGGCCGCGCTTTCCGAAGCCGCGGCAAGTGCCGGTGCGAAGGTGGGTCAGATGATGTTCCCGCTGCGTGTCGCACTCACGGGGCGGGGTCAGGGCCCTGACATGGCGGATGTGCTAAACATTCTCGGCAAGCAGCGCTGCATTTCACGCGTGAATGTTTTCAACCAAAAACTCGCATGAAAGAAGTTTACACCATCGATGACCTTGTGAGCCGCGACATACTCGATGCCGGCTGTGAAAAGCCCGCGCGCTTGGCTGTGATCGGCTGGCCCATTGCGCATTCGGCATCACCGCGGATGCATCAGGCGGCGCTGGATGCTTATAGTATCGATTGTCGCTACATCCGCTTGGAAGTCCCGGCGGGTCGCGTGGCGGAGGCATTTGCGAGGATGCGTGCCCTTGATTTCATCGGCTCGAATGTGACCGTGCCGCACAAGTTTGATGCAATGGCGGCATGCGATGTGATTGACCCGCTGGCAGCGTCGCTGGGAGCGGTCAACACCGTGCGCTTCGATGCAAGCGGGCTGACCGGCTACAACACCGATGGCCCGGGATTTGTGGCGGCGGTGGAGCATGATTTTTCGGTGCGCTTGGCGGATTTGAAAGTGCTCATCGTCGGTGCCGGTGGCGGGGCGGGTCAGGCGATTGCCACTCAATGCGTTTTGAGCGGCGTGCGTCAGGTGGTTTTGGCCAACCGCAGTGTCGACAAAATCATCGCGCTGAAAACTAGGCTCCAAGCAATCAAAGACGATGTGAATATCGAGATCGTCGGTCTCGATGACCCGCGTCTTGTTGAGCTTTCGCATCATTGCGATCTCATCGTGAACACCTCGTCGGTGGGGCTCAACCCTGCGGACCCATGTGTTTTGCCGCCCTCATGCCTGATGAAACACCATCTGGTTTACGACACCATCTACAAGCCCGCGGTAACGCCACTGACCGCGCAGGCAAAAAGCATCGGATGCACGACATCCAATGGATTCTCGATGTTGTTGAGGCAGGGTGTGCTGTCGTTTCAGCACTGGTTTCCCGGCACCGAGCCGCTGATGTTGATGGAAGAGGCGCTGGCGCGTCAGTCTTGATTTTTGACTTCGCCTTCATTGTCGACATCAAAGCCGGGAAGGTCACTGGAGTACCAATGACAGGCTTTCAGTTCGACGATCTCGAATGCCCGCGTCTCCATCTCGCCGCTGCGACGGATTTTCACGCGCACGCGGATCATGCCTTCGGGGTCGAGGTTGAGGTTCGTGGCATTGAAGGGGCGCTTTTTGTTTTTTAATGCGGCAAATGCTGCTTCCAGCAATTTGCCTGCGGGTGAATTTCTTTGAACGAGGAATTCAGGAGATGGGGCCCCGGTTTCCGCGGGGCGCCCAAAAACAGGTGCGTAGAACATTATGCTGATCGTTGGCAGGTCCTTGCGATCTTCGGCAAGGCGCTCGCGAGCCAGCAGGCGGAATTCGCCCTCGGCATCACCATTTCCGCTGAGGAACACTGCCAATGGCATTTCACTGTATCTCACGAAGTACTCCCAATCAATCAGCCACTCTTCCTGCTCCTTTCTAAAAAGAGTGTCGAAGCATCTTCCATCCTCGTTGATCCAAAATCCCTCAATCGATTTTTCAGCACCGATGCTCACAACACTCCATTGTGAGGTTTTTAAGGTAGGAAGTGATATGTTGTCCATCCCTTCGAAACCCTGATGTCTCGTCATGCGCGTTACCGCCGCGATGGGTTGGCTGACATACTGGCTGCGTTGTTCGGGCAGGCCCGCTTGAAGAAATTTTTGCAGTGTGTCCCAGCATTTACTTGTGTACTTGTTGAGAAGGACGAGATTTTCGTTCTCTGTCGCTGTTTCGATAACGCTGGCATTAGATGCCGGATTGGGGATTTCCTTCACACTCCAGATGGTTTTTATCGCTAAGACAATCAGACCGATTGCTAGCATCAAAATGACCACTAGAATGATCATGGACTGGTTTGTTTTTTTGCGTCTTACATCTTCTTGGGCTGGGTTTTGTGAATATGTTTCAATATTCTCTACACTATTGATCGTCTTTGTAAAATGGAGGGTTTGCGTGTTTTTATCGGTGGTAGGCGGAATAGGGGTGAATCCGCATTCAGTGCAGCGGTGGCCTTTGCTGGCATGTGTGACCGATTGAAACAATGAGCCGCAGCGGCCGCAATGATACCAAAGAGGGTCTATTTCAGACGCTATGACATTATTTTGGGGCATGTGTCTGTTGGGTGAAATAAATGGGAGTGAACCGTTTTTTGCTGTGGAATGTACTTGCGTCTACCATGCAAATGGTTGAGGACTTATGCAAGCGGGTTCTGGGATGCTACAATTGACGATCGAGTGCCTTGGACATCGCATCCTCGACGATGCGGGCCGCCATGGCCTCGGTGGCTGCATCGAGGCGTTGGGCTGCCGCTTTGAGCGGGTTGGCGGCGCCTGATTCCAAGGCGATGCGAACGGCATCGAGGGCGATGATGATTTCTGATTTCTCCGCGTCGTTTGCGAGGCCTTGTTGTAGCGCGTTTTCGACGGCGGGGATCAGTTCTTCGGCCTTCAGTCGGGCTTCGGTGAAGACGCGCATCGCCATGTCCTCGAAGGCATGTTCGACCGATTCGCCGACCATGGCCTCGACCGCCGCATCATCGACATCGACCGCAGTTTTGCCCATGGTCACGACCGTGTCGGTGCCGGTGGCGATGTCGCGGGCGAGGACTTCGAGAATGCCGTTTTCGTCGATCTTGAATTGCACTCCGACCCTTGCCTGGCCCTTGGATGCTGGTTGAAAGTTGATGTCGAAATTTCCGAGTTCCCAATTGTCGTTGGCCATTTCGCGTTCGCCTTGGAGCACGCGGAGTTTCATGGCGGATTGCCCATCGGCTGCGTTGGTGAATGCCTCGCCGGCCTTGCAGGGGATGGTCGTGTTGCGGGGGATGAGCACATTCATCAGGCCGCCAAGGGTTTCTATGCCGAGGCTGAGCGGAGTCACATCGAGCAGGACCATCTTGCCGAGCGCGCCGCTGAGAATGCCGCCTTGGATGGTGGCGCCGAGTGCAATTGCTTCGTCCGGGTGCTGCGAGGTGTCGGGCTTTTTGCCGAAAAACTTTTCCACCGCATCGCGCACGGCCGGCATGCGGGTGCTACCGCCGACAAGAATGACCGCATCGAGGTCGCTGGCGGCAAGTTGTGCATCGGCCAATGCCTTGGCGCAGCAACGAATGCTGCGGGCGATCCATGGCGCGGCGATGGCATCGAGTTCCGCACGCGTGATTGGCAATTCGATGCTGCGATCGCCATCAAAAAATGGCAGGCGAAATGTGGCCATGTCATCACCTGAGAGTTGGCATTTCACGCGCTCCGCTTCTTCCATCAGGCGCATGCGCTGGATGGCAGAAATTTCATTCAGCCCCTGTTTGCTCAATACATGATCGATGATGAGCGCGTCGAGGTCGTCGCCGCCGAGTTGTGTGTCGCCATGCGTGGCAAGGACTTGGAAAACGCCCTCCTGCATTTCGAGGATCGAGAGGTCGAAGGTCCCACCGCCGAGGTCGTAGACCGCGACCCGCGAGCGTTCGCCGAGTTTGTCGAGTCCGTAGGCCAACGCGGCGGCGGTCGGCTCGTTGAGAATGCGCAGGATCTCGAGACCGGCCAATTCTCCGGCGCGCTTGGTTTCGGCGCGTTGGGCGTCGTGGAAGTATGCAGGCACGGTGATGACTGCCTTGGTGATGGTCGTTTCCATGCGCCACTCGGCGATGCGCTTGAGTTCCTTGAGAATTTCCGCGCTGATTTCCACCGGCGTTTTGCCAAGCACCAGGGGTTCGTCGTCGGAGTTTTTTGCAATCGGGTGGGGGAATGATCCGTCGATTTCCGCAATGCGGCGACCGATCAGACGCTTGATGCTGGTGACGACGCGGTCGGGCTCGAGGGTCCTGCGGCGCAAGGCCTTGGTGCCGACTTCGATACTGCCGTCGCGGCCGATCCATACCGCGCTGGGAGTGATGCGGCGTCCGTCGGAGTTTGCCAAAAGCACCGGGAAGCCCGAGTCGACCACGCCGACTGCCGAGTTGGTGGTGCCGAGGTCGATGCCAAGAACAAGTTCGCTCACTGCGGAGAAATAGGTCGGCTGTGGGTTTGCGTCAATGGCCGACCGTGCCAGTGCTTGAGCGCTTGCTGCGAACAAGGTGGAGGAGCACTGGCACGATGAAAATCATGAGCGTGACAGCAGAAGTGCCGAGATCGAAGGACTTGCTCGCGAGGAAATCATGCACCGGGTGACCGTGAGTGAGGAAATGGCGCGGGATGCTGAGCAGGAGCTTGATCCCAAGAATGCCGATCACGATGAAGGCGCAGGTTTCGAGGAAATGAAAGCGGTGCATCAATTTTACGAAGCCTTGGGCGGCGAAACGCATGGTCAGGATGCCAAGGAAAACACCGATGCAGACAAGGATCAGCTTTGATGGCATCGGGAAATTTTTCACATAGGCGACGGCGGCAATCACATTGTCGATCGAGAACGCGAGGTCCATCACTTCGACCGCAACCACAGTCGACCAGAAGGGGCCGAGGCGGCCGAGTGTGTGGCGGTAGAGCCAGTTGCCCTCGGTGGCGACAGCTTCCGCGCCTTCCTCCTCGACGGATTGGTGACGCGAGAAATGTTTCCACGAAAGCCACAGCAGGTAGAGACCGCCAAGAGGTTCTAGCCACCAGACCGTGATCAGCCAAGAGGCGAGGGCGAGGCAGAGTCCGCGAAAGACATAAGCGCCGATGATGCCGTACTTAAGTGCTTTGCCGCGTTGCTCGTCGGGCAGGCGCATTACCATCGTGGCCAGCACCGCTGCATTGTCAACCGACAGGATACCCTCGATGAGGATCAGCATGAGAATGACTGTGACGCCGGCGGCCGGATCGGGTCCGAGAATCGTGTGGATTAGGTCCATGAGGCTAAAAAATGGCCAAGCACCGTCGAGGTAGCAATGGCAATGTGGCGGTTTGCTGCTGCCGATTGGTGCAATCCGGCACTTGCCAGCCCACAGGAAAGCGTTTAACCCATCTTAAACAACACCCATGGCTGCAAAATACACCGAAGAAGACATCAAGTCACTGGACTGGCGCGAGCACATACGCATGCGGCCGGGCATGTACATCGGGAAACTCGGCGATGGATCATCGGCAGATGACGGGCTTTACATCCTGCTCAAGGAAGCCGTCGACAACTCGATCGACGAGCACATCATGGGCTTCGGCAAGGAGATCCGCGTCGACATCGACGAGCATGGCAGGGTCGAGGTGCGCGACTTCGGGCGCGGCATTCCGCTTGGCAAACTTTTCGACTGCGCGGCGCAGATCAACACCGGCGCCAAGTACGACAGCGAGGCATTCAAGAAATCGGTCGGCCTCAACGGGGTCGGCATCAAAGCGGTCAACGCGCTCTCCGATTTTTTCGAAATCCAATCGTGGCGCGACGGCCAGACCAAAGCACTCGAGTTCTCGAAGGGCTCGCTCACGGTCGACATGAAAAACCCGCGTTGTGAAGACGGGGACAATGGCACGCGTTTGGCCTTCGAGGTAGATCGCACAATTTTCCCCGCCAAGGCGAAATTCAAAGAGGCCTTCGTCGAAAAGATGTGCCGGTATTATTCGTATCTGAATCCGGCGCTGACGGTGGTCTTCAATGGCAAGAAATTTCGCTCGAAGGATGGCCTGCTCGACCTCCTGCGCGAGGAGATGGAACACGAAGCGCTTTATCCGCCGATTCATTTGGTCGGTAAGGACATCGAAGTTGCCTTCACTCATAGCGCGGAGAGCAGCGAGGAGTACTACACTTTCGTCAACGGCCAGAACACCTCGCAGGGAGGCACCCACCTCGCCGCATTCCGCGAGGCATTGGTCCAAGTCGTGCGCGGGTTTTACAAAAAACAATACGATCCGGCCGACATCCGCGCGGGCATTGAAGCGGCGGTGAGCGTGCGCATCGTCGAGCCGATTTTCGAATCGCAGACGAAAACGAAACTCGGATCGACCACCATCGTTCCTGAGGGTGAGTCGTTGCGGACATTCATCGGCAACTTCCTCAAGACTCATCTCGACAATTACCTCCACAAAAACCCGCAGGTCGCCGAGGCGATCCAGAAGCGGATTCTCTCGGCCGAGCGCGAGCGCAAGGACCTCAAGGGCGTGCAAAAAATTGCCCGCGAAAGAGCGCGCCAGGCAAAGGTCCACAACAAGAAACTCCGCGACTGCCGGGTACACCTCGATACCAAGCACAAGCGCCGATTGGAATCGACGATCTTCATCACCGAGGGTGACTCCGCATCAGGATCGATCACCAAAAGCCGCGATGTCGAAACGCAGGCGGTCTTCTCTCTCCGCGGCAAGCCGCTCAACACCTTCAGCCTGCCGCGCAAGGTGGTGTACGAAAACGAGGAGTTCGCATTGCTGCAAGCCGCGCTCGACATCGAGGAGGGTATTGAAAGCCTGCGCTACAACCGCGTCGTGATCGCGACCGATGCCGATGTCGACGGCATGCACATCCGTTTGCTGTTGCTGACTTTTTTCCTGCAGTTTTTTCCCGAGCTCATACGTGACGGTCATCTGCACATCCTGCAGACGCCGCTTTTCCGCGTTCGCAACAAGAAAGAAACGATCTATTGTTACGACGAGGACGAGCGCAAGAAGGCCCTCGAAAAACTTGGAAAGAATTCGGAGATCACGCGCTTCAAGGGTCTGGGTGAGATCTCACCCGATGAGTTCGGCTTCATGATCGGACCCGACATGCGTCTTGATCCAGTAGAATACGAAGAGGGTAAGGGGGTGAGGGAATTACTAGCCTTCTACATGGGCAAAAACACACCCGAAAGGCAGGATTTCATCATCGAAAACCTCCGCGAGGATGTCGACAAGCAGGTGCAGGTGGCTTGATTTTAAACATTCAGCCTCGGTCCTAAGCGTTAGACTAAGAAATCGCATGCACGCACTCACCCGATCGGTTGGCGGCCCGTGGTGAGGATGAACCCAAGAGCCTGATCTATTCCGGCGTCTATCAAAATGGTGCTTTATGGCACACCGATGTTCTCGTTACGCCAGAGGAGAGAAGAGGTCATTGGTCGATAGTCAGTGGTCATTGCGGAAGAGGACGAAGAAGCGACTTGTTCAAAGGCAGGGACCGTTTTGCCTATGCCACGCTCCGGCCATGCCAAGTCCGCTTCGCGGTTTTGAAAAATTGCCGCCAAGGCGACAAGCCATTCCGCAACGGTCCGCTTCGGATGTCGTTGCGACTTTGCAGAGCCGACTCTTCAATGAGGAGCGCCGGCGTCCCGCTCCATGTTCTGAATAGCCATTGAAAAAAGCAGATTCAAAGACGATTCATCCGACGGACCTTTAGGGACAAAGGTCCCTGCCTTTGAAGAAGTCGCAGTTTTTCTTGCTTCTTGTTTCTTGAAGTCTTGCGTCTTCTCTAAAGCAAATACTTCGAAGCCTGCTCGACATCCTTGTCGCCACGACCGGAGAGGTTGGCGATGATGATCGTGCTTGGCGGAAGGCTTGGTGCGATTTTGGAAATGTAGGCAATCGCGTGTGAGCTTTCGAGTGCGGGGATGATCCCTTCGCAGTGAGCAAGCTCCTTGAATGCGGCGAGCGCCTCGGAATCAGTCGCGTAAGTGTATTCGACGCGGCCGATATTCTGGAGATAAGCGTGTTCCGGTCCGACAGCGGCATAATCGAGACCGGCCGAGACCGAATGGGTCAGCTCGATTTGACCGTCGGCATTGGCGAGCAGCCAGGTCTTTGTGCCTTGCAGGACGCCGAGCTTGCCGCCTTGGAATCGTGCGGCATGACGCTCGGGCATGATGCCATCACCGCCGGCTTCGACACCGACCATGCGGACATTTTCATCGCCGAGAAACGGATGGAACATGCCGATCGCATTGGATCCGCCGCCAACGCAGGCGACGAGCAGATCCGGCAAGCGGCCTTCGCGCTCAAGGATCTGACGCCGCGCTTCGACGCCGATGACCCGGTGGAAATCGCGCACGATCATCGGGAACGGATGCGATCCAAGCGCCGAGCC
>Ga0208481_1000115_pt1 | contig 23798 bp, 21 predicted proteins | sample LakMenEpi02Jun10_FD_150662 | JGI IMG/M metagenome (GOLD analysis project Ga0208481, IMG submission 150662) | Freshwater microbial communities from Lake Mendota, WI - 02JUN2010 deep hole epilimnion (SPAdes) | ecosystem: Environmental > Aquatic > Freshwater > Lake > Epilimnion/Euphotic zone ... | reverse complement strand
TTGCCATCGATCACATTGATGCCTGCCCGGCAATTCCGGCATTGGGTGGAGACCACCATGGCCGGCTCCAACTGGGAGTTTCCGCATTCCGGGCACTCGATGCGGATGCGATGGCGCTGAGGCTCATCGGCCATGGCGTCTGGTGCGGGAGTTGCGGGGCTTCAGAATCAGGAAATGGTTCCGGCGAGGGTGCCTTGTTTCGGAAGCTCGGTCGGTGACGGTGCGGGCTTAGCTGCCGCAGAGGTGGCGGCGGGGGCTGCTTGACCTGCGCCTTGGGCGGGTGTGCCGACCGTGGATTTGCCGACGAAGATTGCGCCGGCTTCGATCGAGAGAGTCTTTGCTTTGATGTCGCCGACGACTTCGGCGCTCGCCTTCAGTTCGACGCGGTCGGTGGCGGTGAGGTTGCCGTGCACCTTGCCGTAGACGATGATCGTTGCGGTGCTGATTTCCGCCTTGATGCGGGCATTTTCACCGATGGTGAGGTTGCCTTCGGAGGAAATGTTGCCTTCGATTTTGCCGTCGATGACGAGATCGTTGGTGAACTTCACCGAGCCTTTGATTTCCACATCGGAGGAAAGCACATTGCGTGTGGCTTGGGGTGAAGTGCTGCGAGGTGCGGCGGTTTGCGAGCTGTAGGATGAACCGGATGCCGAGTAAGCGGATTGAGCAGCGGGCATGGCGGAATCCGTGGGGCGGGCGTCCGGTGCTGAGGTAGTGGTGGAGCGGGCGGCTTCGCCTTGATCTTGGCCGATGACTTTTTTGAACATGGTGCGGAGTTGGTTGGATTGCGGGGATGAGGCTATGCGAATATGTGTTCCGTGAAATTTTTCTCCAGCCTTAATTTTTCGCTTTGTTGTCCTTTTTGTTGGATTTTGCGGGCGTGGATTCGGGTTTCTTCTCGGCAGCGGGTTGAGTCGCGGCGGGCTCTGCAGATTTTTGGTCCGGGCTCGCTTTTTGCGGTTCGGGTGCCGGTGCCGGGGGCTCGACTTCGACCGGTGGTTTGGTCTTCACCGTGGCGAGTCGTTCGGCTGCCAAGCTGGCGAAGCTACTTTCGGGAAATTCCGTTTTCACTTGGTTGAAGAAGGATTCGGCTTTTATCGGATCGCCGCCGGCCTTGGCGATGTCGCCGAGGCAGATCAGCGCGTAGGGTGCGATGTAGCGTGCTTGGGGATCAGAGACGAGATCCTGAAAAATGGCGGATGCCTCGGCGGTTTTGTTTTCGCTCATCAACTTAGCCGCAAGTTTGGCGCTGGCGGTGGGTTTGGCGGGATGATCGGTGTTGGTGGCGATGAAGTCCTGCAGTGTTTTGATCGCGTCACCCGTTTTCCCTTCGCCTGCTTGCATGTCGGCGAGGAGAAGTTTTGCCGATGCGGCAGCGTTGGTATTTGCATGATTGCTAATGACCTCCTGCAATGCGGTGGCGTTCTTGGCATTGCTGAGGGCTACACCGGCACTTTGCTCGCGGCTTTTATTCACACCGCGTGTCACGATGTAAACGGCAATGGCCACGACCGCGACGGAGAGCAGAATGGCGAGGGTCTTTTGATTGTTTTCGAGGAACTGCTCGAACTTGCTGGGGCCGAGATTGATTTCTGCGAGAGGGGCGATTGAGGGTGTGGTGTCTTCGGGCATGGGGTGAGCTTGTGAAGTGGTTCGTTGACGAGATCAAAGCGGCCGGGCGGGAGGATATCAATGCGGAAGTCCACTCGGGCTGGGATTTTCCCCGAATGGCATGACAGCGGTGTTTTTCATGGTCAGCCCAAACGGCGGTCGGTAGGCTCGCGGCCATGGTTGAGCGCTTGTATGTTGTGGCGGGCGAGTTGAGCGGCGACGCGCATGGCGCGGGGCTTTTGCGTGAGTTGCTGGCCCTGCGGCCGGGGCTTGAGGTGCGTGGCGCGGGTGGTCCGGAGATGGTGAGGGTCGCGGGTGGGGGGATAGATGATTGGGTGGAGGATGCCGCGGTGATGGGGGTTTGGGAGGTGTTAAAAAAGTACGGATGGTTTCGTGAGCGCTTTGCGCGGATGTTGGGTGAGCTGCGGGAATTCCGCCCCGGGGTGCTTTTGCTGATCGATTATCCCGGGTTCAATTTGCGTTTCGCCGAGGCCGTGAGGCGGGAATTTCCGGGGATGAGAATCATTCAATACATCAGCCCGAAGGTGTGGGCGTGGAACAAGCGGCGGATACCGAAAATGGCGCGGATCCTCGATGAGGTACTTTGTTTGTTTCCCTTCGAGGTGGCAATATTTGACGCGGCCGGTCTCAAGGCTAATTTTGTGGGCAATCCCTTGGTGGATCAGCTTCAGGGAGTGCTTGTTGCGGACATTGCCAGGGATGCGCGTTTGGTGGGTTTGTTTCCGGGTAGCCGTGAGCGTGAGGTGGCGCGTTTGTTCCCGATGATGATTGAGGTAGCAAGCCGTTTGAGAAGCTGGCGTGCCGATCTGCATTTCGAGGTACCTGCGGCGACGGAAAAACTGGCGGTGAAAATCGGCGGTCTGATTGAGGGGGCTGGGGCGGCAGGGTGGATCAAGGTCAAAACCGGCAGGAGTCATAAACTGATGCGACAGGCGGGTTGTGGTGTGATTGCCAGTGGCACGGCGACGCTTGAGGCGGCTTGTCTCGGAATTCCGTATTGTCTCGTGTACAGGGTCGCGCCCCTGACTTATTTTTTAGCCAAATTGCTGGTGAAAATTGAGTTCATTGGCTTGGTCAATATCATCGCCGGTGAGCGAGTGGTCGAGGAGTTGGTGCAATCGGATGCTAGTCCTGGGAAGGTCGCGGAGCAGCTCAAGCGCTTGATTGAATCGCCCGAGCTTGCCTCAAAAATGCAGGAGCGACTTGCTGGTGTGGCGGCGATGCTGGGCGAGCCGGGGGTGGAGTCGAGGGCGGCCGCGCGGGTCGCGGATTGGTTGAAAGCGTGATGTGGTGGGCCTAGTGGAGAGCTCGGTTTTTGCGGTTTTTTCCATCGCTTCGGGATTGCCTTTCGGTGGCGGCAAGGTATGAAGCGGCGCGATGAAATGCTTTTCCTCCCTTATTTTGGTGGTGACCTGCCTCGTTGGAATTTCCTGCGAGCGTCATGAGTTCGAGGGCCCCAACGGCACTAAGCAGCTTCACAAGCATGGCTCGGGTCATTCCGACAAGCATGCTCACGGCGATGATCACGCCGAGGATCACAAGGCCGCTCATTGAGTACGGTCTGCGGCTTTGCGGCTATAGCTGAGGAAACATTCGCCGATTGTGGCATCTGGGTCGAAGTGGTTGAGCTCGAATGTGATGCTCTTCGGTAAATATTCATTGATCGCGCCAGTGGCCGTGGCGGCAGTCACGCCGCTAAAGATTGTGTGTGCGGCGAGGGTCGCGTGAAATTCTTCGATCGCATCCATTTCGGCGAGTGAGCGAATCAGTTCACCGCCGCCCTCGCAGTGGAGGTTTCGCACGTTGAGTTTGGTCTTCAGGTGCTCGAGAAATTTTTCGAGCGGCATGTGATGAATCTTGAGCTTGTCGGTGATGAGCGGGTCGATCGCCGGAAGGTTTTTGCCGGTGATCACCAGATGGATCGGGCCGCCAGCGCGATGGAAAATCGGGTGTTCGGGATCGATTGTGCGGCCGCGGGAGATCACGCAGCGCTGTGGTTGCTCCGATTTATCCGGGCAGGTGAGGGTCATGCGATCCGCGATGAGTGTACCCATGCCGACGAGGAGGGCGTCGGCGGATTGGCGCAATTCCTTGAGGCGGGCATGGTCCTTTTTTGAAGTCCAGCCCGAGGGTTGGCGATCGGCCGAGGTGATTTTGCCATCAGCGGAGATTGCAAGGTTTGTGGAGATCCGCGGGCGTTGCATCGGGGGGAATTAGGATGATTTTTGATGATTTCCGCAAGCCGCGATGGTTGTTGATGGCCAAACTTGCGCTTGCCAAAGCGACGAGGGCTGTTCATGGGGTCTGCGTTTCTCCAACCCAACATGACACTGGAAATTGCACTGACCTTGGCCGTGATCGCGTTGACCCTTGTGGCGTTCATTCGCGAGTGGGCGGCACCTGATGTTTTGGCGTTGTCGATTTTGTGTTTGGTGGTTGCGCTTGGTTTGGTTGATGCGTCGAAGATGGTGGATGTTTTCAAGAATGAGGCTCCGCTGACGATTGCCTGTTTGTTTGTGATCGGTGGCGCGCTTGAGAAGTCGGGGGCGGTTGACCGGATTGGCATTCTGCTGCGTGACCGTCTGTCAGGAAATACCCGCACGGCAATTTTGGCATTTTCGGCGGTGGCTGCGTTTTTCAGCGCGTGGATGAACAACACGGCGATCGTCGCGATCCTTCTGCCCGTGACATTGGGCTTCGCGAGATCGAAGGACATTGCGGCCTCGAGGTTGTTGATGCCGCTTTCTTACGCGTCGATTCTGGGTGGTTGCTGCACGCTGATTGGCACATCGACCAACCTGCTGGTGAACGGTGCGTTGCGTGACCTTAAGGTTGAGCCGATGTCGATGTTCGAGCTTGCGCCGCTTGGAATTCCCTTGGCGATTGCAGGCGTCATTTACCTTACTGTTTTTGGGCCCAAGCTCATCCCTGCCCGTTCATCGATCACGGGAAGCCTTGAGATTGAGTCCCGTACCACGCCGCTTTACCATCTGCTCATCGGTGGCGACTCCAACATGGTGGGCAAGCCGCTTTCACAGACGCCTCTGGCAAACCGCGCCGAGGGCATTCACATCATGGAAGTGCGGCGCAGCGGTGCGCGTGTCATGCAGCCTTTGTCGGAAATCGTGGTGGAGAAAAACGACCGTTTTCTGGTTGCGCTTCACCGCCGTCGCGGTGGTGTGGCGAAGGCAGAGTCCTTGTTTGCATCGATCGGCGCGGAACCGCTCTCAGAGATCGACGGCCTTGTTTCCGAGCTCGTCATCCGTGATGACTCATCGCTCATCGGAGTTTCGCTCGCGGAGTCGGACTTTCGTCAGCAATACAACAGCGTGGTGCTTGCCGTGCATCGCAATGGTCAGAACATCACCGATCGCATCGCGACCCTCGACCTGGAGGTAGGCGATACCCTGTTGGTGATCACCGCCAAGAACAACCTCGACGCGCTCGAGGCGACGCGGGATTTCGTGATGACCGACAAGGCCGAAACGCATGCGCCGGCGGTGGAGCGTCAGCACAAGCGTTCGCACATGTTCCTTTCCGCTGGTGTATTGATTGGCGTGGTGCTGGTGGCGACGCTGAGCGATGTGCTTGGGCGGGTTTACCCGTGGATTCCGCGCATCCCGATTCACTATGCGGCGATGGTTGGGGCCTTGTTTCTGTTGTGGATGAAGGTCATGACGCCGCGCGAGGCGCATGCGAGCATCGACTGGCAGGTCTTGCTGATGCTTTACGGATTGCTTGGTCTTGGGATGGCGATGCAGAACACCGGTACGGCCGAGTGGTTGGCCAAGGGCTTGGTAAATTTTGCTGAACACCTTGTTGCGCCGGAAAACCTGCCGATCGTGTTATTGTGGTCGGTGTTTTTGCTCACGCTTTTACTCACCGAAGTTTTGTCCAACAACGCCACGGCGGTGATGATGATTCCGATCGTCGTGACATTGGCCGGTGAGCTCGATGTCAGTGCGCGACCGTTCATCATGGCGGTGACCGTGGCCGCATCGACTGCCTTTGCGTTGCCGATGGGTTATCAGACGCACATGATGGTCTATGGTCCGGGTGGATACCGCTTTGTCGACTTCCTCAAGGTCGGGATCCCGCTGAACCTGATTTGCTGGATCGTTTCCTGTTTGCTGATCCCGGTGGTCTGGCCGTTTTGACCGGCGATTTAAGGATTAGACCGTGATATCGACGCTGAGGTCGCCGCCGAGGTTTTCGATTGCGGCGGTGATTTTGCCCACGTCCACTGACTCCGGTATCGAAACGGTGCCTTTTGCGCGGAACATCGGGTGACCGCTCATCGGTGCACTTTCGAGGTTGGTGGAGAGCTCTTCGATATTGCCGCCGGCGGTGGCAATTGCGGCGGTTATTTCGCGAACGATGCCCGGGCGGTCATTGCCGACGACCTCCACATCGATCGCCCTTTGCGGGCGGGGTGGTTCTGCGGATTCGCGAGCGGCTTGCACGGTGAGGCCCGAATGGCCGGGGTCGCCGCTGGGGGATTGCAGTTCGCGCAGCAAGGCATCGACATGGTCGTGGGGGCACTCGACGCGCACGATGCCGGCAAACTGCCCCGCGAGTCGGGTCATGCGGCATTCGAGCCAATTTCCGCCGTGGCGGGCAACGGTTTCGGCGAGCGAATTCACGAGGCCGGGGCGATCGCTGCCGAGGATCGTCATGACAAGGTAGGTGCGCATGGAGGCGATCAAAGCACGGTCATGGGGTAATGCGAGATGGAAATGGCGTGGGTGTGCGGGCGGTGGTGATTTTGCCCTTTGTGGAGCGTGTCGCTGAGGTGAGAAAATTTCACAAACCCCTTGCGAAGTCGGTGGTTTTGGGTGCTTACTCCTGCGGCAATTCATGAGCATAAGCACCCACGAAATCGAGGCTCCGGACACCATGGCCCGCGCGGCCCAGGCTGTTGAAGGTTATCATGCCGAGACGGACGATCTCGTTGGCGAGCGGATGGTTCTGAACATGGGGCCATCGCATCCCGCCACGCACGGGGTTTTGCGCTTGGTGCTCGAGCTAGATGGCGAAGTGATCGCCAAGGCCGATCCCGATGTGGGCTTTCTTCATCGCGGCGATGAGAAGATCGCCGAAAACATGCACTACAACCAGTTTGTGCCGTACACCGACCGCTTGGATTACCTCGCGCCGCTGGCGAATAATGTAGCCTATGCCCTGGCGGTGGAAAAACTGATGGGCTGGACGCTGCCGCCGCGGGGCCAGGCCCTGCGCGTGCTTTGCTGCGAGCTGGCGCGCATTTCCTCCCACATGCTGGGCATTGGTGTCTGCGCGATGGATGTCGGTGCGATGACGGTTTTTCTCTATACCTTCACCGAACGCGAAAAGGTCTACAACCTCTGCGAACAGCTCACCGGTGCGCGCTTTACCACCTCGTACACGCGCGTTGGCGGTCAGGTTCGCGACATGCCTGCGGGCTTCGAGGCATCGGTGCGCAAATTCCTCAACGAGTGCGAGATCACGATCAGCGAGGTTTCCAAGTTACTCGACCGCAACAAGATCTTCCTTGACCGGATGATCGAAGTCGGCGCCATCACCAAGGAATCGGCGGTTGCGTGGGGCATGACTGGCCCCAACCTGCGCGCCTCGGGTGTCGCCCGCGACCTGCGCAAGGACAACCCGTATCTTGGTTACGAAAACTACGATTTTGACATTCCGGTGATGGATGAAGGCGACTGCCACGCACGCTATCTGGTGCGCATGGAGGAAATGCGTCAGTCGATCCGCATTTGCCGTCAAGTGCTCGATCGCATGCCGGACGGACCGGTGAACCTTGCCGATAGTAAGAGCATGCTTCCCGCCAAGGAGCGCGTGATGATGTCGATGGAGGAGTTGATCCATCACTTCATTGTATCCACGCAGGGCATCGACGCGCCGGCGGGAGAGGTTTATTTTGGAGCGGAAAATCCCAAGGGTGAACTCGGATTTTACATTCACTCGAAGGGTGGGGGAGTTCCCTACCGCCTCAAGATCCGCAGCCCCTCGTTCTGCAACCTTTCGATCGTCTCGAAACTTTTACCGGGTCACATGGTCTCCGACATCCCGGCGATCCTCGGCTCGCTCGATTTCGTCATGGGCGAGTGCGATCGTTGATGATAAAAGTTGTTTGTCATGAAAGCAGTCATTCTTCCAATCGTCGCCGTGTCGCTTGCCGCCACCGCCATGGCGGAGTTTCGTACTTGGACTCGCAACGACGGAAAAACCGCCGAACTAGAACTCGTTTCGGTTGCTGTGTCCGGTGACGAAAAGGTCGGTCAGTTCAAGATGCAGGACGGCCGCACCGTGTCGCTCAATGCGTCCACTCTCAGCGAAGCAGATGCCAAGATACTTGCCGACTGGAAACCAGCGTCAGATCCAGTCGCCGCAGGATCGTCGAGTGTTTTTGACGACATTCTCGACGGTAAACTCGTCAAGCTTAAAGGCAAGTCGTTGAAATCATTGAAGGACTTCCAAAAGCCTGCGAAGTTCTATGTTTTCTACTACACCGCATCGTGGTGTGGCCCGTGCCACCAGTTTACGCCGTCGCTTGTCGAGTTCTATAAGGAGAACAAGAATGAGAACTTCGAAATCGTACTCATTACCAGTGATAAAGAGGAGAACGCCATGGAGGAATACGCTGCAGAAAAGGAAATGCCATGGCCGCAGCTCAAGTTTGATCAGGTGGACGACTTCAAAAAGGATTTTAAGCATGGCGTCGCTGGCATCCCGTCGGTCATCGTTTGCGACCTCGAAGGCAAGAACCTTGGAAACTTCCGTAGCGATCTCAACAAGCTGGCGGAGCTCGTGAAATGATTATGTCCCACTCACCACTCGAAGAATCTGTCGCTTCGCACAAAACCCCGGGCGCGAAATTTTTCCCGCCCTTTGTGGTCACGCCTGAGCTTGAGGCCGAAGCGGATGAGCGAATTGCGCATTACGCGGCGAGCAAGCGGTCCGCGACATTGCCTCTGCTGCACATCGTGCAGCATCATTTCGGATTCATCTCCGCGCCGGCGATCGAATGGGTTGCCGCCAAGCTCGACCTCGAACCGATCAAGGTGCTTGAGGTGGTGACGTTTTATCCCGGTTTTCGTCAATCGGCTCCGGGGAAATTTCACATCCGCGTCTGCCGCACGCTGTCCTGTGCGATGGGCGGATCCTACGAGCTCATGGAGCGTTTGTGCGAGTTGACCGGCATCGACCGCACAGAGGCAGACTCGCATCATCATCCGATCTCCGTTTCGCCTTGCGGGAAATTCTCCGTCGAGTTCGCCGAGTGTCTTGCGTCCTGCGGCACGGCGCCGGTTTGCATGGTCAACGACGATTTCCACGAGGGTGTTGCACCGGATAAAGCCGATGCTCTTCTCAAATCCTACGGGTCCTGACGCTTACCGTTTCCCAATCGTCAGCCTCACGGCTCATTGCAGACATCGACGAGCGGTTTGCCGCAGGAGAGAATGGCGAAGTCGTCGTAGGTGGGTTTTTCCGCTGGCGGCCAGAAGATGCCTGCCTGAATTTGATTAGCGATCCACTGGGCGCTCTTCATCGCCGAGTCGAGATCCTCTTGGCTGAAGTCGGTCCATTCGCTGATGCAAACATCTTTTTTGGTCGCGCCGATATGGAAATAAGCCGGGTAGGCGAGCGTTTGTTGGTTTTGCATTACCGCCTGCGAATAAAGCGCTACCTGCAGGTCGATCCAGCGGTGGGGTTCGGGTTTGGTTTTTCCGGGCAGCATAAAAAATAGCGGGCAGTCATCCGCCGCGAGATGGGCGGGGCGTTCCTTGCGGCTGCTTTCTTTTTTGATGTGTGCCAGCCTCACCGGATCGACCTTGCCTGTCTTGTAATCCACCACCCGAAGCGCGCCGGTTTTTTCATGTCGATCGATGCGATCGATCTTTGCCGTGATTTTGAAATCTCCCAATTTGATTTCTACTGGGACTTCCACATCGATGATTTGCCATCCCATGTCGCGTTGTTCCGCCTGGATCTGGGCTGTCCATTGGAGTCGTTGGCGCAGGGCTTCGGTCTGGATGCGGATGGCGAGTGCTGGTGATTTGCCGTGGATCTGGGCGACGGCTTCATCGAGTCGCGAGGAAAACCAATCACTGATGAATTCCGGATCGGTCGATTCCTTGGCAACGGCATCTTTGCCGAATTCTTCAAAAATCCAATGCGGGATGTTGCCGAACTCGCGAGCATTCCATTCCTTGCGCTCGGGCTCCATCGCGTTCATGCCGCAGACGTATTTGAGGTAATAGCGAAACGGGCATGAGATGTATGCGCGCATGGCACTGGCACCCATTTTGTTTTTCGGCGCGTGGCGCGGTGCCTGCCATGCCCAATCGCGTTGCCATACGAGTGAGGATTCGGGTGGTTGGATTTCTTTGAAAAGGCTCTGCACGCGTTGCGGGAGTTCCTCGGGCGTGGTGTTGAGCAAAAGCCGCGAGGGCAAAAGCGCTTCGCCGCGTGCGCCTGATTTTGCGCAAAGGATGTCGACGCGTCCGCCCTGGCGGCGGGCCTCGATCATCGAGCGGAAGAGAAATGCGTCGCGTGCGGCGCGTTGGTTCGCGGTGATGAGGCCGAGCCACTGACGCGCGTTTTCGCCGAGCCATGGGTCGTTGGAAATGGCGGCCGGCACACGGCCTTCATTCATGCCGCAGAGCACGAGGTGTTTGCCAGGCTCGAAAAACAACTCAAGCCAACCCTGAATGTCGATCACGCGGTCTTCAGGCGGTTTCGGCATGGGCGAGGGGATTTGCGAGAGCATCAGCGAGACCCAGAAATCCGGCTTGCGTTTCATGCGGCTCATCAACGGTGTGGCATGCTCGATGAATTCCTGCATCGCAGCAAACTCCGGCCCGGGGGCTTCCTCGCGCTCGGCGATCAATTTCAGCATGGCCATGATCGCGTTGTCGGTACCATCACGCACAAAGGCATCGCGATGTTTTTCAAATGACAGCAGAGCGGGCAAGAGTCGCTTTGCCGTTTGCTTTTCATGCTCGCGCAGCGGCGAACTTTCATGACTCAAGCGTCGGAGGTCATCGCTGCCGACGATCATGAAATTGTGGCGAAGCTGTGCAAGGTCGGCGGCAATTTCAGCGCGTTGCCCGCCAACGAGTGCTTCAGTTTCCGGCAGTGCGAGCAGATCGGTGATGATCTTCAGATCGGGCTTTGCGAGCCATTGCGACCAGACCGCAAACCAGCGTGCGATGCCGGTCTCGATGCTGCGTGCCCCGGGGTGAAAGGCAGGCCAACCATTTTCGCTGAAGCTTCGGGCGAGTACTTCGCCGTCGCCGGCATCGCCGCTGCCGATCGCGAGTTCGGGAGATTCAGTGCAGGCCTCGGCGACCAATCGCAGCGCTTCGGTGGCTTGTTGTTTCGAATCGGCGACCAACAACACCGAGCCGTGATCGCCTTCGGGCAGGATTGAAATTTTTTCCGACCATGCGGGCAGTGGGGTGCTGAATTCGCAAAATAGCTCGGCCTCGTCGGAAGGCGCGCCGATCAATGCGATTTTTTGCAGTGCTGACTCTTGCAAGGCCTTGCGCAGGATTGGCGGTAATTCGGAGAGGCCTGCCAAAACGATGCGGCTGATGTCGCCGGGCAGCGAGATGCCACGCGCGAGGACGCGGCTGCGGCTTTCATAGCCCCATTGGCGGAGTTTGGACTCCATGTTTTTTTCGAGTCGCTTGAGGCATGACCAGCGTTCCGCTTCGATTGATTGACCCAACATCGCTGCGGCAGCCTCGAGAGTAAGACCATTTTCCTGAAGCGATCGGCGCAAGGCCACAAACTCCAGCGCCATGGCCTCCGCCCATGATCCACCTTGTTCGGGCGGCTCGGGAAGCAAGGCAGAAAACGAGGACCAATCATCGATCTCTTCGAGGGTCTCGAGCCATGCGAGTTGTTCGATCCATTCGACGGCGACCGTGGGGGCCGGCGTCCTGAGTAGAGAGCCGGGCGTCACGATTTTTGGCGAAAGCAGGGCGCCCGCCTGTTCGGTCATCGCCTCACGCAAGCGTCGGCCTGCCTGCGAGGTTGGCACAATCACCAAGGTCGACGGCAAGGCATCGCGATCGGCAAGTAGTTCAGTCGCCGCCAGACCAAGAAATGGTTTATCCCAACCCACAAAAACGCGCTCGATTGTCATCGATGCGAATCCTAACGAAATACCTCCCGGGTTGAATCAAATTCACCGCAGGGCGCGGGGAAATACTGGCATGCTGTGACAAAAAAACGGGCCTGAACCGAAATGCGGTCCAGGCCCGGGGTAAATCGATGATTTGTTGCAATGCTTACTCGGCGGCTTCAGCAGCGGCGACAGCCGGTGCGTTCGAGTAACGCCAGCGGATCTTGTTGCGCTTCGATGCGGAGCGGAGCTTGCGCTGTTTGCGCTCAGTGGGGGTTTCAAAGGCGCGGCGGCGGCGCATTTCCTCGAGAATGCCTTCGGCATCGAGCTTGGTTTTAAGCCGCTTGAGAGCCCGGTCGACGGGTTCGCCTTTTTTCAGATTCACTCCACGCATGCGTCGTTTGTTGGTTGTTTGGTATGGCCCGAATTTGTTCGGGGGCGGGTTTTTTAGTAGATCGGACCGCCATGTCAAGTCGGATCGGTAGGGAAAAATAGAAAAATGCGGGATTGCGGGGAGCGGGCCTCGCGTTTATGGTCGCGCAGCCTGCGGCACGCGACTACGCATGTCCTAGTGGCCCCATCATCCAAGCACATGTATCGCATCCCCTTTGACCGAGTCAACTGGACAACCAGCTCGTTTCTGATCGGCACCGCCCTGATCGCCCTTTTTGGCCTTCCGGTTTATCTTTATCACCATGGAGCCAACTGGTTTTTGGTGGCCCTTTTCTTCTTTTACCTGACTGCCACCATGATGAGCATCACGGTCGGATATCATCGTCTGTTTTCGCACCTTGCCTTCAAGGCCAAGATGCCGGTGCGGGTTTTCACCCTCATTTTTGGTGCCTGCGCCTTTGAAAACGCCTGCCTCGACTGGGCATCCGACCACCGCCGCCACCACAAGCATGTCGACCATGATGGCGACCCCTACGATATATCCAAGGGCTTCATGTGGGCCCACATTGGTTGGCTCATGTTCAAGCTCAACCCCGAGCCGCCAATGGACAATGTCAACGACCTCCGTAAGGACAAGTGGGTCATGTGGCAGTACCGCTATGTGCATTGGATCGGCCTGGTCGTTGGTATCATCATCCCATCAGCCTTGGGCTACGTGTGGAATGCTTCGCAAGGACTGGATCCATGGATTGGTGCCCTCGGCGGATTTCTGATCCCCGGCATCGCCCGCATCGTCGTGGCTCAGCACTGCACTTTCTTCATCAATTCCCTTTGCCACACCGTGGGGCGCCAGCCTTACTCAACAAACCACAGCGCGCGTGACAGCGCGGTGATGGCCTTCCTCACCTTTGGCGAAGGCTACCACAACTACCATCACGAGTTCCAACACGACTATCGCAACGGCGTGAAGCCATGGCAGTGGGATCCATCCAAGTGGACGATCTGGACGCTTTCCAAACTGGGGCTCGCCGATGGCCTGCGCCGCGTGCCGGACAGCAAAATTTTGCTCGCCGAGATGCGTGAGGCCCGCCGCTGGGCGCAGCTTCATCTCGAGGAGATTCGCCAACAACAGCAACCGGGGCAGTGCCAGCGTGCCAGCGACAAGGTACACGAGCTGGTCGAAAAACTCGCGGCGAACTATCATGAGCTAGAAAACGCGATCTCCGAGCGCGTGCAGCTTTCCCGCAAGGCGCTCAATCGTTGGCAAAACGAGACCCGCGGCATCATGCGCGAGATCAGCCGCATCCAGCTGCCGACTCCGGCCTAAGTTCACCAGGCGCGCGGCTGCCTCGCGGTGCTTGCTACTGGACATCGTCGCCGATGTTTCGCATCACTTGTCAGCGACATGCGCATATCCGATCGATACATAGCCAAGCAGGTGCTGATCGGCACCTTCACCGCTGTCGCGGTGTTGGCCTGTGTGTTAATGCTCGGAAATCTTTTCAAGAAGATCGAGGAACTGCTGGTCGATCAAAACGCGCCGCCTGAGGTCGTTTTGCGGTTCGCACTCAATGTGTTGCCGCTATCGCTGATGTACACGATCCCATGGGGATTTCTTTCGGCGGTGTTGCTCGTATTTGGCCGGCTTTCATCTGATCAGGAAATCACGGCCTTTCGCGTGGCGGGGGTGAGTCTTACGCGGCTTTCATTGCCAGTTTTCGCCATCGGTGCCGCACTCTCGATGTTCTGCCTGTGGCTCAATGTGAACATCTACCCGCGACTCAAGTCATCGACCCAGGAACTGCTCTACGAACAGGCGGTGCGAGATCCAGATTCGCTGCTCAGGCCCGGCATTGTGCAGGGAAACTTTCGCGACGATGGTCAGGCCACTTCACGCGCGCTGATCGAACGCAAGGACGGCGGATGGGTGCGGGGATTTCACTTTTATCAAATCCCCGAGCCGGGCAAGGGCGACCGCGTTTACATTCATGCAGAGCGGGCGGCCTTGACGGTCGACCATGAGAAGAGCCAGCTGCGCATGAAGTTGGAAAACGCGTATTTCGAAACGCGCAAACAGGACGGTACGATCGAGCCGATCTGCGCCAGCAAGGCCGAGCCGTTGTTGATCGATCTGAAGGACCCGAAGCAGCGGCGCAAATCGCGCGGTGCAATGTCCAACGAGGAGATTCGCGCCGCCATCAGCGCGATGCCAAATGCCCGCAAATCGGATACCGTCAAAATGCGTACGGAGATCACCAAACGCTTCTCATTTTCCTTTGCCTCACTGGCCTTTGCCTTCATCGCGGTGCCGCTGGGGCTGGTGTCGCGGCGGAGGGAAACTTCTGGCGGATTGGTGTTAAGCCTGATGATTGCCGCGTTTTACTTCGTGATCACCACGCTTGCCGAACATTTTGACTCTGTGATGGGTGCCAACCTCGTCATGTGGTCGCCCAATGTCATTTGCGTGATTTTAGGTCTCTACCTGTTCCGACGCGCGCGTTTCAAATGAAACGCAATCCATGAAATTGTTTCGAAAAATCCGCACAAAATCGCAGGGGACATTTTCTCGCGATGGTGAGCGCAGCATCACGCTTGCGCCGTTTGTTGCCACGCTACGAAATTACTCTGTTGAAAAACTTCGCGCCGACACGCGTGCTGCGGCGAATGTGACGATGCTCGCGCTGCCGCAATCGATCGCATATGCGGCGATTGCCGGCTTGCCCATCGTGTACGGCATCGTGTGTTCCGCAGTGGCGGCGATGGTCGCTCCACTGTTTGCCTCATCGCGACTCACCGTGCTTGGACCGACGAATGCGACGGCGTTCATGCTTTTCAGCTTCTTTGCAACCCACCCGGATCTCGGATCGAGGAGCGGCGAGCTGGTCCCGCTTTTGGTGGCGATGGTTGGCATCATCGCGGTGCTTGGTTCGATGCTGCGCATCGCCGACCTCCTGCAGTACGTGTCGCGCAGCGTGATGGTCGGTTACATTTCCGGCGCAGCGGTGCTCATCATCGTCAATCAGCTCAAGCCATGGTTCGGATTGGGTCCTTTCATCGATCCCGAATCATCCGGAACATTCGCTGGTTTCGTCATCGAGTTGGTGAAAGCCCTCGGCCATGTGCAGTGGGTGCCAACGCTGATCGGGCTCGTCACGCTCGGGGTATTCTTCGGATTGCGCAAATGGCGTCCTGCGTGGCCGATCTTTGCGATCACGCTTGTCATTTCATCGGCGATCTTCGGGGTGTTGATCCGCCAACGGGTTGGGCCTTTTGCGGGAGTTGAAACCTTCCATACTTTTTCCTTTGCCGATCTTGCACCTGGACTACCCAATGTGATTCGCACGGGATTTTTCAAGGATCTCTCCGAACTCTTCGGTGTTGCTTGCGCGCTTGCTTTTGTTGCCTCCCTGGAAAACTCACTGATGTCGAAAAACCTCTCATCGCGATCGGGTGAGCGACCGGAAACAAACCAAGACATGTTTGCCGTAGGCATGGCCAACATCGCCGTATCGGTCGCTTCTGGCATGCCCGCTTCGGGATCACTGACTCGGTCCTCGCTTAACGACGCATCCGGTGCCCGCACCCGCTTTTCATCGTTTTATTCCGGCCTCTACACGCTGGCGTTCACATTGCTTATCGCAAGCGCCGCGCATTGGGGGCTGCCGCTGATCGATTATGTACCCAAGGCGGCACTCGCAGCACTCGTCATTGCCTTGTCCTTTTCGCTGTTCAACCGTCGTGCCATCCGCATTTGCATGCATTCGACGCGCGACGATGCGTTGGTGCTGATCTGCACATTGGTGGCGACGCTGCTCGCGCCGCTGTATGTGGCCATTTTCATCGGCGTCGCGGTGTCGATTTCGCTGTTCCTGCGCAAGGCCAGTCGACCGCAGCTCGTTGAGTACGGATTCGACGAAGGTGGCGAGCTTCGCGAGGTGGCAGATTCCCAACGCAGTAGGCCGATCCCGGCGATCTCGATCGTACATGTCGAAGGCGACCTTTTCTTCGGCGCGGCCGAGCTTTTTCGCACGCAGATCCAACGGACTGTCGCCGACCCCGATGTTCGCGTGATCATCCTACGGCTCAAGAACGCATGGCATCTCGATGCCACCAGCGTCATGGCGCTTGAGGATTTGATCCGGTTCATGCGTGGCAAGGGCTTGCATCTGATCGTTTCCGGCGCAACGCGGGAAGTGTATCGTGTTTTGAGAAACTCCGGTGTTCTCTTGACGCTTCAGGAAGGCTGCAATCGTGCCAAAGGGGAAAGTAATCTCTTCCTTTCGCATCCGCGCAACCCGAACCTTTCAACGCGTGCGGCACTCATCCGCGCGCAAGATCTCATCGGTTCCGACAAGGCGCGGATCCGCATTTTCCATGACCCGAATCAAGGGAAGTCCGCGTCATGAAAAAGCGGGTGCTTATCAGTATCGCATCGATCATCGTCGTGCTGTCGGCGGCATGGTGGTTTTCTCCTGAACAGGTGATCAAAAGACGCAGCATTTCATTGTTCGAAGTGCTCACGATCGATCTCGGAAAACCGCCCACAACCCGCGCTTTAGCGGTGTACAGCCTTCATCCGTTTCTGGCGGCCGAGGTCGAGGTCTACACGCCGACCCCCGAAGAAGCCAACGGTACTTTTGCGCGCGAGGAATTGGAATCGGCCTTTTCGAGTATCTGCCAGCATGCTTTGCAGTGTCGCTTTTCCAAGCCGGTCTTTGAGCATGTGAAGATCGATGGCAAGCGGGCCAGGGTGGAGATGACCCTGCAGACAAAGGTCGAGTTCCCCGAAATGCGGATCGCCGATGGCCCGTTTCGCGTGAAGCTCGAGTGGCTGCGTGGCGAAAAGGACTGGTTGCTCGAGCGGGCCGAGGGTGAGCCGGTCAAAGATGCCGCAAACCGCTGAGCGCTGTGACCCTACGGACATTTTTCTCGGTTAGAAATTGCGGCTGCGAAGAAAAGCGGCGATGGGTAAGGCCATGCAGGTGGTGACCACAGGATCGGCATTGAGGGAAATTTTACTCGGCGATGAGCAATACGCGGGTCGGCGCGTATTGGTGCCAACGATGGGCGCGCTGCACCGTGGTCATCTGGCCCTGATGAAGCATGCGAGGCAAGAGGCCGGGCCGAATGGGGTGGTGGTGGTTTCAATTTTTGTGAACCCGATCCAATTCGACCGCGAGGACGACCTCGAGGCCTACCCAAGACCGCTCGAAACCGACCTCATGCAGTGTCAGGCCGCCGGGGTCGATGTGGTCTTCGTGCCTGATGTTCGTGAGATGTATGCTCATGACAGATCAACGCTCGTCACGGAGAATTCACTTTCACGTTCCCTGTGCGGCGCGGCGCGGCCCGGGCACTTCGACGGGGTGTGCACGGTGGTACTGAAACTCTTCATGCTCAGCGCATGCCATGCGGCGGTGTTTGGTGAAAAGGATTTCCAACAACTCGCCATCATTCGGCGCATGGTTCGCGATCTCGATGTGCCGGTGGAAATCATCGAATCACCAACGATTCGTGAATCGGACGGACTCGCGCTCTCGTCGCGCAATGTGCGGTTGAGCGCAACCCACCGTGAAGACGCGCCCTGCATTTTCCGAGCGCTCAATGAAGCTGCAAAATTGCACAATGCCGATGCGATCATTCGCCACGCCAGAAAGCGGCTGGGGGAGTCGGAGCATTTGAAAATCGATTATCTCATGCTGGTCGATGCCGAGAGCTTGCAAGCGGTCAATGATCTCAAGCGCCCAAGCATTCTTGCCTCGGCGGTGTTTTATGACGATGTGCGCCTGATCGATCATGTGCGGATTTCTCCGCCTTGAAATCGGCGTGAGAGGGGATCAGCGCACCACTTTGCCGCCGAGCGATAGGATGCGCGCATTGGCCTTTGCCGACTCCGCTTCCGGGATGTTGCCATCGCGCACATACATCTGCGAAAGGCTGGTCCACGCGAGGAGGTCGTTCGGCCGCAGGGTCACGGCTTTGAGTCCGCAGCCAATCGCTTCGCGGAGCTTGTCGGTCTTCATGAGACCCATGCCGAGCGCGTGCCATGCGTCGAAGCAATCGGGGTCGATTTCCACGCAGCGGCGGTACAGGGCCACAGCTTCATCCAGTTCGCCGAGTGCCAAGTGACCATTGGCATCGTCGAAGAGGGCATCGAGTGCTTCGTCCTCCGCCATGGGTTCGTATGAAATGATCAGCGCCGCTGGATCAGCGCTTGATCAGAGATTCGACCTTCGCCGCTTCGGTGCGCTCCTTGAGCCAGCTGCTGAACGCGAGCATTTCGTTTTGCATCGAGCTCGATTCGATCTGGGCCTTGAGTGTATCTTCGGCTTTCGGGGCTTTCTCAACCTCACGGCTGGCGACATGCACGATGAATGCGCGATTTGGCTCGGTGATGACATCGGCGAGAGCACCGGGGTCGACATTCGAAGCACTTTGGAAAAGCTGGCGCGGCTCGCTCTCGGCATCCGGCTTATTCGGCTGGGTGGCGCTTTTGATTTTTTTGAACTCCTTCACATGGCTGGCGTTGATGCCGGCATCCTTGGCGGACTCAGCGAATGATTTGCCCGCAGCGAGTGAAGCTTTGATTTTTTCCATGGCCTCGCCAGAGCCTTTCTTGAGTGCCTCGGCGGCTTTCTCCGCCACAAACCGCGAGCGAGCCTCTTCGCGGGCTTCCTCGAAGGTCTTGGCGCGCGGTTTTTCCTCACCATCAAGCCGAGCAACGAGCCATTGGTTTTCGCCGACGGCGATGGGTTGGGTGATTTTCGAAAGCGGGTCGGCTGTTGCGACGATTTGGAAAAGCTCGTCGACCACTTTACCGTTAGAGCTCGTGGAGCGCAGTTTCAAATCGAGCTCCTTGGGGGCCTTGTCTTTGGAAAACATGTCCGTCGTCTGGACGGTCCAGCCGTTTTGCGCGGCAAGCTCTTCAAATCCGGCACCTTTCTGTTCTTCAAGCTCAACCGCGAAATTGTCGACCAATGTATCCAGCTCCTTTTGATTCACTCGTTTCTCTTCCTTCTCAGCCGCATCCTTCGACTGTTCCTTTTTCTTCTTATCCTCGTCTTTGAGCATCGCGTCGGAGATCGTTTCGGCCGGCTTCGGAGCGGCGGGTTTCGGGCTTAGGATGAGGTACGAGAACTTGCGCTGCGGCTGGGTCATGAATGCGTCCTGGATGTTTTCCCAGTAGCTTTTGATTTCCTCCTCGGTGGGCTTGATGCCGGCTTCGAAAGGAGCGAGGTCGAGGCGGGCGATGGATCCGCTGATCTGTTGGTTGTCGAGCGCCTGGGCGGACTTCACCGCATCCTTGTTCATAGTAAGACCGCCGCCGATGATCTTGTTGATACGCTCCGAGGCAATGGCATCCGATACCAACTCGCGCAGATCGTTTTCGGTCATGCCTAGTCTGCCGATGCCTTTTTCGATGAAGTTGTTGTAAGTTTGCTGATTGAAGGAGCCATCCTTGTCGCTGAAGGCCTTCAGTTTGCGGATGTAATCGGCGATCTCCGCATCTCCGGGGTGGACGCCCAACTCGTTTTTCGCTTCGCGCAGGATCATGCGGCCAACGAAAAACTGCTCGGCGGCGTCATCCTGGCTGGTGGCATCTTGGGCGAGCCCCATGAGAAACTGGTAAAGGCTGAAGTCTCCAGCGCGGGCAAGACCTCCCACAAGTTCAAAGGCTCCGGTTCCGAGATGCTGGAACTCCTTGTCGTTGTAGGTGCGACCATTGATTCGGTACACGGCTTGCCCTCCTGCGCCCCCCCTGAACAGATCGTCCTTGATGCCGACTACCAGCGATATGATTACGATAGCGATGAAGAACAGGACGAGGCCTTGGTATTTGCGGATGTTTTCGATCATTGGGAAAGGGGTTGGTTCGGGAAAGGGGGCGGGGAGAGCCGCTATTTAAACGGGCCGAATCGTATCCATCAACAGCAAAGCATGGCTTACTCGTGAAATACATCGGGCGTCGCGGCGGCCGATTTCCGGTTCAATCGTGTGGAAGTCCCAACAATACGGCTTGCCGCCCGGCGGGATTAGGGGTTCTTTGTGCATTCCGATGAATTTACGACGCATCAACGAATTTTTCTGGGGCAACTCCGTGGCATTGGCGTGGATGTGGGGACTGGGCCTGTTTTTCAGCGTTCAAGTCACCTTCATGTTTGGCCTCAAAGGCTTGCTCTGCTTCGCGATCCCGAATGCAGCCGGGCTCATGCTGTTTGGTTTTCTGACTCACATCGTGGCGCGCCGCCATGCGGGAGGTCAGGAATCTCTGGCAATTTTCTTTGAGAAATTCTCAAAACCTTTTCGGCTGATTTTTTACCTCTATCAGTTGCTGGCGATCGGGCTCACGGTCTTCGCGCTCACAAAGTACCTCTTCGGGCCGATCCAACTTTTCACCGGCGGGCTAAATGCCCTTTACCTCGGCATGGTCGTGTTCGTGATTCTTGCCGCCGGCTGCCTCTTCGGCGAGGAGTTCGGTATCCAGCGTATCAAGCTCGCGCATGCGTTTCTTGGCCTAATCGTGTTGTTTTGCGTAATCCGCATGATTGTGGGTCTGCACCCGGATCAGGGGCCATGGATCGATTGGAGTTTCAAAGGCACGGGTCAATGGGAAGGTCCAAACCTAGCAGGATTCGTCATTCCATTTCTTGTTGGCCTGTTGGTTGGGCCGTGGCTTGATCTTCAACACTGGCAGCGGGCAATCCAGATGCACCGCGAGAAAACCTCGATTCGAGCGAGTTATATCTTTGGCGGCATTATTTTCTTCATCCTGCTCATCGTACACGGCTGCCTCGCGTCATGGGTGATGGGCAAAAGCGGCCTTGCGGCGATTGGCACGACCGGACTCGACGGGTTCCGATACGCGCATGAGATCATCGTCACCTACATCGACCGGATGGACGAAATGAGCGCCGGATTGCTACCCGCAGCCTACTTTACCTTTCTTGGAATTTGCGCCCTCACCACCATCGACAGCGGCTACATCGCCTTGAAGTGGTTCCTTGGGCTGAACTTCGCCAAAAACGAAAATGTCCTGCTCGGGATGATCCCCAAGCGGATACTCGAATCGCCGATCCCGAGTTTCATGCTGATCGCGGTCGCGACGCTGATCAGCCTTTGGGCGAACCTCGAGCTTGAGTACTTCATGGTGTTTTACGCCTCGTTTTTTGTGGGTTACGCCTCGCTGGCGATTGCTCGTTGTTTTGTGCCGAACTCGCAGCAACCGCTGCCGCAAATCCGCATGTTTTCGCTGGCGAGCATATCGTTGGTGATCTTTGCCTTCGGCTACTGCACCGGTGCGAATTCCTTGCTGGTGCTCGGCTCGCTGCTGCCACTCGTGCATGTGATCTGGCTGGTGTTCAATGCCGACCTTCTGCGGGTCGTAAGCGCCAAGGCAGGTGAGGTGATGGAGGCCGCCTCGGAAATTCCGGCGATTCGAGCGATTACCAAGACCGCGCATGTCGTCGCCGGCAGCGGAGTTGTCGCGCCGCAAGAGAGCGGAATGCATGACATCGCCGGCCACTTCGAAGGCAAGTGGTTTGTCTATTCGACCATCGCGACCTATGCCGACACCAACTCGGTCGGCAATGTCTACTTCGGTATGTACGGCATGTACGTCGGCAAGACCCGCGAGCTTTTCTTCAACGCCGCGATGCCGGACTTCGATCTCAAGACGACGCATTTCTACATCCTCACGCGGTCCTTCGAGCACAAGTTCGTGCGCGAGGCGCGGGAGTTCGACACCATCACGGTCAAGATCCGCGTCGCCGACTTCAACCGGAAGTTCTGCACGCTCGAGCACCAAGTGTTCGGCTCCGACAACGAGGTGCTTGGCAAGGGCAAGCAAAGCCTGCTCTTTGTTTCCTCGAAAGATTACAGCCTGCTCGACATTCCTCCCGAGGTCTACAAGGCCTTCATGCCTTACCTGTGATTTAGGCTTTGGCGAGTTCCTCGCGGCTCACGCCGCGCAGCTCGAAGATCCGCTGGATAGTCTCCTCGATGAGGTTGTTCGGGCATGAGGCACCGGCTGTGATGCCGATGTTGAGCGGTGCGTCACTTGCAATCATGCTTGCGTATTCGGAGCTGACCTCTTCCTGGCGGTGAAGGTCGTAATGCACGATGCGTTCGAGCGACTCGATGCATGAGGCGCCGCGGATGAAAAAGGTGGGAAGTTTTTGTTCGGCGATCTCGACGAGGTGGGTGGTGTTCGAGCTGTTATATCCGCCGACAACCACCATCAGATCCATCGGGTGGCGCAGCATTTCAAACAGCGCGTCCTGACGCTCCTGGGTCGCTCCGCAAATCGTGTCGAACATTTGGAATGCCAAGTCGTTGCCATCGCGGGCAACGATCGCCTCACGGATCCTGCGCTGGATCTCCTCGGTCTCGCTCTTGAGCATGGTCGTCTGATTCGCGATACCGACCCTGGCCAAGTGCTTATCCGGATCAAATTCCGGCGAGCAGGCCCCATTGAATCGATTGAGAAACTCCTCCTTGTCACCGCCGTTCCGAATGTAGCGGCAAACATATTCGACATCGTCCAGCGTGAGGACGACGAGGTAATTGCCATTGCCGGCATCGCCGAGTGCCCGTGAGGCGGTCGCGCGGGTTTCCTCATGACCTGCCTTGCCGTGGATGATCGAAGTGACTCCATCCTTGGCGTATCCTCGCACGCGGCGCCAAACTTTCATGACATCGCCACAGGTGGTGTCGATCACCTGACAGCCGCGCTCTTCGATTTTTTCCATGAAATGGCTGGGGGCGCCGAATGCAGGCACGATCACCACATCATCGGCAGTGAGTTGATCGTAATCCGAGGTAAGTTCTTTCCATGGCAGTGAGACGATGCCCATTTCCCGCAGGTGGCGATTCACATCGGGATTGTGGATGATTTCACCAATCAGGAAAATTCGCTGATCCGGAAAGACCCGACGGGTGGCGTAGGCGAGGTCGATCGCGCGCTCGACGCCGTAGCAAAATCCAAACTGCCCTGCGAGCAGAATGCTTGTGTTGCCGATGGAAATCCGCCCTCCGGCCTCACGGATCCGGCCGACAATCGACGAGTGGAAATGGGCAGCGACCTCGGCGGCGACGCGCTCCATGACCTCAGGCCTGCGCACATTGACCCGCGGCCGCTTCGCTTCACTCGTCTGCTCGCTCATGGATATGGGGGATATAGTCCGGAAATGGGCGCGTACCAACCCTTTTTCGGACCCCAATGAGCGATTCATTCCTTTTAAACCCTTGAATTTATGCAGACATTTGCAAAATTAACAAAGCAAGTAACTAACCTACTTGCACGCAACTCATCCGATGCCTACCCAGCTCCGCCGCATTGCGCTTATTTTCGGACTGCTCGTTCAGTTTTCCCGCGGTGAGGCCTTGCTGCAGTATTTCAATACCAGCTGGTCCGAAATTGCCAACAAGATGCCCGAACTGGTCGAGGCGGGATACACGGCCTTGTGGTTGCCACCACCGACGAAAGGATCCGGCGGACTTTCTGTCGGCTATGACCTCTGGGATCCCTTCGACCTTGGCTCGAAGGATCAGCGCAACTCCGTGCGCACGCGTTACGGCACCGAGGCCGATCTGTTGAATTTGATGGAAGTGGCGCACCGCTTTGGCGTTCGCATTTATTTCG
>Ga0208481_1000112_pt1 | contig 24048 bp, 12 predicted proteins | sample LakMenEpi02Jun10_FD_150662 | JGI IMG/M metagenome (GOLD analysis project Ga0208481, IMG submission 150662) | Freshwater microbial communities from Lake Mendota, WI - 02JUN2010 deep hole epilimnion (SPAdes) | ecosystem: Environmental > Aquatic > Freshwater > Lake > Epilimnion/Euphotic zone ... | reverse complement strand
GAGGAGGAGGAGGAGAAGGAGGAGGAGGAGGAGAAGGAGGAGGAGGAGGAGGAGGAGGAGGAGGAGGATGACGACGACGAAAAAGCTAGATTGCTTTTAGCAGCAGCAGAAGAAGTAGCAACAGCAGGGAAATCAGCTGTGGCAACAACACCAAGTAGGAATAAAGGTGGGGTGGTTTCTGGGGAAAGGAGTATTGAAGACAAAACTGATAGGGCTGTTGTAGCAAAACCAGTTGTTCAAACTCGCACTTCTTATGATGGCGACATAGACGATGGCGAGATTCAAAAAACTCCTCCAATGGCAAGGTCTGTTTTAGCAGGCCGTTACAGAAAGTCTGTTTCGAGAGAAAGTGGCGATCGTTCGGTTGACAGTCTGAATCATTCAAAGGCAAGCAATCAATCGAGAGACAGCAGCAAAGATTCAATAGGAAAGTCATTGAAAAATCACCGTCTGAGGAGGAGCGAGAGTCGACAAAGTCACCATTCCAGGAGGAGCAGCAAGAGTCAACAAAGTCACCGTTCAAGAAGGAGAAGCGAGAGTTGCAAGAGCGACCGTTCAAGGAGGAGCAATGAAAGTGGACAGAGGAACAGTTCTAAAAGTCGTCACTCCAGGAGGGATCGTTCTAGGGAAAGTTCCAAAAGTCATCATTCTAGAAAGGATCGTTCAAGGGAAAGTCGTTATAGGAAGGATCACGAAACCCAAGAATTGAGAGAACGTTCCAGAGAACGTCGCCAAAGAGATTTGTCATTGGAGCAAAGGGAATCGAGAGACAGAAAACGTCGTCGTCGCGACAGACGTCCTGACAAATGAAGGTGACTGTGTTAAAAGTTCTTCAATGTTGTTACTTTTAAGTGTGATAATGAAGCACAACAATCGATTATTTTGCTTTTTCGATAGATGTCTAAGCTACTGCCTTGGCAAACTTACCATAAATGTTAATGATATTTCTTTTAGTTGAAGATGTAAATAGGTTTCAAATGCGGCACGTCAGATGGATTGTATTGCCTAGCTTTTCTTTTTCTGAGCTGTACACAGTTTTTATTGGTCAAAGGACCCCAATAATCAAATTGAACTACTGAATTTTGGTCGCACTTGTGTTCTGATCTTGTTGTTAAGTGCCTATCTCTTGTATTCTTTTCTTGAGGAAATGTTAGGTTCAAAAAAAGATCAGCAAGATCAACAAACAATAAAACGACTTCATTTTCCTTTGGAGTCTTATTTCTTTTCTGAGTATTGACTGACTCCCTTCCCCTGGGGTTTTCAGAGAGTTCATAGAGTGTAAAATATTTCTAATTTTTTAACTTGTTTCTTTTAAATATTGTCCAATCTATGTATTTTCATGGCCTTATCTCGAAAGCAGAATCATTTCATTTGTCTACTAGTGTTTTCTATGTCTCAATAAATACTTAGATGCTTAGACACCTGAGATCTTTTCTCTTTTAATTCTCATAGGTGGGCCACATGAATCAGACAATAAATTAGAGTCATGTTCAGAAAACAAACCATTGTTAATTTTTAGTTGTTACTTTCCAGTGTCTTTCTGTGTCTGGCGTCTAAATCCAAAAGTCTAGCTCCCTAACACTTTGAACGTTTCAGAGTCTCTTTCTTGATGTACTTTCTACAAAATGGGTTTTCTTCCATCTATTTACAAAAATAACATTTATTTCACGTACAAGCTCAAAGAATCAAAAAATGTCTCGGCTAAAACGGGGTTTGGTTAAAATGTGAAAAATAAATGGCATCAATTAGGTAATCTCTTCATCTGGCATTTTTTAACATTTATTAAACCTCAAAAATATGTACAACACGTATTTATAAAATCTGGAAGGTTTCGGGTTTCATTTTAAATGTGAGAATAAATAACATCAATCTGGCAAGTTTCTTCAGCTGACATTGGGTTGGCTTGATTGTTCCGGCTATTTGGCTGTCTTCTTGCTCCCGGAGGCGTTCCTCTTCCTCGGAGTTCGCAGTTTCGGTGTCCTCGGCGGAGGCATCGTCGTTGAACTTCCTGGGACAATCTTTGGCGACCCTGCAAGACGAATTGGTGGCACACGAACATACACTGCACTCTCCAGATAGGTATCAGCTCGGTCGATCAGTCGCTCCTCATTTGCAATTGCCTTGATGGCACCTCCACTCAGCATAGAGTCATAGTCGTACACCTCCCCCTTTTGAAAGATTCGGGCGGTGATATGACCTGTCACTGGACCATGGGGCGCAGAAGCTGATCCAATTGGTGGAGAAGGAGGTCTTGATGGGCCAGCAACGGGATCGCCAGCCTCTTGAGCAGAATCCACGGGATCGGAGTCAATCACGATCGCATCCTCAGGTCCAACAAAAACACCAGGCCCTGGATTCAAGTTTGTGTTGTAGACAGATTGAGCCAACCTGAAAGGCACTTGGTCGGGAATCAGGTGAATCGGATTTAAATCTTTGAATCGATACTGAGCACCGAATCTGACAATCAGAACCCATGTTGTCAAGGGGATGTACATTTTGCACTCAAAGAAAGTGTTGCACCCGTTGCAGGTGACATCCTTGATTTCCTTGTCAGGGATATGACGCAGGTCAATCCAATTCTCAAACTGCTGTCGAGATCCAATCCAGATGGAGGACTTTTTCCTTCTCTCGTACTCACGGCACCTGCAGTGGTACTGGTATTCGAAGCAGGACACAAAATGCATTGCTTCATATGCTCTATCCTCGACGGTGCCGGTCATGGAAAACCTCGGTGGTAGTGGGGCTCCATGCAGAAGTCTGGCCCAACCAATGTGCATGTCACGACTGTTTCTCCATGTTTGACTTGGTGTCTCTCCCTCACGGGTGACTGATAGCTGTGTCATCATGTACCGAAGTACATTCTCCAGAGCGAGTCCATCGCCCTCTGTGTGGTGAAAGTTGCCCTCGAATGAGTACTTGGTACGCAAGAACCACAACTTCAATGATGTGAGCAGGGGATCAACAGGGCAGGAATTGTCTACCCCTACCCCCCAGCGCATACCTGTGATTCTGTAAGGGCCTTGTGTCGCATCAATGTCTTCAGTGTCTGACGATGCTGGTCCAGGATCTGCACCCAATCGGGGCGGGTCAGGAGTGATCACAATATCAAAATCACGACCAAGCAAAAATCCTCTATTTAACACGCTCTCTTCATGTTCTTCCTCTGTCTCAGATGGTGACGGGTTGGGCTGAGCTGACTTGACAGGAGTTTTAGGCCGACGTTTAGTCTTCTTTCCCTTTGATTTGTCTGGCGAGTGATGTGATTCTTCAGACCCACCAGCTGATCCTGAAGACGAATTGTTCTGATCCACGTTTTCCATGATGGTCTCTGCACTCTTGTCAGGCGATGTGTATCAACAAAATCAACTCCGATTAATTTTTATTCCACTTTTGTTAAGAGCTCAAATGAACGCGACTCACTCAGTTGGAGCGTTCTCACAGTTATGCGGTTTCCCGGATTTGACCCCGGCCCGAAATAAATTCCGATTAAAATTTGTCATTTTCAAAAATTAAATTCTTCAGAACAATTAAATTAAATAAAAAATAAAAATAAAAAGCCGAGACATCATTTTCAAAAAATAAAAAATAATTTTTATAAATTCGTTTTTCATTACAAAATTTGCAATTTAGATCCTTTAATTTTGTTCATGGAATATCAGCCATGTTAGGCGTTTTTCACTCTTGCTAGGTGATAAAATAATACAAAAAGACGCAATTTCTGCTGGGTCTTTTGTTGTTGCGGCGGGTGGGTTTCAACCTTCGAGACAGCTAGAAACCCCATTTTCAAATAGGAATGTCATCATTGCTTCCAATTTTTGTTTGCCATTTTCTGGTCACGAGTTTGTTCTCTTTGTCTTTTTGAATGATTTTCTTTCTCTTCTTTCTCCAATACAGCCACATTGTTAAACCCTGTTTTTTGATTTTGGAATTCCAAGTTTTTAACAACAAATTTCATTCAAGCAAACAAATTAAAAATGTGCTACTTTTTTTTGCAGCAGTTCTTTTGGATGGGGTTGACATTTCTTCTGACCCAGCACTCTGAACTGCATTGGAGAATTATTCCAACAGTCAGTTCCGGCCGTTACGTATTGTCCAAACAAAACTGTTCTTCCAGTGAATAATTATTTTTTTCACATTTGTTTGGGTTGTGAAAGTTTTACAAATAGCTGCTTATCATGGTTCATTGTTTTTTCACATTTGTTTTTTTTCCTAATTCAGTCAACTGTTTTATTTTTGTTGCAAAATCAGAAAAATATTCGATTTCACAACACTTCATCTTCTTTTTCATTCAAAGTACAAAGTCTAACAAAGTCTAACTAATTTCATTTTTACTTTTTTTGGTTTTCGTGTAGTCCTATTTTTGGTCTTGCAGCAGCAAAGTTGTTTTTTTAATTGTCAAAATATTTAAAAAGGATACTTCAGTTGTATCCTGTGACATTTCACAAAGATGACATTGTGAAGAGAAAACAAAACAATAGTTTTAATTTTTTTATAAACTGAAGTTGTGAATTTTGTATAAAATTATATTTTTCCATTTTGTTACAGCAAAAAACAAACACTTGTGAAAAACATGACAACAAATAAAAAAGAAAGAGAGAAAAAAAAGAGGGCACAAAGATTTATGATCGAACAAATTGCAAGCAGAGTAAGAATTCAACAATACCAAAACTACCTAAAAGATAAAACCAAAAGTCCTTTGTTTCTTGGTGATCAAAATGTTATTCCTCTCGGCGGCGAACAATCTGACTTGGCTTCCTTTTCTTCTCCATCTCTTCCTTCATTGCTGCTTCAACAGCAGCAGCAGCAGCAGCAAACAATTGACAATGACCTTCCTGCATTTAATCCTTCTCTCCCTTCCTCGATTTCGATGCAGCAGCAGCAGCAGCAAACAGTTTATGATAAAGTAAATTTAACTCTTCCCTTAAAAAGCTGTTTGTCATCTACTTTGATGAAGAATCAACCCCCAGCGCCACGCTATTTAGCTACTCTCAACCAACCCCTCCTTGACATTCCTGTTCCACGCTACATCAAAAAAGAAGATTTTAAAATTGTATCGCCATTTAAAATGTCTGTTAGACCAACAGCAGACTTCAGATTAATCTCTCCCTCAAAAACAACAACTAACTTGCATATTTACGAATATGATGCAAACACAACGTTTGACGATGATGTTCCATTCACCTTTACCGTCTGCGAGGTTAAACAGTTCTTGGCCAGCATCGGAGTATTCTTATAATCTTGTTGAATTTTTCAGCCGGGTATCTTTAACGTTTTGTCTCTCAAATATTAATTTCCAACTATCAAGATTTTTAATTGTGCTTTGCACGATGCACGCATCATGTCAAATAAATGTTTGACAACTAAATCCAGACCAAACTAATTTGTGTTTACCCAACTAACTTGTGTGTTTTTGAATGTTCAATGTTTGTACTTTTTATTATGTCGAGTGTTTGTTTTTGCTGCTGCTTCTGCTGCTGCTGCAGCAGACAACTAACTCCTGCTGCGGGCTGCTGCAGCAGCAGCAAAGCTGATTTGTAGTATTTTTAAACGTTTAATGTTTGTTGACTGCTAACTCAAGAGACCACAGTACACTTTTTATTGTGTCAAATGTTTATTTGGGCAGCGGCAGCAGCAGCAGCAGCAGCTGACAACCAACTACAGGCCAAACTAATTTGTGGGTTGCTAGACTGCAGCAAACTAAATCCCACGGTGAACCTTTGTGACGTCAAATGTTGTTGCTGTTGTGTTTATAATTGTTTGATGTTTATTCGAATATAGGCTACTAACGCTATACCATTTTCTGTCTTCTAAACTGATTTTGTTTTGTCATTCCATTTTGTGCTGCTGCTGCTGCTGCTGCTGCTGCTGCTGCTGCTGCTGCTGCAACCTTGTCCGTGTCTGTCTGCTGAACTGAAAATTATTAACTCACTACCTACTAAATGTCTTGCTGCTGAAAAAGCTAAATAATAAATGATGAAAACAATTGGCTGCTTGAAAATAATTTGGCTGCTTCGATGCTGCTGCAGCAGCAGCAGCAGCAGCAGCAGCAGCAGCAGCAATTCTGATAAAACATACATCTTTCTATTTTTTTGCTCCTGCTGAATTTTCCTACAACCACGTGTTAAATGTTTTGTTTTTTTTCACCTCAGGTGGACCAATCAATATACACGCAGCAGAGGAGGTGAAGCAGGACAACCGAGGACTACGCTGCTGCTGCTGCTGCTGCTGGAGGAGGAAGAAGGCCTCTCATTTAATTTCATCCGTGCAATTCAAACAATTATTTAAACGTTTCCTAATATACAATGAAACAACTCTTGCAGCAAACATCACCTTCACCAAAAATAAATATAAAATTATTAAAACACAAACACATTTAATTTAAAATTATTTTGTTTATTTTATTTTAGTTTTATCATTTAAATTTAAACAAGGACTAGAAAGTAAGAGCAGCAGCAGCATCTGCTGCGGGTGAGACAAGAAGGGGTGCCCCTTTTTGAAGGAGGAGGAGGAGGGGAAGGGGGGCCCCCCGCGGGGTTCGCGGCTCCGCACGCGCGCGCGCGACGCAGCAGAGGCTCCGCCAGCGTCGCACAGCGTCCAAGAGGTTCCCGCAGATGAAAGAAGCGCCGCAACTCCCCTGCGCGTGCGCGTGGTTGGAGGGGAGGGGGGAGGATGGTTTTGGAATGGAATCAAGGGGGTGGGGGAAGGGACGGTTTTTAAAGGCTGCTTAAAAAAAAGTACTTTTTATTACGCTTCGAAACGAGAAAAGACGAATGTTGTTGAAAACAGCAGAAAACAAAAGCGAGTTCGAGCAGCCTAGGACAAGGTTCAAATTATATTACACACCTTTTCAAATCTAGCTAGCCTTCCTTACATTTAAATTATGTCAAACATAGCTCTCTCTCTTTACGATATCTGGCTGCTGCTGCTGCTAAGCTGCCAATCTTTTTACATACCTCCTCGTGCTGCTGCTCCCCGCGCGAGAATAATGACAAGCTTTATTTAATTTATTTACTCAATTGCCCACTGCTACACATTATTATTCTCCCTCCTCCTTTTTAAAGAATAAGAAGAAGAAGGAGGAGGATTATTGCACACGGCCAACTAACTTGCTGCTCAGCAACGACACTTTTTTTATTTTCCTCAGTTTTATTTTCCCCTGTTTCAACTCTGTAACAATTAACAACAATTTTTAACATTTCAACATTCAAAACAACAACTTTCAGCAGTAGCAGAAACATAAACAAAAACAAATTAGTTGAGTTCAGCAGCAGGTGTCTTCTTCTCTTTTCAAGTCTTGTTTCCAAAACGTTTAAATGAGGTTGAAATATAGCTGTCTCTCCTTCAGGTCAGGTTCCAATCTCTCAATTAGCACTCTGAGACGCCTCTCAACTCCTTCTCCGTCTTCTCCCTCCATGTTCCTCGAAAAGAATTTGCTGACCATGCAAAGAGTTGTCAGCGCGTACGAAATGATTGGCGGACTGTAAAAGTCTTCTCTCTCGTGGCTTTCCAATATGTCGAGCACAGATTGGTAAACTCCCAAGAGGACGTGAGCTCTGGTAAAAGTTTCGCCCCTGGGAATGCACGCAGGATCGAGCTCCGGCCTTTGGTGACAGTGCGCTTCCAAAATTCTGCTCTGGACAGCCCTAATGTTGGGACAATCGTGTTGGCTAGAGGGTCGAAGGTTGCTTTCTAGATGAACAGCGTTTCTACTCGAGCCCGGTTTTTTATTTCTATTTAGAGGAGAGCGAGCTGTGGTTTGGTTTTGCTCTTCAAACGTGAACTTGTGGTTTGACGTTGTTGCTGCTGCTCCTCGCCACGAAAGCAAAAGCTGTCTCGACTTGTAATCGGCAGCCGAATGCGGCTTGTTTTCCTTCTTTTTCGATGCTTTTGCAACAGAAACGTGTTCCGATTCTTGCTTGATCCTCTCTCTGAGTTCCCTGGTGGGTTCCGACACAGTGTGGGAGTGCACTCGTTGATTGGACGTTACAAAAACAAAGAGGGTGGGAACGTAGGCAGCTCCAGAGTGAACTTTGGCAGCTGACATTTCTGTTCTCGCCAAAGTTTTAAACATTTCGCACTCTGAAGGTTTCAGCAGGACAGACAAGTTGATGTCGTGGTACATCACCATGGAGTGTTTTCCGGTGTGCCATCGTCCGCAGCCTTCAGACGAGATGTACTGGTGACAGTTTGACGAAAACGGGTTTTCAAAAATCAGACTCTTGCCTACAGAGGTTTCTCCCGTCAGGGCAATGCAATAGAGGTCGTCAGGTTTTGCACGAAAACAGCCCACAAACGAATAGACGTGCAGAACAAAGCACTCTTTGGCAGTCAATTTTCCGAGTTGCGTTGGATTTCCAGCAACAAAACTGACGTACGGCGAGTCGATCCACTGCGCAAAGGCTGTTCGGTACATTTTTGCCATCGAATTGATTGCAGTTTTTCGCAGTCTGATGTGACCGAAAGATCTTGAAACTCGTTTTTCGTGTTCGTCCACCAGTTGCTTTACAACCAGCGGCAAAAGTTTGCTGCAAGCCACCGGACTCAAAGCGCTCAGCTTTTCCTTGGCCGCGTCAATCAAAAATTGCTTGTCGTCTTCAGACACTCCGTCGTAAAAAAAAAACTTGTCTTTGTCTTCTTCTTCCTTGCGGTTGCGGTTGTGGCTGCTGCTGTTGCTGCTGCTGCTGCTGCTGCTGCTGCTCCCGTTACTTTTATCCTCAAACGCTTGCTGCTGCTGCTCCGTCAGGAGCATCAAGAGACCATCTGTCAGCTTTTCTTTTTGGGTCAACAATCCCTCCACAATCATTCTGATGGACCTCTGCCTCTCTCCTTCTTCGAAATCAAAATCCTGAAGATCTTTGAGGAGCGTTGTTGCTGCTGCTGAATCTGCAGATTCAGCAGCAGATTTTGGCGTTGCAACGTCGTCTGCTCTCTGACGTTTTTTTGCTACTGCTGCTGCGGCCATTGCTCTTGTCAAAGGTTGGTTAACTTTCCGAGTTGCTGCGGCTTCGCCTTCTGAAAGAATAATAAATAAGAAAAAGTGTTAGTGTAGTGCAGAAAAATCCAAGTCGCCAAAATCAATGTCGTCTGCTGACAAAGTTGACAAGGCACTATCTTCTTTTTGGTTTTCTTCTTCTTCTTCTTCTTCTTCTTCTCCAGAGTAGGCTCTCTTTCTGTCTTTTCTGTCTCTCTGTGTTTTAAATTTTCTTCGTCGTCCATCTCTCTTGCTTCCTTTGATTCTGCTGCGATTCCTCGATGAAACATTCTTTTTCTTCTTCATCTTCTTCTGCTTCTTCTTGACATTGTCTTTACGCTTTTCAACATGCGACACTTTTCCCGCCGAATTATAAGGGGGCGACATCCTAGTCTCTGACTTTCCCGGAAGAACAAGTCTGTTTTTGAAAAGAGTCTTTGGAGCAAAATAAGACAAGAGGGCAGCAGTGACGTGTCGAAATCCTTTAAACTCTGGGGTGTTTGCTTTTGACTTTCTTTCGGTGGGTGCGTCCCTCCTGGTGGCCGCCGAAAGATAGTCAACGAGAATGACCACCACAGGTCGATCGTGCAGTTTGATGCGTCGCCCATCGTTGAGCAGGCAAATTGCAGGATTGTGTAGAATTTCATACAGCAGTGATTTGCAAGACCTCCACTGTTTAGCAGGCAAGAAATTTTCCACGTCAGACTCCATCTGAAGAACCGTCTTGTTCCACACTGCTTCGTCCTTGTCTATGCAGCAGGCATCGTCGTCATCATTGTCCTCGTCCTCTGAACTGTCTCCGTTATTCGAACCTCCCTCGTTGCCGTCCTCCCTTTTTCTTTTTCTTTTGGAAGCAGAAGCAGATCTTTTGACAATTTGATCTTCAGTTTTCTTTGTCTTGACTGAGGCAACCAGTTCTGGCCTGAGAATCAGAAAACTTCCCCTGACAAATTCTCCCGCGCCCGGCAAATTTCTCGAAGCATCTGATTGATTTTTTACCTCCACGTCCAAGAGGTTGTCTGCCTCTTCCTCATACATTTCAACTCTCGAAGGGTACGGATAAACGACCGCAAAACCACTCTTTGGGTCGAGCAGACGGAGAAGGTGAGAACAGGCCACCTGGTAGGGCTGGACAGATTCTGGCAAGGCACTTAGTTCGAGAACCAACACTTCCCTGCTTCGCTGTGCCGCTCCCACAGCCTCTTTGAGTCTAGTCTTTAAATCTGGGTCAAAAATTCTGGTCGAGAGTATGTAGCTGGCCAAGTTGGTGACAGAAGCGCTCGAACAAAATAGGGCGATCCTGTGAACCAGGTTGAGCAGCTCGTACTGTCTGCTTCCCAGGATCGAGTGGGTAATTACAAAACAGTGACCGAGCGCCAAGTGGTGTGTTGCTGCATTCACAATTTCACGAATATGCTGAGTCACTTTTTGAAGGTCGTCTATCAAAAGGACATCTCCTTCGTTCAACTCCTCGATGTCAAAGTCTTCCCAAGTTCGCTGCAGCAGCTGCGCCAAAGGCCGTCTGAACTTGCTGTCGTCCTTGGGTTCCTCCAGAGGCACAAACGTCACAGACTTGTTGCAATTTACAACCCAGAGTCGAACAACGGGATCCTGAAAAAACAAGTGCTGATGTTCGACAATCTTTCTTACGTACGTGGACTTTCCCAAAAAACTGGGTCCCGCGAGAAGAGTAGTGGTCTGTCGCGGAAAAGGCCGGAACAGTTTCCAGCGATCCTCGTTGCCTTGCTGCTGCTGCTGTTCAATTTCTAATTCGGTCTCTTCCCTTTGGAGGTCCATGCTTGACTGTGAAAGCTAGAGACAGATCCTCTCCCTTTTATAGTTGTATTAAAGCTTAAATAAACTGCTGACCAAAAACTATAAATTTGCATATTAAAACTTAAAATGTAACAGTAAAAAATAATTGTGGTGGGCATTTCACATTCAATTTATTTTCAAACACAAGGTACAATACAAAAAAAACACTTTCAATACTTTTTCAAAATGTGCAAGATTATTATTACAAAAATTTGTTGTCGTGTTTTGCAGGAGCAGCCGACACGTCAGCAGCAGCAGCAGCAGCAACAGCAGCTGAAGGGAGAAGAGAATGAGAAAGGGGGTGATTCGAAATGACTTTGGTGACTGTGTCTTGGTTCAGAAGGCGGTTGACTCTCCTCTCTTGGGGAAATTGCAAACCAGAAAGACCTGCCAGAAGCCTACAGTTTGATTTGAACGCTGCGAGCGATGAAATTCCAGTCAGTCCCGACATCTTTGTCTGTCCTCCTCCACTTTCGCCATCCTTCAAGAGGGTTCCCTCTTTGTCTTTGGAGATCAAGCCGTAAGAGCAGATCCTAGCACTCGCGAAACTCCAAGATGCACCTCCTTCGGCACTGACCTTCCACTTTTCGACAAGCTTTCCAGGCTCTCTTCCAAAAAATTGGTCCTTTTTGCACTCAAATATCTCCCTCTTTTCGGAAAGGACTGCTTCCTCCAAACGTTCCCCCGACATTGCCAACACCAGATTGTCAACTTGAGAGTACAGAATTCGAACGGCTGCAATTCTAATGTGAGCGCGTAAAAATTCAAGGCAATTTAAAAGTCTGAGTTTTCCGAATTCAACCACTGAAGCGTAAATTGGAAGGGAAGCGTCCGTTGCTTTTCGCCTCTTCTGTGCTGCTTTCTTCTTCCACTCTTCTGCTCTCTTTCCAGTCTTTCTAGCAGGTGCCGTTCGCTGAAAAACGTAAAACGTTTTTCCCGACACTGAACCTGCAACCTTGATGTCAATTCTGTCGGTGCACTCGCACGCTTTTATAGAGAACTTTGACACCAGTCTGGCCTTTGAATTTCCTCCTCCCTTGAAATATCCCGCCTTCATTCCAAACATCCCGGTGGTAAAATTGACCGCGGCCTTGAGAAAGTTTGCCCTCGTCTCATTTCCAGCTAGCTCTGCGATTTCCCTTTCGCTAACCAGACCTCCAAAAACGAGAGGAAGAACCTTGCACTTTTTGTAAAAGTAGACATCGGAGACGGACGAAAACTCAAAGCCCTTGACATTCACCAGGTGTTCGAAGGAATCTCTGGTGAAAAGATAATCTCGTCCCTCAAGTTTCCATCCGAAATTTTGACTTTGGCGACCCCCACCTTTCGCAACAGTTGCATTATTCTCGCTGTTGTTATTCCACACGAAAAGCGGCATCTGACCCTCCCTCCGATCTGTCGGAACAGCGCCTCTGCCGATCAAGAGAAAAGTGAGATCGGGATCGGCCAACAAAAGGTCAGAAGGAAAAGAGAGATTCTTTTTCGGAAGTGACTCGTACGATTTTCTGAGCTCCCACAGCTCTTCAATCTTCAGGAGGTTTCGGTAGCCAAACTGGGGATGGTGGCAATCGTTGATTACATGATAGTATGCTTGAAGCTTGCGTTCTCTGTAGTTGTTGTCCTTGATCCAATTGTTAAAGAAGGCGTCTCTCTCTCTGGTGGCCTCCAGAACGCTTTCTTCAGTTGCTCCACCCACGTAGTTAGGAAGGGAAGGACAATTTCCAGTCGGACACGAATGAGCAAATTGCCCATCAAAATTGAACAAAAAAAGTCCTCTTCCTTCAAAGATCAGAGCCAGATCCACAGGGTACTTGCCAAAATAGAGAATCCCTAGAGGCGAGAAATTAGACCACACTCCCAAAATGTTTGACCCAAAGCTTGCCACCGAACTTCTGATGACTGCCTGGACTGCTAGATATTCAAAGCTTTTCGCTCGGTTGCACACATCTGTTCTCTTCAAGCTGAAGAGGTGCTTCAGGCTGTCCTTCAATCTTTTGGAAGAGTGCTGCTGCTGCTGCTTCTGCTGCATCGCTGACTTTGCCACTGAATCTGAACCAGCAGGGGCAGGATCTGGCTGGCTGGCTGCTGAAGCGGCAGGATAAAAGGTGTAGCCTACTGCAAAGGCACCGGGAACCTGCATGTTCTGGAGGCTGTAACCGTAGCAAGATTTGAGGTCAAACTCGGCAACTGAGAAAGCCTTTTCGCTGTCTTTTTCAGGTAGCAAGCTGATTCCGGACGAAACAGAATCGCGACACGAATAACTGAAGCCGCCCCTGCAAAGGTTTCTGAGCTTGTCTTCCCAGTGAGGCTTAGTCTTCTCCAGAGATTGAGCTGTGGGACCTGCCAGCCTCCAAAAATCCAGCATCGCAACTCGAAAGGACACCGAAGAAAGTGTCAAAAAGGGAGACGTGGACAGGTCCAGCAAAAAACGTTGACACAGGTAGTCGCAGAAGGCAAGGTGGGTGGCTGAGAGCCGCTTCACAAAAAAGTTTCCTCTCTTTTCGAGTTTGTCCTCGCAGATAGCTTGGAGCCTCCCTCCTCCTCGATGGGCAAAGTCTTCTTCCTGCACCCTCGCAGTTTCAAAACAGGTGTCTGCTGCTGCTGTTTCAACCAAGTCAGGGCACCAGTCTTTGCAAGCCCGGAGAATTGAGTCAGCATCGGGATCTCCTTCAGCCCCTTTCGGATTAGGAGAGTTACCCGAAAAGTCCAGAAACTGTGAGACATTTTCCACCTCAATTTCTGAAGTCTGCAGACAGATAATTTTAGTGCCGGTGACTGTTCTCAATTGCACTCCCCTTTTGAGATGTCTCACTTCTTCGCAGTAACGAGCAAAGAAGAGTTTGAGAGAGTGAATGCTCGAGTCATCTCTTGAGAAGCAAAAAACCCGTACCTTTGAAAGGCTGGCGCAAACAGAAGAGTAACATCTGCCGTGAGTTCCACCTGAATTTTCTTTTGCAGGACCCCACTTGTCAAACAGAGGAAGAGCAGCTTTATTTTTCCGCGACAGGTTAAAGTCCCTCGTTGTCCAAAGAAAGTCAAAGAATTTCTTCCAGGATTGCCAGCAGTTTTCTTCTCGAGCCTCGTTAATCTCATATATGCGATCTTTGCCCAATCTCCCAAATTCAGAGGGGTCCAGTGATCCCGAGGCAATCTCAAACGAGAGCGGCGAGTCCATGTAACCATCGAGGTAGGTGATGAAGCAAACTCTTCCGAGTGGGTCTCGCTGCAACCAAATGTAACCAAAAGCTCGTCTCATCTGGAAGCAGAGTCTAAAAAAAGTTTCTTCTCCAGTCTCTCCTTTGAACACCGACAGCATTCCCAGCTTGAGGGCTAGCGTGAGACCAACGAGATGAACGCTAGTTGCGGAGGATCTGTTGGCCTCACCCGATCGATCGTCTTCTTTTGAAATAGGGTTGATTTGGTCGCCGCCCTTGGAAACAGCAGCAGCAGCAGCAGCAGCAGCAGCAGCAGCAAACTCAAATGGTCTTTTTGATGCTGGTTGTTCTGAAGGAAGCAGCCAAGAATCGCCGGGTCTCTTTCTTTGGCCTTGGCGATTGGTCCTTCGGAATCGGATCCTTGTTTTAGAACCGGTAAAAGCTTCCAGTTGCTTGGTGACACGTGGCCTGCCGTCAACCAGCACGACAGGTTCTGCTGGGTCTGCCGCTACCCAACAGACGGGAACAGAAATCGGCAATGTGGCAACGCAAAAATCAACGTTGACGGAACCAGAGAGACCCCACTTTTTGAGAAGCTCTACTGTCTCGGGCTGAGACTGAGGGTCCGTTTCGATACTGGAAAACCCCTTCAACTCAGCTTGCTCCTTTCCGAGAACGAGTTCTCCAAAACTGACCTTGACGTTGCAGCTGGAATGGAGGGTGTGACCCGTTGGAAAGTTTCCTTTCGTCTTTGTGCATCGTTCAACCTCCCAGTCCTTGTCGAGAACAATGTGCCAGGTCGGTTGCTTTGAATGGAAGGGTAAAAAAATGGGTGACAAATCTGCACTGAGAAATCGTCCGTCAAACAAAAGCTTAAACCTGTAAGTTGAAATCTTCTGTTTAATCACAAACTTGACTTTGGTGAATTCTTGGACTGTCGACACAAAAAATCTGTCCTTGGTTAAAAAGTCTTTGAGAGGCACGTCCCGTTTACTGGCAAGACAAAAGGGCATAGTTGCCATATCCAACTTGATTTTCTTGCTGTCAAGCAAAAGGTCGAGCAAACTTCCGAGGGTCAACACGTTGTTTGAGTTTTTCTCAATGCCGACGATTCCGCCGCCGCCGACGATTCCGATTCCGTCAACCACATCACCAGGGAGAAAGTCAAAATTAGTCTCAGCCAAAAGACCCGAGTTTGTAATTTGCTGCTGCTGTTGCTGCAAATCTCTTTCTTCTTCTTTTCCACTTCCTCCTTCTTCAGCAGTTGCCTTCTGCTCCACAGCAGCAGCAGCAGCAGCAGCAGCAGCAGGCGGTTCGACGGTGGCAGATCCAAAACAGATCACAGACATTGAAATTGATATCTTTGTCTTTGTCAAAACAATTTGCACACAAGTAAAGATACCTTCCAGTGAAGTGGTCAAACTTAAATGAACGAAATGTAAAGCTCCCTCCTCCTTTTATCCTACTGAAAAAAATCAAAATAGTTCAATTTGGGCCTGCCTTCAAAATTGAGCACACACTTTTTTAACCCAAAAACAGCATGCACAAGTTTGCTACTTAAAGAGACCGGGACTTGCAACTTTTCAAATTAGTCTCTTTTGGAAGGCAGCAGCAGAGGAGAGGAGACCTGAACTTTAAAAAAATTTAAGCTTCTGCTAAAAAAGTTTCAGCAACCCACAATGGCAGCAGGCACAATTCAAAAATTCTTCACCGATCACGGGGAAGTCCACTACGTGACAGAAAAAAATGGACGAAAACATTTCTCATTTGTAAACCCAAAATTGGATTCAAACCACCGAGAGACAATTGCCTATTTCAAAATATTTTCTGCCCTTGCAAATTATCTTCCGGAAGCTCAGCTAGCTGCGAAAAATTTCATCAGGCTTAGAGACAGCCATCCCAACGAAAGTGTCAAAGCTGCTACAGAGGCTGCAGCTGTTGACTGTGAAAAAACATCAGACGAAGAGGACGAAGAGAACGTACACAAAAATGGAGAAGAAACAACTCTAACTGTTGAACCTTCAATTCGATTTGCTATTCCTCCTGCTGCTGCTGCTGCAGCAGCAGCAGCAGCAGCGGATGCGGTGCCAAACGAAAATAGCATCTTTAGCAAAATTCTTTACGTCTACGGAAAGGACCCGATCACGAGGATGACTCTCATTGTTAGCATTTTTGAAGGCAACCCTTTCATCACGCTCAAGAGGTTTTGGCACACCTCCGCTGCTGCATCATCAGCAGAAGCAGCAGCAGCAACAGCAGCAGGGGGAGCAGCAGTCAAATCCAGCTCTTTTCAGCCTGGCAGGTGGCACGCTTGCTATGGGTCCTTCAGGTTTTCGCTTCACGACGACGCTCTCGAGCTCTACCGCTTTGCCAAGCATTGCCTTCTGCCGCAAGAGGAAGCGGAGGACGTGAGAAGAAAGTTCATGTCTGAGATGCTTCAAAAGAGATGCAGCTATCACGACGCTGCTATTTTTCCTCCCGCCGAGCTGTGTTCACCCACCAAGCAACAAAATTTGGAAAGCAAACAAATTGAGACCAATGAAACCAAACATTCCTCCTCCTCCTCCTCCTCTTCCTCATCCTTTTCTACAAACCCTTTTTAATTTTGTAAACAAGCTTTCAATTTAATATTGGTTTTATCAACAGCTAAATGTTTGTAATTTTATAAAGTTTATATATATTACAGCCTTTAAATAAAAACAATTTGTCAAAAACAATTGATCTTTAAATTATTTATTTATTTAACTCCAGTCAACATTACATTAAAATGATACATCAATTAAACACACACACACACACACAAAAGGCTATTTGTAAGATACACGTGAAAAGAAAAAAACAAAACATTTTTTTTAACACCAGGTCAACAAATGCTGGAGCAATTAAACTTTTTAAAATAGTCCGTAGGGACTAAAGAATTTTTTATCCTTGAAAACCATGTTAGTGTCTGTGTAACCAAGGTAGACAATAAAGCTGGCGTCGGCAGGAGATCCATTAGGATTTCTAAACTTTAGATTCATAATGAGCTCCCTGGGTTTTCCAGTCAAGACTGAGGCGTCAGTGAGGAGAGGAACAGTTCTCGCTCTGGGCTGCCCTTCCTCAAGCCCGTCCGTCTGCACTAGGTGAATTGCCACGTGAGGAAAGTCCGTGTCTCGAAAGCCATTCTTGGCAGCTTGGGGAGTCACAATCTTGGGGTTCACCCTCATTCCAAAAGCTCCCAGCTGTCTGTAGTTTCGAACTACATTCAACTCGGCATTGACGTCGCCCACAGTTCCAAAATCTGGATAGTTCATCGAGGTGTTGAACGATCCGTACTTGAGATTGACCTGCTCGATATTGTGCTGGATATAGTGGGGCTCTCCCACCACGTGATTAGCGTACTTGTAAGATCCTCCCGTAACATTTTTGCTCAGGGCAAAAATCAAAATGATCTCAGGATACACAACCTCGTCAAACCTGATTGTGTGAATAAAGGAATTTGCGGGAATGGCTTCGTTTCGCATCTGGCGACAGACACCGGGCCAATTGTAAATCTTGGATGCGTTGGAAGCCAGAGCATTTCTGGCCTTGGTTGCAGCTTTCAAACTGTTTTCGCTGCTGGATGCGTTCAAGACAGCTTCTTCAACCGCTAGTTTGAATTTCGTGATTCGAATCTGGTAGCGCTTGGTGGCTCTGAGGGCAGGCCGAATGTAAATGTCATTGTCCGGTCGGTCAACAAGTCTCATTTTCAGAGTCAGCTTTCCCGTAACATTTACCGGAAGTGCCCTCGGACGAAATCCCTTTTGGGCAAAGTGGTTGGTGCCCTGAAAAGTTGGCCACCAGTGAAGGGGATTGTACAGAAAGCTCCTGTTCCCCCCATTCAAGAGGTTCTGCGAGTACTTGTGCCAAGCCCCGCCCTCGTCAAAGTTCCACTTTCCGTCTGCGGTTGGAACAGCTCTTGCAGGATGCCAAGGCTCTTGGCAAATTGCATCCTTGAGTTTCTCGTCCATCATCCAGTAGAGCATCGTGTTGAGTTCAAAGGGAATGAAATTTGATTCGTTGTGAATCTTGGGTTGGTCGTTAAAGTGGTACACGTCAAATCCCTTAAATTTCTTTTCAAAATAGTTGGGAGCCGGAATAAAATTCCTCCATTCTTCGGCCGGACAGGCAGTGAACTCTCCCCACTCTCCTTCTCTAGCAGCCTCAGCAGCCCGGGCTACTACCCCTTCTGCAGCTACTACGGCCTGTCTGGCTGGAATGTCAGGTTCTTTTGTAGAAACAAAGACCCCAATGTCAACGTGAAATCTTGTCAGGCTGTCAAACACGACTGGATTCTTTGTGTCAATGACCCACTCCAGCTGGTTAGTGTAGGGGTCAAAGACATTGTTGTCGTCAAGCTCTGTCACAAACGTCGACTTGACCGTTTGTTTTCCATTCTTTCTCCAATTGGGAACCACGCTATAGTCAAATCGGGCGTCGTCCATTTAAAGAACCACTCTCCTCTTTTTTTTATTCCTTCTATTAGTTTTCCTAGTGGTCTTTTGAACTTTCCTTCGGCCAGACTTTTTTCCCTTCTTTGTTGTCTTTCTTTTCCCCTTCTTGGACTTCTTCTTTCCCTTTCTGCTCTTTCGACGCCTCTTGGGTTCCGGTTTATTCGTCAGACGAAGAACCTTTTTAGCGGCAATGCGAAGCTTTGAAACTGCAATGTGTCTGACGAGGTGTGCCGGACTCAGCGACTGGAGACCAGTGTATCCCCCCACTCGAAGACGGATCTTCCCGTTCACCAGTCGAACCTTTTTGCTGTTCAAAGTCTTCTTGCGCTGCTTCGACCTGGTAGAGACAGGCATGGAAACACGTCCTCTGTTGTCTTCTTCCTTTTCCAAGCTTGCGCGCCTCCTTCCTTCTCCTTTGGCCGATCTTTCAAACGAAACTAAGGGTCTCCTTCCGAGAAGCTCCGGTTTTGAAATGTTGGTTGAATGGTGGGTAGATTGATATTTTTGTTTTTCTGCTGTTGCGGTGTTGCTCTCACAGGTGTCGCTCTTGAACTGCGGCCGTCCCCGGTCACCGAGCTCTCTTTTATACATTTCCTTCGAGCGTACCTTCAACGCAAAAGCTCACGGGCCAGTTGAGGGGCATGCGCACGCTCTTTGATGCAAGCGTGGACACTGAGAACGTGAGCTCAATCAAATTTTGCAGGTTGCTGCTTATCACAGACGGAAGAAATGCAGACCTGGAAAATTTGTCGCTCATGTGAAAGGTTCCAGAGTCTGTTGGCCAGAGGGTGGTCATTGAAAAGTCGTCCAGCCCGTAAGTGTCATTGGAATAGGTCTCATCCAAAGTGACGAGACACATGCCAGCGTCGAACACCAAAGCCTTAGCTAAAATTTCAGCTTCAATCTTAGAGGTGCCGTCTCTCATCACGGACGAGACAACGCGACGAGTTACTTTTGTCAAAGGTCCAAAACCGAGCCTCTCTGAAAGGCGAGGATCGCACTCGACAAAAAATGATAGCCGATCGTTGGGAGGATACTCAAATCGAAATTTGCTCAGCTCGCTGTTGTACCTTAGCTTGGGAAATGACACGCCAGTTTTCATCAAATAACTGTCCAGCGCAGCTGAAACGGCTCTGTTGACAGGCCAATTTTCTGAAAATGAGCCAGCAGGAAAATTGACAATCCCATCTGCGAACCTGTGGCTGAGTTTAGAGGGCTTCACATATACTTTTCCGGGCGTTTTTATAATTCTGGCAAGGGGCACTCTTTGGCCTGTTAAAACTTTATAATTGTTTCCCAAAGGCGTAGAGTTTGGCAAATGAATTCTCCTCTTCTCTCCGCGCCGAAACACCGAGACAAACCCCAAGCTTTCCAAATGAAAATTGGCAGAAAATGAAAGAGTTGTGTTGGGAGCTACGTGAATTCGAATTCGAATATCATTTGTCAGATTAGTGGGCAACAGATAGTTGTTAACGCCAGTCATTTTTCTGACAGAGACAGGAAGTGCATCTCCAAAGGGTTCAAGCTCGTCAGTCTCTCCAATTCCATAATAAGCCTCCCGAAAAAAACCGACATTTGCGGCGGGATCTACTGCGAGGGTGTGGGTCTGATCTGCAGAGCTGTGAGCAACTTGCTGAACTCGATCTGGCGTTCCCACTGCAGCGGTGTACCAGTTTAGGTCTACCCAATCCAAAAACACCGGAGGCGAAGTGAATCCCGCAGGGATCTTGGATGCAAACTTGGCATTGAACGCGGTGACAAATTCTTGGAGGGTTGCATCAGAGACTCCTGCATCAAAGTGACTTTCGGCCAAAACTCCGTTGATTTTTTCATCAAAGTAAAGCGACTCCAGGCAGTCGTAGCCAACGGCAAATGAAAGAGCTAATTCTTCGTTTTCGTCTATAACTTCGATGTTTGAATCCGAGTCAACTCCCAAAACCGACGCTCTCTGACTGTAAAATCCAGGCGTGATGTTCAGCTCTGTGAATTTAAATTCCCTTCGTAGTGTCTCTCCAGATGGAAGCTGAATCGTGGACCAAGACCGAGGAACCGAAACTGCAAAAGAAGATTTCCCAACTTCCACCGTTTCGTGAAAATTGAGATAGACTGGCTGCTGCTGTTTCTTCTGAATCTGCTGTTGCTGTTGCAGCAGGATATTCTGACCGAACTTGCCGTGATGGTGCGCGTGAAAATCAAAGGACATTATTTCATATGATAGAGAGGTGCGTAACGGTCCTCCGAAGATTGAATTGCTGGGTCCGAAAGGACAAGGTCAGTTTCTTGAAACTTTTCTTCCTCTCCTGTCTTTGTGTCAATGCAGAGGTACTCGTTTCCCAATCCCAGGCGCCTCGTGACAAACGGATAGGCCTTCAAGATCTTGAAACAAGAGTCAGTGAGGTTGGTCTCCGAACGTTTTTCTCCGAGAACCGCAGAAGAGGTGACAATGAGCTTTGCGCGTACGTAATCTCCCACCGAAAACTTGAACGTCGAGTGTCGAGGGTCAACGTTAAACTGAGCGGCAGAGTAGGCAGGAGCCGCTTTATATAGGGCGGATAGAAATTCGTCGTAATTGTCGAGGCTAACATCAGCCGGCGCAAATCCGATTCTCTTTCCTCCTACCACAATTTCCTGACGGTTGAGGATTGCCGCCACCTCTCCTAGCAAATTCCACCAGCGACGGGGAGCAGGACCCCCTTCTTTCTTCTTCTTGTTTCCCTTTCCGACATTGTACTTTCGTTCCAGCCTAGCCACGAGCGTTCGAACCAACCGGATTGCTCCTTCTGCAAATTTAGCTTTCGACTTGCTGTTTCGAAAGGCAGTAAATTTGATTCTCTTCTCCCTCAAGTATGCCTGGACAACTTTCCCTACCACAGAGCGCTCCTGATCGAAGGAGATGCCGAGAATTGGGTGAAGATGTCCCGCCGCTTGGTGCATCGCGTGCAGGGTCTCCAGAGCCGAAACTATTGAATCAGCTTTTCGATTTTTTCTCAAGGGAACCAGGTAGACAAACCTAGAAGACACGTCCTTCCCGACCAGATAACCGCTTCTAAAAGTCACAGGTGTCTCGTAGTGTCTGCTCTTTGGAAAGAAGCCGATGTCGCAGTGAAGGTAACCCAAACTTGTAGAAACTACAGGTCTGTAGCTCCTAGAACTAAGCCTCTTCTTTTGCTGGTGAAGGTTAAAAGCGTAAACGGGGTCGACCAGCAGAGCATCATTGAGTTTCTTTCTGTCGATCCTTCCCAATTTTTCAAGCCTGGCGTGTTCGAGCATGTCGCTCACTCTCGGGGGGTCCCCAACACGAACCCTCTCCCCCACCCACTCCAAAAGAACCTCGAGTGCCTTCTTTGACAATGCGGAATCGTGATCCTTCTTCTCTCTTTTTTTTTTCTTTTTCTCCTTCGTGTCCTTCTTCTTTTTCTCTTTCTGCTGTGAACCATAATCTACCAACCCCCGTTGTTTCTTTCTTGACTTTTCCCGCACTTCCGACTTTCGAACCTTGAAGGCCTTCTTTGTCAATTCGGAATCATTTTCCATCTTCTCTTTTTGTTTTTTTTGTTTTTCGTCTTTCGTGTCCTCCTTCTTCTCCTTCTCTTTCACATAATAATAAGCATCGTCCACATCCAAACCGCGTTGTTTTTGTTTCGCCTTTTTCCGTGCCATGTTGTTTCTTGCTCGTGGCTGCGCTTTCCACTGAGATGCACCGAGTCCTCTGCCTGTCTTTTATATACTGCCTGTTCTGTGCTGCTGCTGCTGCTGCAACCAGTATTTGTTTAGTGCTTTACACATCATTTTTTATTACAAACCAATTTATCATGTCAAATAACTTTGCTTTTAATAAATTTGATTTTCTTCTTTAAGAAATTATTACAAATATGCTTGGTTCAACCTTTAAAATAAAAACACGCAAAAAATAAGAACAATATTTCATTCTATTAGTTAAAATTTTATTTCAAAATAAATTGGCCTTCAAAACAGAAGCAGAAGCTTCTCAGCATCAGAGAAGGTCTTCAAAATTCAACTTTTTTTTTGTCAGCCTTAGGTGGCTGTCGCAGCAGTCAGAAATATAGTCTTGGTTATTCTCCACTCGATCCGTAGCCTGCTCAAGAGCAATATTGAGTAAACAGATTTTAACGGTTAACATGTCTAGCTGCTTTTGACGTTGCTTCTGTTTCATTTTTTGTTTGAAACGTTGATTGCTGTTGCGGGTTTGAGCTGCTGCTGCTGCTGTAAAAAAAATTTCTTGGTCCCCCTTCTTTATCGCTTCTCCTTCTTTTTCTTCTTCTTCTTCTTCTTCTTCTTCTTCTCCTTCTTTTTCTTCTTCTTCTTCTTCTTCTTCTTCTTCTTCTTCTTCTTTTCCTTCTTCTTTTTTGCCTCCTTTTCGAAAAAGACGAAAGCGAAGGTTTCTAATTCGAATGCAAGATTTAATCAGCTTCACGACAACTTCTTTCACTGCCTGCTGCACGTACACCTCTGAAATTTTGATTTCTCTTCCCGCATTTACATACACCTCTAAACACGCCCTTTCCAAAACCGATCCAACTAGTTCATCTCCCTCCTCAAAATTGTTTGTGAGAAAAGTGTTGGGAATTGGTTTGCTGCTGCTGCTGCTGCTGCAGCTAGTGTCTGCTGCAGATTCAAGCAGTTTCCTCAGACAAGCCTCTTGATCCAGATGGGAACCAACTTTTGCTGCTGCTGCTGCAGCAGAAACAGAGAAGGGAAGCGGACTTACATTGTCTTTAACACAGCGGGTGAACAAAACTGCTAAATTGTAAAACATGCAATGTAAATATCTTCCTTCAGTTTTAAAGTTTTTAAAACAGCAGCGTTCAATTGCCTCTTTCTCTTCCTCCTTGTCTTCTTCTGAATTTGTATTCTCCGCTTTCTCCTCCTCCCCCTCCTCTTCCTCCTTCTGCTGCTTAAACTCTTTCTTGTTTGTTGCACTAGTCTTTTTCTTCATCATGGTTGTCATCTTCTTCTTCTTTATCTGCTGCTGCTGCTGCAGCAGCAGCAGGATCCGAGCAAAAGCTTCAGAACACTTTAGCTTAAGAATGTCAGCAGCACAGGGGTCAATACTGAAACTGCTAAGAAGATCAACAGGTGGCTGCTCCGAAGGTCCTGAAGGCACACACAACATTATTGTTTATTGTGCACGCATGCAAAAACCACAAAACCAGCCAAAATAGTGTGTGTTGCTGCTGCTGCTGCTGCTGTTGGTGTAAAGATTTTTTGATTCTGCTCAGATAAGAAAACAGAGCCCCTTTTGTTGCAGCAATAATGTTTGTCTGCTGTTGCAGCAGCTCTGGCGTCTCCAAACACTTTGAAACTACTGACTATTCATATTTTGTCACTACCTCCTTATGTACTTGTTCCACCCTTTCAAGTCTGAAACCATACTAGTCCTTTAGTAAAAAATGAGTGCGAATTGCATGTCTTTAAAATGTATTCCAAATGTTGTCAAAGTGTCTTTAGTTTGTTATAATTAAGTTTTGCATCCAAAGCATTTACATTTTCAACAACAGTTTTTGGATGTAATCGGACTAGCTGTAAACGTTATTATAATTTGAGATTTTAGAAAGTGAAGAAACAATCTTTTTTTAACAACAGTTTTTGGATGTAATCGTACTAGCTGTAAACG
>Ga0208481_1000110_pt1 | contig 24577 bp, 21 predicted proteins | sample LakMenEpi02Jun10_FD_150662 | JGI IMG/M metagenome (GOLD analysis project Ga0208481, IMG submission 150662) | Freshwater microbial communities from Lake Mendota, WI - 02JUN2010 deep hole epilimnion (SPAdes) | ecosystem: Environmental > Aquatic > Freshwater > Lake > Epilimnion/Euphotic zone ... | reverse complement strand
GGCAACCATCGGGGTCGCTGCTAGCTGATCAAACAAATATGCTCGAATGCCAAATCCCGAGAAGATCTCCGCTGAGTCCTTAGCGAAGACATCAGAGTTTTTTCTTGCGTCAAAGCCGATAACCACGCTTGGATCATCAAAGTTCTCCCTTAGATACTTGGAGATCCCAGCTGCTGCTTGGGCGACCAAAACTCTATTCATTCGGTTTGGTCCGGCCCCCAGCGAGCCTCGAAGCCCAGCTGTACCAAAGCCAATTCGCTGACCGAATCTGTCGGAAAGACCCTGTTCGTCAGAATTTTCTATCAAGCCCTCAAGCTCGGCAATGGTTTCTAGGTCTGGATCTTGGTTGATCCAGTCACGAGCTTGTTCAATCAGGTTTTTAAGCGCGGTCATATCTTTTTGATAATTGCGGCAAGTAGCGCGCTTATTCTGGGTTCAGCTTCTCTTCCGGCCTCTAACACTTCGGCATGTGAAAGTGGGGTTTTTTGAATACCGGCTGCAAGATTTGTCATCAGGGAAAACCCTAGGATTTCCATTCCAGCTTGACGAGCAGCAATTGCTTCTAAAGCAGTGGACATACCAACTAGGTGCCCACCCATAGCTTTCACCATTTGAACTTCTGCTGGCGTTTCGTAGTGTGGTCCGGTGAACTGCGCGTACACACCCTCATCCAAGCTCGCATCAACCGTTCTTGCTAGATCACGAAGTCGCTTGGAGTAAAGATCAGTGAGATCAATAAAGGTTGGCCCCTCCAAAGGACTTGAGGCAGTCAGGTTTATGTGATCACTTATTAGAACGGGGGTCCCTGGCTTCCAGGTCTCTTTTAGACCACCACAGCCATTAGTCAAAATCATGGTCTTGGCACCAGTGGCAGCTGCGGTGCGAACTCCGTGAACTACTCGACGCACCCCGTGACCTTCGTAGAAGTGAGTACGTGCTCCCAAAACTAAAGCGTGCTTGCCACTAGGTAGCTTTATTGAACGAATCGAAGCAACGTGACCTTCAACAACCGGAGCTGAGAACCCAATGATGTCTTTAGCAGGAACACTTGATACTTCCTCTCCAATTAAGTCAGCGGCTTTGGCCCAACCAGAACCAAGAGTTAGCGCGATGTCGTGAGTTTCCACTCCAGTTGCTTCACGAATCTGATCAGCAGCCTGCTTGGCGATCTCAAAAGGGCTATTGGAATGAATTTCTAGTGGATTAGTCATGGATTTCAGTCTAGCTGCCAAGCGCTGGCGCAAAATGAGGCCTAATTGACGATTTAACCAAGCAATGACTAATCTCGCCCAGGGACTTCACAATCCAAACTTGGATTAGTCTTCGAATTCAATCAAAACGGTACCGGAGGGCACTGTCTCCCCAACTGCTACTTTTACGCCCTTGATTACACCATTGCGAGGTGAGGTAATCGACTGCTCCATTTTCATCGCCTCAAGTACCAAGATTTGATCACCTTCGACTACTTTGTCGCCGGGAGCAACGGCAAGTTTTACCACAGTGGATTGCATTGGAGCTTTGATGGCTTTGTCACCGGCTCCACTTGATGCGTGATGCGAGGAGATATTGCGCTTGGGTGCTCGACCACCGGTAGCAAACTGAGATCCGGTCTGAAGCATTCTCGAAGGCAAGCTAACCTCAAGACGCTTGCCGTCAACTTCGACAACAACTGAGCTTCTCGAGTTTGCTAACTGATCAATTTGATCGGCTTGTCCTGCCCAAGGTTCAATGTCGTTGTTCCACTCTGTTTCAATCCACCTTGTGTAAACATCAAATTTTCCGTCCGTCGCAACAAAGGCTGGATGATTAACTATCCTTCTGTGAAATGGAATAACCGTCGGTAAACCAAGAACCTGCAATTCCGCTAATGCGCGCCTGGATCTTTCGAGAGCCTGGGTGCGGTCTTTACCGGTGACAATCAGTTTGGCAATCATAGAGTCGAAGTTTCCAGGAATGGAATCTCCTGATTCAACACCGCTGTCGACTCTAACTCCAGGTCCACCAGGGGCCCGAAAGACATGAACGGGACCAGGAGCAGGCATAAAGTTTCTGCCAGGATCTTCGCCATTAATTCTGAATTCAAAACTATGTCCGATGATTTCTGGATCCGGGTAGTCGATTAGGCCGCCTTCAGCGATACGAAATTGCTCCCGGACTAAGTCCAACCCAGTTACTTCTTCAGACACCGGGTGCTCCACCTGCAACCTTGTGTTTACTTCAAGGAACGATATGGTTCCGTCTTGGGCAATTAGAAACTCACAAGTTCCAGCGCCTTGGTAGCCGACTTCCTTGAGGATTGCCTTGGAAGATTCGTAGAGCTTTGTTTCTTGCTCTGTTGACAGAAATGGCGCGGGTGCTTCTTCAACCAACTTTTGATGGCGACGTTGCAGGGAGCAATCTCTGGTGGAGATTACAACCACGTTTCCGGCGCTATCTGCCAAGCATTGAGTTTCGACGTGACGAGGTTTTTCAAGATACTTTTCAACAAAGCACTCGCCACGCCCGAAAGCAGCAACAGCTTCTCTGGTGGCCGATTCAAAAAGTTCTGCAATTTCTGATTCCTGGTAGGCGACTTTGATTCCTCGACCGCCGCCGCCGTAGGCTGCCTTGATTGCAACTGGCAAACCGTGCTTAGCCACAAATTCCAAAACCTCTTTAGCGCTATCCACGGGATTCAAGGTGCCGGGGGCGAGAGGTGCGCCAACTTTTTCTGCGACATGCCTAGCGGATACTTTGTCACCCAGGCGTTCAATGGCTTCGGGAGACGGTCCAATCCATTTCATCCCTGCCGAAATTACAGCTCTGGCGAAGTCAGCGTTTTCTGCCAAGAATCCATAACCTGGGTGGACGCCGTCACAGTTAGATCTTTTTGCTATCGAGATTAGCTTTTCGATTACCAGATAGGTTTCCTGGGACGTAGTTCCGTTGAGCGAATATGCTTCATCTGCAACCCGGACATGCAGACTGTCTCGGTCTTGATCTGAGTACACGGCAACGGATTGTCTTCCGCTATCTTTAGCGGCTCGAGCGATGCGGACAGCAATTTCCCCGCGGTTGGCGATTAGTACTTTTGTTATCAATCCGCTCATAAGACAAAATCCTATTGGCTATTGCTTAGGCAAAATTGGCCCTGAGCTACAAACAATCGAAGATATCCCTGTGATTAGCGCCAAAGACTGGTGTATTCAGCACCTAGTTGCCTTGTTAGGTCCCGAAGTACTCGAAGGGATAAGCCAACGACGGTGTGAGCATCACCTTCTATTCTGTCCAAAAACGCTCCACCTATTCCATCAATGGTGAACGCTCCGGCAACCTTCAGCGGTTCACCGGTTGCAACGTAGGCGCTGATTTCAGCATCGCTCAGATCAGAAAAGTAAACCTTGGTCGAACTGACCTTGGAGACCATTTTGGAGTTTTTTGGATCTGTATTGTCTATCAGGCAGTGTCCGCTGTAAAGGGTTCCTGAATTACCCCTTAGCTGCTTCCAGCGAGCTATGGCTACTTCTGGTTCGTGGGGTTTTCCAAGGGTAGCTCCTTGAAACTCCAATGCTGAATCTCCGCCCAGGATTAGAGCCCCAAAAGTCCTTGGATCGGAAACCACAGATTCAGCTTTTGCCTTGGCCAGATATTCCACCAGCTGCTCGGTTGACACATTCGGGTTCGTTGATTTCAGGCCATCGGTAAGTGCCTCTTCATCTACAGCTGGCACTACCACTTCCGGCAAAATGCCGGCAGCCCCAAGCAAAGCTAGTCTGGCGGGGGAGCTAGATGCTAATACCAATCGGGTCACGGATAAAGACTACTTGTAGCTGTGGAACACTTGTCGAATGAGCAAAACTGTAAATTGGCTAGATCAGGTCCTAGAACTAGAGATTGAAAAGGTCGCTCACGGCGGGATATTTGTTGCGCGCCACGAGGGCAGGGTTGTCTTTGTTTCCCACACCGCCCCTGGCGAAAAAGTAAAAGCCAAAGTCTATGAAGATAAGGGCGGATCGTTTTGTCGAGCCGAAACTCTTGAGGTGTTAAGCCCATCCAAGAACAGAGTAAGTCACATCTGGAAAGAGGCGGATCGGCTAGGTGCCGGAGGAGCAGAGTTTGGCCACCTCGCACTCGATTACCAGAGGTCACTAAAAACGGACGTTCTTGAGGAATCACTGTCGCGAATGGCAGGAATTTCCCAAAGAGTGCAGGTACTGCCAGTTCCAGGAGATGAGACAACTAACGGTCTTGGCTATCGAACCAGAGTGCAACTGCACGTCTCGGCTGAGGGTGTAGCGGGCCCTTATCAAGAGCGCACTCACAACGTGGTGCCGGTCAAGTCATTGCCGCTTGCGGTTACAGAAATTAACGAACTCGGAATACACCTTAAGAATTGGCAAGATGTAAAACGCATTGAAATCGCAACTGCCTCAACTGGCGGGGTCCAGTGGTTTATTGACAAAAAACTAAAGGGTGACAAGAAACTTACAGAGCGGGCCGCTGGAAGGTCGTTCAGAATTTCAAGCGGTGGGTTCTGGCAGGTTCACCGCGGAGCAGCAGAGTTGCTAGCTTCTGAGGTAGTTGAGCTTTCTGAAGGCTTAGACCCAGAAGCAAATAATCTTGATTTATACGGTGGAGTTGGACTTTTCTCCGGAGCGCTCGCAACTAAGTATGGGAAAAAGCTAAACATCACAACCGTTGAGTCTTCCAAAGTTGCAACTTCAGACGCTAGCGCGAACCTGGTGGACTTAGCCAAACATAAAGCGGTAGCTGCGCCTGTTGAAGGATTTCTACGACTGCAAATCAAGCAAGGACTGCAACTAGCAGGGGCAACGGTAATTCTTGATCCCCCTAGAGCGGGAGCCGGAAAAACGGTCGTTGATCAACTGGTGTTTTTGGAACCCAAGAAGATTCTTTACGTGGCTTGCGATCCGGTTTCCCTCGCGAGAGATATAAAGGCATTTATGGGTTCGGGTTACCGATTAGAACAGATTCGCTCCTACGATTTGTTTCCGCACACTCATCACTTTGAGACCATTGCTAGCTTGGTAAAGGAGTGACCAAGGTGTCGAGTCTGTCCCAGATAACTGGTGTGGAAGAAGTAAAAGTTGTCGTCATTGACGATCATGAGGCCATTCGGCTAGCGCTTGAAACCATGTGTGAACAAAATAACTTCAAGCTAATGGCTTCAACGGAATCAGTAGATAAGGCTCTTAGTCAGCTAGGCGATAGCTCCGCTGACGTTGCGGTACTTGATCTATCTCTTGCTGATGGATCAAGCGTGGAAGAAAACGTCCAAAACCTGTTGTCTAGAGGATTATCGGTTTTGGTGTTTAGCATCGCTGACAAGGCTCAACTGGTCAGAAAAGCCTTGCGAGCAGGAGCTGCAGCACTGGTGCCTAAATCTCACAGCATGACTGAATTAGTTGAAGCAATTCGAATGGTTGCAGCTGGAATGCTAGTGAATAATCTTCAGACCACCGCGGCCATCGAATCCGATCAAGAATTTACCAAGGCTAATCTTTCACCGAGAGAGCAAGAGGTACTTTCGCTCTACGCTTCTGGATTAGCCCTGAAACAAGTAGCCTTTAGTCTGAAAATTACCGTTAGCACCGCCAAAGAGCACATTGATCGCGTTCGCACCAAGTACGCGAACATCGGGCGTCCTGCAGTGAATAAAACTGAACTTCTGCTTCGAGCTATTGAGGACGGATTAATTGAGGAAGGAAACCTCTAATTGAGCTCCGTTAGACCAGCTCCGACCAAGAGCTACTCGGTTAGAAGAGTAAATCAGTTACTCGGTCGGGTGTATTCATTTGTTCTAGTGGCAATTACTGCCGAGGCATTGGTAAATGGCCAGAGTCAATTGCAGTATCTGAACCCTTTAGTTTTCTACAGTTCCACAGCTGTTTTGATTGCTCTCGTGATTGGATTTTTGGTTGGCCATTGGATTTTTCGCGTTGAATGGCTGTGGCCAAAACTAATTGCCCTAAATGCTCTGGTGCTTTTGGGAACCTGGCCCCTGCACTTTGATTCATCGGTGCCGGTTCCAGAAAGCTTCAAGCCTTGGATCTGGTGGCTACTTGGAGTATCGGCCATAGCTGCCGGGGCTTCGTTCAGATTTTGGCTTGGAGTAAGTTACATAGCTTCCGTTTCGGTTGCATGGTTTGTGCTTCGCACCTCTGCTAGCGGTGGTTCCGGAGAAAGTATTTTGGCTCTTCAAGATTCACTTCATCTTCTAATTCTTTCTTCAATTGGCACTGCGATGATTTTGGTGCTGCGCTGGCAAGCTCAAAAAGTGGACTTTGCAAATGAGAAATCAATCGCTTCAGGTATTCAAAGCGCTCAACGTGAGGCTTTGGATCTGGAGAGAACCAGACTTGATGCTTTGGTGCACGACAGCGTGCTGACGACATTACTAATTGCATCTGAGGCGCAAACTCCAGAGCAAATTGAGTCGGCGCGCTCTTCAGCCACTCAAGCCCTAAAAAAATTGGAGAACTCGAGAGCACCGATCAGCGATTCGGCACCTGTGGCCCTAGTGAGTTTTCTTGAGGCGCTGGAACAAAGAATCAGAGATATGTCGTTGGACTTTGAGATCTCAATTGAAAGAGTGAACGACTTACCGTTGAGTGCCGCGGTATCGGAGGCACTCGCGGAAGCTACTTTGCAGGCCGTTGATAACTCCATTAAGCATTCGGGTAACGCTACGAAAAAGAAGGTTTTGCTTCAGGGTCAAGGGACCGGCCTAAAGATTGTGGTCAGCGACAACGGTAGAGGGTTTCGACCAGCCAAAATTTCTAGATCTCGAGCAGGGATAAAGACATCGATTATTGACCGCGTAAAAATTGTTGGCGGTCGTGTCTTTATTAATTCTGCCCCCGGCAAAGGCACCGACGTTGTGATTGAGTGGTATCCAAATGACTAGGCTCCCGTTATGGTCATTGTTGGTTGTCGGTGCACTTTTGGTTTTGAATCCCGCAGTTTCAGCACTTCTTGGCTTCTATAGTTATGAGGATCCAGCTCTGGCGGCAACCGCACTGGCCTGCTATCTTGCTGCTTCTCTAACTAGTGTTTTCTACTTCCAGGACAGGAAGATGCCAATCTGGCTCGCTGTCGTGAACTTATTGGTTGCCATCGTCATTCCTCAAATGGTTCACACCTCTATTGATTCAAACGCTCCGGGATCTCAATCGAGTTGGTTTGTAACTGGAGTGGGCGCTCTTATGGCCGTTACTGCTATTAGGGGACACACCGCAATCTCCTGGTCGGGGACCGCGATAATGGCCCTGAGCGTCTTGGTTTGGGGAGGCATCGGTGACTTGTTTAATACCGGACTGGCTGGTGCATTAGCGCTGGTAGTTGCCGCACACACAATTTCTTACTCCCTGGATAAATCCGAAACTGAGACCGCGCAATTTCTAAAACAGGCAATTGAAATTCAAGCAGCGTCGGTAACCGAGTCTGCGACAAGACAGGAAAGATCAAGACGCTTGTCCGAGACGCTGGAAGTTGCCTATCCGCTACTGAGTAAAATCTCGCGCGGTGAAATAGATCAACACTCCAGGCAGGAGGCAAAAGTTCTCGAAGCCCAATTACGAGATGGCATCAGGGGGCGGAATTTGATCAACGAAAAACTCAAAGCTTCAATCCATGCTGCACGCGAAAGAGGAGTGGAAGTCACTGTTTTAGATGAGGGAGGGCTGGACGCAATTACAGATTCGGCAAGAGATGAGATTCGGAATCGGATTGCAACCGAGCTAGATCAGATAGTTGAAGGAAGAGTTACCATTCGTGCACCTCGCGGATCAAAATCCAGTGCAACTTTTGTGGCTTCCAGACCAGGAACTGTAACTCCGGATGTTTTCTTGAAGCTCTAAAAAAGTGGAGAACCCGAGCCAACTTTAGGCCCGGGTCTCAACCCCCATCACCACTTCAGCTTTCCCCTGATAGCTACATCGAAGCAGTTGCTTCCTAAACTAACGAAGTAAAGAGCAAGTGGATTGGGAAACGTGCTTAATTGGTGTCCCCACTTTGGGGGACTAGATGCGACCTTTAAAATCAGATTTCCACTTCAGATCGGCCGGATTTTTTGCCTCACGAAGCATATCTGACCCACGTGCCCAGTTAGGTGTTGGGTTATTGGACTGAACCTGGCTTACCAGGGCTTCACTAACAACTGCAACAACGGCAGCTAGTTCCGAGGCTGTGGGATTGCCCGCAACTACTTCAATTGCTTGCTCAACATCTTTTGAGGATTCAGTCATTAGAGCGGAATGTTCCCATGCTTTTTTGGAGGAAGAGAAGCTCGCTTGGTCCGCAACGCTCTAAGGGCTTTGATAATTGATATTCGCGTTGCCGAAGGTTCTATTACTCCATCTAGTTCGCCACGTTCTGCAGCAAGAAAAGGTGAAGCTACGTTGTAGGTGTATTCAGCGGCAAGTTCCGCTCTAACCTTTGCGATGTCTTTACCTTCTTCTTCGGCCTTTTTGATCTTGTCTCTAAACAAGATATTTACTGCCCCTTGACCACCCATCACTGCTATTTCTGCAGTTGGCCAGGCAAGGTTTATGTCGGCTCCAAGCTGCTTAGATCCCATGACAATGTATGCACCGCCGTAGGCCTTTCGAGTGATAACGGTTACCAGTGGAACAGTTGCCTCGGCATATGCATACAGAAGTTTTGCTCCGCGACGAATAACGCCGGCCCACTCTTGATCTGTTCCTGGTAGGTAACCTGGGACATCAACTAGCGTCACGATGGGAATAGAGAACGCATCGCAGAATCTAACAAATCGCGCCGCTTTTTCTCCGGCATCGATGTTGAGGGTTCCAGCCATCTGCGATGGCTGGTTGGCAATGATCCCAACACTTCTTCCATCAATTCTTGCAAAGCCAATCAAAATGTTAGGAGCAAACAGTGGCTGTACTTCTAAAAAGTTAGCCTCATCAACTAGGTGCTCGATAACTGTTTTCATATCGTAAGGCTGATTTGGAGAATCTGGAATGATGCTGTTTAGTTTCTTATCAAACTCGGTTTCTTCTAATTCAGAATGTGAGTCGTAGACAACTGTTTCCGCCAAGTTGTTTTGAGGGAGAAAACTCAACATGGCTCTGGCGTAGTCCAGAGCATCTTCCTCATCGTTAGCCAAGTAGTGTGCAACTCCTGAGGTTTCATTGTGGGCTCGTGCCCCTCCAAGATCCTCCATTCCAACTTCTTCGCCAGTGACAGTTTTTATTACGTCTGGGCCGGTAACAAACATGTTGGATGTCTTATCCACCATGATCACAAAATCTGTCAGGGCAGGTGAGTAAACGGCGCCACCAGCGGCGGGACCCATAATGATTGAGATCTGGGGGATAACACCAGATGCCATGGTGTTTTTTCTGAAGATTTCCCCATACTTTCCAAGAGCAATAACTCCTTCTTGGATTCTGGCTCCACCAGAATCCAGCATTCCAATAATTGGGACTCCGGTCGAGATGGCAAGATCCATAATCTTGATGATTTTGTTTCCGGCAGCTTCACCGAGCGAGCCACCGAAGATAGTGAAGTCCTGAGAGTAAAGCGCCACCTGGCGTCCGTGGATGGTTCCAAAGCCGGTGACTACGGAGTCGCCATATGGACGGTTGGAATCCATACCGAAGGCATTTGATCGGTGGCGGACAAACTCGTCTACTTCAACGAAAGAGCCCTTGTCGACCAGCAACTCGATTCTTTCGCGAGCAGTCTTTTTTCCCTTCGCGTGCTGCTTTTCAATTGCTGCGTCTCCGCTTGCCTTGACGGCTTGGTGGTAGCGGTTTCGAAGGTCTGCGATTTTTCCAGCAGTAGTAGAAAGGTCTGGTTCGTTCACAATTTCTCCAATTGCTGTCTTGGCAGTATCTGACCAACTATATCGGAGGCCTATCCCGATGTTATTGCAGGTTTCCGCAGACATTGTCGTTTATTGATGAGGATTCCTACAAACTCCGCCTGGCCTAGGCTTAGCCCATGGAATATCCCAAGGCGAGTCAGGTAGCAAGCGGTCTTGAGTTTCTTGCGGAAACTGGCTCCACAAACCAAGACCTTGCGGCTTTAGCCAAAAAAACTGACTTGCCAGAGTTTTATACCTTGGTCACAGATTTTCAAAGTGCGGGAAGAGGCCGACTCGATAGAGTCTGGGAGGCCCCTGCCGCAAGCTCGGTAATGGCTTCGGTATATCTCAAGCCAAGATTTGAAAACACTTCTGGCATTGGCTGGATCTCGCTATTGGTTGCTGAATCGATCAAGCGAACTATTCAAGATCTCGGTGTCAGTGCCAACATCAAGTGGCCAAATGATGTGCTGGTTTCAGGAAGCAAAGTAAGCGGCGTATTAGCCGAGGTTTCCCAAGATTTAGCTTCTGTTGTGGTGGGTTTTGGCATCAACGTCACACAAGAAGCTAAGGACTTGCCGGTTCAAACCGCTACATCTTTATTGCTAGCTGGGGCAAGCTCGCTAGATCGCGATGTAACTTTGGCTAAAACCCTTTCCAACATAAAGGTGCTCTATTCCGAGTTGGCCGCTGCGAAAGGTGACGCCCAAGCTTGCGGTTTGCGTCAGCAACTACTGGACTCCTCAGCCACCATCGGTCAAATGGTCGAGGTCACGTTCAAGAACCAAGATTCAGTCCAGGGTAGGGCAGTAGATATAGATGACTCCGGTCGGTTAGTAGTGAAGACCGACGCCAAGACACTACTGGTCTCAGCTGGCGATATCCTTCATCTCAGAGCGAACGAGAAGGATGATTGAGCTGTGAGTTCTTTGCCTGAAACCAAGATAGTTCGCCTGCGCCAAAAAGCAACCAAGATGTTTCTACCCACAATAATTTTGGCAGCCAGTTCTTTTTCCTTGGCTTTCTTTATTGAAATTCTTGCCGCTGATCTTTACATGATTCTTGTTTGGGTTGCTGCCGGGGCAACCATACTGTTTTGGCTGCTTCCACTTTTGAACTGGTTGGCTGGGTCGCTACTTATTACCGATCAAAAACTGGTTTACCGTTCTGGATTTCTGGGCTTGAGCAAAAAAGTTGTCCACTTTTCAAATTTGTCTTCAATTGAGATTCAAAGAGCTAAGGGACTAGGCGGCAAAGTGATCTCCATCTTGTTGGTTGATGGAACCGAGCTTGTAATCAGCGGATACGCTAGAACTAAACTGCTAGCTGCCGAACTACAAGCCCAAGCCAGCAAGTCACTCTAACCAAAAAGGAATACTTCGTGAAGCGATATCGGGTTGGTGTAATTGGCGGGGGCCAACTTGCTCGAATGATGATTACCCCGGCAACGAATCTCGGAATAGAGCTACGAGTGCTTTCCGAACAGGCTGACTCCTCCGCAAAACTTGCAACAACGCAAGTTGGCGATTACACCAACGAGAAAACCGTTATGGAATTTGCTCAGGGAGTTGACGTTGTTACTTTTGATCACGAACACGTTCCCTTGGCTATTCTTTCGAAATTAGAACAAGCCGGAATTAGAGTGCAGCCATCTTCGAAGGCTTTGGCCCATGCCCAAAACAAATTGGTAATGCGTCAGGCCTTGGAGAAAATTGGTGCCCCGAATCCAATCTGGAAAGCAGTTTCTTCGGCAACCGAACTGAAACAGTTCATCAACGATCACGGACCAGAGGTAATTGTTAAAACTCCAATCGGCGGTTATGACGGCAAGGGAGTGAGGGTGGTGAAATCTGCCAGCGATGTATCCGACTGGTTAGACGGTCCGACCCTAGCTTCGCTCGGTGGTCAATTGTTGGCAGAACAAAAGGTGAGCTTCAAACGAGAGCTTTCGCAACTTAGCGCCCGAAGAAGTAGCGGTGAATTTGCAAGTTGGCCGGTCGTTGAAACCAGACAGCGTCAAGGTGTTTGCTCGGAAGTAATATCTCCTGCACCGGAGTTACCTGTGCACTTGGTTTCCAAATCAGTTGAGATTGCAAAGTTGATTTCAGAATCACTTGATGTCACCGGAATGTTAGCTGTGGAAATGTTTCAAACAGACTCAGGTGAGCTTCTTGTGAACGAGCTAGCAATGCGACCTCATAATTCAGGGCACTTTAGTATCGAAGGTTCAGTCACTTCCCAATTCGAACAACACCTAAGAGCTGTGCTCGATCTGCCACTGGGTAGTACCGAAGCGGTAAGACCGATTGCGGTGATGGCAAACCTAATTGGGAATTCAGATACAAATGATTACCTAGAAAACTACCCACAAATAATGCTCAAGTTTCCAGCTGTCAAAATTCACTCGTACGGAAAGTCACCTCGAGTGGGAAGAAAACTTGGTCACGTCACTGTCCTAGGTGAGTCGACCGCAAGCTGTCTAGAATTGGCTGTTTCCTGTCGGGATCAACTGCTGGGTATCAATATTGCTAATCCAGAGTAAAATTGGTGCAACTTACAAATTTGAGGGGTTGAACTATCTCTAATCCATTAGTAGCCGTTGTTATGGGATCAGATTCGGACTGGTCGGTGATGTCCGATGCAGCTCAGGCCCTTAAGGATTTTGGAGTCGAGTACGAAGTGGAAGTTCTTTCCGCGCATCGCACCCCGGAGCGAATGATTGAATGGGGCAAGCTCGCAGCGTCGAGGGGACTCAAGGTCATCATCGCAGGCGCCGGAGGCGCCGCTCACCTTCCAGGGATGCTTGCTTCTGTGACCACTCTTCCAGTTATTGGTGTCCCAGTAGCGCTTGGAAAACTGGACGGCATGGACTCATTGCTATCGATAGTTCAGATGCCAGCAGGTATTCCTGTTGCAACAGTTTCCATCGGGGGAGCAAAAAACGCAGGAATTTTGGCAACTCGCATTTTGGCAACAGCCGATGAAAATTTGCAACAGCGATTAGTTGACTATGGAATTTCACTTACTCATCTGGTTGCTGAAAAAAATGAGCAACTTCAAAATCAAATCCAAAACAATATCTAGAAATTCATTCGGGATTAGTCTCGAAAAGAGCTTTTCTAGACTGTTTTTAGCTGGCAAAACCCTGATAGTTACGCAAAGACCAGTTAGCAGAACGCGCAAAACTACCTAAATAACAGGCATCGAGCCACATTCAGAGGATTTCTCATTACAAAAACAGCTCGCTAAACGCTTTTACCGTTGCGTTTTTCTCTAGTTTTTTAGCTACTTCAAAACTAAACTTGTATATGCAACAAGGAGTTGAGAATGAAGCGCATTTTGTTTGCTGGATTTTCAGTCGCTGCACTAGTGGCTCTAGCTGGTTGTACTCTCTTCTACCCAAATAACGACCAAAACCAGGATCCGGTAGCTCAAACTAGCCTCACTCCCTCCGCGTTTCCATCTCCAACCGAGTCTGCAGAGCCAGAACCTAGCCCATCCCCATCGCCTTCTGTTGCAAGCACTAAGGCGGCAGCCAAGATCCAAGTCTTGTATAGCGACACATCACAGGGTTTTCTTGAGGTAATCGCTGAGGTAACCAATTTTGCTGAAGATGGTGGCTCGTGCAAGCTCCTTAGCTACTCGGGAAACACGTCAAAAGTGGTTGGCACATTCCAAGCCGAAAGTAATGTCGGAACAACCCAGTGCTTCCCAATCAAGGTCGAATTTAGTAGTCTGACTAAGGGCACATCCACTGTCGCAGTTGTCTACGAATCCAACGCTTATATCGGCGAATCTGAAAGATTTGAGGTGAACGTTCCATAATGCTAAAGACACTCGGAAAATACTGGGCCATGGCTCTAATTGCCAGCATGTCCATTGTGGGATTTGTAGCGGTTGATGGACAAAAAGCTGAAGCTCTGCAGGGGTCGTCATTTAATCCCGGAATGATTATTAGCGACAGCGTTTTCTATGACAGTTCAACCATGTCAATTGCTGAAATTCAAAGATTCCTTGATGGCAAAGTTGCAGAGTGTCGAGCTGACTCATCCAGACCAGGCTGTCTAAAGGATTACCGACTAAGCACCCCTGCGGTTACCGGAACATCAGGAAGGTGTTCTTCACTTCCTGCCAAGAACAATATATCTGCAGCTGAACTTATCTATGACGTAGCAAGAGCCTGTAACATAAACCCCCGAGTTCTACTTGTGAAGCTACAAAAAGAGCAGGGATTGGTTACATCAACTAACCCAAGCGCTAGGGCTTACGAATTTGCTTTGGGAATGAACTGCCCAGACTCACCTGCAGGATGCAGCGCGGCTTCGGCTGGATTCTTCTGGCAACTATATAAAGGCGCTGGCCAGCTCAACTGGTACAGCAACCCTGCCGGATCATTTACCTGGCTTAGAGTTGGAGCAACTATTTCTCGCCAATACCAGGCCAATAATCCTGGTTGTGGCGCTCAGTCATTTGTCTTGCAGAACAAGGCAACTGCAGCTTTGTACTACTACACACCTTATGTACCTAACCAGGCTGCGCTAAATAACCTTTACAGCACCGGAGACGGTTGTAGCGCTTACGGAAACCGAAACTTCTGGCGTGATTACACCAACTGGTTTGGATCCACCATCGGCGGAGGTTTCCTTGTCAAAGCCGCTTCGGGTGACACCTTCTTGATTGTCGATGAAGTCAAATACCGCGTTCAAACAGCAGCTCAGGTTAGCTCGCTGTCTCCTTTGGGTCCAGTTGGAACAATTCCATCGGATGTTTTGGCGAGTTACTCAACTGCGGGAGACATAAGCGGTCTGGCTCGCAACGCGGCAAATGGGAGCTACTTCTTTATCCACAATGGTCAACGCCTCGCTTTTGCTAACTGCACCGAGGTTGCTTCTTGGGGACTGGATTGTGCGAATGCTGTAACCCTGACCTCACACCAAGTTAATGCCCTAGCCCCTGGGCAGGCCATGTCTTCTCTAGCCGGAAGCTTTGTAATCGAGTCAGGTTCTTTGCGACAGGCTGGTAGTGCCCCTACCCCTCAGCCAACCCCGTCACCATCTTCTTCACCAACTGTCTCAACTTACACAGTTGTGAGTGGCGACACTCTGTCTCGCATTGCATCTCGGTTTGGAACAACCGTCAGCAATCTTGTTGCCCTGAATTCGATCGCCAACCCTAGCCTGATTCGCCCTGGACAGGTGTTTATACTTTCTGCGGCTGCTCCGGCACCGGCGCCAACTCCAACTCCGACTCCAACTCCGACTCCAACACCGACTCCGACTCCAACACCAACTCCTGCACCGACTCCGACTCCAACACCAACTCCTGCACCAGCTGCTGAAACCACAACTAGCTACACCGTGGCCCCAGGGGATACCTTGATTCGCATTGCCTCTCGATTTGGTACCACAACCGCCAACATCATGGCGTTGAACGGAATCACCAATGCGAACTTGATTCGAGTGGGCAGAGTATTGACCATTTCTGGAACCGCACCAGCTGCAACACCAGCTCCGGTGGCTGCACCCGCACCCACCTCCTCTCGCCCAGCTTTCTCGGGTGCACTTAGAAGAGGCTCAACTGGTGAAGCCGTTAGGTATCTGCAGTCAGCTCTTGGTTTGAAAGTTGATGGCCAGTTTGGTCCAGTTACAGAAAGGGCAGTGCGCGCTTTCCAAACAGCCAATGGCCTGAGAGTTGATGGAATTGTTGGCTCTATTACTTGGTCCAAGCTTCCGTAACTGAGTCTTTCTAGGCACTCTGGCCCTTCTCTCCACCTACCGCTCTAAAGTAGTTTGGATAGGCAATCGCTGGATAGAGGCCAGCGTCTCCGACGCAAAAGATGAGGAATTAGAAAAGTGCTCATTCGAATCCAGGGACAGGTCAAAAACTACGACTGGGGTTCAAAAGATCTAATTCCAAACTACTTTGGCACCTCAGAGTCAACGGAAAAGATTGCCGAGATTTGGTTTGGAACACATTCGCTTGGTGAAAGCGTTTCTGAACCAGGCGGTGTTCCGCTATCAAAACTGATTGACAAACGCCTTGGGTTTTTGGTCAAGTTGCTTGCCGCAAGTAAATCTCTCTCGATTCAGGTGCACCCAAACACGATTCAGGCGCAGCAAGGCTTCGAGAGAGAGCACAAACTTAGAATTTCTCTTGATGACCCAACCAGACTCTACAAAGATTCTTCTCATAAACCAGAAGCGCTAATTGCGCTGACGGAATTTCATGCACTTTGTGGCTTTAGGCCGCGAGCAGAGCTCTCGCAGGTCTTTAGCGCTTTTGGCAAGACTGAATCGGAATTTCTAGACCTTGCGCAGCACCTTTCATCCGGCAAGTCGCTAGATCAGATTTTCAAGTCGCTAATTGGAAACACGTCGCTAGCCGCAAGATTCTTGGAGAGTGTGCCAGTGGCCCAGTCTGATCCCCTCGCACAGCGTGGACGGGATTTGGTTGCTAATTTGTTGGAACAATATCCTGGAGACAACGGGTCATTGGTTGCCTTGATGCTAAATCAGGTAGAGCTGTCTCCCGGTGAAGCAATTTTCTTACCCGCGGGGAACATCCACGCTTATCTTTCAGGGCTTGGACTTGAGGTTATGGCCGCTTCCGACAACGTGCTTCGATGCGGCCTAACGCCAAAGCACATTGACGTAGCTGAGCTTTTGAAGATAGCTGACTTCCAGGAACTAGAAAATCCAAAAATAGCCCCGAAAAAGCTAGCCGAAGGGCTAGTTGAGTATCCGGTAGAAGTCGATGACTTCAGGGTCTATATGGCTGAGGTGTCAGGCAAGAATATTCTCGCTGATATCGATTTACCCTCAGCGGCAATGGTGGTCTGCACAGCCGGAGAGGTTGCGGTTAGCACCAGCCTGGACGAGCGTGAGGTGCTCACCAAAAAGCAGGTTGTTTACGTTTCTGGAGCAAAGAAGATAAGCCTGAGTGGGTCTGGGACAGTCTTTTTGGTTCTAGGTAATTAGCTACAGGCTCACCTGCCAGTTTTCGGTTTCCCAGCCTCTGCCTGGTTGCTGGCGATGCCTGAATTTGCCTGAATAGTGTCTAAAACCCCTAGATATAGGCCTAGATTTTGGCTACCCAAGACCGGATCTGGGTTTTGACCCTTAGGTAGCTCTTTCGAGAACCCTCGTTCACAGGCAGGAATTGAGTTATAAACCCTCAACTAGTCAATAAAGCTGTGGAAAATGATTTGACAATAGGGTAAGAACAGGTGTGTAATTACACGGATGAAACTATTTGCTGGAGTTCATGGGGCAACGGCAACTAAACGAATGGAATTGCGCTAAATGGAAAATCGTGGACAGGTTCCAGATAACTGGTTTATCGACCCAATCCTTCTAGGCGTAACAGGAGCCTACACAGACTTTGAACAAGACCCTCTTTCCTGGCAAGCGGATGCACTTTGTGCTCAGACCGACCCAGAAGCATTTTTTCCAGAAAAGGGTGGATCTACCAGAGACGCCAAAAGAATTTGCACCGGCTGTGAAGTTAAGGCTCAGTGCCTTGAGTATGCACTTGCCAATGACGAACGGTTTGGCATCTGGGGCGGCCTTTCTGAAAGAGAAAGACGCAAACTCAAAAAGCGTGCGTAGTGTGCCGATCTTGTTAAGAGCACACCAATGACAACAAATGTTCATGCAGTAGTTTTATCGCACGATCAACTTGAAACCATTCAAAGAGTTTTAGATCAACTTTCTAAACAAACCGTTGCACCAACCTCAGTGCACATAGTCGACACATCAAAACACTCGACTATCAGCACTCAGGGTTTCGAGCTAATCAAGCTTCCCCCCAAAACAAACTTTGCTCAAGCAATCGATGCAGCTGTCCAGAAGCTTCCTAAAGATGGCTATTTGTGGATTTTGCATGATGACAGCGCTCCCGATGCTGACGCATTGGAGAAACTGCTGCACGAGGTGGAGCTAAGCCCTTCGCTTGCTGTTGTGGGGCCCAAGCAAGTTGATTGGGATAATCCAAAGATCATCAGGCAGCTTGGTCTAACACTCACCAACTCAGGCAGGCTGTTTAGTCCAATTAGGGGAGCATTCGACCAGGGCCAACATGACAGGGCCGAAGATGTCTTGGCAGTTGGAACAGCCGGGGCCTTGGTGAACCTAGCTGTCTACCGTGACCTAGAAGGCTTTGACGCCAGTGCCCCAGCTCTAGCTGCCGATGTTGACTTTTCAATTCGCGCCAGATTGCAAGGATCCAGGGTTTCTGTAGCTCCGGCGGCCAGAGTCTCGCATCAGATGCTCTCCATGCAAGGAGGCAGGCCCAGATCCTGGTTGAAAGGCTCGCCAGCTACGGCGGTTAGAAGGGCAGAGATTCACCTGTTGCTTAGTTACGCCAACCCCTTAGCGTTCCTGTTTGGCTGGTTGCTTTTGTTGCCGATAGCAATAGCGAACTCTGCGATTTTGTTGTTTAGACAAAAATCCCAAGATGTTTCGGCAGAGCTCGCAAGTGCTATCGGTGCATTTTTTGGAATCGTTTCAATAGCTTCTTCAAGGGCAAAGATTAGAAGAACCACGAACGGAAAGATCTCTACTCTTTCTGCGTTGCGGGCAACTAGGCAAGAAGTGAAGCAAGAGAGGCAACGCGCTCGCGACCAAGAGGTGTCTTCTCAACTGCTTTCGGCTCACGCCAGGGGAGCTGGCGACCAGGTTCAACTATCAGCCAGTGCTGGAATCATTTCTTCTGGGGCAATTTGGTGGTCGCTAGTTTTGGTTCTTTTGAACCTGGCCTGGTTGCCAACTAACGTAGCTGCAACTGGAGCAGGAGTAATTCCGCTTTCATCAAACTGGTTAGAGATTTTTTCCCAAGCAGGATCTACTTCTCACAACATCGGTCTTAGTTTCTCCGGGGCTAGTGATCCTTTTGTTTGGGCGCTTGCGCTATTGAGTGCTCCAGTTTTCTTCCAACCCAACCTTGCAATCGTGCTGCTGCTGTTTTTTGCAACGCCGATTGCTTTCCTTGGTGTTTTCAAACTCTCGGGATTAGTGACATCCAAAACTGTAGTTCGAATGCTGGCTGCAGCCAGCTTCGCACTGTGGCCGGCTCTTACTAACTCGCTGCAAGAAACTAAATTTGCCCAAGTAGTGGCTATTTCATTTTTGCCTTGGCTGCTTTATTCAATTGCGCGTATTGCCCAAGTTGGTAATTCCGATCCAAGCCAATTCGGTCGCAGCCACACCGGAATTGCTGCAATCCTGCTAGCGGTGATCTCAGCTAGCTCCCCTGTCCTGGGAGTTGTTTTGTTGACCGGGCTGCTGGTGCTAGGAATTACTCGACCCGCAAGACTCGGCGCATTGTTAATGACTTCGGTTTTGACCTTGGTATGGTTTGCACCAATTGTGCTGGAAAGAATAGGCAGCGCCTCTTGGTTCACTTTATTGCTGGATCCAGGAGTGAACGTGACGGAATCTCTTGCGCAGAATTGGACATTGGCGTTGTTTGGCTTTGGTCTGGATTCTTTAGCGCTTGGGCTTTTTATTACCATCCCGGTACTTGGCCTGGCTTTGATGGCGCTTTTGGCCCCCAATCCAAAGGTAAGCATTTCCCTTTGGGCAGTAGCCCTATTCGCTCTTGGTCTTAGCTGGGTGCTGCTTGGAGTGGAGTTTGATCTTGGCAATCAGGCGGTAGTCGGGGTCGATGTCAGTTCATTGCTCGGGCTATATGGCCTCGCACTAGCCTTGCTGGTGGCTCACTTGGCTAACTCTTCCAAGCTGCTTCGAGTGGTTTCGATTGGATCGATAGCCATCTTGGGCGTATTGCCGGCCGCTGTTGCTTTGGCGATAAATCCGCCGGCGATTAGCTATTCCGACGACCGGGTAGTTCCATCCATAATTCAGGCAGATGTCTCAGGAGGCGTTTTTTGGAGAACTCTGCAATTAGAGTCGCGGCCTGAAACCGGCTTAGTCGCACAAGTTTTTAGCGGCGACGGAGTCCACCTCGAAGAGCTTGCTACCGGCTACAAAGTAGCCGGCGCAACAGACCGTTTTGCTAGCCCTGATTACCAGGAGCTTGGAATCTTGGTCGCTAACTTAGCGTCGGCAAATGGCGCGGAGATTTTTGCCTCTTTAGAAAAATTCGGCATCGGTTACATCCTGCTATCTCCCGAGAACCGTGAAGTGCAGTTGGCGCTTGATTCAACAACCGAGCTTGAATCAATCGGAGACACTGACTTTGGTCAACTCTGGAAAGTTTCCGGAATCACCCCACAGCAATCCGAACCGGGGATAGATCTTGGCTTGTTTAAGCTTGGACAACTTGCAGTGCTTGGATTCTTTTTACTGCTAGCGATTCCAAGTCGCAGCATTTCTAGATCTAATACTAAAGACAGTGAGATTTTTGTTGACGGCGAGGAGAACAACTGATGGTTCTTCGATTTATGTCCTTTGCGGTAACGGCAGTAGTTCTAGTGCTAGGACTGGTGTTTGCTCCAGCAGTTGCATTAAAGATTGATTTGAGTGATGCAAGTTCCAGCTACGAAGTAAAGCCAATAGACCAGACCATGGTTTGTTCTGGGCCCCTGTTTCTAACGGGTGGGCTCAGTGGCGATAACTTAGGTTCTTTTGAAAGAACCGGTGAGGCCACTCTTGATTTCACTGCCGAGGGCATTGGGTCGGTTCAACTCGAGTCGATTAGCAGAGATAGCGTCGAGCTTTGGCCACTTGCCGATGGCAGGGTTTATTACTCCAAAGGCATTACAAACGCCACCGAGCTAAAAAATATTGACACCAACTTTGATTCACCCCAGGGCTCGATAGTGCTCACTGGAAGCACAAGTCAGCTGGTCAAACTAGATTCAATGCGTGGTCTAGCGGGGGCCTCCTGTCAGGAGCCAAGCACTGATTTCTGGCTGGTGGGCGGCTCTTCGGCAGATGGCCGAGAGGCACTTCTCATTCTTAGTAACCCGTCTCCTATCGACGAAACGGTAGATATCAATATCTTTACCGAGCTTGGAAAAATCGAGGTGGCCGGTACAACCGGCATCTCAGTGCTGGCTCAATCAACCACCGTGATTTCCCTTGCTAGCTTGGCTCCATCTGCGAACGCTTTGGCAGTGCAGGTGCAGTCGCAAGGAGCCAAGTTAGCCGGCTGGATTCAGCACCGATCGGTATCGGGTCTTGAAAGCCTTGGTGTGGACTACGTATCGCCTGCAATAGCTCCCGGTACCGAAGTGGTTATTCCTGGGCTTTTAGTCAGAGGAACAGAAACAATCAACCAGGTGTCGCAAACTGAAGGCATCCAAGATGCCGGCCATGCCCTTAGAGTCTTTGCTCCAACTGGAGCAACAATTGCCGTTCAGATCAATTCCTCCAGTGACGATGTCTTTGGATCGGTCCTAACCGAAACCATTGAACCTGGCACCGTGCAGGATTTTCCAATCACGGAGTTATTAGATGGCGAGTACACGGTCTTCATCACCTCGGATCAGCCAATCTATGCATCCGTGCGGGCCGCAGTTGGAAACGACAACGGGAAACCCCGCATTGACTTCGCTTGGCTAGGAGCTAGCGAAGTTATAACTTCACCGCGTGCGGTGACAACATCTGCTGAGTTTGATTCGCTCTTGATTCTTGGTAACCCTTTGGGTGAAGCGGTGACGGCAAGTGTCACCAACTTAACTACTGGCATCACTTCCAGAGTTTCGGTTCCTGCTTCCGGGACGGCTTCTTTGGAGATAACTGGAGCAGTTGCAATTGAATCCGAAGTAGGAATCTATGCGAGTGTTGTGAGTCAAAAAGATTTCCAAATAACAGCTTTTGGAGTTAACAACCAGACAAGTGTCGGCGGTTTGGTTCCGGTTCGATTCCGCTAGCGGGCGTAGTAATCAGGAACTAGATCCCAAGGATCAACATCTAGATATTCTGCGACTGCCTCAAAGACTTGCTCTTCGACTTTTAATCTCTCGTCTAAGGAAGACTTTCTAGAATGAGACCCAAATCTCTCGGTGGGAATTCGGTAAATGATGATCAGATTAAGTTCCTCATCCACTCGCCACCTTGGGATCTCAGTGGTGGTTTGAGAAATCGCTGGAGCATCAATTATCTTCCAGGTCAGCTCGGCTAGGTCCTCGGACCAAATACCCTTCAGGTACTCCATAGCGGTATTGACGTATTGTTCGAAACCGTGCGATCTGGTTTGACCAAACTTGAACAGCTTGCTAAGCAGTGGGCGCCTCATGCCACGCTCATGCCGATCGCGATGAGTGTTTCGTGGTTTCGGGGGATTGGCCATGAGCTCATTGTATTATTGGGTCAGTGAACGCACTTGATTCGATTTTCAAAAAATACGACATTCGTGGCCTTGTTGGCAGCGAAATAAACCCTCAAAATGTTGCAGCAATTGCCGCGGCATTCGTGGACGCCTTGGAGCTAAAGGGCAAGTCGGTTGTCGTTGGACACGATATGCGTGATTCGTCAGAGGGTTTTGTTGAGGCATTCATTGAAGGCGCTACCGCCCGCGGAGCGGATGTCATAAACCTTGGTTTGTGCTCTACCGATGAGTGTTACTTCGCTTCTGGTCACCTAGATGCAGCAGCTGCGATGTTTACTGCAAGCCATAACCCAGCAAGCTATAACGGAATCAAACTATCCCGAGCTGGAGCTCGAGGCATTTCCATGGAAACTGGCCTCGGTGAAATTCTTCAAGGTGCCAAGCAATACTTAGCCTCGGGAATTGAAGAAGTAGCAGAGCCAGGTTTTTCCAGCGAGCACGATATTTTGGTGGACTACGCAAGCAATTTGCGCCAATTGGTATCACTGGAAAAGATAAAGCCACTCAAGGTCGTCATTGACGCCGCCAATGGAATGGGAGGCCTCACGGCTCCCGCTGTGCTTGGCACCAAGGCAGGCCTAGCCAAATTACCAATCGAGATTATTCCAATGTATTTCGAACTAGATGGAACTTTTCCAAACCATGAAGCAAATCCTTTGGATCCTAAGAACCTTGTAGATCTGCAGAAAAAAGTCTTGGCAGAAAAAGCAGATATTGGACTTGCCTTTGATGGTGACGCTGACCGGTGTTTCGTGATTGATGAAAAAGGCAATCCGGTTTCCCCATCGGCGGTTGCTGCAATTGTTGCGGTCAGTGAAATAGCTAGAGCCAAGTCCATGGGGGAAAGCAACATTCAGATTATTCACAACCTTTTGACTTCAAGAGCGGTTGCAGAGTTTATCCAAGACGCTGGAGCAACAGCAGTGAGGACCCGTGTTGGGCATTCACTTATCAAAGATGAAATGGCAAGAACCGGAGCAATCTTTGGCGGGGAACATTCCGCCCACTACTATTTCAAAGAGTTTTTCGGTGCTGATAATGGGATGCTCGCAGCCATGCACGTGATGCACGAATTTGGATCACAGGAGCTACCCCTTTCCGAGTTTGCAGCCAGGTTTGATCCTTACTTCTCGAGCGGAGAAATCAACTCCAAGGTTTCTGACCCTGGAGCCAAGATTGACCAAATTAGGCGAGAATTTGCTGGCTCTGATTTTGATGATTTGGATGGAATCACCGTCAGTTCTTCTTCAGGGGAGAGCCCCTGGTGGTGGTTTAACGTCAGAAGCTCAAATACCGAGCCGCTGTTGCGCCTAAACGTCGAATCCGAGTCCAAAGAGCTCTGTAACTCAATAACCACGCGGGTTTTGGCTATTATCCAAAGCTAGCTTCGCCAGCTAGACTTGGGGGATGCTGAAATCAAAAACCGCAATCGAATTTAAAGTAGCTGACCTTGGCCTTGCCGAGGCCGGTAGGCACCAGATCCGTCTGGCCGAGAATGAAATGCCAGGGCTTATGGCCTTGCGCGAGGAATTTGCTCACGCGCAGCCACTGAAGGGCGCACGCATCGCTGGATCATTGCACATGACAGTCCAGACCGCGGTTTTGATTGAGACCCTTGCTGCGCTAGGCGCCAAGGTTCGCTGGGCAAGCTGCAACATTTTCTCAACCCAAGACGAAGCCGCCGCCGCAGTTGTTGTTGGTAGCGGTACCCCTGAGAACGTTGCCGGTATTCCAGTATTCGCTTGGAAGGGTGAAACGCTAGAGGAATACTGGTGGTGCACATCAAGAATTTTTGACTGGTCTCACGAGGCAGAAGCAGAAGGTGCTTCCTACACCGGCCCAAACATGATCTTGGACGATGGTGGAGACGCCACCTTGCTAGTTCACAAGGGTCGCGAGTTTGAACTAGCTGGCTCAGTGCCACCGACTGGAGCAGACGACAGCGAAGAGTATGGCGTAATTCTTGAACTTCTTCGCGACTCACTAAAAGAATCACCTAACCGTTTCACCGCAATCGCCGAAGAAGTTATCGGTGTCAGCGAAGAAACTACTACCGGTGTTCACAGACTTTACGAGTTCTTCAAGCGCGGAGAGCTACTATTCCCAGCGATCAATGTCAACGACTCTGTTACCAAGACGAAGTTTGATAACAAGTATGGAATCAGACACTCCCTTCCAGATGGTCTAAACCGTGCTACCGATGTTCTTATCGGTGGAAAAACTGTTTGGGTTGGTGGCTACGGTGACGTGGGCAAGGGTGCAGCTGAAGCTTTGGTTGGTCAGGGTGCGCGAGTAATCGTTAGCGAAATTGATCCGATCTGTGCACTGCAGGCCGTCATGGATGGTTACCAGGTAACAACTTTGGAATCAGTAATTGAAGATGTTGACATTTTTGTAACGGCAACTGGAAACACCGCGGTTATCACACCAGATCACATCATGAAGATGAAG
>Ga0208481_1000108_pt1 | contig 24663 bp, 25 predicted proteins | sample LakMenEpi02Jun10_FD_150662 | JGI IMG/M metagenome (GOLD analysis project Ga0208481, IMG submission 150662) | Freshwater microbial communities from Lake Mendota, WI - 02JUN2010 deep hole epilimnion (SPAdes) | ecosystem: Environmental > Aquatic > Freshwater > Lake > Epilimnion/Euphotic zone ... | reverse complement strand
GGCGCGCAGGGGCGTCGATGATTTTGACTTATTTCGCCAAGGATGCGGCGCGGTGGTTGAGGGAGGGGGAATAGATTATTTGACCACCGATTGCGCTGATTGACTGATTGAAGAGAAGAGATGGATATGGGGCTGATTTTCGCTCACCAAATCAGTACATCAGTTTAATCAGTGGTTTATCCTATAGTTTTATCGAAACGCGGAGATGCTGCGGGCGCGGAGGACTTCGCTGAGAATATTTGGATGGGCGCTTCAAGAAACCTGGCTTGCATCGATCGAAAATTTGTGCAACATTAGTGCGATCGATATGGCAACCGTTACCATTTCTCCGAAATTTCAAGTCGTCATCCCCAAGGATGTACGGGACGGGCTAGCTTTGTCGCCGGGTGACAAGGTCGAGGTGATCCAGCTGGAAGGAAGGATCGAAATCGTACCCGTCAAACCCATCGAGTCCCTCCGCGGATTCTTGAAGGGTTTGACCAATACCTTTGAAAGGGAGGGAGACAGATGCCTGTCGTAGTTGATTCGTCCGGATGGATCGAGTTCATCGTCGGCGGACCAAACTGTCGTCACTTTGAGACTGCCATTCGTGATACGGATGAACTCATTGTCCCATCGATCACGATCACCGAAGTCTACCGCTGGGTCATGCGTGAGGCCTCGACAGCGGACGCCCTCACGATTGCGGCATCGATGAAACAAGGGAAGGTCGTGCCTCTCGACGATAGGCTTGCGATCATGGCTGCGGAGATCAGTCACAAGCATGGTTTGCCTCTAGCCGATGGAATCATCTATGCGACTGCGCGTGCGGCTTCTGCGGAACTGCTTACGCAAGATGTGGATTTGGAGGGTCTACCCAGTGTTCGCTACATTTCCCATCCGAAAAAAGGAGATAAAAAGCGCTGATTCAATTTCGCGTCTTGCGTGAATCTTTCCACGAGCGGATCAGTTCGAGAAAGGGGGTGGCGTAGCGTTGGAGTTTGGCGGCGCCGATGCCGGGGATGAGGAGGGCCTCGTCGTGGGTGATCGGTTGGTAGCGAGCGATGGCTTCGATGGTTTTGTTGCCGAATACCACATAGGGCGGGACCTTTTCGCGAGCGGCGAGTTTTGCGCGCAGTCCTTTCAGCAATGAGTAGAGTTGTGGATCAAATCCGTGGTCCTTGAGGTCGATTGTTGGGCGTGAAGCTTCGCTGTCGGGCCAGACGAGTGTGTAGGATGCCTCTTCGCGCATCACCGAATCACCGAGTGCGGTGAGCGTCATGAGCGGGTATTCGCCGGCGACCGTTTGGACGAGTCCGGCATCGGCGAGCGAGCGCATGAGGCTGTTGAGGTAGCCGGTGCCTTTTTCGCGAAGGATGCCGTAGGTGCTGAGTTGGTCGAGACCGGCGCTGATGATTTCCTGTGACTTGCTGCCGGCGAGCATTTGCACGATGCGGCCGCGGCCGAAGCGAGCTTCCCAGCCATTGGTGGTTCGTCGCGACATGCGTGCGACGCCGCTGAGGGCTTTCTTGACGATGAGTGCTTCTTCCTTCGTCGGCGCGCGGTGTTCGCTGGCGCTCGAATTGCGGCAAGTGTCACAGTTGCCGCAGGTGCTGGGATTTGCTTCGCCGAAATACGCGAGGATCCATTGCTGGCGGCAGGTTCGCGAGTAGCTCATTTCGACCATCGACTTGAGTTTGTCGCGGTCGCGTTTTTCCTTTTCCTCGATCGCGGTTTCGTCGAGTTCGAGTTGGCCGGGGTTGGTCTGCGGCTTGAGCAAGCGGGTGCCGCGCATGCGGCGTTTGGGTACATCGAAGCGCTCGATGTAGCCAGCGCGGCTGAGGGCGGTGAGGGCGCTGCCAACCGACATCGAGTTGCGCACATCGGAAGCCTCGGCGATTTCCTCGAGGGTTTCGTGGACTTCGAATTCCTTGTCGCACTGATCGAGCAAGTGACGGTAAATCGAGCGAATCACCGCGGCGGTGGGATTGGCACCATCGATAAAAAATTCCTGCGTGCGCGTGTCGGCATAATTAAAAAGCAGCTCGCAAGTGGAAGCCTCGCCATCGCGTCCGGCACGTCCGGCTTCCTGGTAGTAGGCCTCGACGCTGCCGGGGATTTCGTAATGGATCACGAAGCGCACATCCGAGCGGTCGATGCCCATGCCAAAGGCGTTGGTGGCGACCGCAATGTCGGCCTTGCGGCAAATGAATTGTTCCTGCGCCTGTTCGCGTTCCTGGTCGCTCATGCCACCGTGATAGGCGACGCATTTGAGTCCCCAGCTGGCGATGGTTTCGGAAACCGACTCGACCTTTTTTCGCGTCGCACAATAGACGATGCCGGTTTTGTGGGCGGCGATGACTGACTTCATCCGTTCGTCTTTTTGCTGGGTCGTGTCGACAGCGGTGATGTTGAGTGAAAGGTTCGGTCTGGAGAATCCGCTGACGCGCTCGAAGGGTTCGCGCAAGGCGAGCACCGAGCTGATATCGTGTCGGACCACTGGCGTGGCGGTGGCGGTAAGGGCGACGCATTGCGGATGACCGATTTTTTCCAAGGCGCGTCCGAGGCGCAGGTAATCTGGGCGGAAATCGTGACCCCATTGGCTGAGGCAGTGGGCCTCATCGACTGCGAACAGCGAGATTTCGATGCCCTCGAGGGCTTTGAGAAAACTCTCGGCGCGGAAGCGCTCGGGCGCGACATAGACGAGTTTCCAATCGCCGTTTTTCATCCCGTCGAGCCGCTCGCGCTGCTCTGGCCAGCTGAGGGTCGAGTTGATCATCGTCGCGGGAATGTTTCGCGCGGTGAGGGCATCGACCTGATCCTTCATCAGCGCGATCAGCGGCGAGATGACGATCGTGACGCCGCCGAAGCAGAGCGCCGGTATTTGGAAGCAAAGCGACTTGCCTCCGCCGGTGGGCATCACGACCAGGCCATCCCGGCCGGCGACGATTTCCGAAATGACCTCTTCCTGGCCGTCGAGAAAACCGCTATAGCCAAAGTATTTCTTCAGCGCGTCGTGCGGCGTCATCAGAAGCGGTTTTTGCGGCAGGGGTGTGTGCACGGCGTGGTAAATCGGAAAAATTGCGGGCGAGGCGGACCCTAGTTTCGCCACCATCGCTTGCCCAGCACATTTGCCCGTGCACGATCGTGCGAGAAACTCCGATCGCTTTGCTTGCGGACGGCGGCATCCCGCGCTATGACTTGGACACTTTCCCACCATGAGCCAGTCACCTTTGAAAATCACCGCCTACCTCAAAACCTATTGCGGATGGAGCGAAGGAGTTCGCGCCATCATGCGCAAATACGGCCTTGAGTACGAAGAAAAGGACATCATCAAGAACCCCGCCTTCCGTTGGGAAATGGAACAGCGTAGCGGTCAGTCGCTCTCACCATGCGTCGAGATCAACGGTCACATGCTGCCGGACATCAGCGGTGAGGAAGTCGAGGCATGGATGATTTCCAATCGCCTGCTTCAAGCCAACGATGTGGCACCCGATGCGCCGATCAACTCTGCCTGCACGGATGAACAGCACGCGGCGATGGCGCAAGGGAAACTGCCGGTGCCGGGCAAAATCCGCTTCATCGACTGATTTTTTCGCCGATATTTTCGGGGGAATTTACAGACAAAGCCCCTGAAGGGTGGCATTATTCCCATGATGGCATCCTGCGTTGCTGAAAATTGGAAGGGCTGGCTGGCCGAACACGGCTCGAAGCTGCTGCTGTTTGCGCGCAGCTGGTGCCAGTCCCGCGAGGATGCCGAGGATCTCGTGCAGGAGGCTGTTTTGAAAATGTGGCATCATCAGGCCGACCGGGGGCATGTGCCGCCGGACCTGCCGCTGGTGTTTTCGACCATCCGTTTTTGCGGGCTCAATTTCCATCGCAGCGAGCGTCGGCGCAAAAAGCGCGAGGAATCGGTGATTTACCTCAATGACTTCCAGGACATGTGGCTCGATCCGGTGCTCGAGGATGATGAGGATGCCCTTTTGCTACGTGAAAAGATCAAGGATCTGAGCCCTAAACTTCGCGAGGTGGTGATCATGAAATTCTGGGGAGGGTTGACCTTCCAGCAGATCGCCGAGACTCTTGCCATTTCAGCGAACACCGCCGCATCGCGTTATCGTTACGCATTGGAACAACTGGCGCATGACTTGCGCCGCATCAAGGAGGACCGCCATGCACAAGCCTGACAAGCCACTGGACCCGATTGAAGAAGTGGAAAACATCCTTACCCGTCTCGTGCCTGCGGCGATGAGCGAGAGGGCCACGCATGCAAACGATTCGATGATCGATGGCTTGGTCGGCACTCAGGCGAGTGGAATGAAGATAATCTCCAAGCCCCGATACTGGTGGCAGGCAGGCATTGCCGCGAGCCTGATCGCGGGTGTTGGTCTGGTTTTTCTGGATCGACCCGAAGCCAATGCCGGCGCTCTCGGCCAATATGAATTTGTAAAAACCATCAAATCCACGATGCGGACATCCGACGACATATGGGTCGAGCAGGCCGATGAGATTCCATTGTCTGCAGCTGACTACAAAGCAGAGGACATCAATGTGATCAGGGACAAAAAAAATGATTTTGTCATGCTCATTGGTCGGCGCGAACTCGGCAAGGTGGTTGCGAACATTTCGGAATTTTGATGAGGTTGGTACTTCCATTTTGGTTGCTGGGTCTATGCATCGCGTCGCACGCCGAGCCGGCGCAAGAAGCAGGCAAGCCTGTTGATGCTTCGGCTGAAAAAATCGTGCAGGGCAGATCGCGCATCTTGCTACCGCCGCCGACACTTGGAGTCTCACTGCAAAAGCCCGATCCGATGGTGACGGCCCAGCTGCCGAATCTTCCGGTGGGCATTGGTTTTTTGGTGACCGCCGTCGATGATGGTGGGCCAGCCGCGCAGGCCGGCGTCCAAGTTCACGATGTGATTTGGAAACTTGGCGATCAAATGTTGGTCAATGAGGCGCAAATGGCAGCACTGCTGCGTCTGCATCAGCCAGGCGATAAGGTGATGTTTTCCGCATTTCGCTCGGGCATGCCGCAGCAGTTCAAAGTTCAGGTCGGCAAGCCGAAGACTCGCTTTTCGGGAATTTTTACCATGGCTGGATCATCCCCGGAAGAGGTCGACAACGGCATTACCCGGGTCGTGAATGCCAGTGAGATGTTTGCCAAAACCACGAGTGCCGATGGCGAGGCGGAGGTGGTTAAGGAAGGCGAGGGGTATCGGCTCAGCATCAAGGACAGCAAGCAGGTGCAAATTTTCAATGGAACATTTCCTGCGAATGGATCATTGGAAGGTGTGCCGGCAGAGTGGAAACACAGAGTCATGGCCCTTAAGCGCGCCCTCGATCGGTCGATCAGCGGTGAGTTGCCGATGCTGCGCCAGCCGCGGCCACGGGTTGTGCCGCCGCCGATGGTGCCGGCTCAGTCGGTCACGCCATAATCTCTGCCTGTCATGGCCGGCTTGGTGAAACATTAGAATTTCATCGGGAATGCCTTGCGTTTCGCCGGGTGGCCTCGCATCTTCCGCGCCATGCATCCCGATGTGGCGAAATTGGTAGAGGCTGGTCGCGTTCCCCAGGCGGTCGGCGAAAGGTTGTCCCAACTCGCGCCCGGAAATTTTTGTGTCCACAAATCCTTCGGTGCCGGCAAGGTGGTTTCATGGGATCTGCCGGCGAAAAAAGTCGTAATCGATTTCGAGAAATCGGCCGGGCAATCGATGGAGCTGCAATTTGCGTTTCAGAAAACCGAGTGGATTGCCGCCGATGATTTCAGAGCGCGCAAGATCGAGCAGATCGAGGAACTTCGCACGCTGTCTAAGAGCGATCCGGTCGACCTTCTGCTGCATGTGATCCGCAGCCACGGTGGCAGCATGACCGGCGACGCGCTCGAGAAAGAGCTTTGCGGCACGGTGATCCCAGAAGCTGATTTCAAAAAATGGTGGGACAATACCAAGAAGGCGCTGCGCGAAAGGCGTGTGGCGGTGGTGCCGCAGAAGCGCACCGAAGCGATTGTCCTTCGCACCGGTGATGATAGCCCGGCGCAGGCATTGATCGCCGATTTCGAGGCGGCCCGCGACATGAAGGGCATGATCCGTGCCTTGGAAGCGATCGCTGCAGACATCGGTGCGTTCGAAGGTGCGACCGATTCATTGAGGCAGCTTCTTGGAGCGATCGATGATGGAGCGAGAAAAGCCTCGCGCGTCCAGCTGGGCCAAGCGCTGCAACTCGTTGCCGCGCGGGATGAAGTGATCCAATCGTCGAAGGAACTTTCGCTCGATGATGGCGCACTGAAACTTTCCGAACTCCTGCGCGCGGCGGATCCGATCAAGCTCGCTGATGAGGCCGGCGCCCTGCCATCGACTAGGCAGCGCGCGGTTTACGAAGCTTTCTCCGAGGCATTTGCCAACTCATGGGTTGAGAAGATGGTTCGCGTGTTTGACCGTGTTGGTGCGCGGGGCGTGACGGAAATTGCCCGCATCTTGATCGACCGCAATGAATTGCCCGCGCTCAACAAGCATCTCGCATCGGCGATCGCACGACGTTCGCTCGGTGCCGATGCTCTCATCTGGGTTTGCCGCGAGCGCAAGGCTGCGGCGGCCGATGTGTTTTGCCCCGATGTCGGTGCTGCAGTTCTTAATCTTCTCGAAAACGACCACCTTTCTGACGGTCCGCGCAAGACCTCGCGTTTGCAAAGCCTCCTTGGCGATGACAAGTTGCTGCTGACGGATCTGGTCGGCATCATGGACGTCAACGAATCCCGCAATTTCGCCCGGCGCCTTATGGATTGCCCGGTGTTTGCCGATCTCGAGAAAAAATCCCTGATGGCGCGCATCATCAAGGCACGCCCGGAGACTGCCGAGCTGGTGAGCGGAGAAAATTCCAAACGCCCGGAAGAGGCTCTGCTTGTTTCGTGGGACAGCCTCGAGAAGAAGAAGACCGAACTCGATGAGATGATCCGCGTGCGAATCCCGCAAAACACCAAGGACATTTCCATCGCCCGTGAGTACGGCGACCTTCGCGAGAACTTCGAGTACAAGTCGGCCAAGGACCTGCAGAAATACCTCATGCACCGCAAGAGCGAGCTCGAGCGCGACATCCACCGCGCCCGCGGCACCGACTTCAAGGGCTCCGATGCGGCGAAGGTCAATATCGGCACGATCGTCACGCTCGCCGACGCAGCGGGCAAAGAAGTCGAGATGACCGTGCTCGGGGCATGGGACTCGGATCCCGAAAAGAAACTCGTTTCCTACCTCTCCGAGGTCGGCAAGGCCCTCGTCGCTCGTGCGCCGGGTGAAACGGTCGTCATCCGCGATCAAGTCACCGAATCGCCAGAAGAATGGACGATCCGTTCCATACGCCCTTACAATCCTTAATTCATCTCCAAACAAACGAAACAAGCACCATGGACTATACCACCATTGTTGAAATCCGCGGCCGCGAAGTCATCGACTCGCGCGGCAATCCTACTGTTGAAGTCGATGTCAAGCTGGACGGCGGTGCCGTCGGCCGCGCGGCGGTTCCTTCGGGAGCATCGACCGGTGAGCATGAAGCTGTTGAGCTTCGCGACGGCGACAAGAAGCGCTTCCTTGGAAAGGGTGTGCTCAAGGCCGTCAACAACGTGAACAACAAGATCGCTCCGGCGCTCCTTGGTTACTGTGCGACCGAGCAATCGGCGATCGATGCCGCGATGCTCGCGCTCGATGGCAGCTCGACCAAGAAGCACCTTGGTGCGAATGCGATTCTCGGTGTTTCGATGGCGGTGGCCAAGGCCTCTGCCGCGCAACTCGGCGTGCCGCTCTACAAATACCTCGGCGGACCCAACGCGAAGGTTCTGCCGGTGCCGATGATGAACATCATCAATGGCGGTGCCCACTCGGACGCGCCGATCGACTTCCAGGAATTCATGATCATGCCGGTCGGTGCGCCGACGCTGCGTGAGGCGCTGCGCTACGGTGCCGAAGTTTTCCACTCGCTCAAGAAGGTCCTGCACGATCGCGGTCTTTCCACCGCGGTGGGTGACGAAGGTGGCTTTGCGCCAAACCTAAAGAGTGCCGATGACGCGCTTGGCGTTATTTGCCAAGCGATCGAAAAGGCTGGCTACAAGGTGGGCGACGACATCGCGATTGCTCTCGATGTCGCGAGCTCGGAATTCTTCGATAAGAAGAAGAAAGCCTATGTCTTCAAGAAGTCCGACAAGTCGGTGAAGAGCGCCGAAGAACTTGTGGCCTACTACGCGAAGCTGCAGAAAAAGTACCCGATCATCTCGATCGAAGACGGCTGCGCCGAAAACGATTGGGCCGGCTGGAAGGTGATCACCGACAAGCTCGGCAAAACCACCCAGCTTGTTGGCGACGACCTCTTCGTCACCAACACCGAGTTCCTTGCCAAGGGCATCACCCAAGGCGTGGCAAACTCGATCCTGGTAAAGGTCAACCAAATCGGTACGCTCACCGAGACCTTCGACGCCGTCGAGATGGCCAAGGAAAATGCCTACACCGCTGTGCTGAGCCACCGTTCCGGTGAGACCGAGGATAGCACGATCGCCGACATTGCCGTGGCGACCAATTGCGGTCAGATCAAGACCGGCTCGATGAGCCGCTCGGACAGGATCGCGAAGTACAACCAACTCCTCCGCATCGAGGAGGAACTGGGCGACGATGCCGTTTTCGGCGTGAGCAAGCTCAAGGTTCTCAAGTGATCGGTTGATCTCCACGAACCATTCAAAAATCGGCGGATCCGGATGCGGGTTCGCCGATTTTTTGTTTCCAGCGTGCCGCATTCATCGGGCATGGCCGGATATCGCCTTGCCTCGGTGTGCCGGGCATCGCTAGTTTTCACCATCCTGCGCAAGTGCATAGAATCACAATGATTCTGCAGGTATGCCCCAAGCTTCAAACTCCACGACACCATGTTAGGCCTGAACCGATTGAGCATCCAGACTAAGATGATCCTCCTGCTGCTGGCAGTGAGTTTATCGTCCATCGCAGTTGTGGCATGGAACAGTTATAAGTCCGGCAGGTCGGCACTGATCCGTGCGGCGGAGGATCACCTCAAGGGCGTGCAGGTGGCCAAGACCACGACGCTGAAGGCGATGCTCGATTCGTTGCGGGATCAGGTTATCTCCATGTCGGACAGTCATGTGACGATCGACGGCATGAGGGAGTTTCGTGCTGCTTACAAGAGCCTCAATGCCGCGTCGCTGACGCCGGAGCAGTCTGAGAAACTCGAAGGGTTTTATGAAAACGATTTCCTTCCGAAGCTCGCCGAGCAGATCGATGGTGAGCCTGTGCTCGAGCAATATCTGCCGGTAAAGCCCGCAGAGCGATACCTCCAGTATCACTACCTTTCGAACAATCCCCATCCTTACGGCAAGAAGCAGGAGTTGGAGGAATCGGAATCGGACCAATCCTCCTACGGCAAGATTCACGAGACCTACCACAATGCGTTTGAGCGCGCGGTGAAGATTTTCGGATTTGAGGATGTGATGCTGGTCGATGCCGAAAGCATGGAAATTGTTTATAGCTATCAGAAGACCAGCGAGTTTGCGACCAACCTTGAGACAGGGCCTTATGCCAACACGCTGATGGCATCCAAAGTGCGGGCAATGCGCGGCAACAATGACCGCGATGATTTCAAAATCGCCGATTTCGAGCCCTATCGACCTAGCCTTGGCAAGCCGATGGGATTTGCGGTGAGCCCGATCTTTGATGGTCCGCAGATGATTGGTTTGCTGGTGCTGCAGTTTCCGATCGATAGCTTCAACAAGGTCCTGACAGGTAATTTCAACTGGGCTGAGGAAGGAATGGGGCAAACCGGCGAGTCTTATCTCGTCGGCCCGGACAAGACCATGCGCAGCCGCTCGCGCTTCATGTACGAGAAGCCCAAAGATTTTGTGCAACTCTTGCGTCAGAGCAGCGTGCCTACATCGGTGGTCGAGAGAATCGAAAAGCAGGGAAATGTGATTTGTGCGATGCCGGTCGAGTCGGAAAGCGTGGCGGCCGCCTTCCGCGGGCAAAAGGGCATCATGGTGGTGAACGATTATCGCGGCGAGGAGACATTGAGTGCCTACGGGCCGCTCGAGCTTAATTCGTTGCGCTGGGCAGTGATCACCGAAAAGGATCTTGCTGAGGTCGAGGCACCGATACACCAACTGGGGCGCACGGTGCTGATTGTTGCGAGTGGTATGGCATTGGCGGTCACGCTCCTGGCGCTGATGTTTTCCCATTTGCTCACGCGTCCCTTGCGTGCACTCACGGAGGGAGCTCTGCGTCTGGGTCGTGGTGAAACGGATGTGAAGGTGAGGGTGAAGTCGCGCGATGAATTCGGCGAGCTTGGCAGGGTTTTCAACCAGATGTCCGAAAACATCAAGCAGCAGACCGAGCGGTTGGAGGGGCAGGTGCGCGAGAATCAGGAGCTGCTGCACAGCATTCTGCCTGCATCGGCAGTGGCGCAGCGGCAGGAGGGTGATGAGAAAGCCAACCGCGAGTTTGCGGATGTCTCGGTGCTCTTTGCCGAGATTGTCGGCATGGAAGAGCTTGGTGGAAAACTCGGCGAGGCTGCAGCGCTTTCCTCACTCGGCGACCTCATCGAGGCCTTCGACGAAGCTGCGGAGGAATCCGGCATCGAAAAGGTCAAGACGATCGGCGGATCCTATCTCGCAGTCTGCGGGCTTTCGGTCAACAGGCCGGACCATGTGCGTCGCATCATCCAGTTCGCCCAACAAATGGAGCGCATCATCGGGGTCTACAACCGCGACGAAAAAGCTCACCTCGCCATTTCCATCGGCATCAACTCCGGTCCGGTGGTTGGAGGTGTGGTGGGTCGACGCAAGTTCCTTTACGACCTTTGGGGCGACACGGTGACGATTGCCAAAAAGCTCTCGGCCGGCAACCGCACCGCGATTCGCGTGACCTCGCAAATTCGCGAGCGTATTGGCGATCAATTCAACTTCGGGGCTTCGCATAAATTCGAAACCGAAGGCAAACCGGCCATCGAGGCATGGGAAGTCGTCGCTTGAAACGGCGCTGATCTGAAACAAGGACCGAGTCATGAATACGCTTCTCCAACAAACGATCTCAAACCTTTGGCCCGCCATTTTTCTGGCCGTGGGTTTCCCGGTGGTGCTCTTGATCCTCAACGAAAGCATCGCCGCCTGCAACCGGGCAGGACTGGTGCTGGCGCGCACGCTGCGCTCGATCCGCAATCTGGTGGCCCCGGCGCTCGCGTTGCTGATTTTCGTGCGCTACATCATCGAGTTGCCCCAATCGAACACCTTTGTGCGAGTGGTTGAGACCGGTTTCTGGGTGCTCTTGCTTTATGCCTTGCTTGGTGTCGTCAATGACCTCGTCTTCGGATCCGCGCGCAGCGACACTTGGCGCGAAAAGGTGCCGAAACTTTTTCGGGACCTCGTTCGCGCGATGCTCGTGGCGGTCGGCGCGATGGTGATCTATTCGCAGGTCTGGGGACACGAAATCGAAGGCGCGCTTGCCGCCCTCGGCGTCGGATCGATCGTCATCGGCCTCGCGCTGCAAGAGCCGCTCGGCAACATCGTTTCCGGACTCATGCTGCTTTTCGAGCGCCCGCTCAATGTGGGTGATTGGGTCATCGCCGAAGGAGTCACCGGACGCGTCATCGAAATCAACTGGCGCTCGGTTCACATCGAAACGCCAACCCGTGAGCTCCAGATCATTCCCAATGTCTCACTCTACAAAGGACCCTTCACCAACCTCTCGCGGCCAACCACCGCCCGCACCGAACGCATCGAAGTCGGCTTCAGCTACGATGATCCGCCGAACCGCGTGAAGAGCCTCATGATGGGGATCCTTACCACAACCGAGGGGGTGATCCAGCAGCCGCCGCCGTCGGTGCGAACCTTCAATTACGCCGATTTCTCGATCATCTATCGCATGTCATTCACCGTCGATAGCATGGAGGACCTTCCGGATATTCGCGACAGCATCATGACGCGCATTTGGTATGTGGTGAAACGCGAGGGTCTCACGATTCCGTTTCCGATCGCCTTTGAGTACGGCCCCGGCGAAAGCCCGACTCCAACACCGCCGACACCCGCCCAACTGCTCGGACTTTACCCGCGCTTCAAACCCGCGCTCAAGCATGAGGAATCGGAACCCGTGGTCACGGTGTACGCCGCTGGCGAAACCGTGCAGGACGCGGAGATCAAATTCAAAGGCTTCGCCCTCATCCTCGAAGGCCGTGCGAAGTTGCTTTCGACGAATGCCAACGGCAAACCGATCCAGATCGGCGAAATTGGCGTAGGTGAATGCTTCGGCGATCAACTTACCGCCGGCGCCTCGGTCAGTGACATCGACATCCTCGCCATCGAAGACCTCAAGATCATGGTCTTCGAAGACGAAGTCATCGGCGACCTGCTCAACCAATCACCCGTCCTCGCCGATGAAATCGGCGACGCCATCGAACTCAGACGCCAAGCCGCCCAGGCGGCGCGGAGAATGAGAGGGTAGAGGATGTCGAACATTGAACATCCAACATTGAACATCGAAGTGAAGAAAATGAAGAGGCTGCTTCTTTAATGGCAGGGACCGTTCTCCGTAACGGTCCGCCCCGGTAGGGCGACGCGGCCTCGCGGCGCCGATTCTTCAGGAGAGATTTTCCCATCACTGCCACCACAAGAGGCGATTGGTACCCCGGCTTGGATTCGAACCAAGGACCAATTGATTAAGAGTCAACTGCTCTACCAACTGAGCTACCGAGGCATGGGGTGTGGCGGATTGACTTGGGAGCCAATGTCGCTGACGGGGGTGAAACTAGCGCGGAGGGCATGGGTGGCAAAGCAAAAAATTCTTGGTCATGGGGCGAAATCGCGTGACGGCGCGGAGTGGTCGATTCGGGCATAATTTCGTTGGAGTCGTGCGGAGTTTCGCGCATGACAGGCGCGCTTCGATGAGTTTTTTACACGAGTCCCGACTGACCCTGCGTTTGGCAGTGCCGCTGATGATTGGTCAGTTGAGCCAGATGCTGATGGGTGTGGTCGACACGCTGATGGTTGGAAAGTTGGGCGTGACCGAGCTGGCGGCGCTGACCTTTGCCAACTCGCTGTTTCATGTGCCGTTTGTGTTTGGCATTGGTTTGCTTTCGGCGGTTTCGGTTTTCAGTTCCAACGCGCGTGGGTCGGATGATGCGGCGAAGGCGCGAGGGAGTTGCCTTGACGGGATGTGGATGGCTTTGTGGATTGGGCTTTTGCTGTTTGCGGTTGCTTGGGTGGTGTCGATGCGGCTGGATTGGTTTCATCAGCCCCCTGAAGTGGCGGCGAGCATGGTCGGGTATTTTCGGATTGTGATGGCATCGATGGTGCCGGCGCTGGCCTCGATCGCGTTGAAGAACCATGCAGATGCGCTGAACCGTCCATGGCCGCCGTTTTGGATTTTTCTCGGCGGGGTCTTGCTCAATGTCGTTCTCAATTGGCTTATGATTTATGGAAACATGGGGTTTCCGAAATTGGGATTTGAGGGTGCGGCATGGGCGACGCTGATTGCGCGGACGGCGATCTTGGTGGCGATGCTGGTGTGGCTGAGGCATGCCGGTCTGAACGATTGGGTGCCTGAATCGTGGCTGCGTTTGGGAAAGTTGGCCGGCATGAAAAAGCTGATGACAATCGGCGCGCCGGCGAGTTTGCAGATGCTCAGTGAGGTCGCGGCATTTTCCGTGACGGGCTTGATCATGGGGCGCTTCGGCCGCGAGGCGATGGCGGCGCATCAGATTGCGATCACGCTTGCGGGGTTGGCCTTCATGGTGCCGCTGGGGCTATCGATGGCGTTGACCGTGAGGGTGGGGGAGGCGCATGGGGCAGGTGAAATGCATCGGCTTTCGCCGATTGTGCGATCGGGTTGGTTTTTGCTGTTTGTGTATGGGTTGATTGCGGCGGTAAGTTTTCTGCTGTTTGGCAGGGAAATGGCATTGGTCTTCACGCCAGCGGCTGAGGTGGTGGGCATCGCGGCGACGATGCTCATGATTGTGGGAATTTTCCAAGTGTTCGACGGTTTGCAGGTCGGTTCGTCATCGATGTTGCGTGGATTACACGATGCGCGGATGCCGGCCTTGATCAGCTTTGTGGCGTATTGGGTCGCGGGCTTGCCGGTGGCGGCATGGCTGGCGTTTAGAGGCGGGCTTGATGCGCCTGGTGTCTGGTGGGGGCTTGCCGCGGGATTGTTTGTAGCTTGTGCGACTCTGGGTCCACGCTTGTGGTTCCGCGTCCGGCGTGATACTCCATCCGCGTGATAAGGCTCGTGCCCTTGCTGTGGATGATTCTGACAACGGCCCTGTTTGGTCAGTTGCAGACATTTCGGAATTGCAGTTTTGTCGCAAAGGATTGGGCGGATGGCGACAGCTTTGCGGTGAAGTTTCCCGATGGCAAAGAGCGGACGGTGAGGCTTTACGGCGTTGATTGCATCGAGATGCATGTGAAGGGCGATGACACCAATGCGCGGCGCTTGCGGGATCAGCGGCGGTATTTCGGCATTGCCGACATCACGATTGCCAAATCGGTGGGCGAGGCGGCGAAGGCCTGCTCCGCCGGGTGGATGCAAAAATTATTCACGGTCCGCACGATGTTTGCCGATGCGCGTGGTGACGGCCGGTTTGAACGGGTCTATGGATTTGTGGAATTGTCCGACGGGCGTGATCTTTCAGAAGCCTTGGTCGAGGCGGGTCTGGCGCGAGCCTTTGGGGTGGTGCGGCAACTGCACGATGGCAGAACCGGCGAGGAATGGTCCGAGCATCTGAAAGATCTAGAGTTGATCGCCGCGCGCAAGGGGCTTGGCGCGTGGAAGCACACCGATTGGTCGAAGCTCGCGGAGGTGCGCAAAGAAGCGCGTGATGAGGTGAAGGAAATCAAGGTCGCGCAGGGCGAGGAAAATGCGAGCGAGGACAATCCGGTGGATCTCAACAAAGCGACGATTGAGGAGCTCATGAAGCTGCCTAAGGTTGGCAGGAAAACGGCGGAGGAAATCATCAGGGCAAGGCCTTATCGATCGTTGAAGGATCTCGACAAGGTTTCCGGCATTGGGCCGAAGATGATTGAGTTGATTGGGCCGCTGGTGAAGGTGGGGGGATGAGCTTTGAACATCGAACATCCAACATTGAACATCGAAGTGGGAAGAAGTTTCAAGTTGTCAGTATTCAGTTGGCAGTGAAGAGAGAAGATTGAAGAAGCGGCTTCTTTTTCTTCCCCATTAACCAATAACGAATAACCAATAACCTTTTCTCACCCCTCTTCAATTTCAGCATGGGAGATGGACAAGGCGGCGAGTTCGTTCACTTCTTCGAGAGTGGTGACATGGCAAAGTTTTTGGCGGAGTTCGCGGGCGCCGGGAAAGCCTTTGCAGTAGGCCATGAGCCTTGAGCGCATGGAAGTGAGAGTTTGTTTTTCGCTGCCGTAGCGTTCGCTTTCGATGGCGAGGCGGCAGTGACGGATGACCAACTGCCAGCGCTCTTCGAGGTCGATTGGTGGGAGGTCGGTGCCGGTTTCGATGAAGTGGCGGGCTTCGCGAAAGACCCATGGGTTCTGCATTGCGGCGCGCCCGATCATGACGCCTGAGACGGCGGTTTCGCTGCGGCGCTTCATCACATCGCGGCCGCAGGTGATGTCGCCATTGCCGATGACCGGGATGCGCACCGAGCGGGCGACCGAGTCGATGACATTCCAATCGGCCTCGCCGCCGTAGCCTTGGGCGCGGGTGCGGCCGTGAACGGTGATGGCACTCATGCCGCTGTCTTCGAGGATCTTTGCCACCTCGACTGCATTGATCGATTCCGAGTCCCAACCGGTGCGGATTTTTGCGGTGACGGGCACATCGCTGCCGACCGCATGGGCGACGCCGGATGCTACCTCCGCCAGTAGAGGGCAATTTTTGAGCAGTGAGGATCCACCATTTTTTGCGACCACTTTGTTCACCGGGCAACCGAAGTTGATGTCGATGAAATCGGGTTTCTTCCAATCGATGATTTTCTTCGCCGCTTCGCCCATGCGTTTGCCATCGGCGCCGAAGATCTGGACGCCGACCGGGCGTTGATCGTCGCTGAACTCGGTGTACTTGCGGGTGCGATCATCACGCTGAAGGATGCCCTCGGCGGAGACGAATTCGGTGACCATCACATCGGCCCCGAGTTCCTTGCAGATCTGACGAAAAATCACATCCGTGACCCCGGCCATGGGCGCAAGGTAAAGCGGAAAGCGATCGTTTGAGAACCAGGCGAGCACGGGTGAAATCAAGATTGGGGCTGCCGGCGCGTCCACTCCGCATCAGCGTGCGTGATGGAATCAGAGCTCGCCTTCGATGAGGTCGTCGAGCGTTTGGCGTTTGCGTACGAGGGTGGCGGTTTCGCCTTCGACGAGTACTTCGGCGGGAAGTGGGCGCGAGTTGTAGTTCGAGGCCATCACGAAGCCGTAGGCACCGGCGGACATCAGCGCGACGCAATCGCCGGGGGCGAAGTGCGGGAGCTCGCGGTCTTGGCAGAAGAAGTCGCCACTTTCGCAGATCGGGCCGACCACATCGACTTTTTGCAGGCTGCTGTCGGCAGCTTTGCGAAGCGGCACGATTTCGTGGTGGCCTTCGTAGAGGGCGGGGCGAATGAGGTCATTCATGCCGGCATCGACGATGCGGAAAGTTTTGGCGGAGCCTTTCTTTTCGTAGAGGCAGCGGGTGATGAGCACGCCGGCGTTGCCAACGATGAAGCGGCCGGGCTCGACGAGGATTTTGAGGCCGAGGTCCTTGAGGCGCGGTACGACTTCGCGTCCGTATTGTTCGATGGTGAGCGGGCGTTCGCCTTCAGGTCTGTTTTCCCACCACTGTGAAGGGCCGGACTCGAGTGAGTCCTGATAGACGATGCCGATGCCGCCGCCGATCGACCAGAACTCGATGCCGTGGCGTTCTTTCAATTGCCGTGCGAGTGGAGCGACTTTTTCGACTGCTTCGACAAAGGGGGCCACCGAGGTCAGCTGAGAGCCGATGTGCATTTGGAGCCCGCGCATGCGGATGTGAGGAAGTTCCTTGGCAGCGCGTTCGTAGAGTCCGACGATGGCATCGAAGTCGACGCCGAATTTGTTTTCCGATTTGCCGGTGGAAATGTACTTGTGCGTTTTCGCGTCGACATTCGGGTTCACGCGTACTGCGGCGGGAGCGATCATGCCGAGCTCGCCGGCGACTTCGTTGAGGTAGCGGAGTTCCTCCTCGCTTTCGACATTGAACGAGTAGATGCCTTGCTCGAGCGCATAGACGATTTCATCGCGGGTTTTTCCGACACCGGCAAAGGTGCAGTGGGCCGGATCGCCGCCGGCTTTGATCACGCGGAAAAGTTCGCCGCCCGAGACGATGTCGAAGCCGGCGCCTTCGTGGGCGAGCAGGCGTAGCACCGAGAGATTGGAGTTGGCTTTCACCGCGTAAGCGACCTCGTGGCTGACACCGGAGAGCGCTTGGTCGAGGCGGCGGTAGTGATCGAGAATTGTGCCTGCGGAATAGACATAGAGGGGAGTGCCGTGCTCCTCGACCAGGGAGCTAAGTTCGACATCGTCGCAGAAGAGTGACTCGTTTTTGTAGGAAAATCCGTGCATGGCGGGAGGTTTGTTAAACGCTGGCGGGGGCCGGGTAAAGCCGGAACGAGACCATTTTGGCCATGAATTCCCGCGCTCGGGGCTTGCAATGTCGTGCCTGATGTCCGAATTGGTGCTGTGCCCCAACCACGGAAAATCGCCTTATTCGGCGGCACTTTTGATCCGATCCACCTCGGGCACCGTCACATGGCCGAGGTAGCGGTGAAGGCGCTTGGGCTCGATGAGGTGCGATTCATTCCGTGCCGGATTTCCCCGCACAAGCAGGGCTCGGCCCCTGCCTCGGCCGAAGACAGGTTGGCGATGCTGCGACTTGCGATGACGGATGCGCGATGGGCGGTGATCGACGACCTTGAGCTGCGTCGCGATGGGCCATCATTTTCCTATGAGACCGCTGAGGCGATGCTCGCTCAATTTCCCGATGCCAAACTTTATTGGATCATGGGCGGCGATCAATGGGACGCCTTGCCGAGGTGGAAGCATCCCGAGCGGCTCGCGCGATGTGTCGAGTTCATCGTTGTTTCGCGCGGCGGAAACATTCCATCGCGCGATCATTTCACCATGCATCCCATCACGACCGAGCACCCTGCTTCAGCGACGGAAATTCGCATGGCATTGGCTGGCGGAGATGCAAAAGACGAATGGCTTCACCCCGATGTCGCTGAATACATCCGCAGGCACCGGATCTACGAGGACTGAGTTTTTCTGCCCGCAGCAAACCACCAAAGCCATGTGAGACTCAGCAAGATCGCAGAGAGGCCGACATGCAGGACTTGCACCCATGAGTAGATGTGGACCTGCGACATGATGATGCCGAGGATCATCTGCGCCAGAATGATGAAGAGCACCCCATAGCCGACTTTGCCGATGCCGCCATTTTTTTTGCAGTGGATCCAAATCCAGATACCGAGAGCGAGGATGAGCCATGAGAAACTGCGGTGGAGGAGGTACTTCCACGAATGCTCGAGTTCGCCGATCCACTCCGAGCGTGGCGCGTCGTGATGGAATTTTGACATCGCGTCGGTGAGTTCGCGGACTTGTGCGCCGATGATGCCGGTGAAGATGATGGATCCCAAAAGCACGGTGAGCAGCAAGCGAAGCTTGGCCCTAGCGGGCTCGTTCATGCGTAACCTCCACGGCTGATCCGTGCCGCGCCATGCGCAGTAGGCCAGTGTGCCGGTGAGGGACATCGCCAGTGCGAGATGGATGGTGAGCACGCCGGGTTTGAGGCCGCTATAGACGACCCTTGCGCCCATCCACGCATTGATCAGCACCACCGCCAGTGACGCGAAGGCCATAAAAAAGACCAGTGGTCTGCGCGACCGTTGCCAGAATGCGGCGATGAAGGTAGCGAGCGAGAAAAACCCGACCGGCAGGCTGCAGAGGCGGTTGATGAATTCGGTCCATACATGCCGCGGGTTGAACTCCGAACGCAGGGTCTCGGCGGTGATTGTCGATGGATCGCGGCCCATGCGCTCGGCCTTGCGCTGGAATTTTTCGATCGGAAGTTTTTCGAAATCCACCTCGTCGGCACTCGTCGGCGGGATCAGGCAACCCCAGCAGGTTGGCCAATCGGGGCAGCCCATGCCGGAGCCAGTAACGCGCACAGTGGCGCCGACAAAGATGAGGAACAGGACCGAAACCAAGGCCGCGGTGGCCAGCTTCTGAAATCGGGTCATCGCCATGCGCCAAAGATGCTGAGTGGAGGGCCCGATGCCAGAGAAAATCGGAAATTTTCATTTTTCTGAAATTCCCCAGTTGGCGGATTCGGGGGATGCGTTTAATTTGGCGGCGTGTCATCCGATTTCCAAACGCACCAGATGCAGCTTCGCGGCAAATTGTTGCTCGCGGAGCCAGGCATGCGCGATCCATCGTTTCAGCGTTCGGTGCTCTTGATCTGTGCTCATGAGCCTGGCGATGGTGCGAGCGGCCTGATCCTGAACCGTCCGCTTGGCAAGGTGGTGGGCGAGTTGCTGAAGGACGAGGCCTTCGAGCCTTTGAAAAACATTCAAGTGTATGAGGGTGGGCCGGTCTTGCGTGATCAGCTGATGTTTTGCTCGATGTGGTGGACGCCCAAGCGCGGGCTTCATTGGGCGATGCGGATCTCGATCGAAGAGGCAACCGAGCATGTCCGTCGCCCCGGGCGCATCGTGCGGGCTTATTTGGGTCATGCCGGATGGAGCCCGGGCCAGCTTGAGGGCGAAATGAGCCAGCAAACATGGATCAGCACCGAGCCCACGCGGGAATTTCTCGGCGCTGGTCAGGACATCGCACTATGGCAAAGCCTGCTGCGCAATGTCTCGCCGCTTTATCGTATCCTCGTCGAGGCGCCCGATGATCCGTATTTGAATTGAGCCGCGGGATTCTGTGATTGCCCGATCGGTCCGCATGCCTTTCCCTGCAGCGTCTCCAGACACTTAGATTTTCCCATGTCCGAAACCACCATCCAGTTCAGCCCGATTGATGAAATCATCGCCGAGATTGCGGCAGGCCGATTGGTGATTTGTGCGGATGATCCCTCGCGCGAAAATGAGGCCGATCTGATCGGTGCCGCATCGCTTTGCACGGCGGAAATGGTGAACTTCATGGCGGTGCACGGCCGCGGATTGATCTGCGCGCCATTGGTCGCCGAGCGCACCGAGGAACTCGATCTGCCGCAAATGACGCGCCGCAATACCGAGGGGCATAAGACTGCTTTCACCGTCAGCGTCGATGCCGCGCAAGGCGTGGGCACCGGCATCTCGGCCGCCGATCGCGCACACACGATTCGCCTGCTGGCCGATATGTCGGTGGGCGCCGATGCCTTCGTGCGGCCGGGCCATGTGTTTCCATTGCTGGCAAGCCCCGGCGGCGTGTTGCATCGCGCGGGTCATACCGAGGCGGCGGTGGATCTCACTCGTTTGGCCGGATTGCCCGAAGCTGCGGTGATTTGTGAAATCATCAATGACGATGGCACGATGGCGCGCGTGGGTGACCTTGGGGACTTCCAACGCCGTCATGGTCTCAAGGCCTGCACGATTGCGCAGCTCATCGAGTACCGTCGCCGTTCGGAGAAACTCGTGCTGCGTGAGGAGTGCATCAAGATGCCCACCGACTTCGGCGAGTTTGACTGTCACCTTTATCGCATCGCTACCGACCTGAGTCATCATCTTGCCCTCACGCGTGGTGAGATCGATCCGGATGTGCCGACGCTGGTGCGCGTGCATTCCGAGTGTCTCACTGGCGATGTCTTCCACTCGCAGCGCTGCGATTGTGGCGGCCAGTTGGCGGCTGCGCTCGAGCACATTTCAAAAGAAGGCGGCGTGCTGCTTTACCTGCGCCAGGAGGGCAGGGGCATCGGCCTGCCGGCAAAGATCCGCGCCTACAAACTCCAGGAGCAAGGCATGGACACGATCGAGGCCAACGAAAAACTCGGCTTCGCCGCCGACCTGCGCGAATACGGCATGGGCGCGCAGATCCTTTGCGACCTCGGCGTGCGCAAGATCCGCCTGCTCACCAACAACCCGAAAAAAGTTGTCGGCCTCGAAGGCTACGGCCTCGAAATCACTGAGCAAATTCCGCTCTCACTGCCGGCCAACCTGCACAACGAGAAGTACCTCGAAACCAAGCGCTTGCGCATGGGGCACGCCCTATAGGTGCAACGCCCAGCTACGCGGCAGACAAAGTCGTTGTTGCACTCGGCACCCATTTGCCCCCATATTGATGACATGGAACTTGACCTGATCGATGTGCAATTCGACCTGCACGAAGTCAAGCCGCGCGAACTTGAGGAAGCGCTGGAAGATCCCTTTGCGGTCCGTTTCCTGCCCGACTGCGAACGGCAGGATGGCGCATCGCGATTCTATTCGCTCGGGCGTACGGTTGCCGATCGTCATTTGTTCTGCGCTTTTTGCACTGATGGTAAAACTGCACGCGTGGTAGCTGCGCGCGACATGACTGAAACGGAACGAAAATTTTACGATCGGCAATATGCCGACTGCCGCTGACCGAACTATCGCCCCAATTTCCATCCGCATGAAGCCCATCAACAACTGGTCAGAAATCCCGGAGTTTGTCGACGAGGCGGCGGAGGCCCGTTTTTGGGAAAATCATGAACTCGATGGCAGGCTCATGGCCGCTTCGATTCATGAAGCGGATTCGCGCGACTCGACCACCATCACATTGCGTTTCGACCCGCGCATGCTTTCGCGGCTCAAGCGCATCGCACGCTCGAGATTCCTGAACTACCAGTCGATGATGAAACAATGGCTGGCCGAGAGACTCGAAGAGGAGATGCGCAAACAATGAGTATCTTGCGTTGGTTTCGACATCCGCTGATTTGGTTTATCGCAGTGCTGGTATGGATGCGAACCATCTGGTTTCTGTCATCGATTCCGGGCGACAAGAATCCGCAGCTCAAGATGCAACTCGACAAGCTGGCCCACTTCCTCGGCTTTGCCGGTGGTGGCATTCTCATCGCGGGTCTATTTACGACCATCACGCTGGTTCTCTTGCGGCGCAAGGTGCGTTGGGATCTTATCATCACCGCGACCGCGATCACCGTGGGCCTGCTTGGTTGGTTTGATGAATGGCGCCAATGTTTCACGCCTGGCCGCAGTGGCGCCAACATGGCTGATTGGGCGGCGGATTTCCTTGGCGGCATTACCGGGGCTTTGGTGTTTCGTTGGATCTATTTTCGCCTCGGTCATAAAGGCGGGGATTGATTGAATGCGACGATTGGACGTTCGCATAGGAGATTGACGCAACCACAGCGATCGTCAAACCTTTGCCCATGGCTCGCCCGGGATTGATCCTCAAACTCAGTTGCCCCGATCAGGCGGGCATCGTCGCGAAAATTGCCAACTATGTGGCAAGTCACCGCGGCAACCTCGTCGAGTTCAACCAGTTTTCCGATTCGCTCGAGGGCAGGTTTTTCGCTCGGCTTGAAATCGAAACCAACGACCTCGATGTCCAAGCGCAGGATTTCATCGACGGCTTCGGTACCCTTGGGCGCTCGCTGAAGGCGGAGTGGCATTTTCGCCGCTTGCCGTATCGCATGCGCACCGCCTTGTTGGTCACCAAGACCGATCACTGCCTCAACGAGATTCTCTGGCGCACCGAGCTCGGCGAGCTGCCCATCGAGATCACCTCAATCATCGGCAATCGCCCGAATTGCCGCCCGATCGCCGATCGCTCCAACATCCCGTTTCACGAGATCGACATGGATGGCGACAAGCGCGCCGCCGGCTTTGCGGAAATTCGCAAGCTCATCGTCGAGCAGGATGTCGAGCTGATCGTGCTCGCTCGTTTCATGCAGATTTTACCCAACGATTTCTGCCGGGATTTTGCCGGTCGCATCATCAACATTCACCACAGTTTCTTGCCCGCTTTCATTGGCGCCAATCCGTACAAGCAGGCTTACGAGCGCGGGGTGAAACTCATCGGCGCCACCTGCCACTATGTCACTGCCGACCTCGATGCCGGACCGATCATCGAGCAGGAAGTCGAGCGCGTGCACCACTTTCATACGCCCAACGACCTCGTACGCCTCGGACGCAATTGCGAGCGAATCGCGATTGCCAAGGGCATTCGCTACCATGTCCACGACCGCACAATCATCGACGGTCACCGCGCCATCGTTTTCCCTGATTGACGCAATTGCAGGCTTTACAAGATCCGGCCGTGCTCCTATTTTCGCCGCCCGCGCAGGGAGAGGTGGCTGAGTGGTCTAAGGCACCCGATTCGAAATCGGACGTGGGGTAATACTCACCGTGGGTTCAAATCCCACCCTCTCCGCCATCTTGTTGATTACCAACAGTTTGTGCTTCTTTTTGCGTATTCATAGGGATTCTTGCGTTACTGGATTTTGTCGGTGTTGCATGTTTTTGTGTCTTTAATGGTCAGTTTGTGTGGAACGGGACAGATTTCTGTCGGGGACTTGAAATTTGCACCCCCGCAGGATCGCCCGCCACCACCTCCACGAGGCTTCCATGCAACGCCACATGAAGGAGGCTGTCCGGAAGTCTGGGATCTCCAAGCGAGCCACCTGCCACACGATGCGCCATTCGTTCGCGACACATCTGCTCGAATCCGGCACCGACATCCGTATGGTTCAATCTCTTATGGGACACGCACACGTCGAAACCACCATGATCTACCTTCACGTCATAAAAAAGCCCGGAGCCGGTGCTCCGAGTCCCCTTGATCTCACCTGACCACCACCACCTCACCCCTTCCAGATTGCTCTTGGCACTTCCTTCGTAGACGCGTAGGTTGCGAAAAATGAATGGATTTTCCACAAATATGCCCTTCCGGGCTGCCTTTGTCCTAAAACAACCGCGCGCGACTGTTCCAGGTAAAATGCCGCGTGTGACTCAATAAAACTGTTCGCTACGAAAATGGGCTGGCTAGACAATCCATATCGACACACTGCCACTGAGGCAGAGGACTTTGCCTACCCCCCAAATGGCGGGCGCGGCAAATTGATCACGCTTGGGATCGTGCTCCCGATCGGGTTGATGATTTACGCGGCGAACATCTGGATCACGAAGGAAGCCTACTGGCCCGGACGAAGAAGCTCAGGCATGACTGTGACTGGTGACACGGCGCTTGCAATGAGTGTCGGTTACGCATTTCTGAGCTTGTTCAGCCACTTCAGATGGTTTTGGGGATTAGTTCCCCATTATTTGACTTTCCGAATCGGAACGACCATTTCGCTGATCGGTTTTCTTGGCGCGGTGGGTGCCTCCTTTTACTTCCTCTTCCGGTGATGAACAACAAAGCGAACAAGTCATGCGAGGCAACCGCCGGTCAGCCTCTTCTTTGGATTCAGGCTCCTGCGCGGCGGTGCCTCCACATCTAACGTTCGCCAAAAATACGATGCACATGTCACGAATCCTTCGCCGATACTCTGGAAATATTGCCTGCTGTGATCAGGATCTGAAGTCAGGCAAACTCCATATTGTTGTCCCAGCCTTAAACGGGATGACGAATCTGAATGTATTCGCTTGCCTATGGGGCGGCATGTCTCTGGATGACGTTCACACGGTTGTAGACAGGGTTAACCTAACCAGAGTTGTTGAGACACTTTCACCGATCATTTCCGTTAGTCTTTTTCCGCTCCATCG
>Ga0208481_1000107_pt1 | contig 24718 bp, 26 predicted proteins | sample LakMenEpi02Jun10_FD_150662 | JGI IMG/M metagenome (GOLD analysis project Ga0208481, IMG submission 150662) | Freshwater microbial communities from Lake Mendota, WI - 02JUN2010 deep hole epilimnion (SPAdes) | ecosystem: Environmental > Aquatic > Freshwater > Lake > Epilimnion/Euphotic zone ... | reverse complement strand
CGATTTGTTGGACGCCGGTGACGGGGATCGGGGCTTGGCGGTTGGAAACCGCCGCCACGGTGCCAGTGTCGCCGCTTTGTCCGCCCATTTCGGCGTAGAAGGGGGTCTTGTCGGTGATGACGAAAAGCGAATCGTCCTGCGGGTGAATTTCGAGGACGCTCGCCTCGCATTCATCCGCATCGAAGCCGGTGAATTCGGTGACCGCATCGGTCGAGATCTCGAGGGCGCGCACGACAGTCGATTTCTTCGCGGCGCGGGAGCGTTCTTGTTGTTGCTCCATCAGTGCCTCGAAGCGCGGCATGTCGACCTTGAGTCCGCGCTCGGCGCAGAGCAACTCGGTGAGGTCGATTGGGAATCCGAAGGTGTCGTAGAGTTCGAACGCGATGTCTCCGGAGAGGGGAGGGGAGAACACGCGCCCCCGCGTGTCGTTGGAAGCGCCCTCGCTTCCGACTTGCTGCGCAAACTCGCGGCACCATGTCCACTGGTAATCCTGTGCTTGTTTTACGAACTCATCACGCACGGGATTGTAGATCACATAATCATATTTTTCGATGAGGTCCGATTCGCTGCGGATCAGTCGGTCGAAGGACTCTTTTTCCCAGAGATGTTTGATGTTTTCATTTCCCGTGGCCTCGCGCCGCGCCTTGAGAATTTTGTGGGAAGTGGCAGACTTTATGGGTTGAAGGATTTCGGTGAGTGAATAAAACTCCGGATTGCCTTCCGCAGTTTGTGATTTGATGTTTGGTTCGATGAGCAGGTGAACATGATCCGGCATCACGCACGCGGCATAAAGGTGCATCTGGCCGGATTCACGGGCATGCAGAATGGACGCAAGGACAATGTCGCGTTCCGAATCATTAAGGATGTCGCGATCAAGCGTGGTGAAAGTGACCATGTATTTGCCCCATGGTCGCTCGAAGTGTGGCAAGTTGCGGCGAGTATAAGTGGGCTCTGAGATGCCCTTCGGCGAGGGCGCCGAAGGTGACACGCGAGGGCGCGTGTTCTCCCCCATCGCTTCTTCGAAGCGTTTCAATCCGCGGTCGAGGGTTTGGTTGAAGCTGGCTTCTTCCTGCTCGAGGGTTTGGCGGATGACGGATTCGCGGGTTTTGAGTTCCGGGAAGACACTGCCCATTTGAGCAACGAGGGTTTCGACCAGCGCGCCGAAGAATGGCTTGTCGCCGGAGAATCCGAGTTGACGGCCGTATCTCACGGCGCGGCGCAGGATTCTACGAAGGACATAGTTTCTGCCGTTGTTGCCGGGCATGATGCCATCGGCGATCGAGAAACTGAGTGTGCGGAGGTGGTCGGCGATCACGCGGAAGGCGATCGCGGTTTTCATTTCTTCGTTGAATGCCGAGCGGTCGGCGCCGAGCTCGGGGTAAATGTTCACATAGGTTTTGCCGCTGAGTTCCTCGAGCTTGCGGAAGATCGGGGTGAAGACATCGGTGGCGTAGTTCGAGGGCTTTTTCGAGAAATCGGTGAAACCCTTGGTGTTTTGGATGATCGAGCACGCGCGTTCGAAGCCCATGCCGGTATCGACATGCTTGGCTGGCAGTTCGCGGAATGTGCCATCGGCCTCGGCGTTGTATTGGATGAAGACGAGGTTCCAAATCTCGATGCAGAGGTCGGAGTCGTTGTTGACGAGTTTGCCCTGTGAGTCGCCGTTGGGTGTGAGGTCGACATGGAGCTCTGAGCATGGACCGCAGGGGCCTGTCTCGCCCATCATCCAGAAGTTGTCCTTCACGTTGCCATTTACGATGTGTATCGTAGGATCGACTCCCTTCGAGCGGAAGAGTGCGGCCCAGACATCCCATGCTTCTTGGTCGAACTCGCCCGGGTCGCCGGGCTTCGGAGCGTAGACCGATGCGTAGAGGCGGTTGGCTGGAAGGCCCCAGCGTTCGACGACGAGCTCCCATGCCCATTGGATCGCTTCGGTTTTGAAATAGTTTCCAAACGACCAGTTTCCGAGCATCTCGAAAAAGGTGTGGTGGTAGGTGTCGTAACCGACATCCTCGAGGTCGTTGTGTTTGCCGCCGGCGCGGATGCACTTCTGTGTGTCGGCCGCGCGTGGTGGATCGTAGGGGGCTTTTTCGACGCCGAGGAAATAGGGCACGAAGGGATTCATGCCGGCGTTGGTGAAAAGCAGTCCGGGCGATTGTGGCAGCAGTGATGCCGAGGGCACGATGCTGTGTTGTTTCTCGCGGAAGAAATCGAGGAATGAATTGCGGATCTCGGCGGCGGTCATGGGGGTGCGCGAAAGGTGCGGGTGAAGGCCGCGGAGCTTGGGCGAGACCGCAGGTGAAGTAAAGCCCGGGAGGCGAGGGGCCCGGCTTACGGGTTCAGCTTCGCGAGTGCCTTGGCGAGAAAGACGCCATTTTTGCGAATCAGCTTGCCGTCGAAATAAATTTCGCCGCCGCCGTAGTCCTTGCGCTGGATGTTGACCATGTCCCAGTGCACCTGCGAGCGGTTGCCGTTGTCGGCGTCCTCATAGGCTTGGCCGGGTGTGAAGTGGAAGGAACCGGCGATTTTCTCGTCGAAGAGGATGTCGCGCATTGGTTCGCGGATCATCGGGTGGAAGCCGAGGGCAAACTCGCCGATGTAGCGGGCGCCATCGTCGCTATCGAGGATGCGGTTGAGCGCCTTGGTTTTTGCGCCGGCCTCGGCCTTGATGATTTTTCCTTTCGAGAACTCGAGACGGATCGCATCAAAGGGGATGCCTTGATAAATCGTCGGCGCATTGTAGGTGATGAAGCCCTCGACTGAATCGCGCACCGGGGCGGTGAAGACCTCGCCATCGGGGATGTTGTAGTTGCCGCCGCAGACGATCGAGTTGATGCCCTTGATCGAGAAACGCAAATCGGTGCCGGGGCCTTTGATTTCGACCTTGTCGGTGCGATCCATGAGTTTCTTGAGCGCGTTCATCGATGGCAGCAGCGCCTTGTAATCGAGCAGGCAGGTCTTGAAGTAAAAATCCTCGAAGGCCTCGGTGCTCATGCCGGCCTGTTGCGCCATCGATGCCGAGGGCCAGCGCAGCACGCACCACTTGGTTTTCTTGACGCGGTGGTCGAGCACCGGGCGCATATGCTTCATGGCCAAACGCATGCGGTCGGGCGGGACATCGGAATTCTCCGCGATGTTGTGTCCGCCGCGCAGCGCGATGTAAGCATCCATGTCTTTCATTTCTGCCAGCAGGTGCTTGGAAATGATGCCGTACTGCGTGTCGTCGGCACCCATCAGCATTTCGCGCGAAAGGCGGCCGTGGTGGACGCGCAGGATTGGCGTGGCGCCGCGGGCGCGGGTCTCACGGATCAGGGCAAGGCCGATCGAGTCCGGCACATCGTGGAGGTCGATGAGGACCTTGTCGCCTTTCTTGAGCGCGGTCGAATAGCGGACGAGTTGGCGGGCGAGTGCGTCGATGCGGGCGTCGTGCATGGGTTCTTTGATAAGAGGGGAGTTTCAAGTTTCAAGTTTTCAGTTTCGGCGCGCTTCAATTGACGGTGTATGATTTGAGTGTCGCGCGGCGCTGGCGGACCTCGCAACCAGGCATGATTCCCAACATCTCAGCGCTTTCTTTCGCTGCCTATGGCGGCTAGATTTCGATCGTGCGCAAGCTCACACCGGAACTGCTCGACCATCTGCCGCATGACGACCTAGGTGCCATGCGCTCCCGCAGCGACCTCCGCCGCATCAACCGCTTCATGGGCAATGAAAGCTGGATCACCTCGGTGATGCCCAAACGCGCCAACCACATCACCGAGATCGGCGCCGGTGATGGTCAGCTCATTTTAAAAATCGCTCAACAACGCCCGGAGGTCGAAATCACCGCGTACGACCTTGCGCCACGCCCTGCGCATCTCCCTCATTCGGTGAAATGGATCGAGGGCGATCTTTTTTCACAAGAGCCGCCAAGCCATGGCGGTACCCTGATCGCCAATCTTTTCTTGCACCACTTCACCGACAGCCAACTCGAAAAGCTTGGCGGATGGATCCGCAATTTTCAAACGGTCATCATCAACGAGCCTCTCCGAGCCCGACTGCCAATGCTCTTGGGAAAAATCGCCGCACCATTCGTGCATCCGATCACCCGACATGATATGCGGGTGAGTATCGAGGCAGGCTTCGCACCCGGTGAACTTGCCAAAACTCTGAAACTCGAGGAACAGGGTTTCAAATTTCGCGAAATGACGGACTGGCGGGGAGCGATTCGTGTGTTAGCGTCACGCGTTTGAGCGAAACGATCACCATCAACGGAGGCGGCCTCACCGGCCTTTCCCTTGCCATCGCCCTCCGTAAACACGGTGTGGATGTCACGCTCCATGAAGCGGGCACCTACCCGCGCCACCGCGTCTGCGGCGAATTCATCTCCGGCGTCTCGCGCGAAACATTGGAGACACTCGGGATCGCCGATGCCTTGATGGACGCAAAACATCACCGCAGCGTCGCATGGTTTTCTGGAAACGATCACCTACGCGACAAGCTCCTGCCCGAACCCGCAATCGCGATCTCCCGGCACTTGTTGGATGACCGACTGCAGAAATCAGCCGCCGCGCTCGGCGTAAATTTACAAACGAAATCGCGACGCCAAATGGTCCCCAAGGCACCCGGCGAAGTCTGGACCGCGGGGCGCAAACCCGCGAAGGGCAAATGGATCGGCCTCAAGGCGCATGTCCGCGGCATCAACCCCAAGGCCCAGCTTGAAATGCACAGCGGCCCGCTTGGATACCTCGGCGTCACAGCGGTTGAGGACGGCTGGTTCAATGTCTGCGGCCTGTTCCGCATGCGCCGCGACATCGATGCACGGCACGAAGAACTGCTGCCCGCCTACTTGTCAAAAAACGGCAATACGGAAATCGCTCGGCGCATCTCCACCGCGGAGTGGCGCAAAGGATCTTTCACCGCCGTCGCAGGTTTTTCGCTCGGCCTTCAAGCGACAACACCGGGAATGCTTTCGCTCGGCGATTCACACGCGATCATTCCGCCCTTCACCGGCAATGGCATGACCATGGCCTTCCAATCCGCCGAGACCGCACTCCCTCATCTCGTCGCCTACGCAAACGGAGAAATGACATGGGGCGAGGCATGCGCGCAGATTGCAAAGCAACTGCACACACGGTTTGAAAAACGTCTCAAGTCCGCAAAGCTTATCCACCCGCTGCTTTTCCACGCACTCGCACGTCCGCTCCTCAAACACGCCCCGCTCAAGCCCATCCTCAGCCTCATTCGATAAAATGTATCTCCGCTCCCTCGCCACCGCCACCCCGCCACACACCTTCACTCAAGCGGATACTTGGCGGGCTCTCCAATCCCATCCGGACTTCAGCACACTCAAACCCCGCTCGGTTTCTCTCTTGGAAAAAATCCTCACCAATAGCAGTTCAGGCATCTCCACCCGCCAGTTCACCACCGCCGATCTTGGCTCCGTGTTTGACCAAGGCGCGGAGGAGCTCAACCGATCCTTCGAAGCCCACACGCCCACTCTTGCCTCCGAGGCCCTCACCAAGGCCCTTGCCAAGGCCGACCTGCAAGCGGAAAAAATCGACGCCCTGTTTGTTTGCACCTGCACCGGCTATCTCTGCCCCGGCCCTTCCAGCCACATCGCGGAATCCCTAGGCCTGCGCCCCGACGCCTATCTCTGCGATCTCATCGGTCTCGGCTGCGGCGCCGCCATCCCCACTCTCCGCGCCGCCCACGGATACCTCGCCGCAAACCCCTCACACACCGTCGCAGTCGTCGCCGTAGAAGTCTCCTCCGCCGCTTTTTACATCAACGACGAACCCGGCGTGCTCATTTCACTATGCCTCTTCGGCGATGGCGCCGCAGCCGCCATCCTCACCGGCAATCCCAACTACGATGATTGTCGTAGTTTCCATGGATTCGATACCCATCATGTCCCTGTCGAACGCGAAAAAATCCGCTTCGTGAACTCCGCCGGCAAACTCAAAAACCAACTTCACCGCAGCGTGCCCGAACTCGCCGCCAAAGCGGTCTCCACGCTTTACGCAAGACTCGAAAAAAGGCCCGACCAAATCATCGCTCACTCCGGCGGCCGCGATGTGATCGAGTCCATCGAATCCGCGCTGCCACCCTTTCAGCTCACCGAAACCCGCGAAGTTCTGCGCCGCCACGGCAACATGTCCAGCCCCTCCGTCCTCTTCGCGCTGGAAGAAAGAATTCAAAACTCCCCCCGAAACGAATCCCTGTGGCTCACCGCCTTTGGCGCCGGATTTGCCGCCCATTCCTGCCAATTTTCGTAATGACAAATGAAATTTTAAATTGCCAAAAACGCTTTGCGTGTCGGGTGATCCGATTTACACCATGGGCATGGTGTTGGGCGTACTTGGTTCCGGGTCGGGTTCGAACATGCAGGCGATCCTCGATGCGATTGATGCGGGGGCGCTAGATGCCCGGATCGCGTTGGTGCTTTCGGACAAGCCGGATGCTTTCATTCTGGAGAGAGCCAAGCAGCGGGGGATTGAGACCGGGGTGATTGATTGCCGTGGTTATGCCACGCGGTTTCCCGATGAGGCGCAGCATGAAACGGCCGAGAGGCTCAAGGCCGCGGGCGTAGAGCTGGTTTGCCTTGCGGGATTTTTGCGTTTGGTGAAGCGGCCTTTGCTCGATGCTTTTCCGCAGAGGATTCTCAACATTCACCCATCGCTGTTGCCGGCTTTTCCCGGGCTTGAATCATGGAAGCAAGCGCTTGATGCGGGCGTGAGCGAAACCGGATGCACGGTGCACTATGTTGATGAGGGCATGGATACCGGTCCGATCATTTTGCAGGAGCGTGTGCCGATTTTCCCTGACGACAGCGCTGCATCATTGCACTCACGGATTCAGGTGGTCGAGCATCGCCTGTATCCTGAGGCGATTCGGAAAATCGCCAAGTAAGCCGACTCACTCGAGACCACGCTCGGCGACTTCGTCTTCGTCCCAGCCCAGGTAGTGGCCGAGCTCGTGAAGAAAGGTCGTGCCAACTTCATCACGGAAATCCTGCTCATCGCGGTCGGCCCATTCCCAGAGGTTGCCAAGAAAGAGGCGGATGCGCGGAAGGTCGGAAGGATCGGCTTCTTCGTAGACCGGCGGACCTTCAAACAGTCCGAGTTCGTCGCCCGCCAGTTCATGATCGAAGGGGCCTTGGCCGGGTTTTTCCTCCATTGAAACAGGCAGTGAAGTGGCAGCCTCGCGGACATCGTCGGGTAAGGCCATAAGCAGGCCTTCGATTTCTTCCTCGGCCCATTGCTGGAGGGTTTGGGGAGTCATGGAGGAATGATTAGAGGTTCAAGTTTCAAGTGGCAAGGGTGGAGAAGACAGAAGACAGAAGACTTGAAGACAGAAGATGAAGATGTGGCTTCATTTTCACCGTCCAATAACCCTTAACAAATAACCTCTAACTTTTATCTCTGCGTTCCTTGGCGACCTTGGCGCCTTTGCGGTAAATTTTTCTAAGGGATCGGCGTAGTGAAGATGGATGTCATCAAATTTGCCGCTCATAGGCATCATGTCGACCGATGAAAAACCAAACGATCATTCCTTCGCTCTCAACGCCGAGCGCCCGGTGATCGCGATCCACTCGTGCAGACCAATACGGGCCAACCTTTTTGAAATGAAGCGATGGATGCCAATGATCTTCCAACCAGAGCCGGAACTGTTTTCGCGCCTGTCGCCTGACATCCGGAGCGAGTGCGGCAAACTGTTTACGGAATGCGGCGCTCGTCGAGGACTTCATGTAGTGAAATGGTTTTGCCCTCTTTCAGTTCTTTGAGCGCATCCGTTGCGCATTGATCGAATGCGCCCTCTTTCACCATCGAGGCGAACCTTGTGTCCACCGCACGCGCCGCCTCCGCATCCACTTGCGCTGCTAGTGCAAGTAGCTCGTCATCCGGAAGCTTCCGGATTTCACCCATTAACTCGGCGACTCCCATTGGAGTGACACTACCTCATGACATGCTTGCCTGCAAGTCCGCAGGTCAGAGGCGTGGGTTTATCGAAATCCCACCCGCAGAGAAGGCTTGGAATCATTTCACGGGGTGTTGAGGATGCTGGCATGAGTTACCGCAAATCGCCTGCTGACATTGAGGGCATGCCGCCGGGGGTGGGGCACATCATTGGCAATGAAGCGGCCGAGAGGTTTTCGTTTTATGGAATGAAGGCGGTGCTGGCGGTTTTCATGGTGCAGTACCTTCATCACATGGGGGGTGCCGGAGGGGCGCGGATCAGTGAGGTTGAGGCGACCGAGAAGGTGCACCTCTTCAATGGTGCGGTGTATCTGACGCCTTTGCTTGGGGCCTTGATCGCCGATGCGGTGGTCGGCAAGTACCGCACGATCATGTTGCTGTCGCTGGTGTATTGTGCGGGTCATGCCGCGCTGGCGGCGATGGGGCTTACGGGTGATCCGTATGTTTGGCTGATGCTTGGCTTGGGGCTGATTGCGTTAGGGTCGGGTGGGATCAAGCCCTGCGTGTCGGCGCATGTGGGTGATCAGTTTGGAGCCAGCAACGCGCATTTGCTGCCGAGGGTTTTCAACTGGTTTTATTTTTCGATCAACATCGGTGCCTTTGTGTCGATGTTGCTGACGCCTTGGTTGCTCGAGTGGTATGGTCCGCATTGGGCCTTTGGCGTGCCGGGGGTCTTGATGGCCTTGGCGACATGGGTGTTTTGGGCGGGGCGCAAACGCTTCGTGCATGTGCCGGCGGCGGGCATGGGATTTGTGCGCGAGGTGTTCAAAGGTGGTGGCATCCGTGTGATGCTTAAGCTGCTGCCCTTGTATGTCTTTGTGGCGATGTTCTGGGCCTTGTTCGACCAGACCGGCTCGACTTGGATTTTCCAATCGCAGGACATGGATCGTCAGTTTCTCGGATTCGAGTGGTTGCCCTCGCAGGTGCAGGCGCTCAACTCGGTGTTTGTGTTGCTGTTCATTCCGATTTTTTCGCATGGGCTTTATCCGTGGATGGATCGCGTGTGGTCGCTCACGCCGTTGCGCAAGATCGGGATTGGCCTTTTCATCATGACCGCATCATTCGTTTTGGTGGCGGAGATCCAGCAATGGATCGATGCCGGCGAGCGGCCCAACATTTCGTGGCAGATCCTTGCCTTTGCGTTGCTGACGGCGGCGGAGGTGATGGTGTCGATCGTGGCCTTGGAATTTGCCTACACCCAGGCGCCGAGGACGATGAAATCGCTGGTGATGTGCTTTTATTTGGGCGCGGTGGCGATGGGAAATTTCTTTGTCGCGGGCGTGAACCACTTCATCCAGATCCCTGAGGCGGCGCTTGAGCAATTTGAGAAACATCATGCCGCTGTGAGCGAAGCAAAAAGCTCGGGCATCATCACGGTGGCGGGTCATGACGGCGTGATAGGCACGATGGATGACATCGACGTTGAGTTGGTCGATGGCGCGGTCGCATCGCTCAAGATTCCTGGTGAGGAAATTTATCATCAGGCCGCGGATCGGATAGGCGAATTGGTGATCGCGAGAGGCGGAAGTTTTCCGGCGGAGCGCCTGCTCAACGAATGCGTGAAAGACCTGCGCGACCCGTGGGGTAATCCGCTGCGCGTTGAGATGCTCAACGCGTCGCGACTGCGGGTGATCAGCGATGGGGCTGACCGCAAGAGTGGCACCAAGTGGGATGCGGGCTTGATGATCGAATTGCTGGAAAAACCGCAGGAAAAAAAGCCATCGTGGACGGACCGCTTGCGACCTGCCGAGACATGGCTCGAGCGGCACAAGCGTGAAAGCGGCATCGGCGAAGTGACCGTGCAGAACGCACCTGGCGGGATTTTGCGCAGCGCGTTTTGTGGGGGTCAAACGAGGTTGCGTGGAGCGACCTACTTTTGGTTTTTCGCGGGCCTGATGCTTCTCACCTCGCTCGCGTTTGTGCCGTATGCCTTGTGGTACCGGCCAAAGACCTGGCTGCAGGATGCGTGAGCGACATTAGTTGCGCTCACTTCATCGAAGCGATGATCTGCTCGGTGAGGGCCTGGACGAGTTTTTCAGCTTCGGGATCGAGGGTGGCTTTGTTGGTGGTAGCCAGTTTGGCATCGCCGATTTGGCAGACCGTGCCGGGTTGGAAGTCTGAGTTGTCGCAGAGCTGGCATTCGGTCCAGGTCGATCGTTTGTCGTCCATGCCGAGGGTTTTGCGCAGGGCGATGAGTTCCTTGGCTTGTCCGCCGGTGATGGTGAGGAGTCTGCCACCATTGAGTTGGGATGCGACCCAGACGGTTTTGCAGTAGGACTCGACATTTTCCATTTTCCAGTAGGCGTCCTCGATGTCCTTGCCCCAGGTGATGACGCCGTGGTTGGCCATGAGCACGGCCATGTGTTCGATCGCGGCGTTGCCGACGACTTCGGCATTGGCGGGGGTGCCGGGGGTGCGGTACTCGGCGATGCCGATTTGGCCGAGGAAGACCTCCGCTTCGGGGATCATGCAAGTGGGTGGTTGGACGCCCGCAACGGCGAAGGCGGTGCCGTGTGGCGGGTGGGCGTGGCAGCAGGCCTTGGCCTTGGGCTGCTTTTTCATGATCGCAAGGTGCGTCATGCACTCCGAGGTGCGCTTGAATTTTCCTGCGAGCTGGTTGCCATCGAGGTCGACGAGGCACATTTGCTCAGTGGTCATGAAGCCCTTGGAAACGAGGGTGGGGGTGCAGAGCACAAGGTTGTCGCCGACGCGGAGTGTGAGGTTGCCGCCATTGCCGTCGGTGTATTCGCGGGCCCACATGCGCTTGCCGATGTCGACCATGCGTTGCTTGAGCACTTCGATGGCGGGAGAGCGGAAGAAGGCTTGGATTTCGGCGGGGGTTTTCGGATCGGTGCCGGGTTTCCACGTGAACTCGTAATCGGGCAGAATCGGCTCGGCGGAGGCGCTGCTTGCAGCTGGTGCCGCGCCGGCGCGGACTTGGCCGAGGCCATCGCGCAGCGTGTCTTTGGCGGAGGGCGTGAGGACTGCGTCGGCAGGGATGTCGGCGGCGGATTTGCCGGACTTTAGGAGCGCTTCGATGTCAGCTGCGGTGAAAACTTTTTTTCTCATGGCACGGGTGGTGAATAGTGAAGTGAATCGAAAATGGCGACGGTGATGGCGTCGATGGGGATGTCGTAATCGAAAGGCGCGGTGGCTTCGGCTCCTTCGACGATGCCGACGATGGCCCCATCATCGGCGCCGAGTGAATCATAGGTAACGAGTGAAGATTCGGTGGAAATGGCGGGTGGAGTGCTGCAGGCGGTGTTGAAGTCGCGGGCGGCCAGCGGATTGCAAATCAACCAGCGTCCTCCTTTGTAGGAGGGGTCCTGGTGGCTCAGTGTGACCCGGCCGATGACTTGGGCGATGCGCATTTTAGAGGGTAAAAACTGAAACGCTGAAAAACTGAAAAGCTGAAATTGAAGAGTGGGAGATTTGAGGATGATTTTCCGAAAATGGTCGAAATTGTGGTGTCATGAAGTTTTTTCAGAATTTCAGCGTTTCAGAATTTCAGCTTTTATTCAGTCAATGACTCCTTGGATGAAATTGCGGATGGGTGAATTTTTGTCGTGAACGAGATCGCGGGCGCCGATGCCGTCGGTGGAGATGACGACCTTTGAGTGGAGTCCGGCGCCGAAGTGATCGATGGCGACCATGGGGGCGCCGGTGAGAGCGCCGTTGGCGTCGAGCTGCTGGCAGAGCAGCATGCGGCATCCCTTGAGTGAAGGATGGCTATGGCTGCTGACCGCGTGGCCGACGACTTGGGCGGGGATCATTGGGTAAATGCTGAAAAGCTAAAAAACTGAAATGCTGAAAGAAGAGGATCAAACGATGCGCAGGTTTTCGACGAGGACGCAGCGGCGGGTGCGGGTGAAGGTTTTTGGGGTGGTGATGCCTTCGCCGGTGGTGGTGGCGATCGAGTAGGAAAGGTAGCCTTCGCCGCCGAGGCCGAGGCCGGCGACGGAGGGGCCGTTTTTGACGAAGATCGTCGTGTCCATTTCGCGAGCCATGTAGGTCATGTGGTCGACATCCTTGGTGTGGATGATCGCCGAGTGGCGGTAGTTGTGTTCGGCGCGTTTTGCTTCCTTCACGGCGGTGAAGAAATCCGGGCAGGAAACAATCGGCATCATCGGCATCATTTGCTCTTCTTGCACGAAGGCATGATCGGCATCGGTTTCCGCGAAGAGCAACTGGGTGCCTGCGGGGACCGTGGTGCCTGCGTGTTCGGCGAGCTTCGAGGGATCGGCGCCGACGAGTGCGCGGTTGACCGAGGCGTGGGAGCATCCGCCGCCTTCGCCGGGCTTGAAAGTGAACGCGGCGGCGGTGAGTTTTTCGAGTTGTTGCGCGTTGATGCGAGCACCGCCGGCTTTTTCGAGTTCCTCGCAGAAGCGGTTGAAAACCGATGAGACGACGAAGATCGCTTTCTCGCCGATGCAGAGCAGGTTGTTGTCGAAGGCGCCGCCCTCGACGATGCCACGTGCGGCCTTGGCGAGATCGGCCGTTTCGTCGACCACGACCACCGGATTACCGGGGCCGGCGCAGATCGCGCGTTTGCCGGACTTCATCGCGGCGCTGACGACGCCGGGTCCACCGGTGATCGCGAGCAGCGGGATGAGCGGATTTTTACAGATCGAGTCGAAGGACTCGAGGGTGGGTTCTTCGATCGTGGTGATGAGGTTCTCGATGCCGAGTTCGCGTTTGATCGCTTCGTTGTAGGCGCGCACGGCCATCGCTGCGCTGCGGGCACCGCCGGGGTGGGGGTTGAAGACGATCGCGTTGCCGGCGGCGACCATGTTGATGACATTGCCGGTGAGGGTGGGGACCGAGTGGGTGACGGGCAGGATCGCGCCGACGACGCCGAAGGGTGCGTATTCCTCGAGGGTGATGCCGCCATCGCCGCTCATGGCATCCGGGTGGAGCCACTCGGTGCCGGGGACATTTTTGGTGATTTGGAGTTTGGCGATCTTGTGATCGACGCGGCCGATTTTTGTTTCGTCCATTTCGAAGCGTCCCCAAGACTCGGCATTGCCGACGGCGAGGCTTTTCACGATTTCGATCACCTTCGCGCGGCCTGCGACGCCGAGTTTCTTGAGTTGCTGGTGGGCGTCGTTGGCGGCGTTGGCGGCCTTATCGACGCAGTTGAAGACGCCGAATTGGCTGGGGCCACAACCGCAGCCGCAGGAGCCTGCGGGCGATGACGCTGGCTTGGCAGCGGCGGGATTTGCAGTAGCGCCACCTTGGTTGGCGGAGAGTTTTGAGACCACCGACTCGACAACGGAGCGGAGGGTATCGGGATCGAGTGTTTTCATGTGCGGCATGCGTTCCGGGCCTCAGTGGCGGCCGGATAAATGGAGTGTTGCGAAACGATTTGGGTGGCTTTGCGCGTGTGGAGTCAGCTGTCTTTGTAAAGGGTTTTACCCTTCACTTCGACGCGGTCGACGATCGCGATGATCGCGGCATCGACCGGGATCTGCTTGAGGCCTTGCGCGGCGCGGGCCGAGCTGCCTTGGCAGAACATGACGAGTTCGCCATCACCGGCGCCGACCGTATCGACGGCGACGATGGTGTTTTGTCCGTCCTTGAATTTCGTGGGGTCCTTCTCGTCGACGAGTTTCGGGCGCAGCAGGAGAAGTTTCCTGCCGACCAGTTGTTCGTCTTTTTTGGTCGAGACGACCTGTCCAATGACTTCAGCGAGGAACATCGGCGTGAGGTTGGGTAGTGCGCCCGCGAGGATGCCTTGGCAATCGCGGGCGCTAGGATTGGTTTACTTGCGCGGAGCGCGGGCGGCATTATCCTTGGGCAGGACGATGTCGGTCGCATCGTCGGGACGGGCGATGACGTGGGCGCTGATCACTTCGCCACCGGCGGAGGCAGCGGCTGCGGCGCCGGAGTCGATTGCGCTTTTGACCGCTGCGACATCACCGGCGACGACTGCGTTGCAGAGGGCGTTGCCGATTTGTTTCATGGGTCCGACGAGTTCGACATTTGCGGATTTGAGCATCGCGTCGACGCCGACAACGAGGCAGGCGAGGCCGCGGGTTTCGAGTAGTCCTAGTGCTTGTTTGGCCATGGTATTAGTTGGTTATGGTTGGTTCGAGATTTGCCGATAGACTTCGCGCGCGAGGACGAGTTCCTCGTTGGCGGGGATGACAAAAATTTTGGCGGGAGAATCTTTCGCGCTGATGTCCGCTTCGGTGGCGCGGCAGGCGGCATTTTTTTCGGGATCGATTTTGATGCCGAAGGTTTCGAGGTTGGCGCAGACCGCGTTGCGGAGTGCTGGGCCGTTTTCGCCGATGCCGGCGGTGAAAACGAGGGCGTCGATGCCGCCGAGCTCGATCATGAAGGCGCCGATCCAGTGGCGGATCGATGCGGCGAGATGCTTGATGGCGAGTTGCGCGTCGGGATTGCCTTCATTGGCGGCGGCTTCGATGTCGCGGACGTCGTTGGAGACGCCGGAGAGTCCGAGCAGGCCGGATTCCTTGGTGAGTTGGCGTTCCGCTTCCTCGAGGCTGATGCCGAGGGTGCGCATCGCATAGGGCAGTGCGCCGGAGTCGAGTTCGCCGACGCGGTTGTTTTGCGGGAGTCCGCTTTGCGGTGAGAAGCCCATGCTGGTGCCGATCGCGACGCCGTTGAGGATGCCGGTGACCGAGCTGGATCCGCCGAGGTGGCAGGAGATCACGCGGAAGGGTTTGCCGGCGACAGGTACGGGTCCGTCGAGGTAGAGGCGTTGGGAAATTTCCGCGATGTCCTGGCGGCCGCAAAGTTCGGCCGAGCGCTCGGCGATGAACTTGTGGCTGGCGCCATGGAAACCGTAGCGACGGATGCCGATTTCGCGCCATGCCTTTGGCAGCGCGTATTGCGCGGCGGCTTCATCGATCCACTGGTAGAAGGCGGTTTCGAAGAGCGCCACCAGCTTGGCGTGCGGCATGGATTTGCCAAACTGGCGGATGCCTGCCGCGTAGGGCGGGTTGTGCGCAGGTGCGACCGCCGCAAATCCATCGAGCGCGTTGATGACTTTTTCATCGGCGATCACACAGCCGCTGAGGTCTTTGCCGAGCACGGTTTTGAAACCGACCGCATCGATCTCCGAGGGTTCGTCGATGACGCCCTCGCGTTGCAATGTCGCAAGCGCGTCGTCAATCGTGGCGGCGTGATCTGTGACTCTTTCATAGCCGCCCTTGGCCACGACCACTCCACCGCGTTCATCCATGAGGAAGACGCGGTATTTGAAGGAGGTCGAGCCGAGGTTGGCGATGAGAACGAGCATGGCAGTCTATCGTGTTGTGTGCGATGGATCAGGCGATCCAGGGGCCGAACTTCGAGAGGTCGTCGTGCGGGCGTGGGATCACTTGCACCGAGCTGACGGTTCCAAGTGTTGAGGCGGCGCTGGCGGCGGCGTCGAGGCCGGCCTTCACGGCGGCGACATCGCCGGCGAAAAATCCGGTGACGAGGCCCGAGCCGATTTTTTCCCAGCCGGTCATTTTGATGTCGGCTGCCTTGAGTGCTGCGTCGGATGCTTCGACGAGCGAGATGAAGCCTTTGGTTTCGATGATGCCGATTGCTTGTTTGGCCATGGTGTTAGTTGGTGATTGGTTGATGGTTGGATTCGATGATTGGGTTCAATTTCCAATGTCGATTAGGCAAGACCGAACTGGGTGAGGAGTTCGGCGTGGGGGCGTGCGATCACGTGGGCGGAGATCAGCTCGCCGACGCGGCCGGCGGCTTCAGCGCCTGCATCGACAGCGGCTTTGACGCTGCCGACATCGCCCTTGATCAGGACGGTCATGAATGCGCCGCCGATTTGGACTTGGTTGATAATTTGGACATTGGCTGCTTTGGCCATTGCGTCGGTGGCTTCGACGTTGCCGACGTAGCCTTTGGTTTCGATCATGCCGATTGCGTGGTTCATAATATTGGGAGTGAGTTGTGGTTGGTGGTTGGTGGGTCAGTCAGTGAGAGTGGTGGATCAGGAAATCAGTTCGCAGAAAGTTTCCGGTTTAAGTCCGCAGGCGTTGCCTTCGTCGGTATCGATGTGGACTTCGAGTTTGAATGACGGGTCGACGCGTACAATGAGATTGTCAAAAGTCATGGCGAGTGGGCCGTGGATTTTGAGTTTCATCATGTCGAGGTGTTTGACTCCGTAGTAGGAGGCATCGCTCGGGTGCATGTGGACATGTGGTTGGGCGCGGATGACGCCTTCGTCGAGTTGAAAATAACCATGGGGGCCCATGAGCATGCAGCCGGGGGTGCCTTTGATGTCGCCCGACATGCGGACCGGGATGTCAAAGCCGAGTGAGATCGCATCGGTGTAGGCGAGCTCGATCTGGTTGAGGTTGCGGCAGGGGCCGAGGATGCGGAGGTTGGAGATCACGCGGCTGCGCGGGCCGATGAGGGTGACCGATTCCTTGGCGGCGTATTGGCCTTCCTGGTAGAGGCCTTTCATCGGGGTGAGTTGGTGGCCTGGGCCGAAGAGTGCCTCGACCGCTTCTTGGGTGAGGTGGCAATGGCGGGCGGAAATGTTGACCAGCAGAGCGTTGGGGGCCTTGGAGGCGTTGGGCAGCGGCAGGCCCAGTTTTGCGTAAATTTGCTCGCGAACGAGGTGTTCGACAACAGCGCGCGGGGTTTGGGATGTGAGCGTGTCGGCCATGGACGGCTTTGTTTTTTCTGGAATTGGATTGACAGGTCAAGCAAATTTCCCAAATTTTCCCAAAAAAATAAAGAAAAACCCAATTCCATGCTCGCCATCGAACGTCAACGCCGGATTTTGGACCTCCTCGCCGAGGCGGGGGCCCTGCGCACGGCCGAGACCGCCGAGGCGCTGGGGGTGACCGATGAGACCGTGCGCAAGGACTTCGAGGTCCTGGAAAAGCGCGGTGAATTGCTGCGCAGCCACGGCGGCGCGAGCCTGCCCGAAAAAATCCGCGGCGATGTGCCCTTCAACGAGCGCCAGGCAATCCGGCGAGAGGAAAAGAAAGCCATCGCGCGGGTCGCGGCGGGAAGAATCCGGCCCAACGAGACAATTTTCCTCGATGCGAGCTCGACTGTGCTGACGCTCACCGAGTTTTTGCCTATCGATATGCCGCTGACGGTGATCACCAACGCGCTCAATGTCATCAACGCGCTGGCCGACCGGCCGAACCTCGATTTGATCTGCACTGGCGGCCTGCATGTGGCAAAGTCGCAATCGTTTGTCGGCCTCGCCGCAGAGAAATCGCTGCTGCGTTATCACATCCACCGGATGTTTCTATCGGGCGATGGGCTGCACCTCGAGCGTGGTTTGAGCGAGAGCAATTCGCGACAGGCCTCCTTCAAGGAGCGCGTCATTGCGAGTGCCGAGGATGTGGTGTTTCTGGCCGATCACAGCAAGTTGGGTCGCAAGGCCTCGTATTTTTTCGGCGAGGTCGGTGATTTGAGCTGCCTCGTATCGGATGAAAAAGCGGACGCTGGATTTGTGGCGGATTTGCAAGCGATGGGGGTCGAGGTGCTGTTGGGAAATCTCGATGGCGCGCCCAGCTCCTAAATCCGCGCGGCAGCATACCAATTGTGTCTGTTGAGCAACCAGTGGTTCGAAATTTTAACCACGGAATACACGGAGTGAGGAGAAGATTGGATGTCTGAATCTGTGCGGCAGCGCATCCTCCGTGCACTCTGAGCATTCCGTGGTTGAAAATTCTTAACCACAGAGAGCTCGGATTACACGGAATGAAGGGGGCATGGCATGTCAGTTGGAGATGCGTTTGATCTGGAGTCTCGAGTATTTGAAATTTAGCAACAGTGCGGTTTTGAGACCGGTGATGTTTAGATAACCGAGCATTTGAGCGAGATGGCTATCGTTGAAGCCGGTGACGACTTTGGTATCGACGATCACAAGATCATCAACGATGAAATCGGGAATGAGGGAGCCGATGTGCTGGCCGTCGTAGCGAACGATGTATTCCCGCTGCACATCGCATCGCAAACCTTGCTTGGTGAGTTCGATGACAAGGGCGCGTTCGTAGAGCTTCTCATCAAGGCCGGGTTTGAGGGTGAATAACACCTTGTGGGCAGCTCCGATGATCTTTTCGGTTGTTTCGTTGTGTTCCATGAGATTTCTTGGTTCAAATTCTTCTGACCACGGAGAGCACGTAATACACGGAGTAAAGATAAGGTTGGATGTGGTTGGGGTGAGGTGTGGAAAATTTGTGGTTTCGACGGGTCTTGGAAAAGGGGTCAGTCGTGGTGGAAGAGTTCTTCCATGTCGGCCCACCACTCGCCGGGTTGGCGCGATTCGAGCGGTTCATGGCATGGCTTGCAGATGGTCCACCACTCCTGTGTGCGCGGATCTTCCGCCATCAGCGCCATGTCGGCATCGAAGTCATTTCCCACATACTCGAAGTAGGAAAATAGGAATCCGTCTTTGTGATAGATCGAGTAGTTGCGAATCCCGCACTCGGTGATCTTGGCGAGGATCTCGGGCCAAGCGGCGGCGTGCAGTCTTTTGTATTCCTCGTATTTTTCCGGGCGCAGCCGGATCATTGAGCCATAGCGTTTCATAGGGTTGGTGGATGGGGGTTCATTTCTCAGCCTTTGACCGATCGTCGATAGGCCAGCGGGGAGTGGCCGAGGGTTTTCTGGAAGAGGCGGGAAAAGTAATACGGGTCGTCGTAGCCGAGTTTGGCCGCCACTTCCTTCACGCTCAGTGCCGTGGTGTCGAGGTGGTGGCATGCGGCTTGCATGCGTAGGCGGATGTGATGTTCGACGGGGGAGGATCCGGTTTGATCGCGAAACAGCGAGGAGAAACGGGCGGGGGAGAGCCCGGCGTGGCGCGAGAGTTCATGAAGGCTCAGCGAACGCGCGACATTGGCGCGCATGAATTCAATGCTCTTGGTTAAGTCGTGAGCGGTGGTGCGCGCGCTGCTACGCAAGCTTCTGCCACTTTGGAAAAACAAAACGCCAAGTGCGTGCCTCATGATGTGCGAAACAAGCAGCAAGGTCTTTTCCGTAAGCCCTCCCGACATCAATCGGTAGCATTCGCGAAACATCTTCGCGATATCTTGAGAGTCACTTTCCGTCACGGTCAGCACATACTCATGGGCAGGAAGCATGCTGGCATACGAAGCGGCGGATGTGCCTGAAAAATGAGCCCAATGGATCGACCATGGATCCTTCTCATCGGCATGATAGGAGTGGGCCTTGTTGGACGGGATGATCAAAGCCTCACCGGCACCCACAGCCACTTTGTCTCCGTCGATTTCAAGCCAGCCCTTGCCCTTGGTGCAGAAAATCATAATGCATTCATCGAGTCCATTCGGTCGCTCAATGCCATGACCCCGCGCTCTGGGAAACCAGCCGAGACAGATGACATGCAAGCCGACCCCAAGCGGATGGCGCCGCACATTTGCCAGCACAGCCGCCGGTGTGAAATGCACAACCCTGTCAGGATATCCCTTCGGCCTCGCTTTCATGTGTGATAAGATAGTCCATTCTTTTGAGAAGCCTGTCCATTTCCTTTTTTCAACTCATAAGCCATTGTTTTCATGCCATGAGCGCCACACAAACCATCGCACCCACTCTTCCAAAGTCCGTTGACCTCGAGGAAATGAAAGACTCGTTCAAGCAGCACGGCTATGCCGTCGCACGCGGCCTTTTTTCCGAGGCCGAAGTCGAAGAAATCAAATCTACCTTCGACCGCATCGCGGATAATGGCCCGGTGCCCGGCCACTTTGATCCGGTCTCCAAAGAGGAATCCGGTGGTGATCCCTTGAAGGAATTTCCGCGCATCATTCATCCGCATCGCTTCGATCCTGTATCGCGTAGGTATTTGGTTCATCCGGGAGTTCTCACCTGCATGCGTGAATTGTTGCAAGATGATGTATTGGCCGCGAATTGCATGTTCTACTACAAGCCGCCGGGTTCGCGTGGTCAGGCGATGCACCAAGACAATTTCTATCTCTTGGTCGAACCCAATACCTGCGTGGCCGCATGGACTGCCATCGACGATGCTGATCCTGAGAACGGCGGCATGTATCTCGTCTCCGATACGGCCGAGGAGGAAATCGCCTGCCCGCAGCTCGCAAACAAAGAAGAATCCTTCACCACACATTTTGTGCCGACGCCCAAAGGCAAAAAGGCAGTTCCCTGCAAAATGAAGGCGGGTGACACCCTGTTCTTCAACGGCAGTTCCATCCATGGATCTGGCCCCAACCGCTCCAAGGACCGCTTCCGCCGTTCATTCATCTGCCACTATGTGCCGAAGTCTACGCAGCGCATCAGCAAACACTATCTGCCTCTTCTCTCACCCGAAGGGGAAGATGTCATGATCGAGGCCAACGATAGCGGTGGTCCCTGCGGTGGTAGCTGGATCGAGGGAACGGTTTGGGAAGGCGGAACACATTGATCCCGTAACAACCCACCCCTAAACTATAAACACCAAAAACGTGAGAAGGATCGCCAGCGCCGCCATTCGTTTCACGGCGGTGCCCGGGCCCTCTCGGGAATACTCGACTCGAGGTTGAGAATCTCTCGACGCATTGCAACCCAAGGCCTCACGCATGAGGCGGCGATCTCTGCAGGTATCATATTGCGTAGCGATGAGTGCGGGCGACTGGCAAGGCTACCGCACAACAGGCGTAGAGGTGGCTTTTCTGTTTTTTCCGAATAACCAGCGACCAAATCTACCAATCCCTTCAATCTACGTGTTCACGGATTGGACGGATGTGGGGTGGTGTTCGATGATCTACCCACGAACCCTCCCGACATTTGATGAATTTGAAACATTTGCGCCTGCTGATTTTGATGATTGCCGTGATGGCTCAGAGCGGCGCGCGCGCTGCGGAAATTTCGACCCGGATTGCCGATCCGACCGAATGGTCGACCGGTGGCGGGATGTTGGAGCAGATGGTGCCAACGGAGCTAAAGATCAAGGGCGGCATGAACCTCGCGCTACAAGTCGGGGCAACTTACGATTCGAATTTTTTCCTCGATGAAACAAACGCTGAAAGCGAGACCTCGTTTTACGCTTCGCCATTGATCGAATACATCTCCGATCCAGAAGGTGGGGCTAAATCTTCTTTCGCGGTGAGCTATCGCCCATCGTTTCGCGCTTACAACGAGAACTCGGAGTACAACGATGTGGATCATGTCGGCGAGGTGAGTTGGACCATTCGCGGATCGAAGACCGAGCTCACGCTTTACAGCCGCTACGATGAGCTTTCGGGCACCGATCGCTTGAGCGGTGAGTTTGTGAATGGCTCCTTGTTCACCGGTGGCATGCGACTCGAGCGCCGCCTTGCCTCGCGGACGATCGGCTACCTCGGAGCCTCTTCGGCGATCTCGGATTATTCCCAGAGCGACTTGCAAGGTGCGCAGGTCGACAGTTTGTTTCTCGGTGGCTTGTGGGAAGCGAGTTCGCGCACGGCCTATGGTTCGACCATTCGCTACTCTCACATATCAGGCGATGGCGTGCCTGATACCGATGCCTGGGCTTTGCTCTTTGAGGCACGCCATACGGTGGGCAGCCGCATCAACCTCTCCGCATCGATCGGCCCGGAATACGCGCAGGAGGACGGCAATCAGGATCGCTTGAGCATGACGGGATTTTTGAAAGGCACTTACAATTTTGCCGAGCGCTGGGCCTGGATCAATTCGATCCGGCATGCATTGGTGCCGACCTCCTCAAGCGTCAATCAATTGGTCGACGATCTTGTGGTGTCGACCACGCTGCAGCGATCGCTTGAAAGGGGATCGATCGGTGGTGGGTTGGAGTATCGTTACTCGGAATTTGTCAACATCGGCCGCGACGCAGACCTTCGCAACGATGAGCAAAACCTTGCATTTGTGCTCTCGTGGAGCAGGCCGCTTTTCACAGACCGGTTGGCGCTCGATACCAGCGCGCGCTACGCCTTCAATTCGGGCCGCTCGGACTGGGAGCAATTTCTCTTCGCGCTGGCGCTGAGGTCGTCGTTTTAGGGCACGCGCAAGCTCTCGGCCATTGTTTGCGGAAATGAATTCGCATCCGGCGTCGAATGCGGCATGATCGAGCGCGTGACCCGGTTTCTGATTCCATGCCTGCTTGCCGCGCGACCGAAAACTTTGCCCGCGGCGATCGTGCCAGTGTGGGTTGGATGCGTGTTGGCGTGGAAACTCAGCGGTCATTTCGACCTCACGCTCGCGATGCTCACTCTGGCGGGATCATTGAGCATTCAGATCGCGACGAATTTTTTCAATGATGCGATCGATGCCAAAAAGGGCGCTGATACCGAACGCCGACTTGGGCCGCGTCGGGTCACCGCATCCGGCATGTTGAAACCACGAACGGTGATGAGCATCGCTGTCGGGTTTTTGATCCTCGCCGTGCTGTGCGGTCATCAACTTTATCAGGTGCGCGGCTGGCCGATTTTGGCCATTGGTATTCCATCGTTATTTCTCGCGTACGGTTACACCGGCGGGCCCTTGCCGCTCGCCTATCGCGGGCTTGGCGAGTTGTTTGTGATTTTGTTTTTCGGCTTCGTCGCAGTCGCAGGCACGGTGTTCATTCAGACCGGAGGCTGGCCGCGCGAATCATGGTTGCTAGGTTTGCAAATCGGCTTGCTCTCCGCCGTTTTGATTTCGATCAACAATTTCCGAGACCGCGAGGAGGATGCGACCACCGGCAAGCGCACGCTCGCAGTGTGCTTCGGTCCGAAATTTGCCGCAGCGATGATCTGGCTCGAAATCAAGGTCGCCGCCTTCGTCGGACTCGCATGGATCGCATTCGGAAAACCAATGCTGATGTTTGCCAGTCTGCCGGTATTGCTACTGGGCGCGCGCATCATCTGGGGCGTGCTGACTCTGCCGCCGGGCCCGGCATTTAACCGCCTGCTTGCGCTTGCGGGCTTGCAACTCATCCTCTTCGCGGCGCTGTTTCATTTTGCCGCCACACTTTGATTTCGCATCATGCAATCCAACGAATCGCCGACCTTCATCTCGCGCTACCGCCTCAAGGCGCGGAAGTTTCTCAATGCCGTGTCGACGCGCACGAGCTTTGATGGTGTTTTGATTCGCATCGATGACGGTTACGGCTGCATCCACCCATGGCCGGAGCTTGGTGATCCGCCCTTGGAAAAATGCCTTGCCGATCTTGCTGGCGCGCGGCGTTGGCCGATCGTGCGTCGCGCCATTCGCTGTGCCGAATACGACCGTGCCGCGCGGCAGTTTGATCATTCGTTGTTTGAGGAAATGGAAGTGCCGCAAAGCCACGCAACGCTGGTAGCAATGAATGCCGCCGAACTCGGCCGCGCGATGGAAGCGGGATTTTCCACAGTGAAACTCAAGGCCGGTCGCGACCCACACTCGGAGATGAAGTTTCTCGATGAAATGAGTGGTGAATTTCCATCGCTGCGCTGGCGCTTGGATTTCAATGAATCGCTGGCGCCGGAAGCGGCGGCGGAATTTCTCACAGGACTTGGTGACAAGGCGCGGGCGGCAATCGATTTCATCGAGGACCCATGCCCGTACTCTGATTCGTCATGGCGTGCCTTGCATCAGAAGACGCGCATGCCGCTGGCGGTGGATCGCGAAGCCTCGACGCAAAGCTCGGCCGCGCAGGTGATGGTGATCAAACCCGCGATCGATGAGCCATTTCTCCTTGCCGAAGCGGCAATCGCCCACCGCCAGAAGGTCGTGCTCACGAGCTACATGGATCACCCGCTCGGGCAAACATTTGCCGCGTGGGAAGCGGCACGACTTGGTCTGCAATTTCTTGGTCTGCCGGGGCTTTGTGGATTGCAAACCCATCACCTTTTTGAGCCCGATGCCTTTACCGAATGCCTTGGCCCCTGGTCGCCCGACTTCACCGCACCCGCTGGAAACGGTCTCGGTTTTGATGATCTCTTGGACGCACTGCCATGGACCCGGCTTCATTGATGCATCGTGATTTTTGGAACGACCCCGCCCCCTGTGCGGCGGGTCGTTTTGCGGATGCGATTCCGGATCTCGCCGAACTTCGCGCGCATGTGCTTTTCGAAACATCGGGCAGCAGCGGCAAACCGAAATGGATCGCTTTGGGGAAAGATGCGCTGCGTGTTTCGGCCGATGCAGTGAATGCGCATCTTGAGGTCACCGCAAGTTCTTGCTGGGGCCTCGCGCTGCCGCTGCATCATGTTGGCGGCTTCGGCGTCGCCGCGCGCGCGTTTGCCGCAGGCTGCCGCTTTGAACATTTCACTCCGCGTTGGCAGCCGGAAATATTCACGCATTGGCTTGCTGATTTCCATGTCACCCACACATCGCTCGTGCCCACTCAAGTGCATGATCTTGTGGCGGGTCAACATCACGCGCCACAGTGCCTCCGCGCCATCGTGGTCGGCGGCGGGCGACTCGACGCAAGCACGGGGCGGGCTGCCAGAGCACTTGGTTGGCCGGTGCTTGCGAGCTATGGCATGACCGAAGCCGCGTCGCAAATTGCCACGCAATCGCTTGCCGCACTCGAGTCGCCCTATGTGCCGGCACCAATTCCCGTTCTGCCAATTTGGGAAACGAAGCTTGGCGGCGATGATCAACTTCTCATTGCCGGTCCAGCCCTTTTTTCAGGTTCACTTGTCAGCGATGGCAACGCATGGAACTATCACGCGCGGACCTCGCCATGGCATGAGACTCGCGATCGCGTGCAGCTCCATGCGCAAGGCATCACACCGCTCGGTCGCATCGATGCCTTGGTAAAAGTTCTCGGCGAACTCATCGATCCACAATCGATCGAGCATGAGTTCCTTGCTCTTTCAAATGGCAAGCTCGCCCCGCAGTGCCTTGCGGTC
>Ga0208481_1000106_pt1 | contig 24855 bp, 26 predicted proteins | sample LakMenEpi02Jun10_FD_150662 | JGI IMG/M metagenome (GOLD analysis project Ga0208481, IMG submission 150662) | Freshwater microbial communities from Lake Mendota, WI - 02JUN2010 deep hole epilimnion (SPAdes) | ecosystem: Environmental > Aquatic > Freshwater > Lake > Epilimnion/Euphotic zone ... | reverse complement strand
GGGACCTCCAAATAAAAAAACACTCAACCACCTAACGCAGAAAATCTCTCAAACTCTCATTCCTCCGTGTCCTCCGTGCCTCTGTGGTTCGTTTATTTGGGTAATTTATTTTTTGGAAGTCCCTTAAGCTGTCTGTTTAGTATTATATTCAACAGTTCCCCAAGTTTCAGGTAGGGGGTTAACCCAGGAAATAGGAACAGAAACGACATCTAGAGTTTCACCATCTTCAAAAACTTCTAAAATATATCCTGGTTCTGGCTGGGTCGTAGTAGGATTGAGATGATCTAAAACAACCCCCTTATTACCAGCTTTTACAGGGCTGTTAGGAACATCTTGTTTTAGTTCTACCCATTGGAATAAGGTGGCTGTTGTCATGGTTTAATTTTCTTGCTATCTGTTAAATATAAGCAGGAAGAGAAGATGCTAATTCATTCATATCACTGACAACTTCACCTAATGACTCACTGAAATAAACCACTTCATAATTAGGTGCAAGTTCTTTTTGTAGTTGTTTCCATAAACTAATACCTTCTTGTTCAAAAGCCGCTTCTTCTTCTGGACTCAAATCTAGTGAATTACCAGGATCTTGCCAATTTAATGTTGCATTATAATCAGTTGCCCATTTTCTCAAATGGTTAATGGTTTCTTGGCTGAGGGGCAGTCTTGCTGGATCGATGTTACCAACTTTATCAGCATCTGCCCACCATAAAGGATCACATCCATAATCAGCCATTAGTTTGATTTTTATTGCCATAGCTATACTAAACTCGGTTGGGACATGGATTTTTGCAAGATTAGGAAAGAGCTAGATGTTTAGGGGTTTAGCTCATGCTTTACCCCTACCTATAGAATCAAATGATTAAGCTGTTTTGAGTATACTCAGGTGGAATCATGGTAAGGAGGCGGGATTAGCTCCAACTATATAACCATTATCACCTACCGTCACTGCTATAAGCTGCTTTTTTCCATTAAAAATTACTTCATATATTTCTCTGGGAGGTTCTGCTGTTCCTTGATAACCAAGAAACGTTCCACTGGTTACAGCAGCAATAACAGCATCAGGGATTTCCTTCTCAGAAATTCCGCGTCTAGTAAAATCCTCTTTATGCTCCTTTAAAATGTGCGCTAGTCCACTTGCTCTTTTAGTAATTTTACCTTCTTCTAAAAATACGATTTTACCATTTGCTTGTTTGGCAATCTTCACTATTTTTTCAGGGTTATGCTTAATGCCAGCCTGAGTGAGTTCTGCTAACAATGCTAGTCTGTCTTGGGATATATTCAGTTTTTCGTTCATTTATAGTTAGTTTTAATAGTTTTTTATAATAACCTTATCATAATTTCAATGATGAGTCTTTGTCAAACTTTTTGGTGAATAAAACTTAGGGGATAAAGATAATTGAAGAATCTTTAACCTTTACCCTTGAATCCTTTCTATTGACCTCCAAAGAAATACAAAAATATTAACAGTGTTTTTTTAATCAATATCATCACCTGATATTTCTTTTGTAGCAGCTTCCCAGCTACTAAGTACCCAAGGTTTAAGTTGATCAGCCCTTGCTACAACTGGGCGTATATTACTGTAATAGGAAATTTCCCTTAAAGGGTTTAATGCAGTGCGGACAAATATAGGTAGGTTATCTTGACGAATTTCAATAGGCACTACTAAATCAGGAGTAGCTGTAATCTTTTCTTGATTCTGTAAGTAAATTGGGACATAATATTGCATTTTCCCAAAATACCAGCATGGTTGTTGAAGTCCTCTATAAATCGACCACTGGATTGCACCAGTTAAGGCACAAATTTGAGCTACAGTTCCTACAGATTGGAGAAAAGGAACTCTCTCAGCACGCTCTCCTAGTATATGCTCGTCTCTGAGAACTATCTCATTACCAATGGGAATTTCTGGTGATTTAGGTACTTCTGGAGCAGCGGGAACTTCAGATAGACCATCAATATCCTCTCCTAAACCTGCAAAGGTTAGCGCCCAAGGTTGATTTGCTGAACGGGTGTTCCTATCAAAGCGTAAATATATAGGTACGCTATACCTATTTCTCAATAAACCGGCAGTGACAATAAAGCTGTCGTTAAATTCTATGAATCTACTTTGTTCAATACTCCAATAAAGGGTAATTGCTATGTATTTTTTTAAAACATTATCATTATCAATTCCCCAATTCTCATCCAAAGCTTGTTGCTTTAGGTTATCAATGGCGGTTTGACTAATATATGCAAAATTATAAAGCTGATCTACAACACGATTTGTTTTCGGAGAGCCGTACTGTTCTAACAATTCTTCTTTAGAAGGCATAGGTTTTAATACATGATTACTTAATTAAGAACTGTTCCAGTATAAACTAAAAGGCATCCACAAGGGATGCCAATCAAAATTTTTGTTTCCTAACCCCGCAAACCTACGCCCCTACAGACTCCTTCGCAGCGTACAATACCTCAGCCGAGATATCTTTAAACCCACGCTCACGGGCAAATTTTTCGGTATTTCGCTTCACTTTCCCGCGCACAAAACCAGGAATCTTATTCAATTCTGCTTGGCCGTCTTTTGTCCAATTCAAACCAGATTCGGCAGAAATTCCTTTCGTAATTACTTCCTTTGTATCGTGTCCACCAAAGATTTCTAAAAGGTGATCTTCCATTCCCAAAGTGAAAGAATTGTAGATTAAATCTGTGATTTGATTTGTGCCTTCATAACCCATAAATGGTTTGTAACCAATGGGGAAATTCTGCACGTGAATAGGTGCTGCAATCACACCGCAGGGAATGTCCAAACGTTTACCAACGTGACGTTCCATCTGTGTACCAAATATAGCAGAAGGTTCAACGCGAGCGATCGCATCCCCAATTTCCCCATGATCATCTGTAATTAATACTTCATCGCAATATTCACTCACCTGTTCTCTAAACCAGTCAGCATCATACTTGCAATAAGTCCCAGCCCACACCACATGAATCCCCATTTCCCGCGCCAGAATCTTTGTTAAAGCCGCAGCATGAGTATTATCACCAAAAACCACCGCTTTCTTCCCAGTCAAGTTCTGACAGTCAATAGAACGGGAAAACCAAGCCGCTTGGGATACGTGCAGAGTTTGTTCATTAATGAAGTCTTCGTAATTAACATCACTACCTTGAGCATTAATTACCTGCTGAATTTTACGGATACATCTAGCAGTTTCCACAACACCCATGGGCGTAATATCTACGTAAGGAGTGCCAAATTGTTCTTCTAAATATTTAGCCGTTGTTAACCCCAGTTCCCGATAAGGAATTAAGTTAAACCAAGCTTGAGACATATTTTTCAACTCATGAACCGACGCACCTTCAGGAATAACAATATTGACCTCAATTCCCAAATCAGTCATTAACCGCTTCAATTCGGTAACATCGTGGTTATTATGAAAACCCAGAGTAGAAACGCCAATAATGTTAACTGAGGGTTTCGCAGTTTTTTCTGTTGGTAATTCCCCCCGCTTCCGGGCTTTCTCAATATAATATTGAACGATTTGTTGTAGAGTTCGATCTGCGGCTTGTAATTCATTGTAGCGGTAATGGTTCACATCCGCCAGCATTACGTCCCCTTTTGCTTCCAATTGGGCCCGTTCCACAAAGTTGTGTAGGTCTTCTTGCAAAATGCTGGAAGTGCAGGTAGGAGTTAAGACAATTAAATCGGGGTGTTCTTCCGCGTCTTTACGGGTGATGTTGTCTACCACCTTTTCTTGAGAACCACGGGCTAAAACGTTTCTATCAACGACGCTGGTTGTGACTGGGGTAAAATCCCTCTCCCGCGATAGCATGGAACGCATGACGTTAAAGTAGTCATCACCCAGGGGCGCGTGCATGATTGCATGAACGTTTTTAAAAGAAGTAGCAATTCGTAAAGTGCCAATATGGGCTGGTCCTGCATACATCCAGTAAGCTAATTTCATTCGGTCTTCTCCCTTGACAAGTTAAATAACTATAAGCGCTTGATTATTAAATCGATCCTGATTATCTCAAATCTATTGGCTATTAACAAATAAGCTTTGTTACGGGGTTGCTTGCTTGGGGAACGCTAAAACTTAGCTATTGACACTCTCAGCGCCTAACACCTATAAATCTTTTACAGCACTTACTAGTGTCATGAGGTACATATTTAGCGGGCAAGATGCCCGCACCACAAGAGTTTTATGATTCAACTTTGTACCTCATAAAAGCGAAAACCGCTGTATATATTAACAGGAGGAAACTAGAATAAGTAATTATTAATTATTTTTACGCGGTTCTTAGCGCTACCATAGGATCAAGTTGAGCCGCACGACGGGCAGGAACGACACCAAAAAATAAACCAATAGCACCAGAAACACTCGCAGTTAAAAGAACTGCTGCAGGGGAAATTGTAGATTGAAAAGGGGTAAATATGCCTACTAAGACAATGCTACCACCTCCTAAAATAATGCCAATTAAACCACCGGTTACTGATAATATCACGGCTTCAATCATAAATTGCAAGAGAATGTCTTGTTGTGTTGCACCAATAGCTTTACGAAGTCCAATTTCTTGGGTACGTTCGGTAACAGAAACTAGCATTATATTCATAATTCCAATACCACCAACAAATAAGGAAATACTAGCTATTGCTGCTAACATTATTGTCAATCCTCCGGTAATGGAATTACTGATTTCTAAGAGGTTCTTTTGGGTTTGAATTGTAAAATCATCTTCGCGGATAATTTTGTGCCGTCTACGCAGTAAATTTGTCATTTGAAACTCTGCTGCTGATATACTATTTTCATCTTTCGCTGATACAGAAATCATAGAAATATTAATACCAAAAGGGGATGTTCTTCCAACTAAACGACTAAACATAGTATTAATGGGAATATAGACAGTATCATCATTATTACTCCCAAAGGAAGAACCTTTAGCTACAGTTAAACCAATTATTTGAAAAGTAGTATTTTGAATGCGGATTTTCTGACCAATAGGATTTTGATTATCAAATAGTTTATTGGCTAAATCTGGTCCTAATACTGCTACTCTTTTACTCCGTTTAATATCAAAATTATTAAAAAATCTGCCTTCTTTGATTTCTAAAGTACGCACGTTGGGATAATTAGGAGTTGTACCGATAACCGTGCTAGTTGTATTTATATTCCGATAGGTAATTGTAATTCGGTTATTAATTTCTGGAGCAACTTCTTTAACTGCACGAACTTGTTTAGCTATTGCTTTAGCATCTTGTAAAACCAAAGTTCTAGGTACTCCTGTGACTCTACTGCGAGTTCCTGGACTACCGGGAATAACAAATAAAGTATTCGGTCCTAAGGATTGAAATTGTTTATTTGTAAATATTTTTGCCCCTTCTCCAATCCCAATCATAGCAATAACTGAGGCATTACCAATAATAATTCCTAACATGGTCAAACTACTCCGCAACTTATTAGCTAATAAGGTGGTAGTTGCCATTTTCATGCTTTCTAAAATGTCCATAATTTATGCTGAATATGAGTATGTTTAATTTTTATTTTCTTTACCCTGTTCTGTTTTTCCTTTTTCTTTTGTTTTAGGTAGGTCAATAAATATACGATCTCCGGCTTTAAGACCATCTAAAACTTGAACTTGATTATCAATATTCGCACCAATTTTGACAGAACTAAATTCAGGTTTATTTTTTTCACCTAATAACCATACCCCAGTTTTTCCCTTGCGAGTAACGATTAACTCCTGGGGAATTAACAGCGCGTTTTCGATATTATTACCAAGAAATGTTATCTCACTCACATTCATTCCTGAACGTAGTTTTTCAGCCCCTTTGCTAATAGTAACACGCACCTGGAAAGAGGTGACATTTTGCTCAACTACCGCTTCAGGAGCAATCAATCGTACTTGTCCCTGAAAAATTTCATCGGGATAAGCATCAATAGTAATTTCTGCTTTTTGTCCCTGTTTAATTTGAGGAATATCGACTTCAGGAACATTTGCTAAAATTTCTAATCCTTTAGCTAAAGCTACTATAGAAGTTGAGGTAGCAGAAGCATTACTAGAAGCAGAAACAGCCGGACTAACAAAACCCCCCATTGTCGCGTATCTTTGAGTAATAATTCCCGTGAAAGGAGCGCGAATAATTGTATCTTCTAATTGTACTTGTTGTTGTTTTAATTGAGCTTCGGCAATAGCTACTGCTGCTTTTAATCTGGTAATTTCTTCAGGACGATTGCCATTTTCTAATTTTCTTAATCCTTCTTTTTCTTGATTAACTATTGCTTGTTGCTTTTTAATATCTTGGTTACGATTGCCAATTTTGAGCAAGGATAATCGCTTTTGAGCTTCTTGTAAATTAGCTTTTGCTTTTCTATTTTCACTGATATATTGTTCTAAACTATCTTGAGAAATTGCCCCATCTTTTGCTAAATCTTGATATCGTTTTAACCGTGATTGAGTTAGTTCTATAGAAGCTTTTGCCGAGTCTACTTGAGCCTGTGCTTGTTGAATTTCCTGTAAACGATTCCCCTCGCGGATAATTCCTAATTGAGCCTGTGCTTGCGCTACACGGGCTTTTCCTTGGGCAATTTCTTCTGGACGACTTCCCGCTAAACTTTCCGCTAACTGTGCTTTTGCTTGTTCTAAATTGGCTTGGTATTGGAGGATTCGCATTTTAATTTCTGAGTTATCCATGCGAGCAATTATTTGTCCTTGTTTGACAGTATCTCCCTGTTCAACATTTAAATCTGCTATCATTCCAGAATTTTTAGGACTAATATTCACACTTTGAACTGGTTGAACTTTACCACTTGCAGTAATGCGGACAGTTACGCTTTTTGCTTCTACAGGAACAGTTAATTTACTAATATCTAGGGGTTTATTTCTTTGCTGAATGGTTTTGATAGTGGCTGTTGTTCCCACAATTAAAACACCACTAGCTATGAAACCCATTAACCAACGTAATGGATATTTAACTTTTTTACCAATTAAGGGAATTTCTATGTAAAAAATCATGATCAAAAAAGGTTGGGAATAGAAGTTAGTAAGAATCTTTTATAGTTAAAAATCTATGAATCTCTAATTTTCCTGAATTTTTATCTTCTCCATAACCATATTATCATACTCTTCTTTAATTTGTAAACATGACTTATTTCCTATTTTTCAATTTAGATGATTTAATTTAGATTCCCGACTCTTTTAAAAAATCGGATATCTAGAATTTTATGATTAACGTCTTTTTAATTCATTGAGTTTATAAACCAATAAACTTTGTTGTTTACTATCTTCTAATTTTTGGGCTATGGAAATACCTTGTATATAAAAATCCCTAGCTTTGGTAAAGTTACCCATTTTTTCATAAATATCCCCAGAAATAGCTAAATATTTTAAATATTCTGCGGGATTTTTCATGGAATCTGTAATTTTTACGCGGGTTTCCAACAGTTTTAAGGCTTGATTATAACGTCCTATGATAGTATTTGCTGTGACTAAACCATCAATAGCTCGTAATTGGCTAGAAGGCTGAAAACTTTTTTTAGCTAACTGCATTGCTAAATAATAACTATCAATGGTATTTTGATAATCACCCATAGCTAAATAAGCATCACCAATATTATTAAGGGTATTAGCTTCACCAATAGTATCACTAATTTGGCGGCGAAAAGTTAAGGCATATTTACCAATTTTCACGGCTTCATTATAATCACCTTTTCTGAGAGCAACTAAGCTCAAATTACTTAAAGATAGCCCTTGTCCTTCAATGTTCATAACATTACGAGCTATGATTAATGCTTCTTCAAGAGTTTGTTTAGCGGCAATGTTTTCGCCTTTTTCTAGAAATAATGTGGCTAGATTATTCAGGGCAAAAATCTGATTTTGAAAATCCTGATTGTCGCGGGCAATTGCTACCTGTCGACGAATGGCATCTTCAGCATTGTTAATATCACTTAATTGCAGATAGATATTTGCTAGTAAATCATAGGTTAAACCTTGGGCTTTTAAATCACCTAATGAATGATAAATTTCTAAAGCTGATAAGGATAATTTTAGGGCTTTTTGGGAAAATCCTTGAGATAATTGCTGTCTACCTTCTCTTAATAATTTATCGGCCGTATTGCGCGATGATTGACCAGCGTAATTATTTAAAGGACGTTGAATTTGTTCGGTAATATTAATGGCTTTTACACCTGTATTAGTAAATAAACAGATGAATAGTACCATATAAAAAGTCAAAACTGGCAACTTTAGATTGGCTATATTAATCAGATTTCTTGATAGTAAATACCACTGTTTCATAAGATATAACCGTGAAATTCTGGCTGTAAATAGATGGTAAAAACCAATTCTAGATGAATAAGTAAATCAGCTATTGTCATGATTATAGCTAATTTTAGGACTAAATCCCAGTTTCGCCTAAGTAAATAGCTCGAATATCAGCAGGTAATTTATCTTCTAGCATTTGATAACCTTCCTGGAGAGAATTTGCTACTTCAGCGGGAGAAATTTGTTCACCCTCAGCTTGCAAATAAGCAGCAATTCTGGTTTCGCTCCAGTGGAAGGTTTGTGCCATTAAGATGATTAATCGTGATATTGGTGGTAATTGATCTAATGCCTGTTCAATATAGCACCATAGAGGTGGTGATGTATCCTTGAGAGAATAATGTATCGCTTCGGTGGGTGGTAGTTTAATCTCGTTAATATGGAAAGCAGTGATATTAATTAACCAGTTTTGTAAAGTGAAGGAGTCGCTTCCTGGGGTTGCTTGGTTTAAATCCAGTCCACCTAATTCATAATAGATATTTCGCCAGATGAGGGCAAATAAATAATCAGCTTGTACAGGCGATCGCGCTGAATGCCGAATTAAAGTGTAAACTATAGGACTATAACGGCAAAAAATCCCCGTAAAATACTTGCCATGATCTGGATTTCGCTGAAATAGATTCAGTAATTCTGGGTCACTGTGATGAAATAGCGATTTCACCAATGGGTGATTTGCTTCGGGAAAGTGAGGAATTTGCACAATCTCTGGACTAGATAGTTGTTACAATATACTGGGGAACGGTGATGTGATGCTTGCGGCAGGTGAAGCCATGGCTAATAATATCGAAAAATTAGTAAGTTTGGGAAGTCAGACCACTAGACTATTGATAAACTAGAGACAAAGACTTAATGTTAGTCTTAACTGACAATACTCAAAGCGTCTCCTTTATTGTGATTCTGTTTGTTCATGGTTATAGAAATTAGTTCCATAATGTTCCTACTGAGTCCACTCATGTTCGGCTCTTTTTTACCTTCCCTGCCCTTGGATAGCCTGTTCTCTACCCAGGGGATTATGATTATGCTGTTGGCGGCTTACGCTGGCGCTATGTGGATGTTCCTCAGTAGTGCCCCTAAAGTTTATACTGTTATGGTATCAGATTTAGAAGTTGCCCGACAGTTATACGAAGGATTGCTAGATTTGCCAGTGGCGGAAGTCCCTTTGCACTATTATTACAATTACGAGCAAACTATTGGTGCAACAGGTATTGACCCGCTGTATATGTCCGCTAGTTCCAATTGGTCTAATCCCACCATGAACAATGGTAGTGAAGGACTATGGTATCAACTCAAGAAAAATACTCAATTACATATTATCACTGGTGCAAGTTTAGGCAAAAAAGATCAGCATCGTCATGTTTGTTTTGATCATGATTGTCTAGAATTAATTTTAATGCGGGTGGAAGTCCGGGGTTTAAAGTTCAAAATTCGTAACCAAAAGCCTTTAAATTTTTTAGTTAAGGATTATGAAGGGCGTGTCATTGAAATGGCTGAAGTTGCTAATTAGTCCTGGGGGTGTGTTGGGTTTTCCTAATGCACCCTAAACTGTAATTTCTGAACATAAGGTGTTAAATTTTACTTTAAATTTTACTTTAAACCGTTTTTATTTCTGCACAAGACGAAAAGAGAATAAAATCAAGTACACAATATGAGTCTAACAAAGAACAGTCAGATACTCATCAGGTAATATATTCGCTTTCCCCCCAATTGTCCAAAAAAAAGCCCAAGAACGAAACTACAATAATCTGTACCTTTAGAGGGATAAAAACTAACTAACTTAGCTTTTATAGTTCAGACTAAATAGGTCTTAATCAAAAAATAACTCAGGGGAATATGCTTAATGAAAGCTTTATTAATTTGGCCGATAATGCCTAATTCCTTCTGGTCTTATCAGGAAACTCTTGATTTAGCAAATCTGCGGGCTACCAATCCCCCATTAGGTTTAATTACCGTCGCAGCGATGTTACCAACTGATTGGGAAATTAAATTAAGCGATCGCAATGTTCGTCTAGAAACAGATGCAGATTGGGAATGGTGTGATCTGGTGATCATCTCTGCAATGATTATCCAAAAACAGGATTTTAGTCAATTAATTCAGAAAGGTAAAAAATTAGGTAAAAAAGTCGTAGTCGGCGGACCATTTGCCACATCTGTTCCAGAATTTGCCCTGGAAGCAGGAGCAGATTACTTAATTTTAGATGAAGGAGAAATCACTATTCCCATGTTTTTAGAAGCTTTAGAAAAAGGAGAAGAAAAAGGAATTTTCCGAGCTACAGAAAAACCAGATGTCACCACAACTCCCTTACCCAGATTTGATTTATTAGATCTAAATGCTTATATAGCAATGACTGTCCAATTTTCACGTGGTTGTCCATTCCAATGTGAATTTTGCGATATTATTACCCTTTTTGGTCGCAAACCCCGCACAAAAACACCTGAACAAATTCTCGCAGAATTAGAAGTATTATATAAGATGGGTTGGTGGCGTTATGTGTTTATCGTTGATGATAACTTTATTGGCAATAAACGCAATGCTAAAGTCTTTTTAAGGGCATTAATTCCCTGGATGGAAGAACGTAATTATCCCTTTGCTTTATTAACAGAAGCTTCTTTGAATTTAGCAGAAGATGACGAATTACTAGAATTAATGGTGAAAGCTGGTTTTGTCCAGATATTTATGGGAATTGAAACCCCTGATGTCGATAGTTTAGTAGGAATTAATAAGCCCCAAAATACCCGTAATTCATTAGTTGAATCTTGCCATAAAATTACTAAAGCCGGATTACAAATTATGTCTGGTTTTATTTTAGGATTTGATGGTGAAAAACCAGGAGCAGGTAAACGGATTCAAGAGTTTATAGAAGCAACCTGTATTCCCCAAGCTCATTTGAATTTACTGCAAGCTTTACCCAATACGGCTATGTGGACTCGCTTGCAAAAAGAAGGAAGATTAATAGACGGGTTAGGTGAATTTTTCGGTTCTCAAAAATCTTTAATGAATTTTATTCCTACTCGGCCAATGTCTGAAATCGCCGAGGAATTTGTTGAGGCTTTTTGGAATCTATATGAGCCTATGCCCTATCTAAAACGGACTTTTCGCCATTTTATGATGATGGAAGGTTGGCGGGCTAAATATCAACGCACTTTAACCAAATCGGAGTTAAAATTTTTAATTTCTATTTGTTGGCGACAGGGAGGATTACGTTCTACACGGTTTGTTTTTTGGAGGCAATTAATAATCATGGCTTGGCGTAAACCTCATCTATTATATGATTATTTAATCGCCTTGGGTACAGGTGAACATTTTTTCAAGTTCCGTCATGAAGTTAAGGCAGAAATAGAATCAGAATTAGCCCACTTTCAACAGCATGAGCAGGAGCAAAAAGCAATAAGTTTACAGTTAGAAACCGTCAGTTAAGTTGCTCAATTACAAATAGTTTATCCCCCAATCCTTGACTTTTATATAAGTCTGGGATTTATTTATTATCATTAAGTTATTTTATCGAAAATTTAATTGTAAAATTTTGTATATATATCCTTCCCCAGTTTCATGAAGTAACCAATTTATTCACTGTTTCCTGTTCCCTAAAACTCAAAAACTTTATACCTCACTATCATCCAGTTTTCTTTGGTATAATATTACAGTGAGTAACCCGAAAATAACCCAAATATGTCACAAAAGGTAAAATTATCCTGATCCTTGAGATTTAAGGATTTTTGTTTTATCTTTATAATATTCAACTGAATTTTAATCAAGGGGCATCAAATGAGAAAATTAATCAAAAGATTTCTAGGATTTACTAGTGATAAAAGCTTTATATACTTAATCGAAATTACTGAAGTAATAGTTTCCAAATTACTAGCGTTATTAATGCTCATAGTAATTTTTGCCTGTCTTGCTGATTTGGCAATATTTATTTTTCAAGAAATTCTTTCTCCAGAAGTAGGTGGTTTTAGTCAAACATTGTTTAAAACTTTTGGACTATTTCTCAACGTTTTAATTGCCTTAGAAATTTTAGAAAATATTACTGGCTACCTCAAAAAGCACGTTTTACAAGTAGAGTTAGTTATTGTTACTTCTCTAATTGCTATTGCTAGAAAAATTATTATTCTTGATTTGAAGGTGACTGAAGGTCTAGAAATTATTGGTTTAGGTTTTGCAATTCTTGCCCTATCAATTAGTTATTTTATAATTCGGAGTAGCAATTCTAAAAAAGAAGATTAAATGAGGGTAATTACTAGTACTATTAATTTTCCGGTTGGGTCTTTCGTGTTAGCTTTGGAAAAAAGTGCTACAGTATAAGTATAGTATATTTCCCGATACTAAAAAAATGAGCTTATTTTAGACACTCTAAAATTATTTAATACTTAGCTGAGAATTAACCAAATAGTTCTGGAGTATGTTAGCTTTTTCTGACATAGAGTGATCTACCTTATCCCGACCGGCAATTGACAAAACTTTTCCATAATTTGTGTTACAAGTGCCAAGAATTTGATAAATTAATACATAGTTAGCAACAATTAGGAAAAATTACGTTGAGTTACCATCCAGATGCCATTGTCCCCCACGGTGGAGAGTTAATTAACCGGGTTGCTTCCTCAGCACAAAGAGAAATATTTCTCTCCAAAGCTGACTTTTTACCGCGTGTGGAACTTGATGAGCGAGCAGTTTCTGATTTAGAAATGATTGCCATTGGCGGTTTTAGTCCTCTTCAAGGCTTCATGAACCAAGACGACTACAACCGGGTCGTCACAGAAATGCGGTTAGCGAACGGTATTGTCTGGTCAATTCCCATTACACTGTCTGTAACCGAAGCAGTAGCAACTCCTCTAGAAGAAGGGGGTTTAGTGCGTCTGAATAACTCCAGAGGCGAGTTTATTGGGGTATTGGAACTAACCCAGAAATATACTTACGACAAACAACAGGAAGCTATCAATGTTTATCGTACTGATGACGCTAAACATCCCGGAGTACAAGTAGTTTATAACCAAGGTTCTATCAACCTAGCTGGTGATATTTGGTTATTGCAACGTGACTCTCATCCCCATTTTCCCAGCTACCAAATTGATCCAGCGGCTTCACGGCAAATGTTTCGAGAAAAAACCTGGAAAACCATTGTTGGTTTCCAAACTCGCAATCCTATCCACCGGGCCCATGAATATATTCAAAAATGCGCCTTAGAAACCGTTGATGGTCTATTTTTACACCCGTTGGTAGGGGCAACTAAAGAAGACGATATCGCCGCTGATGTGCGGATGCGTTGTTATGAAATTTTACTAGAACATTATTACCCTGTAGATAGGGTAATTTTGGCAATTAACCCCGCAGCAATGCGTTATGCAGGTCCCAGAGAAGCAATTTTCCATGCTTTAGTGCGGAAAAATTACGGCTGTACACATTTTATTGTCGGACGTGATCATGCTGGTGTAGGTGACTATTACGGCACTTATGATGCTCAATATATCTTCGATGAATTTGCCCCGGAAGAGTTGGGAATTGTACCAATGAAGTTTGAACACGCTTTCTATTGCCAGCGTACCAAACAAATGGCTACAACGAAAACCAGTCCTAGCACTCCAGAGGAACGGGTTCACCTGTCTGGAACAAAGGTACGGGAAATGTTACGTCGGGGTGAGTTACCACCACCGGAATTTTCTCGCCCAGAAGTAGCGGCTGAATTAACCCGGGCTATGCAAATTTCACCTGTATAAGTTTAGATTAAGATTAGAAACTTTACTGTATAGACTTTAGCCTTTAAGCTATTAGCTGATGGGCTGGAGTCTGATAGCTAATTATGAAACGGCGTAATTTTTTACAGCGGGTTGGCAGCTTATTAGCGGCCTTGGGGTTGGCTGAAACTGAATGGTTAAGTTTGGGAAATTCCTATTACCAAGCTTTAGCACAATCTAGCCAGCGTAGGTTGGCATTATTGATAGGGATTAATCAATATCCACAAATTCCTGTCCTTGGTGGTTGTGTTACCGATGTGGAATTGCAAACAGAATTGTTAATTAATCGTTGTGGCTTTGCAGCGTCAGATATTCTGACTTTAACTGACAAACAAGCTGGTAAAGATTTTATTAAGGCGGCTTTTTCGGAGCATTTGGGTAAGCAAGTCAAATCTGGAGATGTGGTAATTTTCCATTTTTCTGGTTATGGTACTCGTGTTAATTCGGGAATGGGAATATTACAAAATGCTATAATTCCTGTTGATGAAAATAATTTCCTAGGGACAACATCTAGCAACTATTTATTAGAAGAAAATCTGTTACGGTTATTAAGATCGTTACCGACAAATCGGGTCACAGCAGTATTAGATACTAGTTACTATCATGTTGATGAATTAAAACCTATGGGTTTGCGAATGCGTACCCGTCCAGAATTATCAACGGCAATTTTATCAAAAGAAGAATTAGAGTTTTTATGGCAATTTAAAAGTCAGAAATTACCCGTTAATAAGCCTCTAATTATTCAGGCTACTTCAGAAGCAAATCAGCAAGCAGGAGAATTTCTTTTCTCTAATTGGAGTGCAGGATTATTAACTTATGCTTTAACTCAATATCTGTGGGAAACTATCCCAGCCAAAACTATCACGGTTTTTCTTTCTGGTGTTACTACTTCTATATATCGGTTAGGTGGTAAACAACAACCGGGTCTATTAAATGAGCTAAAAGAATCTCACAATGCTTTAATTATTGATTATTTACCGATTAATAACTTGAGAGGTATTGGCGCGGTTCAAGCAATAGAAGAAAATGGCAAGTTAGTCAAGTTGTGGTTAGGAGGATTACCGCCCCAAGTTCTCGCCAATTATGGTGTAAATTCTTGTTTAACTTTGGAGACGGGTGTAGAGTTATTGATTAAATCACGCAGTGGGTTAATAGCCACAGCCGAATTGATAAATCAAGGGATTGATAGTCTACCTCAAGTTGGGCAAATGGTCCAAGAGATTATTCGTGTATTACCCCGGAATATTCATGTTAATGTGGCTTTAGATCAGGGTTTGGAAAGAATTGAACGGGTAGATGCTACTAGTGTTTTTTCCGGGATTAGTCGAATTGCCAATATTGCTACCGCAGAAGAAACGGCTGATTACGTGTTTGGTAAAGTTGCTAAAGTACCAAGTCGTTATGGTCTTTTTTGCTTGAGTGGTGAGGTGATTCTTAATACTATAGGGGAAATTGAAGAAGCGGTGAAGGTAGCAGTACAGCGATTAACACCAAAATTTTCAACCTTGTTAGCTTCCAAGTTGTGGCAACTTACAGAAAATAAAGATTCTTCGCGTCTACCTGTGAAGGTAAGTCTAGAGATTGTTAACAAAATTGTATCCCATGTTTTTATGGTGAGGGACACTTTGGGAAATCCTGTTCAGGATAACACTTTTCAAGTACCTGGTTATGAGGGAATTACCATGCCAACAATTCCTGTGGGTAGTCGCTGGCAATATAAAATTGAAAATTTGAGCGATCGCCCGATATACTTAGTTTTAGTGGGGTTAAATAATCATCAAGATCCCTTTGCTTTTTATCATTGGGAAGTTTTGCCACAGATGAATATTCCTCCTACGAAACCCCAATTAGTAGAAATCTTGATTCCCCCAGGTAAAACCGTCAAAATCCCCGACAATCATCCAATAGCTGGCTGGTTACTTCCCACTCGTTATACTTTTTGTGAACACCAAATTATTCTGAGTACAGCACCGTTTCAGGAAACTCTTACGGCATTAGCGATCGCTAAATATCCTACCACAGATCAACAGGCTATTAGTCCCATTGTCAACCCTTTAGAAGTTGCCCAAGCCATATTACAAGATTTACATAATGCTAGTAATGTTACAACTGACATCAATGATGCTTATGTTTTGGATGTCAATAATTGGGCAAGTTTGAACTTTAGTTTTCAAGTAGTGTAAACACGCAATGGGGTATTATAGTTACGTATCCTACTATAGATTCAAAATTGTATGGAATTTTACTTATCTGCTGATAATTATTTCAACCGAGGGAATACTTTGTGCCTTTCAGGTGATTATGAGGGTGGAATTAAAGCTTACGATCAAGACATTCAAATACAACCCTTCCATGAAGTATACCAAAATCTCGGTTTAGCACTATTTTATTTAGACCGAGAGGAAGATGCACTTGTATCTTTCAACAAAGCTATTGAACTCGACAAAACATTTTACCAAGCTTGGTACAGTCGGGGTGTTTTACTCCTAAAACGAACGAAAGATATATATTTAGGTCCAGGTTCATTAGACCTGTCCGAAGAAAGCAAAAAACAATATAAAGAAGCAATAGAATCTTTTAACAAGACTATTGAAATCGAACAAAAATACCACCGAGCTTGGTATTATAGAGCAGAATGTTATGCAATAATTCAGGAAGTGGATTTAGCTATAAAGGACTTAAAAGAAGCTATTCGACTTAATTCCGAATACAAAACCAAAGCAAAAACTAACACTTACTTTGATGAAATTAGAGAAGATGAACGATTTAAGAAATTGATAGAAGACTAAATCTATGGCGTTGGTGAATGAAAGTATGAATTTATCTCACACTCCAGACACAAAGAATAGGAGTTTGAGAAATGGAATTTTTGATTTTCATACCTCAATATGGCTATCTATCACCAACGCCAAAAATGTTATATTAAACGCAAAGCTACCACAAAAATCAAAAACTTATGATAGCGAGTAATATTAGACAACAAATTCTAGATCATCTTCAACCATTACCTGGAGAACAAGTAAAAACCCTTCTCTTAACATGGCTAACTGGTACATCTGGGGAATTAGAAGATTTTGAGCGGTTGCTGACAAATAAACCTACTCAAACCACAGAAGAATCACTTGAGTATGGCGAAATAGATGCAGAACTAAATTTTCAACCTCTCACTGAAGCCGACATGATTCAACAAAGTAAATCCGCGCTAGAAACCTACCGTCGCACAGGTTCAGGAGTGGAACATGAAATGTCTATCATGGGCGAGAGAATAGACCGATTTAGTCAGTCAGTTCTCATTCCCTATTCCCTTACAAATACTTCTCTAACAACAAAGCCAACTTCTCCTTAGTTGCTGCTGGTGCTTTCTCCAAATTTGTCAAAATCGCATATTTCAAAGCCGAATGCGCCTCACTAGCAGGAGGATTTGCACTCAACCGCTTCACAGTTTCTTGAATTACCTTTTGTGCATTTGCTGCATTTTTATGTAAATTCCCAATTACCATTTCCACCGTCACAGTATCATGATCTGGATGCCAACAATCATAATCCGTCACCAGCGCCAACGTTGCATAGGCGATTTCCGCTTCCCGTGCTAACTTCGCTTCGGGTAAATTTGTCATCCCTATGACTGTAGCATCCCAACTCCGATAGAGATGAGATTCAGCCTTAGTAGAAAAAGCCGGTCCCTCCATACATACGTACGTACCACCATTATGTAATGTGACATCTAGTAAACTTAAAGAAGCGATCGCCTCAGCTAAAATACTAGATAAATTATGGCAAATCGGCTCACCAAAAGCAATATGCGCCACAATTCCTTCACCAAAGAAGGTAGAAATGCGATTCTTGGTTCGATCAATAAACTGATCGGGAATTACCATATCTAAGGGTTTAACTTCAGCTTTCAAAGAACCCACAGCACTAGCAGAGATTAGGTATTCTACCCCCAATTGCTTCATCGCGTAAATATTAGCCCGATATGGCAATTCAGCAGGTAATAATGTATGATTACGACCATGACGCGCTAAAAAAGCTACTCTTGTTCCTTCTAAAGTTCCGAGAATAATCACATCTGAAGGTGAACCAAAAGGTGTAGAAATTTCTATTTCTTCCACATCTTTGAGCGCTTCCATTTTATATAGACCGCTTCCACCAATGATTCCGATTTTCGCTACTGTCATAAAGTATTGACTTTGTGATAAATGGGACTAAGCAGTAATTTTAACATCTGTATATTGTACAAAAATATCCGACAAAAAATAAAGTTCTTGTTTTTCTAAAAGTTGAAAAATCTTCAATCTAGAGCAATTTTAGATACATTCCCGGTGTTATGAGATACATATATAGCGGGCAAGATGCCCGCACCACAAGAGTTTCATGATTCAACTTTGTACCTTTAATTTTACCTAAAAATATCCCCATAACTTCCTATTGATAAGGAAAATATGGGGAAATAATATCGGTAATTTCTCACAAAATGGTTTTAATTTTGAGGAGAGGAATTATTTATTCCTGGTGTTACGGTCACCTGAGGTAAAGTGCTGTTAGGAACTAAACTAGGGTTATTTCCGTTCCCTGGTGCGGGAAATGAATTTGGGTTAATTGGTGGTACAGACCTCAAATTTCCTAGTGAGTTGATTTCGGGATTTGTGGGATTATTAGGTATGGGAGGAACCGGAAAACTAGATGAATTTGTCAATGGTTGAGATGAACCAGGGATAATTCCCAAAGATACACGATTTCCTCCTATTTGTCGCAGCAAATCTAATATTTGAATTACATCGTTATAAGTAGCTGTCCGCGACGCATTTAATACTAAAATCCCATCTGGATTGGCTTGGATGTATTGTTTTAAACGTCCTTCCAATTCCTCTCGTTTTATCTGTTCTTTTTCTATGTAAAGCGATCCAACAGCATCAATTGTCACAGGTAATATTTTGCTTTTAATTTGGAAATTAGCAGCGGAATTTTCACCCGTACTAGCTTTGGGTAAATCAACATTAATTGCTTGTTGACGGGTAAATTGTAAAGCCGCCAATAGAAAGAATGTCAGAATACAAAAAACAACGTCAATTAGAGGGATAATTTGAATCTGAAGGTCTTCACCGGGAGTATCTAGCTTAACTTTCATCTTCTTGTTTTTCTACAGGGTGCAAACTTAAATTATCAGTTTTGTGATCTGGCAAATCTGCTGAATTTATAGGGTTTAAACTGGGGTTATCAATTGTATCATCTGGCTCAATTGATGAAGCAGAGTGCAAACTTAAATTATCAGTTGTGTGATCTGGCAAATCTGCTGAATTTACAGCATTTAAACTGGGGTTATCAATTGTATCATCCGGCTCAATTGATGAAGTAGAGTGCAAACTTAAATTATCAATTGTATCATCTGGCTGATTTTCTGGTTCTTGGATAAATGTTTTTGATTCTAACCCAGAAGATAAATCAAAATTCTTAGAACTACGTTTTGAGAATCTTTCTGTGTTAACTGTTTTAGGTTCAGGAGGATATTGACGGTAAAGCAATTCCAGTTCATTACCCGCTTTGTTGAAAATTTTGACTTGGTTAACAACAAAACTTTGAAATAAGCGGTAGAATACTAAACTAGCGATCGCTACTATTAATCCTGATGCTGTACTAATTAGTGATTCTCCAATCCCCGTAGTTACACCTGCTGTAGATTCAGTTCCCAAATCACCAATACGAATTGCACCTAAAGAACGAATCAAACCCAGGACTGTACCCAACAATCCTAACAGGGGTGAGAGAGCAATTACAGCCTCCAAAAGTTTTTCCCCCCGACGCATTCCAGCTACCTCGTCGGCTGCGGTTGATTCTAGCGCCAATCTAAAAGTTTCTGGATCACTTTTTTGCAAGCTTAAAGGTGCGTATAAAAATCTACCAATGGGCTGATTTCTGGCTTGTTCAGCTATTGTTTCAGCGATTCCCCAATCTTCACCAGCAGCGTCAAGAACCCGATTGACTATTTCTTTTTCCTGGGCAAGAATCACTAACCAGAACCACAGCCGTTCAAAAATCACACTTAGTGATAGAACCGACAAAACGAACAAAGGCCACATAGCTGGCCCGCCCTTCTTAAACAAATCTAAAATATCCACTGTGTAAATTTCCCCTCACCATTCCTAGTAGTCAAAGCATTTTTATTTTAGAGAGTTTTGCATTACTCACAAACTTTTCTCGTTAATTACTAAGGAGTAACATCTTCTATACACAATCTGACGGTTATTCCCACCGGGAATTTAGAGGATTATTTGCCAAAATGAAAAAAACCACTGGAGGTTAAGAATATGAACTTCTCAATTCAATCCCTTTATACATGGTATCGGAATACATTACGTAATCCTAAGTACCGTTGGTGGGTAATTATCGGCACAGTTGCCTATTTAATTAGCCCTTTGGATATTTCTCCAGATTTTATTCCTATTATTGGCCAAGTTGATGATGTTTTACTGTTAACTTTATTCGTTACTGAAGTTTCGGGATTGGTAATTGATGGTTGGAAGACCAAGAAAGGAACTGTAGGAAATAGTACCAGCAATTCCGCTAATCATGCCACTTCCCCTGGGGAAACTGTGGATGTTAGTTCTACTACTAGTAAGTAGTATTATCCGTTGGGTGGCCGCGAGGAAACCCAACATACAGCATTTTCTAGTATTCTAAAGCACAGATATTAATGATACAGCGTTTTCCGCTGAAGATGAGGTACAAATATGTACCTTATAACACCGGAAATTGCTGTAAAACTCTTGTGGTACAGGCATTTTACCCGCATAGTCTACCTCACTAAAAAAAGCAATTTTCTATTCAAAGCTGATTTCTAGCTTTAAGTTGTAAATATCTATCAACTAACTGTTCGGAAATTTGATTTGCCGGTGCGTCGAGAACTAATACACCTTTTTGTTTTAATTGAGCAAATGCCAGTTGTCTTTGTGCTAATAAGTCTAAAGCAACTGCGCGAATATAAGACTGTGTAACATTTTCCGTAAAGGTATGTGCTAATTTATCAACTTGAGGATCTGCCAGGGTGACGCAAAAGGGTAAATAACGGGGTGCGAGTCTGGTAAGTGCTGCGAGCAGTTCGGAGGAAGCAGTGATATCAACTAAGTCCGTAATAACGACTACTAAAGCCCTGCGGCTTTGTTGTTTGACGACGTGAGTAACTGCACCTAAATAGTCAGATTCCAGTAATTCTGGTTAAATGGGGGTGAGTTTATCAATGAGTCGGTTGAGTTGATGTTGTCCTCTTTCTGGGGGTATCCACGTATGTATTTGGCGATCAAATACACCAACGCCAACGCGATCGCCTCTGTGTAAACCCGCTAATGCTAGGGATAATGTAGTATTTAAACCCCAGTCAAATCGTTGCAAACCCTGAACTTGTGCTGTCATTAATCTGCCACGATCTAGTAATATCAATAATGTTTGTTCTTGTTCTGGTTCTAAAACTCTAACTAGGAGTCCTGTATTACCATAAGCACGTCTAGCTGTTGCTTTCCAATTAATAAACCGCAAATCATCACCGCTGCGATAGTTCCGCAGTTCAGCAAATTCTGTACCTATACCCATTTGCCGAATTTTGCGGATAGAACCTGATGATTGTAATGTGAGACGAATAGAAAGCGATCGCAATCCAATTAAATCAGGATATACTTTTACCTGTGTATTTTGGGGAATTTGCCAATCATACCACCCTAAACCCCACATTCCTAACTGTCGGACTTGGATATTTCCCCAAGAAAACTCTCCTCTTTGATTTGGATAAACTGTGTAAATTAATTCTTGGTTTTGATTAGCATAAATATTAGCTGTAATTGTGTTTTCAGAAACAGCAAATTCTTGTGGATAATAATCACGAACTTGAATAACTGTATCAACTTTCCCAGCTTGGACTTTTAATATAACTGAATTATCCCTACCAATAGATAAACGTAAAGGTAATTCGCGGGTAATTTCTACACCGTTGACTTTTATTCTCCAAATATCAATTACCATGAAGATAAAAACGGTAATATCAAATAAACAAATTATGATTATGGTTTGATCAATTCCCAAAATCATAGACAAAATTGGGGAAATAAATATTCCCGCAATTAATAAGAAATAAACTTTTTTGGAGGGAATCATATTATCAAGGATGAATTTATGAATACTGATTTCTGCCGTCAATTTTGTGACGAATTGCAACTAGACTATTAGGGAAATTTCAAAATGTTCCCCTAAATGCTGCATAACTCAGAGCCATAATAATTGGGAGAATAATAGAGATAGAAATAATCAGTCCAGTTTTGCCAAAATGAACTTTTTGTCCATCTGATTTCAAGAAGATAGTTACAGATGCAGTTGCCATTAAAAGCCAAATTATTGCAAAGAGAATAAAGATAATAAATGCTGAATTATTCATGGTTTTTATTAACTATTCTTGTCTCTTTAGGGAACGTAATTCTTGTTATGAAACTTGTTTTCAACATGAGATTATCAATGAATTATCTAGGAACTGGAATAGGTTTTAAATTGGCAATATCTGAGCGTTTAGCAGCAAACCCAGCCTGACGATTTAATAACATTTGTTTTTCGGCTGTTTGTTCTGGATAATCAACAATTAACTTAAACAAAAACCGATCTAATTGCGCTTCTGGTAAGGGATAAGTTCCTTCAAATTCTAAAGGATTTTGGGTAGCAATTACCCAAAATAAATCAGGTAAAGGTAAACTTTTTCCATCTAGTGTAACTTGCATTTCTTCCATTGCTTCTAAGAGTGCAGCTTGGGTTTTTGGAGGAGTGCGGTTAATTTCATCAGCTAAAAGTATTTCTGTAAATATAGGACCTCTTTTTAAGGTAAAATCCCGGGTATTTAAATCAAAAATATTTGTACCTGTAATATCAGATGGTAAAACATCTGGAGTTAGTTGAATACGACGAAAATCAGATTGGATTAATTGGGCTAAAACCTTAACTAAAAGAGTTTTTCCTGTACCGAGAACTCCTTCTAAAATGATGTGTCCTCCTGCTAATAAAGCGATTAATGTCTGTTTAATCAAAGTAGGTTGTCCAACAACTATTTGATTAATTGCTTTTCCCAGGTTAATTAAAATGGAATTATTGGTTTGACTCATATTGATCACTCTCACACAAAAAAGAAAGAATAGAAAGCTTATATTAGATTATAGTAGGTTAGTTTGACAAAGGAAACCCAACAAAATCCTTTCGTAGATTATAGTAGGTTAGTTTGACAAAGGAAACCCAACAAAATCCTTTCGTAGATTATAGTAGGTTGGGTTGACAAAGGAAACCCAACAAAATCCTTTCGTAGATTATAGTAGGTTGGGTTGACAAAGGAAACCCAACAAAATCCTTGATAATTTTAGTTTGACCAAGACCTTGATAATTTTGGGTTTTTGGGTTTTGCTATCGCTCAATCCAACCTACATTCTCACATACACAAAAAAGGAATAGAAAGAGATTTTGAGAAATTTAATTTTTAGTTTCTCGTAATTTACGCCATTTCCCTAACCATTTTATCAGTTCTCGTTCATTTATTCGGCGTTTTTGTGCTTTTAGTTGTAATACATTATTAAGGTTTTCTGTACTGCTCCCTGTTTGTTCTTCCCAGATTTTTAGTAAAACCTGATCTCCTTTTTTCTAGAACCAGAATAATTACTAATTGTATTCAGCCAAGCATAAATATAAGGATTAAATTCTTGCCATAATCACCACCCTATCCACAGCAAAAATGAACCTAATCCTGACCAAAATAGGATTTCTAATAACTTTCCTACCCAAGGACTAATTGACCATTCAGAAGGTAGAAACTGGGAAAATTGGTATTCCACCCATTCCCCTACTTTTTGCTGAAATAAAGAAAACTCCCACGCCCAATTTGTTTTTTCAAAAGCATCTGTAGACATAAAAAAAGAATAGCTCAACCTATTTTTTATTTGTATTAACATTTCCAAAAATTAAATATCTGGTTTCTCAAACCCCCGGAGAAAACTTTCGGGCAAAGTCCCTAGATTTTTTTAGAGATGTTGATGACTGAATTTGCTAACTTAGTATAAAAGAGAATTTTGCAAATGACTATTTATTTTTATCAAGTTTCCCAGCCCTATGGTTGTTTTTCTAACTTTTCTCCCCACAGTATTAACATTGATGGTACTGACTGGCCAACCGTTGAGCATTATTATCAAGCACAAAAGTTTGTTGGTAGTTCCGATGCTCCCATTATACCTTTAATTCACGCTGCTGTCAGTCCTGAACAGGCTGCTGCTTTAGGGCGTTGTCCCTCTCGTCGTTTCCGTCCAGATTGGGAATTGGTCAAAACTCAAGTCATGCGGATTGGGGTACTACACAAATTTATCACTCATGCTGATATTAGGGAAATATTATTAATCACAGGTGATGAAATGCTCATAGAAAATTCCCCTACAGACTGTTTCTGGGGCTGTGGTGCAAATCATACAGGAGAAAATCATCTCGGTAAAATCCTCATGAGTGTACGTGCAGAAATCCGCTCACAATTCTTGAAAAGATGAAAACCATTGATACTGGTCACTTGTATAAAATATTGTTTACTGAGCAATAGCTTGTCCAAATTGGAAAAACCCTGAATTTGTAGGTTGGGTTGAAGTATGAAACCCAACATTGGCGTTGGGTCGTGTTGTCGCTTAACCCAAGCTACAGAAAATGGACTGGTCGCTTATATAAAATATTGTTTACTGAGCAATACCTTGTCCAAATTGGAAAAACCCTGAATTTGTAGGTTGGGTTGAAGTATGAAACCGAACATTGGCGTTGGGTCGTGTTGTCGCTTAACCCAAGCTA
>Ga0208481_1000100_pt1 | contig 25392 bp, 23 predicted proteins | sample LakMenEpi02Jun10_FD_150662 | JGI IMG/M metagenome (GOLD analysis project Ga0208481, IMG submission 150662) | Freshwater microbial communities from Lake Mendota, WI - 02JUN2010 deep hole epilimnion (SPAdes) | ecosystem: Environmental > Aquatic > Freshwater > Lake > Epilimnion/Euphotic zone ... | reverse complement strand
CGCCGCCCAGTCCTCGACTACAGCGTCGATTACGAACTCGTACCGATCGAAAAGGTCGCCGGCAAAACCCGCCACATGCCCGACAATTTCATCAACGCCGATGCCAACGGCGTCACCGAGGACTTCCTCAACTACTGCCGCCCGCTGCTCGGCTCGGACTTCCCGCAGTCCCACCGCCTGCGCGCGCCAATGGTGCCCAAAATCCTCCACAAGTGATCGCTCACGCGACCACTCTCAATTGATCCCCATCCGGGCCGGTGGACTTCGCTCCACCGGCCCTCTTTTTTGTCACGGATCATCGGCGTCATAGCCCATTCGGCTTGCCCTCACCCCCTCATGCCCTAGCATCACCACTTCCTGCCAATGCACCGCGTTTTTGTCGAAAAATTTCCTCCGCACGATATCGAGGCCCGCCACTTGCTCGCCGATCTCAAGGAGTCGCTCACACTCCCCGGCCTCGAATCTCTGCGCATCATCCAACGCTACGAAATCGATGTCATCGGCGCAGACCTCATCGGCGATGCCACCCAGCTGATTCTTTCCGAACCGCAAGTCGATCGCACCAGCACCTCGCTCGAGATTTCCAACAACGAACACGCCTTCGCGATCGAGTACCTGCCGGGTCAGTTCGATCAACGCGCCGACTCGGCAGCCCAGTGCATCCAGATCCTCACCGGCGGTTCGCGACCGACGGTTTCGTCCGCCAAAGTGATCGTCCTGCGCGGCAATCTTTCCCCATCGGAAATCGATGCGATCAAATCCTACGCGATCAACCCGGTGGATTCACACGAAGTTCCCGTGGCCGGATCCGGCGAACGCCACCAGCCCGCCGCTCCCGCCGATGTCGCGGTTTTGAATGGCTTCAACACCAGCGACCCTGCCGAACTTCGCAAGCAACTCGGCCTAGCGATGTCCGCCGCCGATGTGGCATTTTGCCAAACCTATTTCCGCGATCAGGAAAATCGCGAACCAAGCATCACCGAAATCCGCGTGCTCGACACCTATTGGTCCGACCACTGCCGCCACACGACATTCCTCACGGAAATCACCAATGTCGTTTTCGATGATGAAAACAGTCCCGTCTACCGCGCATGGCAAACCTATCTTGCAACGCGCAAAAAACTCGGACGCGACAGCAAGCCCGTCACGCTGATGGACATCGCTCTCACCGGCATGCGCGAACTCCGCGCCTCCGGCGAACTCGACAACCTCGAAGAGTCGGACGAAGTCAACGCGGCGTCGATCGTCGTCCCGGTGACGATTAAGCATTCGGCCACAGCCGAACCCACCACCGAGGAGTGGCTCGTGATGTTCAAAAACGAAACTCACAACCACCCGACCGAGATCGAACCCTTCGGCGGCGCGGCCACCTGCCTCGGCGGTTGCATTCGCGATCCGCTCTCAGGCCGCTCGTATGTCTATCAAGCGATGCGCGTCACCGGCGCCGGCAATCCGCTCACACCATTTTCGGAAACGCTTCCAGGAAAATTGCCACAACGAAAAATCTGCCGCACCGCCGCTCACGGTTATTCCTCCTACGGCAATCAAATCGGCCTCGCGACCGGCGAAGTCGCCGAAGTTTACCACCCGGGCTATATCGCCAAACGCCTCGAGATCGGCGCGGTCGTCGCCGCCGCGCCACGCTCGCAAGTCTTCCGCGGCAAACCCGCCACCGGCGATGCAATCCTTCTGATCGGCGGCCGCACCGGACGCGATGGCGTCGGCGGCGCCACCGGATCCTCCAAGGAACATACCGACACCGCGCTCGAAAATTCCGCAGAGGTCCAAAAGGGCGACGCCCCAACCGAACGCAAAATCCAACGCCTCTTTCGCAACCCGATCCTCACTCGCAAAATCAAAGTCTGCAACGACTTCGGCGCCGGCGGCGTCTCGGTCGCGATCGGCGAAATCGCGCCCTCGCTTCGCATCAACCTCGATGCCGTTCCGAAAAAATACGACGGACTCGACGGTACCGAACTCGCGATTTCCGAATCCCAGGAACGCATGGCGGTCTGCATCGACCCCGCCGACATCCCCTACTTCCTCAAAGAAGCCGACCGCGAAAACCTCGACTGCACACAGGTCGCCGAAGTCACCAACGACGGCCGACTCGTCATGCTCTGGCGCGACAAAAAAATCGTCGATCTCTCACGCGAATTCCTCGACACCAACGGCGCCAGCCAAACTGCCACGGTCCGTGTTTCCTCAATTCACGATCAACTTTCCGACAAGAGCTCCCGAACCAAAAAATCGATCACCGAAATTCTCTCCGATCTAAGCACCTGCTCACGCAAAGGCCTTGGCGAGCGCTTCGATGCCTCGGTCGGCGCCGGCACCGTGCTGTGGCCGTTTGGTGGAAAACACCAACTCACCCCTCCCGACGCGATGGTGGCCAAGCTGCCTCTCCTCGAAGGTGACACCGATGCTTGCAGCTTCATGGCATGGGGCTTCGATCCCTTCATTTCGGAAAAGTCCCCCTTCCACGGCGCGGTCCACGCGGTGACCGAATCGGTCTGCAAAGTCGTCGCTGCAGGCGGTCGACTTCAAGACATCCGCCTCACCTTCCAAGAGTATTTCCCAAAACTTGGCAACGACCCACAACGCTGGGGCATGCCTTTTGCCGCACTTCTCGGCGCCTATCACGCGCAACACTCGCTGCGCCTCGCCGCCATCGGTGGCAAGGACTCGATGTCCGGATCGTTCAATGATCTGGATGTGCCGCCGACCCTCGTTTCGTTTGCTCTCGCACCCGGCCTCGCAAGCCTCGCTCTCAGCCCGGAGTTCAAGGAAAGCGGGTCCTCCGTCTCATTGATGGAAATTCCACTCGATGCCGAAGGTTTGCCCGAATTCGATTTATTGAAATCGACAGCCGAGGCAATTCACCAGCTCAACACCGAAGGCCATTTCCTCTCTTTGCATTGCATCGGCCAAGCAGGCATCGCTGCCGCGCTTGCCAAGATGTCCTTCGGCAACCACATCGGCGTTGATATTAGCACCTCGCTCGATCTGCTCGCACCACGCAGTTTTGCCTTCCTGATCGAACACAAAATTACCGCAAGCGACGCCATCCAAAGGGCACTTCCTGCGCTCGTTGCCCTCGGCAAAACAACTGCCAATCCGCAACTCACACTCAACGGCATCAGCCACCCGATCGACACGCTACAAGCCGCATGGACCGGAACACTCGAGCCGGTCTACGCCAACAAGGCGCCCGAAGAACCCGCGACAAAATCGTTGGAATTACCGGCATTCAAAGCGTCAAAGCAAAGCCGCTCGAAAAACAGCACTGCCACACCAAAGGTCATTATCCCCGCATTTCCCGGCACCAACTCGGAATACGATTCCGCCAAATCATTCCGCGAAGCGGGCGGCAACCCGGAGATTCTCGTCTTCCGTAATTTGAGCCAACAACACATCAGCGAATCCCTCGACGCGCTCGCCGCAAAAATTCGCGAAAGCCAAATCCTCATGTTCCCCGGCGGATTCAGCGCCGGCGACGAACCCGATGGCTCGGCAAAATTCATCGCCACCATCATCCGCAGCCCGAAAGTCGCAGAGGCAATCATGGACCTCATCCATCATCGCGATGGACTCATTCTCGGCATCTGCAACGGCTTCCAGGCACTGATCAAAACCGGCCTCGTCCCCTACGGCGAAATCCGCACGCCCACGACCGATTCGCCCACCCTCGTCCACAACACGATCGGCCGCCACATCTCCCAGTATGTCGACACGCGCGTGACATCAAACCAATCGCCATGGCTCTCACTCTGCAATCCCGGCGACATTCACACCGTACCAATCTCACACGGCGAAGGCCGCTTCTTCGCCGATGATTCAACCATCAAACAACTCGCCGCAAACGGCCAAATCGCCACGCAGTACTGCGACGCAGATGGAAATCCATCAATGCACAACGCCATCAACCCGAACGGCTCAGCCTTTGCCATCGAAGGCATCACCTCACCATGCGGCAGGGTCTTCGGAAAAATGGCCCACTCGGAACGCGCCGGCAAAAAAGTCGCCAAAAACATTCCGGGCAACAAGCGTCAGCCGATCTTCGAAGCCGGCATCAGATACTTCAGCTGATCCCCGCAAACCACCCCATCAGCAACGGTCAAAGGAAAATAAGGCATGCGATAAAAAACCGCATGCCTGAGATAGAATTTCCAAATGATCAATTCGGGCCATTGCCCGCTTGATCAGTCGACCAGGTTGTCGATGCGCTGCGCCAACTCAATGTCGAGCTGGGTCACGCCACCCGCATCATGACTCGTAAGGAGCAAGCTCACCCGGGTGTGACGAATGATGATGTCAGGATGATGCTGTGCCTCCTCCGCGATCTCTGCGAGGTCGTTTACGAAATCAATCGCTTCGTTGAATTCCTCAAACTCAATGGTTCGGGTGATGGCCTTCTTTTCAAGTTCCCACTCGGGGCATTTCTTGAGGGCGATCGACAGTTCTTCGGCTTCTAGCAGTTCTGACATGTGTGAATAAAGGAAAGAGTTTCCGCGCAGAGATTGCGTTCGCCACTTCACCGTTGGCAAGCCGTTTCAACGCAAAATTTCGAACGAATTTTTCACCTGAAAAATAAGATAAACCGCTTGCATTTGCTCATGAAAAAAAATCCCTGACCGATTGACTTGCAATCCGACGACCAAATGACAGCGTTTGCACGAATCCATCCAAACCATGAATCGAAAACACATCTACAGTCTTACTGCCGCCCTTGTTGCCGCAGCGCTCATTCCATCCTGCACCAGCTCCGGCATCGGTGGCCTCTCCGCCTATCACGCCTACGACCGCCCCGCCAAACTTCCGAAAAATTCCAGCAATGTAAGCGTCAAGGTTTCACTGAGCAAACAACGCGCTTACGTGATGGAAGGCTCCGATTGCCTCCTCGCCATGCCTGTGTCGGTCGGCACTCCTGCCAAACCCACACCTAAAGGCAACTTCCGCATCTTCAATAAGGTGGAGAAGAAGCGCGCCAACTCCCACGGCTACGCACACAGCGGCAGCAGCATCAAACAAACGATGCTCAGCAAAAAACCCGCCGGTTGGTTGTTCAAGGGCACCCCAATGCCCTACTGGTGCGAGTTCAAACCTAACTACGGATTTCACACCGGTTGGATCAAACACCACCCCTGCACCCATGGTTGCATCCGCATGCATGAAAACCTTTCGCCGAAGTTCTATCGCCTCGTGAAAGTTGGCACACCGGTCAACATCGCCTACTCGCAACCCGAAGACGCGACCCACGGCAACATCCCGCTGCCACCCGACTCCGGGCCGCTTCCGGATTATGCCGGAACAATGTATCTCGGCGACGGCTACTTCACCCGCCACAAAGCGCCGACCTTCGAATAAAACAATTCACACTCACAAGGCCCTGCCACCCGGCAGGGCCTTTTTCTTAACCTCATCAACCGACTTGGCGGCCAACACATACTCAAGCAACAAGGCCTCATCCGCTCTCGCAAGCCCCGCATTCCAACACATCCCCGGCATCACCAAACGCCAGTCGGCCACCTTCAGGCTCTCCGGCTTCACCAATACATGACACTGCCCACACTGGGTAAGATAGACGCCATGCCCACGCTGCAATCGCTCAACGGGCACGCCGCTGACCCACGACATTTCCAACATTGCCGGCGATGCTGACTTGGAAAGCGACAAACAGGCACTCGTCACAAGCACAATCCCTGCCGCACTCCACTTCATCAACCAACCACGACTGGACGATTTCACAGTGGTATTCATGACTCCAAAAAATACCGCACACTGAAGGCATGTCAAAGTATTCCAATCCACCACAAAAGCTGAATATCGGGTGTTGTCAGATCAATTTCAGCGCATTAATGTGGCTTTCGCTGATTATCCATGTGGAAATTCCTTATATCGCACTGGCGTGATGGCGTTGAGATCCTTCTCCTCGCAGCCTGCATCTATCAGATTTACCGCACCTTCCGGGCCACCCGCGGCGCCCAGATCCTGGTGGGGCTGATCACGATTCTGGTTTTCCTCACGCTGGTTTCCGCCCTCTTTAAATTCGAGGTGATCCAGTGGATCATCACCCGCGCCGCAGCCGTGCTGGCTTTTGCGCTGATCGTGATTTTCCAGCCAGAACTTCGCAATGGCCTTGCCCGCCTCGGCAGCAACCGCCTGTTCTCGTTCTACAGCAAACGCCAACTCGATTTCCTCGAGCGCTTCGCCGATGCAGTCATCAACCTCTCCAAAAAACGCATCGGCGCGCTCTTCGCGATCCAGCGAGACATCAGCCTCAAGGAGCAACTCGACACAGGCGTGATGCTCGACGCGCGATTCTCGCCCGAGCTTGCCATGGCGGTCTTTCACCCCAAGGCCCCGCTCCATGATGGCGGCATGATCATTGCCGACGACCGCGTCGCCGGAGCCGCGTGCGTATTCCCGGTCACCGAACGCGAAATGCAGGACCGCTCAACCGGCCTGCGTCATCGGGCAGCAATCGGCCTCACCGAGCGCACCGACGCCGTCGCGATCGTGGTCAGCGAAGAAACCGGTGGCATCTCGCTCTGTGAAAATGGTGTCCTGATGCGCAATCTCAGCGAAAAAATCTTCCGCGAAAAACTTGCCGAAATCTTCTTCTCCAGCACTCCATCCCATGAACCTGAACCTGGCCAACAACTGGATCGCAAAGATCCTCTCGCTGCTTCTGGCGATCGCGATCTGGTTTCTCGTTAAGTACGACCTCGCCGGTGGCGGTCGACTCTTCGAAAAACCTCCGCGTGCCCTCGTTGTCCCGGAAAATTGATCCGGGATGGACATCCGCCATGCATGTTTCATGCTCCGACCATGCCGACCGTCCATGTCGATCTCGCCGAACGCTCCTACGACATCCATGTCGCCAAGGGTTCCGTTCGTGATGTCGGAAACCTGATCACGCTGGCCGGACTATCCGGCCGCCGCGCGGCGCTCATCACCGATGATTCGGTCGCAAAACTTCACTCATCGCAGCTGGTCGCCGCGCTCGATGCCGCCAGCATTTCCCACTCGTTCCACACAGTTCCCGCCGGCGAAAGTTCGAAGTCGATGCAGGCGACCGAAACACTCTGCCGCGAAATGATTCGAGCAGGCCATGACCGCAAATCTTTCGTCATCGCCCTCGGCGGCGGCGTGATCGGCGATCTCGCGGGCTTCGTCGCATCGATCTTTTTTCGAGGACTCCCCTTCATCCAGATTCCCACCACGATCGTCTCACAAGTCGATTCTTCGGTCGGCGGGAAAACCGGCGTCAATGTCGCCGAAGGCAAAAACCTTCTCGGTTGTTTTCACCAACCACGCATGGTGATCATCGATCCCGACACGCTTACCACGCTTCCCGATCGCGAGTTTCACCAAGGCTTCGCCGAAATGATCAAGCACGGCGCGATCCGCGACGCGACGATGCTCAATGAGCTTGCCGCCCTCGATCCGCAAAGTCGTGACATCCCCGCCGATCTCATCGCACGCAATGTCGCGATCAAGGCCCGCATTGTCGAAAGCGACGAACACGAAACCACCGGCACCCGCGCGCTGCTCAACTTCGGCCATACCATCGGCCACGGCATCGAAGCCGCAGTCCCCTACGGCTCACTGCTTCATGGCGAAGCGATTTCCCTCGGCATCCGCGCCGCGTTGCTCATCTCGCAACGCCATGCGGGACTCAACGCCGACGCCTCCGCGAAAATCCTCGAACTCCTAAAGCGCTTCTCTCTGCCGCTGGTTCTGCCCGATTCGATCGCCACCGATACAATCATGGAGAAGTTGTCGCACGACAAAAAGTTCTCCGCCGGCAGCATCCGCTTCGTAGTCCTCTCCGCTCTCGGCCGCGCCAAAGTAGTCGATACCGTCACGCTCACCGACCTGCGCGAGGCAATTGACCACCTCAGATCTGCCGTCTGATTCCGCTACTTTCACGAAATCCATGGAAAAAACTCAGGCTTTTCGGTAAATTACCCTTACAACGAACTGAACAAGGTCAAGCAATGCCACTCGCCCCAGCCATCATCCACAAAGAACGCATCCCCACAAACGGAGTGCTGGTGGTGCCCGGGCGCCTTGATTTCGACCAACTGCTTGAGATCGAAAACATTTTTTCCAAACGACGGATCACCTGGCTCATCGAGGAATCCGCCTATCACGATCCTGCAATTCGTGCCCACTTGGAAAAATCGAATTCGGGCGCAATGTTCAGCATCTCTGATGCAGCACCCGAGGCAGCCGGCAAGGAACTCAAAAACTACCTCGATAGCGGCGGGGTTCTGATCCATGTCCCGGGCACAGCCAACACCCGCAATGCCACACCCTGCCACATCCCCTCGACGGAACTGCGCGTGCTTTGCTCCTTCGGACTTCCCATCGTTCCAATCGCGATCGATTGCCCGCACGAATCTGCTCTCTCGATCGAAAAAACCAATGCACTGCCATCCGCAGTCATCGTCATCGGCCAAGAAATTCCCGCCGCATCGGTGAGCATCGCGACCTATCGTCAAGCACTGCTCGCAGCCCACGAAGAAGCCTTCTCGCAACACACCCTGCTCGATCAATCGCTCGCGCTGGCATTGCTCGAAGGTCTAAAAAAACATGGCAAAGATGGTCGCATCATTGATGGCGCCGATGACTCGGAGCTCAGCTACGACAAGATTCTCGCTGCCGCCCTCGCATTCTCGCGCTTCATCCGCGAAGAGACCGATCAACTTCGCGTCGCGATCGTGCTCCCTCCCGGCAAGGCCGGCCTCATCGCCAACCTCGCAGTCATTTTCGCCGGCAAAATTCCGGTAAATTTCAACTTCACCGCCGGGCCCGATGCCGTGCGTTCCGCGATCCGCCAGTCAGGCGTCGATCGATTCATCACCGCCGATCCCTTCGTCCGCCGCGTGCCAAGCTTCCCATGGCCGCCCAATCGCGACCTGATCTTCATCGAGCGCGCGATGCCGAGCCTTAAGAAAAAAATCATCATCTGGGCCGTCATTTCCAAAATCCTGCCGGCATCGCTGATCGGCAAATTTCTCAAACTCAACACCCGTCGCGGCAATGACGAAGCAGTCCTGCTTTTCACCTCGGGCTCCTCGGGCGAGCCCAAAGGTGTAGCGCTCAGCCACCGTAATGTGTTGGCCAACGTCTCGCAGTTTGGCTCGCGACTCGATCTGCCAGCGCATTCATCGATGCTCGGATGCCTTCCGCTTTTCCACTCGTTCGGCTCAACCGTCACACTTTGGTTTCCGGTCATCCAAGGCGTGAACCTCGTCACTTACCCAAGCCCGCTCGAAACCAAACGCCTCGCCGAACTCGTCGCCATCCACCAAGTCGATGTCCTACTCTCGACGCCGACCTTCATGCGCGGCTTCATGAAGCGCGTCGATTCCGCACAACTGGCGTCGCTGAAACTTGTCGTCACCGGCGCGGAAAAACTTCCGCAATCACTCGCGGAAGCATTCAGCGAAAAATTCGGCATTTCACCGCAAGAAGGATACGGGCTCACCGAAACCTCTCCCGCCACGAATGTGAACCTGCCCGACCCGGCCGATCGCGAGAACGCCGTCACACTGCCTTCCTCGCGCAATGGCACCGTTGGTCAGCTTCTTCCCGGCATAGCCATCCGCATCACTGATGCGACAACCGATGATCACCTGACCTTAGATCAGCAAGGCATGATCTGGCTCAAAGGCGCTAACATCTTCCAAGGATACTTGGGCAAACCCGATAAATCTGCCGAGGTGTTGGTCGATGGCTGGTTCAAAACCGGCGATGTCGGCCGCGTCGATGATGAGGGATTCCTCCACATCGAAGGTCGCATTTCCCGCTTCTCGAAAATCGGCGGCGAAATGGTCCCTCACGAAACCATCGAAAGCGCCATCAATAAAGCACTCGGACTCGATGCGGAATCCGAACGCCGCATCGCGGTCGTCGGCGTGCCCGATCCCCAAAAAGGCGAAGCCATCGTGCTGCTTTCCGCACTCGACAATACCACGATCGAGCGCGACTGCATCGACCTTCGCTACAAGCTCCTCGAGCAAGGCATTCCCTCGCTGTGGTGTCCCAAAACGATTATCCCCGTTCCGGAAATCCCCGTCCTCGCCTCCGGTAAACTCGATATCAAACGCTGCGAAACCCTCGCCAAAAGCGCCCGATAATTCCCCCATTCATTTCCCCATGTCCGATCGTCTCACCCACACCTTCCAATCTCTTCGCGAAAAAAATCAAAAAGCCTTCGTCGCTTACATTGCCGCCGGTGATCCGAATTTCGATGCATCGCTCGAAATCATGAAGGCACTCGCCGATACCGGCGCCGACATCATCGAACTCGGCCTCCCCTTCTCCGATCCGCTCGCCGATGGCATCGTCAACCAAATGGCCGCCGAGCGCGCGCTGAAATCAGGCATGACCACCGCACGCGTGCTCGATCTCATTCGCGAATTCCGCAAATCGCACGAAACACCGATCGTACTTTTCACCTATCTGAATCCGGTTTTCACCTACGGCTTCGATTCCTTCCATCACGACGCAGCCGCGGCCGGTGCCGATGGCATCCTTCTACTCGATCTCCCGCCCGACGAAGCCGCGCACAACAAGGACCTCACCGGCGGCAGCGGACTCAAGGCGATCCGCCTCATCGCCCCGACAACCCCACCCGAGCGCATGACCACCCTCGCGCAATCCGCCCAAGGCTTCATCTACGCGCTCTCACGCACCGGCGTCACCGGCGCCCACGGTGGCCCTTCCGCGAACATCGCATCCATGGTCACCGCGATCAAACATCACACCGATGTGCCTGTCTGCGTCGGCTTCGGCATCAGCACGCCAGAGCAAGCCGCGATGGTGGCCTCGGCCGCCGACGGCGTGATCGTTGGATCGGCGATCGTGAAACAAGTCGAGCTCAACCTGCAGGACCCTGCCCGCGCCGTGATGGATTTCACCAAACCGCTCATCGATGCGGTGAAGTCGGTCCAAGCGTAACCCTCAACGCTTGGCCTTGGGCTTCTGCAGAAACGCCTCAATTTCCGCAGTCTTGCGGGTGTTGAACACATCATCTTTTCCAAGCCATCCCTTGCGTGCGATGCGCACACCGAGGCCCAAATAATGCAGGCCTTCCCTTGAGTGTGCGTCGGGGTTGATCGAACAAAGCACGCCCTTGTCCTTCGCGCGCTTCCACCAACGCCAGTCCATGTCGAGACGCTGCGGATTGCAGTTGAGCTCGATGATGGTCCTGGTCTCCGCCGCACAATCGATCACCATCGCATGATCGACGGCATAAGCCTCGCGCTTGAGCAGCAACCGCCCGGTGAGATGTCCCAGCATCGTGACATGCGGATTCTCCATCGCCCGGCAAATGCGGCGCGTCATTTCCTTTTCGGGCAAATGAAACGAGGTGTGCACCGAGGCCACGCAATAATCGAGTGACGCAAGCACATCGTCATCAAAATCCAGCGTGCCATCCTTGAGGATATCGACCTCGGTTCCGGCAAAGAGCCGGAAATCGGAAAACTCGCGGTTGAGCTTCCGGATCTCGGCCACTTGCGCGGCAAGGCGTTCTTCATCGAGACCATTGGCCACAGCCATCGACTTCGAGTGATCCGAGATTCCAAGGTATTCGAGGCCCAACTCCATCGCTTCCTCTGCCATTTCCTCCAGCGTGTGATGACCATCGGACGCGGTGGTGTGATTGTGAAATGTCCCGCACAGGTTCGAGAGCTCGATCAAGCGCGGCAACTTATGCTCGGCCGCCGCTTCAATTTCACCGCGGTTTTCCCGCAATTCAGGCTCGATGAATGACAGGCCCAGCACCTTGTAAATTTCGCGCTCATCATGAATGCCATCCGGCACCTCCGTCTTGCACGCCGATCCCTCCACCGCGCTGAAGCCGTATTCGTTGAGCGAAAGACCCTTCTTCAAGGCAATCCCGCGCAACACGACATTGTGCTCTTTCGATCCGCTGAAGTATTGCAGCGCAAATGGAAACTGCTTGTTCGACACCGCACGCAAATCGCACTGAATGCCATTCTTCAAACGCACCGATGCCTTGGTCTCGCCACACGCGATCACCGACTCGACCTCTGCCAGCGTGGTGAAATCCTCACACACCAACTTCGGCTCCTTGGTCGCCACCAAAAAATCCAAATCATGCACAACCTCCTTCGCCCGACGGAACGAACCCGCCACCGCCACCAACGAAATTTCCGGATGCATCCGCAAGGTATCGATAATCTCGGAAACCAATGGCGTGACCGAACCCAACAAAAATGAATCGGCAAATTTTTCCTTCAAGGCAATCGCCTCGAGAATCGCCGCCTCCGTCTTGGCACCAAAGCCCGGCAAGCCCGCCACCTTCCCAGCCTCACAGGCCGCCTTGAGATCAGCCACACCCCCCACTCCAAGCTCGCGATGCAAGGCCTTGACCTTCTTCGGCCCCAATCCCTGCAGATCAAACAAACCAAGCAAACCCTCGGGAAATTCCGCCCGCAGGTTCTGATGAAATTTCAACGCGCCCGACGATGCGAGCTCATGCAACTTGTCGCGTAGCGCCTCGCCAATGCCCTTGATCCCCGTCAGCTCGTTGTCCTCGGCGAGCTTCACAATATCGCCATCGTACGCCATCACGGTCTCTGCGCCATGACGGTAGGCCCGCACCTTGAACGGATTCTCATCCTTGAGCTCGAGCAAAAGCGCGATCTCCTCAAGCACGGCAGCCATTTGCTCACGAGTCATGCCGCAATCTCGCCCCCATGCGAAAACGGGTCAAGCCTTCGGCTAGCCGACACGGATTCACATTTCAGGCAGATCAGCGGTTGCAGTCAACCGCATCACACGCCTGCTTCTTCCTTCGGCTCGGGCCGATGAGTCTCAAATCGCAGTTCTTCGCTCTCTGCCAGCTTGATCACGCTCACCGAGTCGCCGGCTTTGACATCGCCGCGCAAGATGGACTCCGCGAGCGGATCTTCGAGGAACCTTTCAACGGCACGGCGCATCGGACGCGCGCCATAGGACGGATCAAATCCTTTCTCGGAAAGGAAATCGCGAGCCTCGGTGGCAAGCACGAGCGCGACATCCTTTTCCTTGAGGCGCTTGACCAATTTGTCGACCTCGAGATCGACGATTTGGTTGAGATCGGCCTTTTCGAGCATGTGGAAAACGACTTGTTCGTCGAGGCGGTTGAGAAACTCCGGTTTGAAATATCTCTTGGACTCTTCGATGATTTTTTCCTTCATGCCTTGGAAGTCGGACTCATCCTCGTTCATCGCACCGAAGCCGAGCGAGGTCTGACGCTTGATCGTCGAGGCACCGACATTTGAGGTCATGATGATGATCGTGTTGCGGAAGTCGATCTTACGGCCGAGCGAGTCTGTCACCGTGCCCTCTTCGAGAATCTGCAAGAGCAGGTTCATCACATCCGGATGGGCTTTTTCGACTTCGTCGAACAGCACCACCGAATACGGGCGACGGCGTACGGCTTCGGAAAGTTGGCCTCCCTCTTCGTATCCGACATATCCCGGAGGTGAACCAATCAGGCGACTCGCGGTGAATTTCTCCATGTACTCGGACATGTCGATTTGGATCAGCGAATCCGGATCGCCAAACATGAACTCGGCGAGATTGCGCGCGAGGTAAGTTTTGCCAACACCGGTGGGGCCGAGGAAAAGAAACGATCCGATGGGACGGCGCGGATCCTTGAGGTCCGCACGTGAACGGCGCAAGGCCTTGGAAATCGCAACCACCGCTTCGTTCTGACCGATGACGCGACCCTTGAGCTCGTCCTCCATTTTGAGTAGTTTCTCTGTTTCCTTTTCCTCCATGCGGCGCAGCGGTACGCCGGTCCATTTGGAAACCACGGCCATGATGTCATCGTCGGTCACCGTCACGATCGTCTCTTCGGAGGTCGCTCGCCATGACTTGAGAGTGTCTTCAAGTTTCTTCTTCGCTGCCTTCTCATCGTCACGCAACGAGGCTGCGGTTTCAAAATTCTGCTCGGCGATCGCGGTGAGCTTGTCGCGGTTGATCTGTTCGATTTGCTCTTCGAGTTGCTTGATTTCCGGCGGACGCGTCATCGTGCCGATGCGGGCACGGGCACCGGCTTCGTCGAGCACATCGATCGCCTTGTCGGGCAGGAATCGCGCGGTGAGGTAGCGCGAGGTAAGTTTCACCGCCGCCTCGATCGCTTCGGGCGTGAACTTGGCTTTGTGGTGAGATTCGTATTTTTCCTGCAAGCCCTCAAGGATGCGGATCGCATCGGAGACCGATGGTTCTTCGACCTTTACCTGCTGGAAACGGCGCTCAAGCGCGGAGTCCTTTTCGATGTGCTTGCGGTATTCGTTGAGCGTGGTGGCACCGACGCATTGCAACTCGGCGCGGCTGAGTGCCGGCTTGATGATGTTGGATGCGTCCATCGCTCCCTCGGCCGACCCCGCACCGACAATCGTGTGAAGCTCGTCGATGAAAAGAATGATGTTCTTCACCTTACGGATCTCATCCATCACCGCCTTGATCCGCTCCTCAAACTGACCACGATATTTCGTGCCGGCAACCATCAGCGCGAGGTCGAGCGTCACGACTTTTTTGTCGCGCAAAATCTCCGGCACATTGCCCGAAGCAATTTCCTGGGCCAGGCCCTCGACGATCGCCGTCTTGCCAACGCCCGCTTCACCAATCAGCACCGGGTTGTTCTTGGTGCGACGGCAGAGGATTTGGATGACGCGCTCGATTTCAGACTGACGCCCGATCACCGGATCGAGCCCACCTTCTTTCGCAACTTTCGTGAGATCTCGACCAAAGGCCTTAAGCGCCGGGGTCTTGGTCTTGGCCTCGCTTTCGGGCCCTGCGGCTTGGACTTGGCCCTCATCTTCGAAGGGGCCTTCGGCACCCTCGATGTCGTCATCGTCATCATCGTCGTCGTGATCCTCCGGGGAGAAATTCGGATCGATCTCGGCGAGGATTTCGTTGCGGGTGCGTTGGATATCGACATCGAGCCTGCGTAGCACGCGTGCGGCAACGCCTTCACCTTCGCGCAGCAAGCCGAGCAGAAGATGCTCGGTGCCGACATACGAATGGTTGAGCGCCTTGGCTTCCTTGTTGGCGAGCGCGAGGACCTTCTTGACGCGTGGCGTGTAAGGGATGTTGCCGGCGGCCTTCTGCGGCGGACCCGATCCCACCTCTTTTTCGACCTCCATGCGCACGGTATCGAGCTCGAGGCCCATGCGTTCGAGCACATTCACCGCGACCCCTTGGCCGAGTTTGATGAGCCCCAGCAGCAAGTGCTCGGTGCCGACATACGAATGGTTGAATCGGTCGGCCTCCTTGCGAGCAAGGGCCAGTACCTGTTGGGCGCGTGGTGTGAAATTATTCATAATTCGCCAGGGTTGTTGATATCGGAAGAAGCCTCGGATTTTCCGTTTGTAAAATGATTATCCGGGGATTCGAGAGAATGCAAACGGGAGCGTACGATTTCCGCGCGGATGGTATCACGCTCTTCGGGGGGTAGTTTCCTGCCCGAATGAAGCTGAAGATGCGCCGGCTGGATGTCCATCAGCAACGAATCGCACAATATAACCGTTTCTGCAGGAAAAAATCCAAGGGTCGCACCAAGCCGCAGCAGCGAGAGATGGTTCAGCGCCTCCTTCGAGTCGATCAGGTGGGCGTAGCGCAAAACCCCGTAGGCGCGGCCAATCTTGTCGGCGACCATGTCGGGGTCGTCTTCAAGCAGTTTTTCGCGTGCATTTTGCTCGTGGGTTGCCACCTGCGAGATCACGCGTTCAAGGCGGCGGATGATGGTTTCCTCGGACTCACCAAGCGTCGACTGATTGGAAATCTGATAGAGGTTGCCGAGCGATTCAGTGCCCTCACCATAGATCCCGCGCACAGCGAGACCGATCTTATTGACCGCCTGCAGCACCTGGCCAATCTGGTCGCTCAGCACAAGCGCCGGCAGATGCAACATCGACGATGCACGCAATCCCGTGCCGAGATTGGTCGGACACGCGGTGAGGTATCCAAGCTTGGGATCAAAGGCAAATTCCAGCGATTCCTCCAATTGGCTATCGAGCTCTGAAAGTGCCTGGAATGCAGACCCAAGTTGCAAGCCCGGGCGGATCGCCTGCATCCGCAGATGGTCCTCCTCGTTGAGCATGAAACTGAATGTCTGGCGTCGCTCGATCACCGCACCCGAGCCATCGGCTCGCGCCGCATGCTCGCGCGAAATGAGATGACGCTCAACCAGCACCTGTTTCTGCACGGAATTGAGCCCGGAAAGTTCCTGCGAAAATGCATCCTTCATCGCCGGCAATTCCTCCACCGCCGGTTTCATTTCCTCCAAGGCCGCCGCACGCTGATCGCGCTTCGCCCAACCTGGAAACGGATGACGCCGCAAATTCCGCGCCAAACGGATGCGCGAGGTGATCACCGCGCCATGCTGGCCCTTGCCACCAGTCATCCAGTCTGCCGGATGCTTCACCAATGTCGAAAAGCGCATCATGATACCAAGTTTTCGTTGAGTTGGCGGATCTCATCACGAATGCCGGCGGCTTCTTCGTAGCTTTCAGCAGCCACGGCCTGATCCAACCTCGCCCGCAGTTCTTCGAGGCGTTGGCGCAGTACCTGACGCTCCATCAGCCCGGCTGGCACCTTGCCCTGATGACTCGGGCCCTTGTGCATGCCGCGGATCATAGGCGATAGTTCTTCACGGAATGTCGTGTAACACTCGCTGCATCCGAGCCGGCGAACGCGCCGCAAATCCTCCAGCGTAAACCCACACGCTGCACAAGTCCCATTGCCAAGTGGCATCGGAATGGCCGTACCAGCGGCAATCGGTTTGCCCTCAGCCACACCACCACCCATCAAGAGATCGGCCAGCGAAAATCCCGTGGGATCGGTCACGCCACGCTCCTTGGCGCACGAGTCGCAAAGGCACACCTTTTTCATCTGACCCTCCACCAGCTGGGTCAGAAAGACGGTCGCCTTGCTGTCACAGAAATCACATTTCATCGGGTCATTCTCAAAGAGCGATGCGTGGCATGAAAGGGAAATTTTTCAAATCAGGAAATCGGCGTGCCGGTGGTGGTCGCAAGTTCTTGGAAACCAGCGAGAAAACGCTTGGTCCACTCGCCAGGCTTGCCAGTGCCAATCACCCGGCGGTCGAGCGCGACGACCGGAATCACCTCGGCTGCCGTGCCGGTGAGGAAACATTCGTCGGCGACGAAGACATCATAGCGCGTGATCGAGCGCTCAATGACCGGGATGCCAAGTTTCTCGGCGATCTCAAAGATCACCGCGCGCGTGATGCCATCAAGCGCACCATCGCTGATCAATGGCGTGTAAAGTTTGCCGTTCTTGATGAGGAAAAGGTTGTCGCCCGTGCACTCGGCGACATAGCCCTGCTCATTGAGCATGATCGCTTCAAGCGCGTTGGCCTGGATCGCCTCGACCTTGGCCATGATGTTGTTGAGGTAGTTGAGCGACTTGACCTGCGGCATCAAGGCACCCGGTGCCGGACGACGCGTCGCGCAGGTGATGATCGAGAGACCTTTTTGGTAATGCTCGTCGGGGTAGAGCTTGATCGTCGATGCGATGATAAACATCGATGGTTTTTCACAAAGGTAGGGATTCAAGCCCAGCTCCCCTGCTCCGCGCGTCACGACGAGGCGAATGTAACCGTCGGTCAAACCATTGGCCGCCACCGTTTCACAGGTGAACTTGCAGACCTCTTCCTGCGTCCATGGCATGTCGATCACGATCGCACGCGCCGAATCAAACAAGCGCCGGATGTGTTCCTCGAGTCGGAAGACCCTGCCATTGTAAAACCGGATGCCCTCAAACACGCCGTCGCCATAAAGCAAGCCGTGATCGAAGACCGAAATCTTCGCCTGTGATTCATCCACCAATTCGCCGTCGAGCCAGATTTTCATGTGTGTGCGCCACCAAGTTAGATGGCTAGCCCACGCTGGCAAGCGGAAGATGGAAAAGGTTTTTCCAACCCGATTCTTTCTGGCTCAGCGAATTCTTTCAGCTTTTTTTGCCATCCAGCTGGTGCCAAGTTGTTTGTCGCAATGACTCCCCGCAAAACAATCGCAACTCCGGACTTCACTCACCGCTTTACATGCGGTTGAATCAATCCGCCCACACGATGCCGGAAAATTTCTACCAACAGGCCACAGCAGCACCCGCGACAAACTTCGATGTTTCGCTGCGGCCGCCGGCATTTTCCGAGTTCATCGGCCAGGAAAAGGTCAAGGACCGCCTGCTGTTGATGCTCGAGGCGGCCAAGCAACGCAGCGATGTGCTCGACCATGTGCTGCTTTCCGGTCCGCCCGGCCTCGGCAAAACCACACTCGCCAATCTCATCGCCAAAGCCGCCGGCACCCAACTCCATACCACCTCCGGCCCGCAAATCGAAAAGGCCGGCGACCTCGCAGGCGTGCTCACCAACATCCAAAAGGGCGATGTGCTCTTCATCGATGAAATCCACCGCCTGCACCCGGCGATCGAGGAATACCTCTATCCGGCGATGGAGGACTTCCGCCTCGACATCATTATCGATTCAGGGCCATCAGCGCGATCGATCCAGATCAACCTGCCACGCTTCACGCTGGTCGGAGCCACCACCCGCTCGGGCATGCTCACCGCGCCGTTGCGTTCGCGATTCGGGCTGGTGAATCGACTCGATTACTACACGCATGGCGAGCTGGCACAAATCATCGAACGCTCAGCCGGATTGCTCGATGTGCCGATCGAATCAGCCGGCGCGCTTGAGGTCGCCTCACGCTCGCGCGGCACTCCGCGTGTGGCCAACGCCCTGCTGCGTTGGGTGCGCGACTTCGCACAAGTCCGCGGCAAAGGCACCATCACCGGAGAAATCGCCGATGCGGCACTGGCGATGATCGAGATCGATTCGCAAGGCCTCGACGAAATGGACAAGCGTCTGCTCGAGGTGCTGATCTACAAATTCAACGGCGGCCCGGTCGGCCTCAACTCGCTTGCCGTCGCGGTCGGCGAAGATTCGGCGACCATCGAGGAAGTGCACGAACCTTTCCTCATCATGCAAGGTTACCTCATGCGCACCCCGCGCGGTCGCATGGCCATGCCCGCAGCGTACGAAAAACTTGGCATTCCGGCACCACCCGCGATCAATCCCGACACGCCGCAACGCGAGCTGTTTTGAAAAATTACGGATTTTCGCGTTCGCCCGCCCAACAATCCATGACACCTTGATATGAAGCAAATGAACAAGACCGTTCAGGACATCATCGCCAACTGCCGCGAGGCAGGATTGCGACGCACCAAGGCACTTGAGGAACTCATCAGCACACTGCTGGAGAGTGGTCGCCCGATGACATTGGCCGAACTCGCCACCTCGCCGCGACTGAGTTCGCAGTGCGACAAAGCCACGGTTTTTCGCCTGCTGCAACGCCTTGCCGGACACGGCATCGTGCGCCGCCTCGGCCTTCACGAACGCGCAGCTTACTTCGCGCTGCAGATCCCCGGCAAACACAGCGACTATTTGATCTGCACATCTTGCGGCACGATCGAACCGGTCAAAGCCCCATGCCCGGTTCACGAACTCGAAGACGAAATCCGCAAAAAAACCGGATTCCAAAACCTCTATCACGAACTCGAATTTTTCGGCGTCTGCCCGAAATGCGCGTGACACAAGCATCGCGATGAAACTCGATATTCGGCGTTCGTCCGATCGCGGTCACGCCAATCATGGCTGGCTCGATTCACACCACAGCTTCAGTTTTGCGGACTACTACGATCCGAAGCATATGGGTTTCCGCAGCCTTCGCGTGATCAATGAAGACCGTGTCGCGCCGGGCGGCGGATTTCCAAATCATCCGCACCAGAACATGGAGATCTTCAGCTATGTCATCGATGGCGCGCTTGAACACCAGGACAGCATGGGCAACGGCCGCAGACTCACGTCTGGCCAAATCCAGCTGATGAGCGCCGGCACGGGCGTGACCCATTCGGAGTTCAACCCCTCCACCACCGAATCCGTTCATTTTTTGCAAATCTGGATCACGCCGCAACAAAACGGACTTACCCCGAACTACAGCGAATGGCACCCGGCGCCAAATATGGAAAATTCATCGAAGGTCCTTGTGATCTCCGCCGACGGCCGCGACAACTCGGCCCGCATCCAACAAGACGCCAATGTTTACCGCATCCGCCTCGCTGCCGGTGAATCGATCGAACATGCATTGAAACCCGGCCGCGGGCTTTGGCTGCAAATGATTTCCGGCACGGCGACTGCCCATGATTGCCTGCTCAAGGCCGGCGATGGCGCGAGCACCGAGAGCGCCGGAAATTTCGAACTCCACGCCAGCGCTGAGACCGAAGCCTTGCTGTTTGATCTCGGCTGATGCCATTTCTCCAACCACCACTAACACACCAACATGTCCGATCTTTTCACACCCATGCCGCTCGGCGCCTTGCGTCTTCCCAACCGCATCTTGATGGCTCCCCTCACCCGCTGCCGCACCGAGCGCGATCACATCCCTACACCTTTGATGGCCGAGCACTACGCGCAGCGTGCGAGCGCTGGCCTGATCATTGCTGAGGCGACGATGGCGATGAAGGGCAACTCGGCATTCTGGATGGAGCCTGGCATATATTCGGATGAGCAAATTAACGGATGGAAACTCGTGACCGATGCCGTGCACAAGGCTGGTGGCAGGATCTTTTTGCAAATCTGGCACGGTGGCCGCGCTTGTCATCCGCTTCTTAATGGCGGCGCGCAACCGATCGCCCCGAGCGCAATCGCGATCACCGGCGAGGAAGTCCACACGCCCGAAGGCAAAAAGCCCTATGTCACACCGCGCGAATTGCGTGACGATGAAATTCCGGCGATCGTCGCCGGCTTCCGCACCGCCGCCCTCAACGCCCGCGCTGCGGGATTCGATGGTGTCGAAGTCCATGGCGCCAATGGTTACCTGCTCGACCAATTTCTGCGCGATGGATCCAACAAGCGCAACGGCCCCTACGGAGGATCGATCGCCAACCGCGCGCGACTGATGCTTGAGGTGCTCGATGCCGTATCATCCGCCATCGGCAGCGATCGCGTTGGCCTGCGCATTTCTCCGCTCAACAGCTTCAACAGCATGAGCGACAGCAACCCAGTCGCCGTGGCCAGTCACCTCGCGGAGGAATTGAACTCACGCGATCTCGCCTACCTCCATCTGATGCGCGCGGACCTCTTCCAACAGCAAAAGGGCGATGTGCTCACACCGATCCGGAAAATTTACAAAGGCACGCTCGTTTCAAACATGGGCTACGATGCGAAGGAAGCTAACGAGGCGATCGCCGCCGGCAAGATCGATGCGGTCGCCTTCGGCACCTCCTTCCTCGCCAACCCCGACCTGCCCGAGCGCATTCGCACCAACGCCGCTCTCAATGAGCCGGATCCCGCGACCTTCTACTCCCCAGGACCCAAAGGCTACACCGACTACCCGGCGCTTCATTGAGGTGGAGCGATAGAAGCAAAATTCCAGGCTTCCCGCCGGTTCATCACTTCGCTTGAATCACCACATGATCGACATGCTCGTGCGCCTCTATGATCTGCCGGACTCGTCCCAGACCTATCAAAAAGTCGCCGACAGCGGCGTCACACTCCGCCGCGCGAGAGCCTTCGAGAAACACACGGTCGCCGCATTTGTGCGCGCGAACTTTTCCGAAAAATGGGTCAGCGAAGTGGAAGTGGCGATGACCCGCCAGCCGATCGCGTGTTTCATCGCCACCAAGGACAAAGAGATCCTCGGCTTCGCCTGTTACGACACCACGCTGCGCGGATTCTTCGGGCCAACCGGAGTCTTGGAATCCGCCCGCAAGCTCGGCCTCGGCAAGGCTTTGCTCATGCGCTCGCTCGAAGCGCTGCGTGAATCAGGCTACGCCTACGCAATCATCGGCGGCGTCGGACCCAAGGAATTCTACGAAAAAAACTGCGGCGCGATCGAGATCCCCGGCAGCGATCCGGGAACCTACACGGACCTGCTGCCATGAACTCCTGCAAGGCATGATTGTAGCGATGTGACACTCCTAGGCACCAACCACATCAAACCAAATTTCGCGAGAGGATCCGCGAGTCGCGACCGCTCTCTTCATATTGCTGCCTGCGCGCGGCAGGCAAAACCTCAAGCGTCGCTTCGCTGTAACCAAGCCGGTGGATGAAGAAGTCCGAAGCACGATTGCTGAGCGCAAAAACCCGCGGGATGCCCCGGCTTTTCGCCACCGATTCCGCATGCCTCACAAGCTCAATTCCGTAACCCCGCCGTTCATGCGCTTGCTTGACGTATAGACACGCCACCTCGGCACAGGCTTCAGCCGGGTACTCATGCAAGGCGACGCAGCCGACAACATTGTCGTCTATCGCGAGCACATGGAAATCGTTGATCCTCGATTGGATGCCCTCATAGGTTCGCTCAACCAGCTTCGTGCGACGCACCGACCTACCGATCATGCCTAGCAATTCGGGAATATCCTCCTCACGCAACGGACGAATCAACCGGTAACTGTCGGCGTGTACCATTGTGCCCACACCCTCGTTGGAAAACAATTCATCAACCAACACCCCCTGGCGACGACCGTTGAGCACATGCACCCGTGGCACGCCGGCCAAGCAAGCCCTGGCAGCAGACCTCAACAAAGCCGCTCCAAGGTTGTCCGTCCGGGCAACCAATGACTCAGCCTCAGCAGCGCGGATCGCATGCGCCGGATGCCCGTCTATCAGGATCGCCTCCTCCAGCAAAGTGATGATCTTAGCCACCCCGATACCTTTCGCGAAATCCACCACCGCTTCGTCCAAAGGGCCAACCAAGGAAGCATCAACCACAGCCGACTGCCCACGTCCCAAAATTTCCAGCACCTCGCTCACCACCTCAGGATCCGAAATCGGTCGAGAAACCCGCGCAGCCATGATCTCGCACTCGAGGGTCCAATCATACAAATCCTTGAGATCCCCACCCAATACCCCCAAAACCAATTTTACCCCCAAGTCCTCCAAAACCGCCAAATCCAACAATGTTTCGGCAAGCGCCGGCTCAGGCAAAAGCCCTGCCTCTACCAATACGAGAAACACCTTTCCCCGAAATTGGGGAATATACTGCAAAACTTCTCTCACGTCACTAGATTGCGCCACAACGCTTTCCTAGCAAATCAGGCCATCCCCGCAAGCGCGCGTTTGCCAACAATCGCATTGGCTACGCTGGCAGATCATGCTTGAATCATCACACATGCACCAGCCACTCATCGATTTGCTCAAGCACCGAGAGTCTGTCATCGCAGATCACGCGTGGCGCGATCGTGACTCGGCCGGCCATCTCGATGCGCTGCGCGCAGTCTCGGAAGCGATTGCAGCATGGCATCAGGAAAACCGAACCCGCATCGATCCGCAACTCCGCCACTATATGCAAAAGTCCAGTTTCGCCAAAGCCCTCGCCCACTTGGAGTCCGCCCGCCCCTGAATTTTATCAAAGCCCCCAACCACCCATGAAGCACCTTATCACCCTCTGCGTTGTATGCCTTGCAGCATATTTCGGCTACAAGTTCGAACCTGCACTCAGGCAAGTCATCACCGGCATACCATATCAAGCCAACCGCTTGCCCGCAAATCAGTCGGATTTAAACATCGATCCCACCACCCTTCGCCCGGATCAACTTCCCAAAGAGGTCTCCATCTACGTCACCATTCCCTTCAAGGACGAAAGCAGCGGACTTACTGCCAATCTCATGGCCGGCAGCAAACACCCCTTGCTCAAGGTCATGGGCTCCGACTTACAAATCCAAGTCAAAGACACCAAATACAAAATCACACTGCCCATATCGAAAACCGACCTGCTCCAACAACTCGCACACATGCCATTGAAAGCGACCATCGACGAACCCGCCGAACTCCCCCCTACCAAAACCGAGCCAGAACCAGCCCCCCCCAAGCCTCAGACCGAGACACCCGGGCCAATCACCAACACGCCACAGCCCGCTGCGACAAGCGACACTCCCGTCGATGCACTCAAACTGATGCGCGATAGCCTACAAAACAACTCAATCAAGGAGTTTGCTATCGACCAGATCGTCACATGGACTCCTGGCGGCGAGGAAACTTTCGATGGTGAAACCTACACCACCGGGACTGTCAGCTACGAATCATCAACCATCCTAGGCCAAAAAACCATGCAGGCCAAAGCCCTCATCAAAAACGGCAGCATCCAAAAATGGATCCACGCCAAAAGCGGCATCGAAATCAAGTGAGGCGGGCGAGGAGAAGAGCTAGAGGTTATTGAAGAAGAGAAAGAAGTCATAGCTTCAAAGGCAGCGACCGTTCTCCGCAAAGGTCCGCCCCGGTAGGGCGATGCGGCCTCGCGGCGCCGACTCATTTGAGAAATAGTCACCGCTAAGCGGCAAATGGAGAGATGTTCTCTCCCGATTAGATGACACCACGGCTTTGAATCACACGAAGCAAATTCAAAGTTCTAAGGAATAATTATTTGCGATGAATTGTGAATCTTAGGCTGCGAATTTGAGAATGCGGCGGATTGCTTCCAAAGCATTTCCCTTTGGCATCTCGATGTCCATCATCACCACATCGGAAGCAAGTTCGATGGCAAGTGCAAGAGCCTCGCTGCCATTTGAGGCTTCGCCGATCACCGCCAGATCCGCCTGACTCTCAAGCACGCGATGCTTCGCCTGCATGGACGAGGCGAAGATGGTCGCCCAGCTAATCAGCGTGAGACCCACCAACGGCTGGTCACTCGGCGACGAGGTGACACGCCGCGACATTGAGATCCTTCGCCACTGCGAGGAAGTGGTGCGAACGTCGCAGGTCAGGCGCGCTGTCAAACGGCGCCTGCACCTGTTTGTTGGGCACTCGAGCGCGTGCGTTCAGGCTGAGCATACGCGTCATTGCCGCCGACTAATCGTTCCCCGCCGGGACGGTCACGCGGTAAAATGCTCGATTACCCGCCGTGGCAGGATCCGTCCAATCATTTGCGCCATACTGGGACCGGGCGGTTTTGCTGGCAACCTCCTCCCAGTTTCCGGTGGCAAGATCGGAGGTCTTGAACACCTTGAACGAAGCGGCATGCTCGTTGCGGCAGGAGCCCGTCCAATGGATCTCTGGCTGCCCGCCCGCGATCCGCAACTCGGAAATCTTGAATACATCCGAACCCGAACGCGGGTTGGTGCCGGCTCGGTATTCCAGCCAGTTCGGCTGGCCGTCGCCGTCGGAATCCACGTTTTCCAGTGCCGCCCAGTCCTCGGTCGGACCGAACTCGCGCCGCAGCCAGTCCTTCGGCGTGCCGCGCGGGGACAGGCCGGGAACGTCGCCATAGGCATAACCTCCTTGGAATGCCACTCGGTAGCGCTCCTCGGGTTTGGTCGCCGCGGCGTCATACCGCACCA
>Ga0208481_1000088_pt1 | contig 26986 bp, 26 predicted proteins | sample LakMenEpi02Jun10_FD_150662 | JGI IMG/M metagenome (GOLD analysis project Ga0208481, IMG submission 150662) | Freshwater microbial communities from Lake Mendota, WI - 02JUN2010 deep hole epilimnion (SPAdes) | ecosystem: Environmental > Aquatic > Freshwater > Lake > Epilimnion/Euphotic zone ... | reverse complement strand
TGAAAACAAAACTGAAACTGACCACCACCTTGCTCATTGCCCTGTTTGCCAGCCCGCTCGCTCTTGCAGACGGAGATCACGATCACGGCAAGGAAGAACACCACGAGCACGAGGAGCATATCACAAATGGACCCAACGGCGGCCATGTCGTTGAATCCAAAGCGGGATTCTCGATCGAAATCACCGTCGACAAAGAGCGCAAAGCCCGCATCGTTTTCCTAGACAAGGACAACAAAGTCGTCGCCCTCGCCGAACAAAGCATCACCGGCATCGCCGGCGAACGATCCGCGCCAACCAAGCTCTCCTTCGCCAAGGGCAAGGACGCCGATGCCAACGTGCTCATGGCCGACCAACCATTGCCCGCCGGTGCCCACGTCCCGGTCATCCTCATGATCAAGACCACTCCCGACGCCAAAGCGGTCACCGAGCGCTTCGAACTGCATCTGCATTGATACGAAGTTTTTCCCGAAGCGGTTGACGATTGCATCGTCTGAGCCGCTGCACGATGGGCCGGATGGATAGAAGAGTGAGCCGCCAACCCGCGCATCAAAAAAAAGGACCCAGATCTTCAAGCCCCTCGTTCATCGAGGGGCACTTTTTTTGTCGTGCAATCGTGAGCCTGATGTAAGACTGCTTCCAGCCCGCTGATGTCCGAAGCCGCCCAGGAAGACACCCTGCTCCTTGTGGATCCCGATCTCGATTTCCTTGATTGGGCCACGAAGCATTTGTTTGCGAAGAACCTCAAAATCCTGCGCTGCGACAATGCCGCCAATGCGGTGAAGGTGGTCGAAAAGACTCCCATCGGCGTGGTGGTTGCAGCGATGGAGCTCGAGCCCTTCGACGGCATGGAGTTGCTTGGCCGCATCCTCCAGCACAGCCCGAACACAATGGTCATTCTCACCGCGGGCTTCCCTAGCACCGGCCAAATCATCGAGGCCACCCAACGCGGTGCCCACGATGTGCTGCGCAAGGAATCGCTCGCCTTCGAACTTCGCACGGTCGTCGAGTCGGCCCTGCAAATGCGCGAAGAACGCCGCAGCGCGGGCAAGCCGGCAGCGGAACTTCCAAAGAACGACGGCCGCGTGAAAATGATCGGCATTTCGCGCGCGCTCCAAGGGGTCTTCAAAATGGTTGGCCGCGTCGCACGCTCGGACGCACCCGTCCTCATCGCCGGCGAAAGCGGCACCGGCAAGGAGCTCGTCGCAAAAGCCGTGCACGAATACAGCCCGCGCCACCACAAGGAGATGATCACCATCAACTGCGGTGCCATTCCGGAAAACCTTCTCGAGAGCGAACTCTTCGGTCATGAAAAAGGCTCGTTCACCGGTGCGATCGCACGCCGCGCCGGACGCTTCGAGCAAGCGGATGGCGGCACGCTTTTCCTCGATGAAATCGGCGACATGCCGCTCAGCATCCAAGTGAAACTGCTGCGTGTCCTGCAGGACGGATCCTTCTCTCGCGTCGGCTCCAACGAAAACCTCACCACCGATGTGCGCATCATCGCCGCGACGCACAAGAACCTCGCCGAGGAAGTCGCCGCCGGCCGCTTTCGCGAGGATCTTTATTACCGCCTCAATGTCGTCGAGATCCGCATCCCGGCGCTCCGCGAACGCCTCGAAGACATCCCGCTGCTCGCGGAATTTTTCCTCCAACGCATCACCCGCAAGAACGGCATGGCACGCATCCGCCTCACCGCCGAAGCAGTGAACCTCCTGCAGTCCCACACCTGGCCGGGAAATGTGCGCGAACTCGAAAACACGATTGCCCGAGCCTGCGCACTCGCCACTTCGAACATCCTCCTGCCAGCCGACATCCCGCTCGCATCGATCCCCGGCAAATCCCCCGCCCTGCTCACCAACGCGATCGACCAATTGATCAATCTCGCCCCGACCGATGACGACCTGTTCGCATGGACCAAGCGCGAAATCGCCGGTCGCGTCGTCGAGCGCGCGGATGGAGACCTCAAAAAAGCCGCTCTCTCACTGCACCTTTCGGTCGCCGGCCTCCGCGACATTCTCAAAAGTTGAGGGCTCAAGCCGCTTTACCAAATTGGCGCTTTTCCGGTCATCCGGACTGGCCACACCCGCGAACTGATGCAAGGATGCGCGCGACGAAATGCATCTGAGGTCGATTCTGCCATTCATGCTCGCGCTTGCCTGCGCCCCCGCCCGCGGTCAGGGCGCGGAGGACGACATGCGCAAGGGCGATGAGTCGCTCACCGCCGGGCTCTGGGAAATCGCCGCATTTCACTACGACCGCAGCCTGCAAGGTGCCAAGCTTGAGCCCGAGCAAAGCGCCCGCGCGGCCATCGGCCTGGCCGAAGCATGGATTCGCGCCGGTAAATCCGCCGAGGCCCTCGACCTGCTCGAGCAATCGATCGCACGCAAGCACCCGGAACAGCCGTTTTGGAAAGGTCAGGCCCTCGCCGCCTCCGGCCGCATCGCCGATGCGATCGCCCAGCTCGCCCCACTGATGGAAAAGCCCGATGCCCCGCACCGTTTTGAAACGGCGGCAAGCCTCGCCAACCTGCAACTCGCGATCGGCCAAACCGATGCCGCACTCGCCACACTGGCGGGACTGGAAAATTCCGTCGACCCATCGCAAGCGCCCGACCTCTTGCTGCGCGAAGTGGAAATCCTGATCGATGCAAAAAAAATTGCCGACGCGCGCAAGCTTCTCGCCTCGGTCGAATCGTTTCCCGAAAAATTCCAAGCAAGGGCCAAACTTCTCAACGCCCACCTCACGCTCGCCGAAAACCAACACTCAGTCGCCGCCGGACTTTTCAAGACACTCATCGATCAACCACAAGGCCTCAAACTCCGCCAGTTCCACTCGGCCGCTGTCGGGCTTGCCGACGCATTGAATGGCTCCGATGGCCCCGCCGCGTCATTGGCATTCATGATTTCATTCATCGGCGAATACCCGGACTCTCCACAACTCGCAGCACTCTTCCAACGCATCGAAAACATGCTGCCGGAAAAACCGCTCGCGGATGATCCGATCCTTGTCCAACTCGCGCAATGGATCAGCGCCGATGAGATCACACCCACCGGCCTCGTCCCCACCGATGATGCGACCTGCGCCGGCGCATGGCCATCCGCAAAACCGCGCGAGGAAATTGTCGCCCATGCAATCTTCACCCGCGCGCTCGCACTCGACCGCAATGGATCGACAGCGGCGCTTACCGAATCGCGCCGACTCACCAACCGCCTGCGCGCGGAGTTTTCCGATCACCCACTCACCAACCGCGCGCTGCTGATGATCGCCAAACGCGACCTCGCCGCCGGCGCATACGACAAGGCCGCTCACACGCTCACGATCCTTCGCGAAAATTCGAGCCTCCCGCAAGAGCGTGGCGAAGCAGCTTTCCTCGAAGCAATGGAGGCTTACAAAAAAGGCGAAACAGGCCCCGCCGCCAAACTTTTCGAACAAGCCGCCATGGACCTCGAAAACGAGAACTCCAATAACGCGCGCTTCAACTCACTTGTCGCGCTGACGATGGATGAAAAGCAAAGCGCCTCGTCGCTCACCACCATCGCCAACATCAAGGATCCGGCACTCGCCGACGACATCAAACTCGAACGCGCAATGGCCGCAAAGTCATCGCCGGAAAAAACCGCTGCGCTCGCGGAATTTATCTCTCAAAACCCGGAGCACCCGCGCGCCAACGAAGCCCGCATCGCCGCCGCCCACGCCGCACTCGACCAATCGCCGCCCGATCTCACCCGCGCGCAAAACTCGCTCGATGAACTCGCCAAACAAGCCGACACCCCGCAAGGGGTTCCACCCGCGCAGCTCGCTTGGTTGAAACTTCGCATCTCCTCCGCAGCACGCGACCTGCCCGCAGTCATTGCCAACGCCAATGCCTTGCTCACCGAATTTCCCGCCGATCCGGTGGCGGGCGATGCCGCCCTGCTGCTCGGCCGCGCCCACTTCGAATCCCGCAGCTACAACGACGCGCGACTGGTGCTCGAGAAACTCGCCGCCACCAGCGCCGACCCTTCACGCGCCCAAGCGGCATGGTTGCTCGCCGCACAATCGGCCGCACTCGTGCAGACCCCACAATCGCGCCAGGAAGCATTGATCCTTTTCAAAAAATCCAGCGAATCAAACTCTCCGCTCGCGTCGGTCGCCCAACTCGAAATGGCCCGACTCATGATCGACATGAATCAGGCGGAGGAAGCGGTCAATCTGCTTCGCCCATGGTTTTCCTCATTGCAAAAAACCGATCCGATCCACCAAACCTGCGGCCTGCTGCTCGGCGATGCGCTGCAAGCATTGAGCCTCACACGCCCCGATGCCCTCGGCGACGCTCTTGGAATTTACGACGTGCTGCTTGCCAACACCGACAAGAAATCACCGCACTTCAACCGCCTTCAATACCTGCGCGGCCGCATCCTCGAACAAGTTCCCGACAAGCCGGACAGCCCTGGCCAAAACGAACAGGAAGCCCTGCGCTCCTACTACTCGGTGCTCGAAACCAGCGAAACTCCAACCGAGTGGAACTACTTCGAGCTTTGCGGATTCCGCGCGCTCACGCTTTGCGAAAAAGCCCAACGCTGGCAGGCCGCCATCGCCTGCGCCCGCAAAATCGCTTCTTTCAATGGCCCTCGCGCCGATGAAGCCAAACAACGCGCCGAACAAATCCGCCTCAAAAACATGATTTGGGAAGACTGATCCCAAACCAACCCCATCATCCCAACACCCGACGATCATGCCCAACCTACTCATCACAGGACAATCCGGCCGCATGGGCCAAGCCCTCATGCAAGCCGCCGCCACCGATCCCGACTCGACTGTCACCGCCACCCACGATGTCGGACAAGACCTCGACGCCGCGGTTCAAAAGGCCAATTGCATCATCGACTTCACCGTTCACTCGTTCACCGCGCAAGTCGTCGAAGCAGCATTGAAACATGGTACCCGACTCGTCATCGGCACGACCGGCCACAGCGATGAGGAACGCGAAATGATCCGCAAAGCTGCCGAAAAACTCCCGATCGTTTTCGCATCGAACTACTCGGTCGGCGTCAACACGCTCTTCTGGCTCACCCGCCACGCGGCACGCATCCTCACCCAGGACCGCTTCGACATCGAAGTGACCGAAATGCACCACCGCCACAAGATCGACTCACCCTCCGGCACCGCACGCACGCTGCTCGAAATTCTCAACGAGGAAACCGGCACTTCCTACAAGGACGATGTCACCCACGGCCGCTTCGGCAACATCGGCCCGCGCCCTCAACGCGAGATCGGCATGCACACGCTGCGCGGCGGTGATGTGGTCGGCGACCACACGGTAATGTTTGCCGCCGATGGCGAACGCGTGGAACTCACTCACAAAGCATCATCGCGCCTCACCTTCGCCGCAGGTGCCGTGCGGGCTGCCAAATGGCTCGAATCCCAACCGGCCGGACTCTACGACATGCAGGATGTACTCGGCCTGAAATGATCCATTCATCAATTCAATACCATTCCTCCATGCGCCTCATTCCCGTTTTTTTCACCCTGCTCGCGATTGCCGCCTGCAAACCACGCGATGCCTCACTGGCGAAGCCAAACGACAATCCGCCACCAAGCGCCCAAGTCGCAACAGAGGAAAAGACCATCACCGCAAAGGCCGATGTGAAATCATCGCTGCTGCGCATCAACTCGACGCAGCAGTCATGGAATGTCTGGCAGCCATGGGAAAAATCCCCGCCGCGCAAACGCCGCGCCCTCGCCGCCGTGGTCGGCCCGCAACAGGTCCTCACCACCGCCGAGTTGGTGACCGATGCGACCTACCTCGAATTTGAATCCTGCGATGGCACGAAGTTCTCGCCCGCCAAGGTGATCGCCGCCGACTACGAGGCAAACCTCGCGCTGCTCGGTCCGGCATCCGACACCGCCGGCGCCGAACTTTTCGCCACGCTCACGCCATTCGAAATTTCAAAGCCCGCCACCATCGGCAGCCCACTCTCGATCGTTCAGATCGAGGAAAACGGCGTTGCCCTCGAAACGACAGGCGCGCTGCAAAGCGTCGACCTCATTTCAAATTTTCTGCAAGGCAACAACTTCCTCACCTACCGCGTAAAGGCCTCGATGCAGGATGCCGCAGGCAGCTACTCACTCCCGGTCCTGCGCGATGGCAAACTCGCCGGCGTGCTCTTCAGCTACAACGCCAAGGACCAACTCTGCGATGTCGCCTCGACCGACATCATCACCCGTTTCCTCCAAGAAGCGGCCGATGGAAATTACACCGGATTCCCCAGCCTCGGGATCTCGATCGCCCGCACCGAAGATCCCTCGTTCCGCCAATGGCTCAAGCTGCCCGACGACGCCGGCGGCATTTACATCCAGACGGTTCGCAAAAAAAATGCCGCCGATCTCGCCGGCGTGAAAAAAGGCGATGTCTTGCTCGCTGCCGATGGCTGCACGATCGACCGCCGCGGCTACTATGATCATCCGACTTACGGCAAACTCCTCTGGGGTCACCTGATCCGCGGCACGAAATCCGTCGGCGACACGGTGACTCTCTCAATCCTGCGCGACGGCAAGCCGATGGAGATCAAGGCCGTGCTCAGCCGCGAACCGGATGAAAGCAAACTCATCCCCAACCACCTCTTCGGCAAGGCCCCCAACTTCCTCGTGAAAGGTGGGCTTCTCTTTCAAGAACTCTCACGCCCGCTGCTCGAAGGCTTCGGCGAAGATTGGAAAACACGCGCCCCACTCAACCTGCTCGACGCGCTGGAAAACCCGGAAAAATACGAGGAATCGATGGATCGAGTCGTGCTCCTCACCGGCGTGATCCCTACCCCGGCGACTGTCGGATACGAGTCGCTGCGCAACCTCATCGTCACCAAGGCGAACGGCAAACCGGTCAAAAACCTGCAAGGGCTCATCGCCGCATTCGACGACAACGCGCCCACGATCCACTCGATCGAATTCGACGAAGAAAATCTCACCATTAACCTCGACGAAGAGACATCTTCGGCAGTCGACTCGCAACTGCTCAAGCGTGGACTCAGCCGCCTTTCCCGCGCCGAGTGATGAGCGTCAGTGAATCGCGCCGTCGCGGATCACCAGCGTGCGATCACCCAGCTCGGCCAGCGACGCATCATGCGTCACCACCACCAGCGTCATCGCATGCTCATTGGCGAGCTCGAGCAACATTGCCATGACCTGCGCGCTGTTGGCCGAATCCAAATTTCCAGTGGGCTCATCGGCAAACAAAACCTTCGGCTCGTTCACAATCGCCCGTGCGATTGCGACCCGCTGCTGCTCGCCGCCGGAGAGCTCGGCCGGAAGGTGATCCTTGCGATGACCAAGCCCAACGCGCTCCAAAGCCTTGATCGCCGCCTTGGTGGAATCAACTCCAGCGATGGCACCCGGCACCGCGACATTTTCCAGCGCGGTCAACTCGGGCAGGAGATGGAAGTTTTGAAACACATAACCAATTTCCCGATTGCGAAAACGAGCCTGTTCCTGCCGCCCCAGCGCGTAAATCTCAACGCCATCAATCCTCACCAAACCGCGCTCCGGACGCTCCAGTCCCGCCAGCGTGTAAAGCAAAGTCGTCTTGCCCGCACCGCTCGGCCCGCACAAAAAAACCCGCTCGCCACGACGAATCCGCAGATCAACCCCATGCAGCACCTCGATCGCCTTGTTGCCAATCCGGTAGCCGCGATGCAGGTCGACCGTTTCAATCATCGTCTCGCTCATTTCCCCGAATCTGCCCACCCATCGCCCCCAAGGCAAGCCCGCTCAAACGGACATCCAACGGAAGAAGTCCACTCGGGCGAATTTGCAAATTTTCACCCATTTCTCACAACGTTGGCTCAAAATTTGAGATGAAATAGCGTTGCGTAACCATCATACTCTCGTTTTCGCCTATGCGCCCACCTGTTTTTGGGCTCACGCCCTCTTTGCGGTTGCATCGGTCAGCCCGCTTTGGTGGAATTTCACCGATGGCCACTCCTACCAATGTTCTCTCCAGCGGAATCGAAATCACCGGCTCCGTCCGCTTTGCCCATGACATGATCGTCGATGGCAAGATCGAAGGCGAAATCACCTCCGACAAGGGCCGAGTCACGATCGGCGAAAATGCCATCATCAAGGGCGACATCTCCGCCGGCGAAGTGAAGGTTTACGGCAAGATCGAAGGCAAAATCACTTCGCAACGCTGCGAACTCAAGGACAAGTCGAAGATCAATGGCGACATCAAGTCGAAGGTCTTCACGATGGAAGAAGGTGCCCAGCTTTCCGGCCGCACCGAGATCGGCGGTTGATCAATCGCCGCTTGTTTCAAAATCTCAACGCCCTTCCCAGCGCTCTTGCGCGTGTTCGCACGAGCGCGGCTCGAGGTGGGAAATGACCCTGCCATCGGGGCTTAGCAGATCGGCGACCATTGCCTCCAAGCGCGTCGCTTGATCATGCGCCTCGCCGACGCTGAGGTGATCATCAAACACGAGGTGAAACTCCACCCAATGCGTGCGGCCCGAGTGACGATGGCGGAAGTTGTGGTACGACAATCCCATCGACGCCACCTCGCGATCGAGTAACTCACGCACTCGACTCTCGATCAGCGGATCCGCCTCGTCGAGCAATCCACCCAAGCTTTCGCGAATGAGGCGTATCCCCACTCTCAAAATATTGCACGCAACCAAAATCGCCACCACCGGATCCCACCACACCCATTCGGTGACATGATACAAACCGAGCCCGATCAGCACCGCGACGCTCGACCACACATCGGTGAGCACATGCATGCCATTCGCACGCACGAGTGGTGATTCGCTTTTTTTCCCCACCGCCACGAGCGCGAACCCAAGGATCAGGTTGACCCCCGCCGCAAGCGATGTCACCGCCAGACCAAAGCCAAGGTTGCGGATCTCGACGCCGAACAAAAACTGCCGCGCCGCTTCATAAAAAATTAACATTGCCGCGGCGGAAATCATCGCCCCCTCGAAGCCCGCCGAAAGAAATGAAACTTTGTCGTGACCGAAATGATGGGTTTCATCAGCCGGCTTGATCGAGAGCCGCAGAGCCCAACACGCAAAGGCCACGGCAAGAAAATGCACCACCGACTCGGCCGCATCGGAATAGATCGCCGATGATCCCGTCATCACCGCGCCCGAAACCTTCACACCCAACAGCACCAGCGATGCCACGAGGGAAAAATTCATCACGCGCTTCTGCTCCTCGACGCCCGACATGAGGACGAAGCATGGACGATTCGGCCGACCAGACAAGCAAGAAGGATTCAGATCCGCTTAGGATCGGAATCAGATGCCTTCGCCTTCGTTTCTCGTCTCAATCTTCACCGTTTGCGGCGACGCCAATCCGGGGATCACCCGACGCATCAATTTCTTGAGGCCGCTATCCGCCTCCTCGAGCTCGGCTTCGCCTTGGCGCATGGCGTTTTCCCATGCGGCTGCGAATCCCGGCGCTTGTTCGCGCATCGCGCGGATCGCGAGTTCGTGCACCTGCAAGAGCCGCATCTCGGCGCGCCCCGGCTTCTGCAACAGTGCAGCGTTGTTCACGCGCAGGTTTTCATTCTGCATGCGCAGCAAATCGAGTTCCGACTGCAGCGTCTCATTGCCGCTCGAGTTGATCTTGAGCTGGGTGTTGAGGTGCTTCTGCATGTCCTTGAGCTCGCCCTCGATGCGCTTGATCTCACGCGCGAGATTGCGACGCGCGCTGAAGCCGGATTTCCAAATGAAACCGGCGATCAGAAGACCCAACAAAAGCCCCCAGACAAAGGGTGTTTGCAGAGCGATGTTGAGCAGTTCCATGAGCTTGATGCGATTGGGTTCAGCTTCCGGCGACACGGCGGCGCTGCAGGAAAAGATCGATTCCATCGACGAGCGCAAGCCAGCTCGCTTCGATGATGTTTTCGGAAACACCCACCGTGCCCCAGTTGTTTTCGCCATCGGTCGAGACGATCAACACGCGGGTCTTGGCGGCGGTCGCATCATGGCTGTCGATGATGCGTACTTTGTAATCGACCAATGAAACTTCGGAGATCTCCGGGAAAAATGGCAGCAGCGCCTTGCGCAGCGCGAGGTCGAGCGCGTTGACCACACCCCTGCCCTCGGCGACCGTGAGCTCGGGCGTGCCATCGACCATCAGCTTTACCGTCGCCTCGCACACCGGCGGATGCCCGTCGCGATACTGGCGGAAACTCGTGTGATATTCGGTCAGGTCGAAGGGCCTCGCGTGATTGCCAAGCTCGCGGCGGATCAGCAATTCAAGCGAGCCGCCCGCCGCCTCGAAGGAATAGCCTTCGTTCTCGAGTTCCTTCACGCGCTTGAGCACCGCCGATGCCTCGGCCGAGCCTTTTTCCAGCGGAAGACCCAGCTCGCCGGCCTTGATCAGAATGTTCGACTGGCCGCTTAGCTCCGAAACGAGAATGTTCTGCTCGTTGCCAACGCTGGCCGGCTCGATATGCTCGTAGCTGCGCGCCAACTTCTGCACGGCATTCACATGCATGCCGCCCTTGTGCGCGAAAGCCGTGCGACCAACAAAGGCCGCGCGGGCGAAATGCGGGTTGTTCGACACATCGTCGACGAAGTACGATAAATCTCGTAGTTTCTCCAAGCGCGACACCACCGGCATGCCGAGCTTGAGCTGCAGGATCGGGATCACCGAAGTGAGGTTGCAGTTGCCGGTGCGCTCGCCGTAGCCGTTGATCGTTCCCTGCACCTGCGTTGCGCCGGCCTTGACCGCCGCGACGGCGTTGGCCACGGCGAGCTCGCAGTCGTTGTGGGTATGGATGCCGAACGGCACATTCGGCAGACGCTCACGCACCGCCGCGCAAATTTGCACGATCTCATCCGGCAGCGTGCCGCCATTGGTGTCGCAAAGCACAAGACAGGCAGCACCACCGTCGGCGGCCGCTTCGAGCGTCGACAGGGCATGCTCGGGAGAGTCCTTGTAGCCATCGAAGAAATGCTCGGCGTCGTACATGACCTCGCGGCCGTGTTTCACCAGATGGGCCACAGTGTCGCGGATCATCGCGCGGTTTTCCTCGACCGTGGTGCGCAGCACCTCGGTGACATGCAGCTCCCAGCTCTTGCCGAAAATCGTCACCACTGGCGTCTCCGCCTCAAGCAAAAGCGCCACCTGCGGATCATCGCCGACCGGCGTGTTCGCGCGCCTCGTCGACCCGAATGCCGCCAGCTTCGCGTGCTTGAGCTTGAGCGATTTCGCCTCGCGGAAAAATTCCACATCCTTCGGGTTCGAACCCGGCCAGCCGCCTTCAATGAAATCAATGCCGAACGCATCAAGCCGCTCGGCAATCCGCAGCTTGTCGAAAACTGACAATTGGAATCCTTCACCCTGGGTGCCGTCACGCAGGGTGGTGTCGTAGAGGTATGCAGGTTTGGCGCTCATTACCGGGGGGCGGGAGTGTAAATGCCGGGAGCTGGATCGGCAAGAATGAACCAAGGTTGGTAAAATAGGCCAAACGAAGCCCCTCAGCCCCGACCGCTACGCTCCCGCTTTTCGCGTTCAAGCCGCAACTTTTCCCGCGTCAGTCGCGGACCACGCCACATTCGTGCAATGAGCAGGCCCATCAACCCACCGCCAAAATGACAGGCGTGCCCCAGCTGGAACACCGAAGCAAATCCTTGATCAACGAGCCAGCCGCCGATCCGAGATAAAAACGGCACGCCCAGCGCCGGATCCGCCAAGGCAAGCAGCAACTCGCCGATCAGAACACCGCGGCCAAGGTTCCTCGCCGAAATCCCCAGCGGCAACACCCTCGCATCGGGTGATAGCGACGCGAGACACAACAACAAAGCCATTGCCCCGCCGGAAATCCCGACCAGCAAACCATGGCCGATCAGAAGGTGCATCAGCCCGCCCGTCACAATGCCCGAAAATGTCACGAGAAGCAAAACCCTCCAACCCATCATCAACTCCAGGCGCGTTCCGAGCAGCCACATCAAGACCGCATTCACCAGCAGGTGACCCCACGAACCATGCAGCCAGCCGTGCGAAAAAATTTGCCAGTACCGTGACTCGCCCAACCCCTCGCGGCTCAAGCCAAACATGCGATACCAAGCCACCTCGTTTCCAGCCTCCAACTCGACCAGCGTCCACAGGTGCACAAGCAAAATTGCCAGCAAAACGAACCACGATGCGGGCATCTTCACGCGCCGCCGGAAATCCTCGGCCAGCTCATCCATCATTCCGCCCGGAGAGATCATGAACCCACACTCTCCGTGCTAAATTGAAATTTTCAATCAAACGCTCTCGCGCGTGGCTCGCGATCGACAGGATCCTCACCGCCGGCGCATGTCACAAACGGCCCGCCCTCAAGCGGGGCAACACCGGTGAATGCGACATCCGGCATATCGGATGGGCGACCCGCCAGCGGAAAATCCTTTCGCAGCGGGAAAAATGGATAGCCCTCCCACATGAGAATGCGCTTGAGATTCGGATGACCCGAAAAACGGATGCCCATCATGTCCCACACCTCGCGCTCATGCCAATCAGCCCCAGGCCAAATGCCCACCACCGAAGGAATTTCTTCATCCTCACCGACCGCGACCTTGACCCGCAGGTGCTTGGAGTCATCCACAGTCGCCAATTCGTAAACCACTTCAAATCGCGGATCATCGCCGAAATGGTCGACGCTGGAAACATCGAGCAAAAAGTCATACCCGAGATCACGGTGGCATCGGCTCAAAAATGCAGCAATCGAATCCAGCGCCACAGTCACGCTGTGCTCACCGCGAAATTCATTCACTCCGAGAATTTTTTCCGCGAACCAGCCGCGCAAACGATCGATATCTTGTACTGCTGACATGTCGTGTGGATGGATCAGGAAATTTCTTCAATCAAAGCCTTCTTCTGAGCGACGGTGGACTCCTCGCCTTCGATTTTCTTTTGCAGTTTCATCAGGCCTTCGATCAAGGCCTCCGGCCGTGGCGGGCAACCCGAAACATAGACATCAACCGGGATCAAACGATCAATCCCCTGCAGCACCGCATAGCTCCGGTACATGCCACCGCTCGAAGCACAAGCGCCCATCGCAAGGCACCACTTCGGCTCGGGCATCTGATCCCAGATGCGTTTCACCGCGAGCGCCATCTTGTAGGTCACCGTGCCGGAAACGATCAGAACATCACTTTGGCGCGGCGAAAAGCGCATGACCTCCATGCCGAAGCGCGAAATGTCAAAGCGGCTCGACGCGGTGGCCATCAACTCGATCGCACAGCAGGCCAAGCCCATCGGCATCGGCCACAGCGAGTTTTTGCGCATCCAATTGATCGCGGCGTCGACGCGGGTGACAATCACATTGCCCTCGATCTTTGAATCGTAGGCGGAGTGGACGGTGTTGGTGGAGGGGATGACCATAGCTCGCTGGGAACGCGCTCAATCTGCCCGCCACACCCACGACGCTCAAGCGGATAATCCCGAAAACCGAAATTCAAAGCCGCGGGCGGATCAAAGCGCTCAAAATGCCGCAGCACCGCATTCATGCCACCGCATTTCCCTTGATCATTCCCTGCCCACAAGGTTTCCCTGTCGGCGCATGAACGAACGCAAGACACTCGACGAACGCCAGCAGATGTCCGACCTGGAACGCCTGCGACACTCATGCGCGCATGTCATGGCCACCGCAATCCTGCGCATCTGGCCCGACGCGCAATTTGCCTACGGCCCACCGATCGAAAATGGCTTTTATTACGACTTCGAGATGAAACACCGCCTCACGCCCGACGATTTCGAAAAAATCGAGGCGGAGATGAAAAAAATCGCCAAGGAAAACCAGAAGTTCGAACGCCGCGCGATCTCACGCGATGAAGCGAAAGCGATGGCTGAATCCGGACGCCTGGGCGGACTCACCGAACGCCCTGGCAACCCGTCGCGCTTCAAGCTCGACCTGATCGACAAGATCCCCGAGGGCGAAGAAATTTCCTGTTTCCAAAATGGTGAGTTCATCGACCTCTGCGCCGGCCCGCATGTCGGCTTCACCGCGAAGTGCAAAAATGTGAAGCTGATGTCGGTCTCGTCGTCATTCTACATGGGCGATGAATCAAAAGGCCAACTCCAGCGCCTCTACGGCACGGCCTTCGAAAGCAAGGAACTCTTGGAAGAACACCTCAACCGACTCGAGGAAGCGAAAAAACGCGACCACCGCCGCCTCGGCCGCGAGCTCGCCCTTTTCCACATCGATGAAGCGGTCGGCCAAGGCCTCATTCTCTGGAAACCAAAAGGCGCGCTCGTCCGTAGATCGTTGCAGGATTTCATCACCGAAGAACTCGACCGCCAAGGCTACTCGCAGGTCTTCACCCCGCACATCGGCAAGCTCGACCTCTACCGCACCTCCGGCCACTTCCCCTACTATCAGGAAAGCCAGTTTCCCGCGATCCCCGAGCGCGATGTGCTGGAAAAACTCGCCGACGAGGATGCCACCTGCGCGTCGCTCATCAACGGACTCGAAAAGGGCGACTTCGAAGGCTACCTGCTCAAGCCGATGAACTGCCCGCACCACATCAAGATCTTCGCGAGCGATCATCACTCCTACCGCGACCTACCGGTGCGCCTCGCGGAATTTGGCACGGTCTACCGCTGGGAACAATCGGGCGAACTCGGCGGCATGACCCGCGTCCGCGGATTTACCCAAGACGATGCCCACCTTTTCTGCACGCCCGATCAAGTCGCCGCTGAAGTCACCGGCTGCCTCGATCTGGTGAAAAAAGTTCTTAGCACTCTCGGCATGCACGACTACCGCGTGCGTCTCTCACTCCGCGATCCCGCAAGCGACAAGTATGTCGGCTCGCCGGAAAATTGGGACAAAGCGGAAGCCGCACTGCGCGAAGCCGTCCAAACGCTCGGCGTACCCTACACCGAGGAACTTGGCGAAGCAGCCTTCTACGGCCCAAAAATCGACTTCGTCGTCAAAGATGTCATCGGCCGCGATTGGCAACTCGGCACAGTGCAGGTCGATTACAACCTGCCGGTGCGCTTCGGACTTTCCTACATCGGCCCCGACAACCAAGCCCACACGCCGGTCATGATTCACCGCGCGCCCTTCGGTTCGATGGAACGCTTCACCGGTCTGCTCATCGAGCACTTCGAAGGCAAATTCCCGACTTGGCTCGCGCCCGAACAGGTTCGCATCCTGCCGATCTCGGAAAAAACCCTCGAGGTCGCCGAAGCCGCCGCTGCCCAACTCGCAAACGCCGGCGTCCGCCTCACGGTCGATCGCAGCTCAGACAAAATCGGCGCCAAAATCCGCCTCGCCCGCCTCGCCCGCGTCCCCTACATGCTCGTCATCGGCCAACGCGAAGCGGAAGAAGGCACCGTCTCCGTCCGCCACCGCGACAAGGACGACCTCGGCGCCAAGCCGCTCGACCAATTCATCAAAGAGCTCACCGAGGAAATCAAAAGCCGCAGCCTCTGAGCTGGCTGCACAAGCTTGATTTCCTGCTGCATAGGCGACCATTGGACGCCTAAAGATACTTTCAATAAGTCCGGTCAGGACGGGGCCGATTTGTTGAATAATCTGAACATGCCGCCAATTTACCGCATATAATCTGGATTTTCTCCGGTTTGGTCCGGCCGTTTTGCGCCAAAAAGAAACCTTGCAAGCACCCAGTTTTCCCGGTATTTATCCCTTTGTTCGACCTGCACCCTTGCAGAATGAAGCGCTTCGTCTGGTCTCCAACGCCATGGTCTCAGGAAGTGATGATAGTGATGGCGTGACTAGAAAAAGACAAAATGGACATCTATGTGGGCAACCTGCCCTACTCAGCTACTGAAGAAGACGTCAGCGGACTCTTCGCCTCATACGGCCCCGTCGAAAGGGTCAAAATCATCACGGACCGCGAAACCGGAAGATCCAAAGGATTCGCATTTGTGACCCTCGGGGACCAAAGCCAATTGAACGCGGCAATCGAGGCCCTCAACGGCTTCGACTACCAAGGTCGCGCACTCCGCGTGAATGCCTCGGAGCCAAAAGAAGCCGGTTCCGGTGGATTTGGTGGTGAGCGTCGTGGTGGCGGCGGCGGCGGTTACGGCGGTGATCGCCGTGGCGGCGGCGGCGGTTACAAGGGCGGCGGCGGCGGCTACAAAGGTGGCGGCGGCGGCGACTGGTAATTCACCTTATCGCTAATTTTTACCCAGCACCCGGTTTCCTTAATGGGAACCGGGTGTTTTTTTGTCTGAAATCTCATCGCTCCATCACTCCGAGCAACTTGAAACAATCAAACGCCACAAATCATGACTGGGACTTGTAGTTCCAGACCGTCGGTGGGGGCATCTTGCCCCCATCCAAGTTGCTTTCGATTCCACAATCGAAAGCCGCGCAGGTTCATGTGCTAAAAAACCGAACTCCAACTACGAAAAACACGACACCCCACAAAAAACACAAGCACTTGCGGGCATTGATAAGCCCGCCCTATTTGTCAGGCCAACTGGCGAGCAAAAAAGTCACACAGCTTCACCCCGAACCAGAAGCGGCGACAAAAAAATACCGGGAACCACATCGGTGGTTTCCGGTATTTGAAGTTTAAACAAACAGCCCTTAGATCAGGACTTGTAGCGGAGACGCTTCTTGTGGCGGTTCTGCTTCATGCGCTTCTTGCGCTTGTGCTTGTTGATTTTCGTTTTACGGCGTTTCTTGATGGAGCCCATGGCGTTTGCTGTCGGTGTTATGTTACGGTGAGAAAATCAGGGGACGATTTTATTGAGTGGATATTCGATGATGCCCTCCGCGCCTAGGCGCTTGAGCTCAGGGATAATGTCTCGAACGACGATTTCGTCAATCACAGTCTCAACCGCCACCCAATCCGGCTCGGAGAGGTGAGAAACGGTCGGACGGCGCAGCGAGGGAAGATTTTCAAGCAACTCCTTGAGTCGGTCGGCTGGGAGGTTCATCTTAAGCCCCACCTTGCCGCGGGCACCCAGCGCCGCCTTGAGCAGCAATGCGATGCGGTCCATTTTCTCGCGTTTCCACGGATCGGCCGCAGCGGCAGGATTGGCGTAAAAGTGCGGAAAAGAAGTCAACAGCGTGTCGACGATGCGCAGGCGGTTGGCCTTGATCGATGAGCCTGTCTCGGTGACATCGACAATGGCATCAACAAGATCCGGCACCTTCACTTCGGTGGCCCCCCATGAAAATTCGACCTCGGCATTGATGCCGCGCTCCCGCAGGTAGCGCTTGGTGATCCCCACCCCTTCGGTGGCGATGCGTTTGCCTTCGAGATCCTCGGGCTTGCGGATCGGCGAATCCTCGGGAACCACCAGCACCCAACGGGTCGGCAGCGAACTCGCGCGCGAGTAGGGAAGCTCGGCCAAATCCAGCAACTCGACTTCATTTTCATAGGCCCAGTCGTGGCCGGTGATGCCGCAATCGATGAAACCTTGGCCAAGGTAACGGCCAATCTCCTGGGCGCGGATCATGTAAAGATCGAGTTCCGGATCATTCGAGCCAGGCCTCAAACCGCGTGACGAAACATAAACCTCATAGCCAGCCTTGGCGAGGAGCTCGATGGTCGGCTCCTGCAGACTACCTTTGGGAATCGCAACTTTGAGCGTACGGGTCGTGTCGGACATTGAGGGGCGGGCGTTTTACCCGCGAAATGGCGGGAATCAAGCCAAGTTTCGCGAATTTTCCAAATCACCGCCACCATCACCGCGGGTTTCACGGCGCCACAACCATGCCAGCAGCAGGAAATATCCCGCAAATTCCAGTGCTTTGGCCCAGTACCGGATCGGCGCGTCGCCGCCATGACACCCACAAGAAATATCAAGCCCCCGCACCCATGCCGAGCCGACCGCTACAGAAAAAATCAACACCATGCCAAAGATCGCGAGCAATGCCCCACGCCGCAAAATGCCCAGCATCAGGCAAACACCAGCGATCAACTCCGCCCACGGCACGCCGTAGGCCACCCACGCATCCAGTGGCGGACCCACGATGCGATAGTTTCCCACATCAACCAAAAATCGATCCAAGCCGGTCCCGAAAATTTTCAACCCACCACTGTACGCAAACCAACAGCCGAGCATCACCCGCAAGACCAGCGCGACGACTTCTTTGGGTTTCGCAGGCATCGTGAAATTTACAGCTCAAGATGGAAACACCGATCCCCAAAGCACCCGGAGATGCAACTCTCACCCAATCAAGCGTGCGCCAGATAGCGGCGTTGCGCCTCGGCCTCGGGATTGTGCGGCACGGATTCGTTTTCGACCTTGGTATCGGCCACCAACTCGTCGCGGAACTTGGCGATGATCGCCTCGACCGGCCATGAAGATGCCTCGCCAAAGGCGCAGATCGTGCGCCCGTCGATTTGATAGGCCACACTCTCCAGCGTCTGAATGTCGCTCGGTGCCGCATCACCCGAAACAATGCGATCGGAGATTTTTTTCATCCATGTCGATCCCTCACGGCATGGCGTGCACTGACCGCAGGACTCGTGGGCGTAGAAGGCGTTGATGTTATTGAGCACCCAAGACATCTTGCGCGAATCGTCGAGCACGATCACCCCACCCGAGCCGGCCATTGAACCACAGGCGGCGAGCGTGTCGAAGTCGAGCTGGATGTCCCAAAAATCCAACTGCCGCTCGCTGCCATCGGGGTTCTTCAATTTGAAGGATTCGTCACAACGCAAAATCTTCGACGAAGACCCACCGGGGATCACCGCCTTGAATGAGCGCCCATCCTTGGGCCCGCCGCAAAGATCATATAGCAACTCGCGCATGGTGAGCTTGCCGACCTCGACTTCGAAATAGCCGGGCTTTTTCACATCGCCCGACACGCAGAGAATGCGGGTGCCGGTATTGCGAGCAACGCCGAGCTTGGCGTATTCATCACCGCCCATGCGAATGATGTGTTTCACATGGCAGAGCGATTCGACATTGTTGACGATCGTCGGGCACATGTAGAGGCCGAGCGCGGCGGGAAAGTAGGGTGGCTTGATGCGCGGGTACGGGCGCTTACCTTCAAGGGATTCGATCAAGCCGGTTTCCTCACCGCAAATGTAGGCACCGGCGCCGCGGTGGACATAGAGCTCAAGATCAAAGCCAGATCCGAGAATATTTTTGCCGACAAAGTTTTTCGCGCGAGCCTCTTCGATCGCGCGCTCGACGATCAGCGCCGCTTCGGGGAATTCCTCACGCAGGTAAATGTAAGCCGTGTGAGCGCCCACTGCGAAGGCGGAGATGATCATGCCTTCGACGAGCTGATGCGGATCCTGATGAAGGATGTAGCGGTCCTTGAAAGTACCCGGCTCGGATTCGTCGCCATTGCAGATGAGGTACACTGGCTTGGTATTGTTCGGCGGAATGAAAGTCCACTTCATCCCCGTCGGGAAACCCGCGCCACCCCTGCCGCGAAGGCCGGATTTTTTCACCTCTTCGATGATATCCTTCGGCGGCATCGCCATCGCCTTACGCAAATCTTCATAACCGCCGTCGCGCATGTAGCAGTCAATCGACGGATCCCATCCCTCGCGGTCGACATTCTTGAAAATGAGCCGGTACTCGCGGGCGTGGGGTTGCTTGGTGTAGGTGATCATGCGGGCGGCAGAAAGCTGTCACATGACGGCGCCATGCTCAAGCACGAGACCGCTTGGAATGAAATTTTCAGCGTGACGGACATATTCAACCGCAAGCATCACATTTTAGGTCACGCAAATTCGAACCCCCTCCCCCACCCACCCCAACAAAAAAGCCTCAATCCATTGAAGATCAAGGCCTTGAAGATGGCTCCGGCGGTTGGGATCGAACCAACGACCTAGTGATTAACAGTCACCCGCTCTGCCGCTGAGCTACGCCGGATTTCGCAAATGCGAATGTGGGCGGGAAGATGGGTTCGCCAGCCCCATGGTGGCAAGGGAAAAATGATAAGAGGCGGAAATTTCCTCGCTTCAGCCCAGTTTCCGAGGAAGGAACCACGAAAGTAACAAAACAACACGAAACAAGAAGCCCTTGGGGTATTTTATGGCTTTTCCAAAATGCTGAAACAAGCACGACATGAAATCCCACACCTTTCGTGAAATTTCGTGTGTTTCGTGGTTCAATCAATGCAAGGGATGCATCAGCCACCGGCAGCGAGCGTGACGACCTCGACCTTCGAGCCGGATTTGACTTCGACGCTTGCGTAGTCGCGCGGGAAGACCGCTTGTTCGTCGAGCTCGACGACGACTGGTTTGCCCTCGAGGCCGAGGCTGACAAGCAGCGCGCTCACGCACAGCGGGCATTGCACGGCATGGGGCTGACCATTGAGTTGAATGCTGTCGTTCATTTCCACTGCTGGAGTTGTTCCGGGAAGGGGCAGTTGCTGCAATCGGAAAAATCCTCGAGACAAAAATCCTGGTACACTTGCAGCAGTGCCTGGTGATGACACACGCGCTTCAGCCATGGCGCCGAGGCCTTGGTGGATCCAAAGAGGCGCAGCGAACAGCGCTTCACTTTGTCGTTGGGCGATGACTGGCGGAGCTTGTGGTAGCTGCGGAAGGTCATGCCATCCTCATGCATCGCCAATGGAATGAGGTGGTTCGCCGCGAGTTCCAAAGCTTGCGAACGACCGAACACCGCCACATGCCGCGCCGACGCCGCAGCCGTGAGGGTGTGGCGCTGCGACCAAAATGGATGCTCGAGCGAATGCAGAAAATCCACCAGTGGCTTGACCTCAAAGGGTCGCGCAAAGGCAAGCTTGCGAAACTGCGGCCATGCGGAAATCAGTGCCGCCAAAGCCCCCACCCTGCGGTGCGGATGATTGGCTGGACGCTGACCATGCGTTTTCCATGGAATCGCGCGGTGACCCGCAAATTCATAACGGCTGCGGCACTTCCACCATTGCTCCCACAAATTTCGCAGATAGTCGCGCGCATCCGGTTCCGCGCGTTCATGCAGACCGGGCTCCAAAAATCCGGCCACGCCAAACAGCACCGCTTCCATGGAGTCTGCCTCGGCACGCATCGCATCGAGAGGCGCACGCTGCGCAAGAAGCCTCATCGCCAAAGCATTGCCGCCATAACCAAGCGTCTCAGCGCAGGAAAAAAACAAGGCCGCGTCCCTGCCATGCGCCTCGGCCACCTTCAACCAACGCGATGCCTTCAACTGCGCGCGATGCACCGCGGCCTCACGCAGCAAGCGCTCAACACCGGCGCTTGCAATGTTCTTGAGCGGATACACGCAGCGGCCCGGATGCGCAATCGCCACCTCACGCATCGGACGATTTAGTGCATCCGCCAACTGCGTTTCGCTGATCGCAATTTGCACGACCTCGCGGTTCTCACAGGTCCGCGTGAAAAACTGCCGTGCGCTGGTTTGGAAAACCACATGCAGAATCACATCCTTGAATGCTGGATTCACCGCATGGCCATGCGCCTCCCATGCCTCGGGCGTGGGATCCAGCTCGAGCGGACCACGGCGCGTTTCACCATCGATCTCGACTGCCGCATGCATGAAGTCCGGTCCCTCGCCGCGATTCCATTCGCCAAATTGCACAACTTTCACCTGCTTGCCACAGGCCGTGCGAAACTCCCTCCCAAAGGCACCGGCAAACCACAAGGCCTGCAACTCAAGCTCGGGTGGCAACGCACGCATAGTCGTCTCGGCAAATGCCAAGGGCGGATGCCACACCGATTCTAACAGAAATCCATAAGTCATGCGTCGGTCCCTTTGAGAAAAAATTTTATTTCGGCTTGGCCTGCCCTCCCGGATTTTTTTCCGGCGGCTTGGCGATTTGTGGCGGCTCGATGATGTCGATCCAGCCCTTGAGCGCATCAGCTTCGGGTATCGACCCGTAACGCAACTGCGCGTCGCGCAAACCGCGAATGGCAAGATCCTTGCGACCACCCGCGCGATCCATGGCGATGAGGTGCATGTCGAGCCGCATCTGGTCGTCGGTCGCCGGGTAAAGCGTCTTGGCCTCGCGAAACTTCAGCGCCGCTTCAGCCTGCAAGCCCTGATGCAGCAGGCCCAAGCCCTGCGCCTCGACCAACACGCCACTTCTCAAACGCAGTGCCGCCGAGGAAAGTTGCCGCCGCCGTTCCCATGCATCGTTAGGCCACTTCAGCAATGCCGCACGCAAGGCGCGATACGGCACATCCTCCTTGAGAATGTCGCCACTGCCATCGAGATGCGCAAACGGGCGGTACAAAGGATCACCCAACACCACCCCCTGCCACGAAGTCACGGGCATCGCCATCCAACACGCCTCGACCCAAGTGAGGCCATCCAACAATCGCTGCTGGATGATGCCCAAATCATGCGTGAGGTGCAGGTATGGCTCGTAAACATTTCCCACCGTCACCGTCGCACCGCGGGCCAATAACGGCGCGCACCAGTTCTTCGACGCATTGCCAAGCTGCTCGGCGCTGAACGAATGCAAATGCACCGCCACCGCGCCGCGACGGAACTTGAAACGCGGATTCAACAAAGCCCCGCTCACATGCCAATCGTACCAACCGAAATACACCGCCGCCTCGTTCATCGGGTAATTTCGCGGCAGGGTCTCATTGAAGCGATCGACCATCGTCGGCATGCCCACGCCGTCGCATGATTTCACCACCGTCTCAAGCCACTGATCCCCCTGCGGAAACTTGTTGGCAATGTCCACATACGCCATGCCCCACAGGCCGGTTTTTTCCACCTCCACCGCATCTTTGATCATGCGTTCGCAAACGCCGTAAGACGCGGCGTCGATGCGCGAAGTCAGCATCAGAAACGGCAGGTCGACCTGACTCCACGATTTGTCAGATCGGTAAAACTTGTTGGCCAAACCACCATCCAGCGGCAGGCCCTCGATGCCAACCATCGCCAACTCGGAATCGACCGCTGCATCATCACGACCGAGAAATGGATTAGCCTCATTGCCAGACGGATTGGCCGCAGGTTTTTCTGATGCCTTGTCTGCCGGCGGCGCGGGCTTCGGCGTTGGCTGGATCCGCAAAGGCACACCTCGCATCGTAACCAGCACGCGAATCTTGTTGCTGCGCGGTATCGTCAAACCATCGCGATCACGCCCCCTCTGCCACCAGCCGCGGCGGTCAAACTCCGCACGTAAGGGCCCCGCAATCTTGGCATCGTAATCCGCCCGCGAAATGTCGGGCACCTGCGGCATTTCGAAGCCGATGAGATTTTCCTCCGGAATGCCGCGCGCGCGACGGTAAGTTTCAGCGAGCTTGGCCGAGTCGGGAATCGCGGAATTGTACATCACTGCCACGCCATCGACAGCCGGTGTCGCCACCGCCAGCAGACTCATCGCTGCAAACGCGCCAGCAAGCATTCTCAAGAATCTCATGCCATGCACCATGAGCCCTCGATCCCACCGATGCAAGCACGCCCCGATCCTCATAGCTCGATTCGCAAGCCGTCCCACGCCACACGCACCCCATCAGGCAGCGAGCCATCCAGCGCAGCATGCTCGTTTTCATGACCCAAATGCGTGAGCCATGCCTGGCCAACTCCGCTGCGCTCCACCGCATCCAAGGCCTCGGCCAACGAAAAATGCGTCGGGTGATCCCCCGGCCTCAAGGCATCAACCACCAACACATCCGCGCGACGAATCAAATCATAGGTATCACCCGGGATCCGTTTCACATCGGGCAAATAAGCAAGACTCCGTGCACCGGGATATTCAAAAAGATACCCCACGGTCTCGAGCGCCGCATGCTCGACCGGCAAGGGCGTGATCCGCAAATCACCGATCACAAATGGCCCGTCGATCACTCTCGCATCGGGCCTCACATAGCCGCGGTAACGGTTGTCTTCGGAAAATGCCCAGCCATACATCTGCTTGAGCGTGCCCAAACATTCCTCGGTCGCATGCAAGGGCAATGGCCCATCACGCCGCCAGCAAAAGGCCCGCAACTCATCAAAGCCCGCGACATGATCCAAGTGGGCATGGGTGTAGACGACCGCATCAATTTCCCGAATGCCCTCACGCAAGGCCTGCATGCGAAGGTCAGGCCCGGAATCCACCAACACTGTCGTGCCGCCCGCACGCACCAAGACAGATGACCTCAGCCTGCGATTGCGCGGATCCTCCGAAGTGCAAACCGCGCAGCCGCAACCGATCACCGGTACCCCCACGGATGTCCCCGTGCCAAGAAATGTGAATGAAACATCCGCCACAGCCGTCATTCTACACGTCACCCGATGGCAAGCAACCATCGGAAGCCCCAAGATCATGAGAAGCACCCACCGCAGAGAATTTGCCCAATATGCTTTTTCCGCTTGCGGCATGAACTTTCCACTTCAATGCTTATAGTGTTCAAATGATTACCAAAATGTTTTCAGCCACGCTCCGCGGCATCGATGCCGTGGAGGTCGAAGTCGAGGTCAACGCCCGCGGTGCCGACAAACCGCAAGTCATCATCGTCGGCCTGCCCGATGCCGCCGTCCGCGAGTCATCCCAACGCGTGACCTCCGCGATCGGTGCCTCAGCGCTGTTTCTTGATGATGGCGTGAAAACCGTGAACCTCGCGCCCGCCGACCTGAAAAAGGAAGGCCCCTCTTTCGATCTGCCGATCGCGCTGGCGATGATCGCTGCCAGCCGCACCAAGCCCTTCAATGCCGACGACTGCTGCGTGGTCGGCGAGCTCGGCCTCGATGGCGCGGTCCGCCCGGTGAAGGGCGTGCTCTCGATCGCGCTCGAAGCAAAACGCCGCGGCCGCGACCGCCTGCTCGTGCCCGAGGCCAACGCACCCGAAGCAGCAGTGATCGATGGCATCGAGGTCTACCCGATCCGCTCACTTCGCGATGCATGGGAATTTCTCGAAGACAACATCGTCATCCCACCCTTCAAGCTCGACCGCCGCGCATTCTTCAGTTCGCAAAAATCCTATGACCTCGATTTCGAAGAAGTGAAAGGCCAGCACCATGTGAAACGCGCCCTCGAGGTCGCCGCAGCCGGCGGCCACAACCTATTGATGATCGGCCCACCCGGCACCGGCAAGTCGATGCTCGCCAAACGCATCCCGACGATCATGCCGGGCATGACCGAACACGAAGCAATCGAAACCACACGCATCCACTCGATCGCCGGCACGCTCGATCCGATGAAGTCGTTTCTCACGATCCGCCCTTTTCGTTCGCCGCATCACACAATCTCCGATGCCGGCCTGCTCGGCGGCGGCACCAATCCCGGCCCCGGCGAAGTCTCGCTCGCCCATCACGGACTTCTCTTTCTCGACGAACTCCCGGAATTTCGCCGCCAAACGCTCGAAGTGCTTCGCCAACCGCTCGAAGACGGCGATGTCACGATCTCACGCGCTGCCGGATCCCTCACCTTCCCCGCACGCTTCATGCTCGTCGCCGCCATGAACCCCTGCCCCTGCGGATTTTACGGCGACCCGAAACGCGAATGCCGATGCTCGTCGCGCCAAATCGAAAACTACCGTCAACGCATCTCTGGCCCGCTCCTCGACCGCATCGACCTGCATGTCGAAGTCCCGCTCGTCGATTTCAAAGACCTCTCATCTTCCGAAGCCGGCGGCGAAAACTCCGCCACCATCCGCGAACGGGTCACCCAGGCACGCCTCATCCAAGCAGAGCGCTTCCGCAAAGAACGCAACACCACCAACGCCGCCATGAACCCGCGCCAAATGAAAATCCACTGCAAAACCAACGCCGAAGCCAACGCCTACCTCGAACACGCCATGCAGGAAATGAACTTCTCCGCCAGAGCCCACGACCGCATCCTCAAAGTCGCCCGCACCCTCTCCGACCTCGCCGGTTCTACCGACATCCGCCCCAACGACATCCTCGAAGCCATCCAATACCGCTCGCTGGATCGGAAACTTTTCAACTGATCGAAAGAGCCCGCAAAAAACCTAAAATTACATCATCCCATAGGTCGTACAAAGTACGATATTGACCCCGATGCATTTCTTCGTATGTTTCAGCCACTGACCTTTGAGGAAGACCCCGTTTTCACCGAAAAAGCACTGCGCTTGATCGGGGATGACGGAATCTTCGCAATCCAGATGTTTTTGTATGATCGACCGGACGCAGGGGACATCATTCCCGGCTCGGGTGGTTGCCGAAAACTTCGCTGGGCGGCAAAAGGCCACGGAAAACAAGGAGGATCTCGCGTCATCTATTATTGGATCACTGAGGACAGCCGAATCCTGCTGCTTGATATTTATGCCAAAAACGAATGCGAAAATCCCAGCCCCGATCGCATCAAGGAATTAAAACGCAAGTTACCATGAAAACCAAAATTTCCACCAAAGGTACAGTTCGCCGTCTCACCAAACAACCGATTCAGGCCGAATCCTTAAAGCAGAGAAAAAATGCACTGGAGCGTGGCGAGCGAGCACCATCGAGGGCCTTTCGAATTTTCAAAAGAGCCGATGGCAGCCTTTCCCGCGTCGCGCTCAATCCGGAATCCCAGCGCCGCAAATCAGCTACCGCATGGAAGTCCATGCCAGAGGTCACAAAGGCGCGTCACACCCTCGGCCTCACCCAGGAATCCTTTGCCGAATTGCTGGGAATCGGCATCAACACCTTGCGCAGCTGGGAACAAAACAAGCGCCAACCCTCGGGCGCTGCTCGGACGCTGATCCATATCGCTCTCAAGCACCCCGAAGTCCTGCAAGAAGCCATCGCATGAGCTTATCAGTTCCGTCTTCCCCTCGGCAGGGCGATGCGGCCCCGCAGCGCCGACTCCCCCCGCAGCTGGATCATCTTGCTCCAGGCCGTCCATGGAGCGTCCCGCTCCATGTTTTGAGAGGCGCATGAATTCGACGATTCTTTTCTTCTGTCTCCTCCCGGTAGGGCGATGCGGCCTCGCGGCGCCGAAACTATCGCCGCAGGCGCCAAAGCGGGCAAGATGCCCGCGCGCCCATTTTAAGAAGCCGCCGCTTCAATTACAATACAATCAACAACAGGCTTTTCGGGATGCCTTTGCCGCGCGAGCGGCATTTTGATTGCGACGCGAAGCGGGTTCGGCATGGCGTGAACAAAGCGAAAGCAAAAAGGTCCCTGCCCTATGATTCGGCGCCGCGGGCCGCGTCGCCCTACCGATGAAAAAAAG